>Ga0210410_10006652_pt1 | contig 10034 bp, 8 predicted proteins | sample IncBWC4MmetaG_FD_161058 | JGI IMG/M metagenome (GOLD analysis project Ga0210410, IMG submission 161058) | Forest soil microbial communities from Barre Woods Harvard Forest LTER site, Petersham, Massachusetts, United States - Inc-BW-C-4-M | ecosystem: Environmental > Terrestrial > Soil >... | reverse complement strand
GCGCGACATGAGCCTGGCGTTCAAAGAGCGCTTCGTGCAGGTTGGGCTGGTGTTCCTGTTGGTGGTGTTCGCCATCGTTATGTACAATGACGTCGTGCGGCTGCTGCCGATTCATTCCTGAGCTGACCTAGTCTGGCTCGCTGAGGGTCGCACCCGGAGAAAGAATGGCTGTATCATCGCAGCACCGGGCCTCCACCGGCGAGCGAATCAATACCGCGGAAACAACCGGGAAATTGCAACAGGCGCTGGGGAAGCGGCGCATCCGCTTGACCCGGCAGCGGCGCGTGATTCTGCAAGTGATGGACGACGCCGAGCAGCACCTGGATGTTGACCAGATTCTGGAGCGCGCGCAGAAGATCGATTCCGGCGTACACCTCGTTACCGTCTATCGAACGATTGATCTCCTCAAAAAACACGGCTTGATCGATGAGTTGGACCTGCTGCACCTGCGCGGGGACCGGCATTACTACGAGACGCACGGGCCGCGCGACCACATCCATGTGGCGTGCCTGCGCTGCGGCAAGGTACGCGAATTTGAGAGCGGGCTATATGAGCAGTTGAAGCAGCAGATCGCGCGGGATTTTAATATGAAGGTGACCGTTTCGCGGACCGAGGTCGGCGGGTATTGCGCGGAGTGCCTCGAAAAATCGAGCTGATAGCAGCGAGTTTCCCTCGCCGAAATGACAATTGGCTTCGTGAACGAAGTGGCGAAGAAGGCGGTAAGTGGACTGCCCACAGGCGCACAGCCAGGAATGGATGTGCCACGAAAGAGAGAGAACCGGAAGCCTATGCCAGAAAGGGCGCACAGGCTGAAGCCTATGCCACTGTCGCTGACTCGTTTGTTGACAAGGCCATTACAGGTCCGGTAAGATAAAACTATAAGAAACTACGCCCCGACACTGTTCGGGGCTTTTTTTTGGCGCAGGCGTCAGTCCCTGTAGCGCCTTTTGTCTCCGCCTTCCTCTCAGCGTTGCTGTTCTCCGAGCTCCACCCATGTAGTGGCGGGTCTTCAGACCCGCGTTTTTCTCTTTGTTCCTTGACGGTTCCGCGCTGCTCGTACCGGTCTAAAGACCGGCCACTACAACCCCACTGCGACGACGGGTCTTGCCGTCGAGAAACGCCGCCACTACATTGGGCTAAGAGTGCGCGCGGGAACCGACGTGTTTCGGAGCGAGCGGTAGCGGCGGAGGCGGGTGAAGAAGCGGCGGGCGCTAGCTATGTCGCGGGCGATTTGGGCGCGGAGTTCTTCGGGGCCGGTGAATTTTTTTTCTTCGCGGAGGCGCTTCCAGAAGCGGACTTCCATGCGCTTTGCAGTGACTTCGCCGGAGAAATCGAGCAGATGCGTTTCGACGCTAAGCGAAGCGCCGTTAAAGGTGGGGCGCATGCCAACATTCGTTACGGAGCGGCGGCTCTTGGTTTCGCCCTCGAGCAGCGTGCGTGTGACGTAGACACCGCGCGCGGGCAGGAGCTCTTGCTCGGGCTTCAGATTCAACGTCGGGAAAGTGAAGCGGCGGCCCGTGCCGGTGCCGGTTACGATTTCGCCGGTAAGCGCGAACGCCCGGCCAAGGAGACGTGCGGCATGGCTGACATTACCGGCGGCGATCTCGCGACGAATCACCGTGCTGGACACAATTTCCTTTTCGAACGCTACCGGCGGGATTATTTCTACGGCGAACCCATGGCGCGCGCCCAGTTCTCGCAGCCGCGCTACGTCGCCGGCTTGCTTATGGCCGAAGCGAAAATCTTCCCCAACCAGCACGGCCCGCACATGAAGGCCGCGCACCAGAATTTGCTCGACGAATTCTTCGGGGGAGATGCCCGCGAGATCTAACGTGAAAGGAAGCACAACGGCAGCTTCCAGGCCCACGTTGCCGAACCATTCCATGCGCTGCGCGTTGGTGGAGAGGCGCGGGGGGGCGGATTCCGGGCGAAGAACTTTGCGCGGTGAGGGGTCGAACGTGAGCGCGGTGGCAACGTCGCTCGTTTTCGTTGCGCGCTCTACAGCGGCGCGGAGGATGGCTTGATGGCCGAGGTGGATACCGTCGAAGTTACCGATGGCGAGAACACTGCCGCGGCCTGAAGCGCCGTAATGAGCGGCCCATTGATCGGGCGAGGTGAATGCCAGGACGGCAGCCGGCTTCGGATCGACTGGCGTGGTGACCGGTGAAATTGTGGCGGCGGCAACCGTGGCTCCAGGGTGCGTTACGCGTGGATCAGGATCATCGACGCGCACATCGAATTGCAAACCGTCGTACGCCAACTGCACGTGACGCAGGCCGAGCTTGCGCAGACGGTCATTGGTTTCGGCGTGCGACAAATCATGGGCGATGTGGGTGAACCAGGCGCGTCGCGGTTTCAATTTGTCGATCAATGCTAACGCCTGCTCGACCGTTTGGTGCATAGGGTGCGGAATGTCACGCAGTGCGTCGATGATGAGATCGTCGAGATCGGTGAGCAGCGCGGCCGAGGATTCCGGCAGCGAGCTGAAATCGGTGAGATACGCGGCGCGGCCAAAGCGGAAGCCGAGCACTTGCAGATCGCCATGCAGCAGCGGCACGGGAACAATCGGGATGCCCAGTAATTCGAATGGGCCGTTCACGACATGGAGATCAACGCTGGGCACGGTGCTTTGCGTTGGCGCGTCATCGAAAACATAGGCGAAGGCGCGGCGGATTACGCGAAAGGTTTCTTCGGTGCTGTATACGGGTAGCGAGGATTTCTGGCGAATGTTGTAGGGGCGAATGTCGTCGAATCCGAGAATGTGGTCTGCGTGGCCGTGTGTAAGGAGGATTGCGTCGAGGCGGTCCAGGCCGGCACGCAAAGCTTGTTGCCGGAAGTCCGGCGTGGTGTCGATCACGATGTTCCGTCCGTTGCGCGAAAGAAGCAGGGAAGGGCGCAAGCGGTTATCGTGGGGATCCTTCGAGGTGCAGACGCGGCAATAGCAGGCGAGCGACGGCACGCCCATCGACGTGCCGGAGCCGAGTACGGTGACTTTTATGGGAGTAGCAGACATTCCTATTAGAGATTGTATCGAAGCGCGCGGGAAGCTGGGAACTTCACTTGCGCAGCCAAGATGCGTTTAGCCAGTCAAGGCAAGTTACTAACGAGTTTTGGCTTTGGCCTGTTGAGCGGCTTGCGCAGCGACGGCCTGATTGACCTCAAGGAAAGTCATTTTGAGTTTGCCGAGAAGATCGAGAAGGAGGGAGTCTTCCTCCGGGGCTAGATTGCCATTGGTCTTTTCGTGCAGTGCGTCGAGCATGTCAATGAACTCGCGCGCAGCCTCAGGATCGAGCATGGGTTGACCCGTGCGCGGATCGGCGTAAGCGCCCAACACCATGGCGGCGTTGCTGCCCAGCATGCGGACGAGGTTTTCAAAAGCGGGCGAGCGTTTCGGGACTTCAGCCGGCGGAGCCGTGGGCTTGGCGGCGGATTCAGCGGCCGGGGCCGGCGGATGCAGCGCCGCCTCGCGCGTGGCCTCGCGCTTCGCTTCCCGCTCTTCTTCTTCGACGACTTCCTTGCGCAATTCCCCGTCGGAGGTGAAGGGGCGGCGGTCGATGACGCGAAAAGTTTCTTCTTGTTTATGATCGACGTGCTTATTGTCAGGCAAGTGCGTTCCTCAGTAGTTGTGTGCTTTTGAATTTTAGCATTGGGGTGTTCGTTTGGGTAGCGGAGGGAGCAGGACTCCGCGATGCCAGCGAGATATGCTTGTCAAACTGCGGCCTGCGACGGTAGAGTGAAACGTTTGTAGCGCCCGGAATTTTTGGAAGGAAGATGGCCGCCCGCAAGACCCGGTTGAAAAAGACTAAATCGCGCTCGACTTCCTCGCACAAGGCTCCACGCACACCGCCCAGGCAAAAGAAAGTGACGGCCGGGGAATGGTTTGAACGGCTGGTGGCGCTCCAAGCACGTTTGCGCGCGCCGAACGGATGTCCGTGGGACCGCGAGCAGACGCACGCGACGTTGCGGACCTATTTGATTGAAGAAGCGTACGAAGTTTTGGACGCGATGAATAGCGGCGACGACGCGAAATTCGCCAATGAAATGGGCGACCTATTGTTGCAAGTCGTGTTCCACGCGCAAATTGCCGCAGAACAAGGGCGGTTCACGGTGGCCGACGTGATTCGCGAGGTGCACGAGAAGATGGTGCGGCGCCACCCGCACGTTTTTGGGGAAAAGCGCGCCAAGGATGCCGCGGAAGTCTTGCGGACTTGGGAGCAGATCAAGGCTCAGGAAAGGCAAGGGGCGCAAGAACGTCAGGGGGCACAAGAGGGGCGGGAGGAGGGCGGGGCAAAAGGGAAAGAGGGACCGAAGTCGTTGTTGGACGGTGTGCCGCGCACCTTGCCCGCGATGATGGAAGGTTTGCAGTTGACGCGGAAAGCGTCGCGCGCCGGATTTGACTGGGAGCGCGCGCAGGGCATTTTCGAGAAGCTGCGCGAAGAGAGTGACGAGCTACATCACGCCTCGGAAGGGAAGGATGCATCGAAGATTGAAGTGGAAATGGGGGACCTGCTCTTTGCCGGGGTGAACCTTGCGCGCTTCCTGCAGGTCGATCCGGAAATTGCCCTGAAGAATGCTAATGCAAAATTTGCGCGACGCTTCCGCGAGATGGAGCGGCTGGCCGCTGAGAATGGGCAGGCTTTCGCGGAGGTTCCGCGGGCTGACAAGGAAAAGCTCTGGGATCTCGCGAAGCGCCTGGAGAGCGGCCGCCTTGAGAAGGTGCGCGGCGAAACGGAAGCTGTAAAGAGCGAGGCGGCACGTAAGCGATGAGCGAGGACGCGAAGGCCCACCCTCGACAGTCAAGCGCGGCGCATGCAGCCCAAGGCATCGTCATTAGAAAATGCGGCGCGTTGCGGGAATTTCAGGCCTGCGTGGAGCTGCAACGCGAAATTTGGCGTGAAGTTGACCTGGAGCTGGAGCCGGCAACCACGTTCATCGTCGCGTCGATTACGGGCGGGCAGGTGCTCGGCGCGTTTGATGGCGACACGATGGTGGGGTTCACGATGGCAGTCGTGGGCCTGCGGCAAAACGTCCCGTATCTGCACTCGCATCAAACGGGAGTAACGGCGGCTTATCGCGACCGTGGCGTAGGGCGAATGCTGAAGCTATTTCAGCGCGAGGATGCGCTGGCACGTGGAATTCGGCTGGTGGAATGGACTTTCGATCCGCTGGAGACGAAGAACGCGCATTTCAATTTGAACCGGCTGGGCGCCATCTGCCGGCGATACCTGCCCAACCTTTATGGGGTGACGACGAGTCCTTTGCACCGGGGGATCCCAACGGATCGCTTGGTGGCGGAGTGGCAGCTGGATTCACCACGCGTCGTAGCGGCTATTGAAAATTTGGCGCCAAGTCCTGCGAGCGCACCCGCCGCGATTGCGCTCCCTGCGGAGCTCGAGCAATGGAAGCAGGAAGATTCGCCACAGGTGCAGACCGTGCAAACGCGGGTGCGCGACGAGTTTATAAACTGGTTCGCGCGCGGGTATGCGGCGGTCGCGGTGCGGGCGGGCGAGAAGAGCACCGAATATCTGTTGGCTCCATGGAGCGATTTTTAGGTCGGTTAAGGAGAGAGGAACCCGTCGAGAATGCGAATTCGAGAGATTACGCTGCGCGAGTTGAGGATGAAGCTGATCGCGCCGTTCGAGACCAGCACGATGCGCACGGACGAGCGGCGCATCATTTTGGTGGAGGCGGATGTCGATGGCGTGACGGGCTGGGGCGAGTGCGTGGCCGGAGAGGCGCCGGGGTACAGTCCGGAAACTACGGAGACGGCTTGGCATATTTTGCGCGATCATCTTTGGGCTCTGGTGCAGGGCAAGGAATTTTCCTCGGCCGCGAAGATTTGGGAGATCCTGGAACCGGTTCGCGGACACAACATGGCGAAGGCCGGGCTGGAATCGGCGATTTGGGATGCGGAAGCCAAGCAAAAGGGCATTCCGCTCGCCAAATTGCTAGGCGGCGTGCGAGACGAGATTGCTTCCGGCGTGTCGATTGGAATTAAAGAGTCGCTGGACGATTTGGTTGCGGCGGTGAAGCGCGAGCTGGATGCCGGCTACCAGCGGGTCAAAATCAAGATCAAGCCGGGTAAAGACGTGGAGCAGGTGAAGCGGCTGCGGCAGGATTTCCCGCGCATCAAGCTGATGGTAGACGCCAATTCGGCGTATCGCGCTTCGGACTGGCCGCTGCTCAAGCAGCTTGATGGCTATCACTTGATGATGATCGAGCAGCCGCTGGGCTGGGACGACTTGTACGGCCACGTGGAACTGCAGAAGAAGCTGCAAACGCCGATTTGCCTGGACGAATGCATTCACGGGTTCGAGCATGCGCAGGCGGCGATCTCGCTGGGAGCGTGCAAGATCATCAACATCAAGATGGGGCGAGTCGGCGGCTACACCGTGGCGAAACAGATTCACGATCTTTGCCAGACCCATGCGATTCCGGTGTGGTGCGGCGGGATGCTCGAATCCGGAATCGGGCGCGCGCACAACATCCATCTTTCGAGCTTGCCGAATTTTATTTTACCCGGCGACGTTACGGCCAGCCGGCGCTATTGGCATGAAGACATTATCGAGCCGGAAGTGACTGTGTCGCCGCAGGGCACCATTCGTGTGCCGACTGGGCCGGGCATCGGTTTCGCACCGCGGATGGATCGCATCGAGCAGTTCACCGTGCGCAAAGAACGGCTGGCCTGATTCGGTGTACGTCGAAACTTCGGCGGGACGCGCTCCCAATCGCGCGGTGATGGCCGTATCGATCGGCCTGGTGGTTGTCGTCTGGGCCGTTAATTTTATCGCCGCGAAGATCGGGCTGCGCTACCTGCCTCCGGTGACCATGGCATCGTTTCGCGTTGCTATCGCGGGGCTGTCCATGGTGCCTGCCTATTTTATCTGCGCACGATTACCGGCTTTTGCGGATGCGCGGCGCGCACGATTGCGGGGACTTACGCCTCGCGACCTTTGGACTTTCTCCTACTTGGGATTTTTTGGCGTAGTGGTCAATCAGATGTGTTTCACCATGGGCCTGCGCTACACATCCGTAGGCCACGCGGCTGTGATTGTGGGCATGAGCCCGATTTATACGCTGGTGCTGGCCGTGCTGTTTCGGCTGGAGCGCGCAACCTGGCACAAGGTAACGGGCATGGCAGTTGCGTTTGTGGGCGTGGCGGTGCTGGCTTCGGAGAATGGGATTTCGCCGCGTTCTCCGTCGTTGCTGGGCGATGTGATCACGATGACAGGCTCCATCGGGTTCGCGACCTACGCGGTGCTGGGGAAGCGCGTTGCGGGGCGATATGACGCGTTGACGATGACGGCGTTCAATCATTTCGCAGGCGCGATTATTATCTTGCCCGTAGCTCTGCACCAGGCGTGGGCGTTGGGACCGTTGTCGAGGTGGCGTGCGATTCCGTGGCAGGGATGGACAGCGTTGCTGTACATGGCAATTTGCAGCTCGGCGCTGGCCTATCTCTTATATTTTTGGCTGCTGCGTTATTTGGAGGCTTCGCAGTTGAGCGCGTTCACGTATTTGCTGCCAGTGCTGGCGGTGATCTTGGGGATAGTCTGGCTGGGTGAACGCGGGTCGCCTATGCAAATTGTGGGCGGAGCATTGGCGTTGGGCGGCGTGTATTGGGTTGAGTCCGGGCGCCAGTCTCCAATTAGAAATTAGCAAGACGGCATCCGCGCTCTCCAACGGCGTTGACTCCCTCTGGAGCGCGTCCTACGCTCTATCCAACAAGCAACTCACCGTTCGTATTCACTCTCAAGTGGGAACCCGCCCACACGGCCCTGTAGATAAGACCGCGGATGTGTGGAGGCGCGGGCTCGTCATGCAAACCAAGCTTACGATCGCCGCCGCGCTTCTGGCCGCAAGCGGATACGGCGTGTTCGCGTACATGAACCGCCTTCCCAAGCTCAGCGAAGCGGATGCGGTAGTGCTCGGAGATTTCAGCAACACGACGGGACAGGCGATTTTTGATGGCTCGCTGCGGGAGGCGCTGGGGGTTTCGCTTGCACAGTCGCCGTACTTCAATGTGGTCTCGAGCGAAAAAGTGAGTGAGGCGTTGCGCTCCATCGGCCGTCCTACAGATGAAGCGATTACGCGCGATTTGGCGCCTGCGATTTGCTCGAGCACCAAAGCGAAGGGATTTGTAGCAGCGGCGATATCGTCCCGAAGTGGCCAATACAGGATTTCGCTCGAGGCCTTTCGCTGTGCCGGCGGGTCTTCCATGGCGTCAACGACTGCGGAAGCCGCCAACGAGCGCCAGGTGCTACATGCGCTGGGAACGGCTGCGACGGAGCTGCGTAAGGAGTTCGGCGAGGACCAGAATTCCATTCGGAATTTCGATGTGGCATTGGAGCGGGCTACCTCGCCTTCCCTCCAGGCTCTCAAGCTCTACAGCGAGGGCCGAAAGTTAACCAGAGACAAAGGGGCGTTGGAGGCGATTGCGCCGTTGCAAAAAGCGGTGGAACTCGATCCTCGCTTTGCGTTGGCGTACTCAAGCCTGGCAGTAGACCACTACAACTTGAACCAAAATGCGCGCGCGAGCGACGAGATACGTCAGGCATTCGAGATGGGCGACCGCCAGACGGCGCGGGAGCGCTTACAAATCACCACTTTGTACTATGACCTCGGGACGGGCGACGTCAAGAAAGCGATTGCCAGCTATAAACAGTGGGGCAATCTTTATCCGCGCGACGATGTGCCCTGGGGCGACCTTTCTTCGGAATACTTCTTGATTGGTGATTATGAGGAGGCCGCGTCCACTGCCAAGCAGGCGTTACATCTCGAACCAAGCAGCGTCGCATGGTACGAGAATCTATCCACGGCCGACATCGCTTTGCAGCGACTGGACGAAGCCGAATCCATTTTGAAGGAAGCCTTTGCCAAGAAGCTCGATGATGCATCGCTGCACGCAAATATGTATGTTCTGGCGTTCTTGAGGAATGACGCCGCGGGGATGGACAGGGAAGTAAGCGCTACAGTTGGAAAATCGAGCGGCGAGGACATGATGTTGGCCATGCAGGCGGATACGGCGGCATTCTCCGGCCGCTTAAGAAAGGCACGGGAGCTTTCACGACGCGCAGTGGAGTCCGCGCAAAAAGCGGAACTCGCCGAGCCCGCTGCTATATGGCAAGGCCTCGCGGCCCTGCGAGAAGCCGCATTCGGGAACAAAGACCAAGCGCGTGCCGATGCAGTCGAAGTGTTGACGCTCGCCCCCAATAGCCGCGACGCGCAGACGTTGGCGGCTTTGGTGTTCGCACGTACGGGAGAAACGCAGCGCTCGCGAGCGATCCTGGATGATTTGCGAGCGCGCTATGTCTCAAATACCGTGGTCCAAATGGCGTGGATTCCGGTGATTCGAGCGCAAATGGAACTTGCTGGACAAGATCCGCGTGGCGCGCTGCGGACGTTGGAAGCTGTGGCGCCCTATGAGCGCGGGCAAATAATCGGGAATCTCAGCAACTGCTGCCTCATACCGATTTATCTAAGAGGCGAAGCGTATCTGGCGGCGGGGCAAGGCTCGCAAGCGGTTTCAGAATTTCAGAAAATTTTGGATGATCGAGGCGTGGTGGCGAATTGCTGGGCGGGTTCGTTGGCGCAGCTTGGTAAGTCGCGCGCACAGGTGTTGCTCGGATATAACGCGGCTGCCCGCGTGAGCTACCAGCAGTTCTTGATGCAATGGAAGGACGCCGATCCGGATGTGCCGGTATTCAAGGCTGCGCGCGCTGAATACGCGAAATTAAAATAGAGTCTGTAACCGCAGGGGCTCGCGTTTGACCTCTGTAGGCGGCCATGTTACGGTCCTCATTCTTGAACCGTCTTGAGCCCTTCTTGAGCACCCACGAAAACAAACCAACGCTTCCCCTGCGCTCCGGCGGTCCTGCGGCGCGGATTGCGGTTATCCCGGGCGACGGGATCGGGAAAGAAGTCACGCCCGAGGGTATGAAGGTGCTGCGCGCGGTCGCCGCGGCGGGGAAGCGAACGCTGGAATTTGTTGAGTTTGATTGGGGGGCAGACAAGTTCCTGCGGGAGGGCGTGTC
>Ga0210410_10006651_pt1 | contig 10034 bp, 8 predicted proteins | sample IncBWC4MmetaG_FD_161058 | JGI IMG/M metagenome (GOLD analysis project Ga0210410, IMG submission 161058) | Forest soil microbial communities from Barre Woods Harvard Forest LTER site, Petersham, Massachusetts, United States - Inc-BW-C-4-M | ecosystem: Environmental > Terrestrial > Soil >... | reverse complement strand
TGCCCCGCTTCACCTGCTCAGCAGACAGCCCGTAGATTTCCCGATAGCGCGGGTTGCAGAAGACCACCTCGCGCTTGCCGTCGAAGATGACGATGCCGAGCGAAAGGTTGTTGAAGGCCTCCTCGATCAGGCCGCACCGATCGGCGGCCGGTCCGCGAGCTGCCTTGCTGACATCGGTCATCGAGCGTCCCCCCCGAACGCCTCCATAGCGCCTCCGGAGTGCGATGCCGGCCATTAGAGATCAAAGCTGGTGAATCGCTGCTTGAAGTGCCGCCTTTTTGATCGCTTCTTTGGAAAGCGCTCAACAAATCGTTAATTTGCCGGCAGCGGGCCGGCGCGGCTTACACCGGGTCCACCAGGATCACCCTGATATCATTCACATTCGTCAACGTCGGCCCGGTCTGCAGCAGATCGCCGGTTGCCGCAAAGAACGCGGTCGCATCATTGTTCTCGAGATAGGCGCGCGGATCGAGCTTTTGCGCCTTCATCTTTGCGAATGTCGTGGCATCGATCAGCGCGCCGGCGGGATCGGAGGCTGAGCCCGCGCCGCCATCGGCGCCATCGGTATCTCCAGCGAGCGCGGAGATGTCGGACGTGTCCTTGAGCAGATCGGCCAGCGCCAGCGCGTATTCCTGGTTGGGGCCGCCACGGCCATTGCCGCGCACGGTGACCGTGAGCTCGCCGCCGGAGAGAATCGCGACGCGCTTGCCCTTCGCGCGCGCGTCCAGCGCCATCCGGGCGTGATCGGCCGCGACCTCGCGCGCTTCGCCTTCGAGATCGGCGCCGAGGTCGATGGTCTCATAGCCTGCGTCCCTGGCGAGCTTGATCGCCGCATCCAGCGACTGCCGGGGACGTGCAATCAGCTCAAACGTCGCGCGGGCAAAGGCGGCATCGCCCGGCTTGCAGCTTTCATTGGCCGGATTTTCCAGCGCGGCGCGGATCGCGTCATCGACCTCGAGCTTGTATTTGGCGACGATGGCGCGGGCATCGGCCAGTGTAGTCGGATCCGGCACGGTGGGGCCCGAAGCGATCGCGGAAGCGTCGTCGCGCGGCACATCCGAGATCGCGAGCGTCACGATCTCGGCGCGTTGGCCGGTCCGCGCCAGCCGTCCGCCCTTGATCCGCGACAGATGCTTGCGGACGGTGTTGACCTCGCCGATCGGCGCGCCCGAGCGCAAGAGCGCGCGGGTCAGCTTCTGCTTCTGCTCGAAAGTGATGCCTTCAGTCGGCGCGATCCAGTTCGCCGAACCGCCGCCAGAGACCAGCACGAGCAGGAGGTCGTCCGCCTCGGCGGTTGCTGCGAGCGTCAAGGTGTCCTCGGCGCCCCTCAGTCCCGCCTGGTCCGGCATCGGATGGCCGGCCTCGACCACGCGGATGCGCCGCGTCGGTACGCCATGGCCATGGCGCGTGGTGGCAATGCCGACCAGCCGCGACGGCTCGAGTTCCAGCGCGTCGAGATAGTGCTTTTCGGCGCTCGCGGCCATCGCAGCTGCGCCCTTGCCGGCGGCAAGGCAGATCACACGCCCCTTGGGAACGGGGCGCAGATGCTGTGCCAGCACAACATCAGGATGCGCGGCGGCAACGGCGGCGTCATAGATCGCGCGCAGGAGGGGGCGTCGGTCGGTCATCGTTTCTCGGAAGCGGAGGCTGGATGCATGAGAGGCCGGTTATCCCTCCTATTGCCGCAAAAGAAAACCCCCGCGAGCGCCCTCGCGAGGGGTAATGGGTGGACCTATCGGGCGATAGGCGATCGCTATCAGCCGCCGACCTCGCCGGAGATGACGTCGCCGAACATCTCCCACTTCTCGCCCTTGAAGCGCATCAGCTGCAGCTGATCGATCGGGGCGAAATCGGTCGGCGAGGTGTTGATCGTGATGCCGGGCAGCAGCATCTCGGTGCGAAAATCCCTGATGTTCGCGGCCTGCTTCATGATGTTTTCCCGCGTCAGGTCGTCGCCGCACTGCTTCAACACCTGCACCAGCGTCTGGGCGACGGCGTAGCCGACCACCACCGAGTTGTTGGTCTTGTCGCCTTCGGGGAAATCCTTGGCGAGGAAAGCGAGGAATTCCTTATTGCCGGCATCGTTGTCCCACTGTGAATCCGCGGGGTCCTTGAGGTAATTGGCGGAGAGGATTCCCTGCGAGGCGTCGAAGCCTGCCGGCTTCATCACGCTGCCGACATTGGCCGCGACGTTGTTGAGAATATGCAGCGCCTTCCAGTCGATCTCGGCGGTCTTCTTGATCGCCTGCGCCGCGAATTTCGGCGTGGTGACGTCGAAGAACACATCAGCGCCGGAGGACTTCAGCTTGACGATGTGCGAGTCGATGGTCGGCTCGGTGGTCTCGTAACTTTCCTCGGCCACGATCATCGAGGCCGCCTTGGCGCCGAGGCCGTCCTTCAGGCCCTTCAGATAGTCCTTGCCGTAATCGTCGTTCTGATAGAGCACCGCGATCTTGGCGTCCGGCTTCTCCTTCAAGAGATATTTCGCGTAGATGTGCGATTCGCTCTGGTAATTGGGCTGCCAGCCCATGGTCCAGGGGAAGTCCTTCGGATCGTTCCACTTGGTGGCGCCGGTCGCGACAAAGAGCTGCGGCACCTTCTTGGCGTTCATGTATTTGTGGATCGCCGAGTTCGGCGGCGTGCCGAGCGAGTTGAAGATGAACAGCACCTCGTCGCTTTCGACCAGCTTGCGCGCCTGTTCAACCGTCTTCGGCGGCGAGTAGCCGTCATCATAGGAGATGAAGTTGATCTTGCGGCCGTTGATGCCGCCGCTCGCATTGATCTTGTTGAAATAGGCCTGCTCGGTCTTGCCGATCACGCCGTAAGCGGAGGCCGGACCGCTATAGGGCATGATGTTGCCGATCTTGATTTCGGTGTCGGTGGCGCCGGTGTCGTATTTCTTCTGTGCGAGAGCCGTGGTCGAAGCGGTTGCGAACAAGGCAAGCGTGGCCGCAGCCACGGCCAGGCGAGTGCCGGTAACGGGCATTGCGTTTCTCCCTCATGTCATTGTCGACGGTGTGTGTCGCGGCCTTCTCGAACGGAAGGCTCTTCTGGTTTGGGCGAAAGCTACCATCTCGCCGGAACCGGCTCAATAAAAAGCCCCTGCGGCAAAGCCGCAGGGGCTGCTTCTTTAGTAGCCAGCCGTGACGAATAAGCCGCGGCGTTCGGTGTTAACCACCGACGTCCGAGCTGATGATGTCGCCGAACCGCTCCCAGGTGCCGCCCTTGAACCGCGCGAGTTGCAACTGCGAAATCGGAGCAAAATCCGACGGGCTGGTATTGATCTTCACCCCCGGCAACAGGCCGGCGACCACATCGTCATGCATGCTTGCCGCCTGCTTCATGACGTTCGCGCGCGTCAGGTCGTCGCCGCACCGCTTCAAGACCTGCACCATGGATTGCGCAACGGCATAACCATAGATCACGAAGGCATCGGCGCGATTGGCTTCGGGATAGTATTTGTCGAGGAAGGCATTCCAGGCCTTGATCTCCGTATCGTCCTTCCATTGCGGATCGGTCGGGTCCTTCAGATACTCTGCCGTGATGATGCCTTGCGCGTTGTCGAAGCCTGCCGGCTTGATGGTGGCGGTGATCGACGACGAGACGCTGTTGAGGAAGTGAACCGGCTTCCATTCGATCTCGGCTGCCTTCTTGATGGCCTGCGCCGCGAACTTCGGAATCGACAGGTCCACGAACACGTCGGCGCCGCTCGCTTTCAGATTGAGGATGTGCGAGTCGATGGTCGGCTCGGTGGTTTCATAACTCTCCTGGGCGACGATCATCGAGGCCGCCTTCGAGCCAAGACCGTCCTTCAACCCCTTCAGATAGTCCTTGCCGTAATCGTCGTTCTGGTAGAGCACGCCGATCCTGGCGTTCGGATAATTCTTCAGGATGTACTTCGCGTAGATCTGCGTCTCGCTCTGGTAGCTGGGCTGCCAACCCATCGTCCACGGAAACTCCCCGGGATCGTTCCATTTGGTGGCTCCGGTGGCGACGAAGAGCTGCGGCACTTTCTTGCCGTTCATGTATTTCTGAATCGCGGAGTTCGGCGGCGTGCCCAACGAATTGAAGATGAGCAGCACCTCGTCGCTTTCGACCAGCTTGCGCGCCTGCTCGACGGTCTTGGGCGGCGAGTAGCCGTCGTCATAGGAGATGAAGTTGATCTTCCTTCCATTGATGCCGCCTTCGGCATTGACCTTGTTGAAATAGGCGGCTTCGGTCTTGCCGATCACGCTGTAGGAGGACGCCGGACCGCTATAGGGCATGATGTTACCGATCTTGATCTCGGTGTCGGTCGCGCCGACATCGTACCTCTTTTGTTCAGCAGCGTTGACGCTTGTTGAACCAAATACTGCGATACCAAGCATCGCAAGGGCAGCCGAAAGGGCCGCCAACCGCAAACGGATAGCAGGCATCTTGATCTCCCTGGACCTGGTTGAATGTGTCAGTGTTGTTGGATTGGGAACTCTTCGCGGCTCCTCGCGCATTCAATACCCCGCCTGGAGTCGCGGCAAGAAAAAGCCCTTCGCGAGAGGATCGCGAAGGGCGTCATTTAGTCGAAGGTGCTCGAACGAGCTTCGGCTCAAGAGGGCGTGAACGAGATCGTCACTCGCTCATCCCGCTCGAGATGATGTCGCCGAACAGGTCCCACTTCTCGCCCTTGAAGCGCATCATCTGCAATTGCTTGATCGGCGCGAAGTCGGTCGGCGAGGTGTTGATCTTGATGCCGGGGAGCAGCGTGTCCGGCTCGAAATCCCTGAGATTCGCGGCCTGCCTCATCACGTTCTCGCGCGTCAAATCGTCGCCGCACATCTGCAGCACCTTCACCAGCGTCTGCGCGACGCCGTAGCCGAAAACGGTCGAACCATCCAGCCGGTTGCCTTCGGGATAATATTTGGCAAGGAACTCCAGGAATTTCTTCATGCCGGGATCATTGTCCCACTGCGGATCGGCACCATCCTTCGCGTATTGCGCCGACAGCAGGCCTTGCGAGTTCTCGTAGCCCGCGGGCTTGATCACGCCGCCGACGGAAGTCGAGACGTTGGAGACGATGTGCAGTGGATGCCAGTCGATCTCGGCCAGCTTCTTGATCGCTTGCGCCGCGAATTTCGGCGTCGCCACCGAGACGAGGACGTCGACGCCGGCCGCTTTCAGCTTGACGACGTGGCCGTCGACCGAGGGCTCCGCGGTCTCGTAGCTTTCCTCCGCTGTTATCATCGAGGCCTTGGGCCCAAGCCCTTCCCTGAGGCCTTTCAGGTAGTCCTTGCCGAAATCGTCATTCTGGTAGAGCACGCCGATTTTGGCGTCCGGCTTGTGCTTCAGGATATATTTCGCATAGATCTGCGCTTCGATCTGGTAGGAGGGCTGCCAGCCCATGGTCCAGGGAAACTCCTTCGGATCGTTCCACTTGCTGGCCCCGGTCGCGACAAAGAGCTGCGGCACCTTCTTGCCGTTCATGTATGTCCGGATCGCGGAGTTCGATGGCGTGCCGAGCGGGTTGAAGATCAACAGCACGCCGTCGTCCTCGACCAGCCTGCGCGCCTGCTCCACCGCTTTCGGCGGGCTATAGCCATCGTCATAGGAGAGGAACTTGATCTTGCGGCCGTTGATGCCGCCCTCGGCATTGATCTTGTCGAAAAAGGCCTGCTCGGTCTTGCCGATCACCCCATAGGCCGACGCCGGGCCGCTATAGGGCGTGATGTTGCCGATCTTGATCTCGGTGTCGCTGGCGCCGGTGTCGTATTTCTTCTGGGCCAATGCGCCATGGGATACGCATAACGTGACGGCCGCCGCGAGCGCAGCGGTGCGTAGGCCTGTCGTCAGCATAGTCTCTCCTGGTTGTTGCTCTTGTTTTCCTACTGATTGAGCATGATCTCCGCGCAAACGCTTCGCGTTTGTCGCGAGGGAAAACCGCTACACACTTTGCGCTAACGCGGCCCTCCGGGTCCGGATCATGCTCTATCTCCTGAGGCGGGCCGCCAGTTGTTGGCCGACAATGGCGACCTGTCTCGCCCCGTGCGGGACGAGGAAGATGACCAGGAAGAGCAATACGCCGAACACGGCGCCGGAGAGGCCCTTGGAGACGCTTTCCGCGATGTTCGGAACGAAGATGATGAAGGCCGAGCCGACGAACGAGCCGGGCAGCCAGCCGACGCCGCCGACCACCATGCCGAGGAACAGCGAGATCGCCAGCGTGATGGTGTAGCTGTCGGGCGCCACGAACTGCACGGCGATGGCCCCGAGTGCGCCGGCGACGCCGGTGATCCCGGCGCTGACCCCGAAAGCGAGCGTCTTGTAGAGGGCGACATTGACACCCATCGAGGAGGCCGCGATCTCATTATCGCGGATCGCCATGAAGGCGCGGCCCGAGCGCGACCGCAAGAGGTTGATCGAGGCGACATAGATCGCAACGGTGATCACCAGCGTGAAGTAATAGAGCCACATGTCCTGAGACATCGGCAAGCCGAACGGCGCGTCCGGCTTTTCCACGACCAGGCCCTGCACGCCGCCGGTCCACTTCTCGAAATAGCCGAGTTTCAAGAGCTGCGGCATCGCGGTTGCGAGCGCAAAGGTCGCGAGCGCGAGATAGACGCCCGAGAGCCGCAGCGCCGGCTGACCGAACAGGAAGCCGGCACCAAAGCAGATGATGCCGGCGATCGGCAATGTCAGCGCGTAATTGACGCCGAACGTCTCCATCAGGATCGCCGAGGTATAGGCGCCGATGGCGTAGAAGGCGCTCTGGCCGAGGGAGAACTGGCCCGAGCCGCCGGTCAGGATATTCAGCGCCAGCACCGCAACGCCGTAGATCAGGAGCATCGTCATCTGGAAGATGATGAAGTTCTTGACCACCAGCGGCACCAGCAGCAGCACCGCGAGCACCACCAGCGAGGTGCCGGTGCCCAGCGTCATCGCGCGTTTGGGAACGGCCTCGACCGCCTGGCCCTCGACAACGATTTCCTCGGCAGCGCTCATGATCAGACTCGCTTCACGATGGGCCGGCCGAACAGGCCAGCGGGTTTGACGACCAGCACGGTGATAATGAGGGCGAGCGCGATCGGCAGTTTCAGCTCATTGCCGACCCCGGGAATATAGGTTCCGACCAGGTTCTCGAAGATGCCGACCAGGAAGCCGCCGATGACGGCGCCGAACGGGCTGGTCAGGCCGCCGAGCACGGCGGCGGCGAAGCCGTAGATCAGGACGCCGAGCATCATGTTCGGTTCAAGGAACACAACGGGCGCGATCATCATGCCGGCGACGGAGCCGATCGCGGCGGCCATGCCCCAGCCCAGCGCGATCATCCAGCTGGTGTTGATGCCGACCAGGCGGGCGGACTCCGGCACGGAAGCAGCGGCACGCATGGCAAGGCCGATCCGCGTGTAGCGGAAGAAGAAGAACAGGCCGAGCAGCATGAGTAGCGTGATACCGATCATGCCCGCCTGATGGGTCGAGATCAGCTGGCTGCCGAGGAACGGCGAGGAGCCGAACGGGGTCGGATATTGCTTGATGGTGAAGTCCCAGATCAGACCGGCGCAGCTATTGATGATCGAATAGAGCGCGATGAAGCCGGCGACATTGGTCAGGATCGGTGCTTTCGCCAGCGGCTTGAACAGGACGCGCTCGATGGCGATGCCGCCGATGAAGGAGAAGCCCAGCGTGAGGACGAAGGCGAACCAGTAGGGAACGCCCCACTGCATCAATTGCCAGGAGATGAAGGTCGAAAACATTGCCATCTCGCCCTGGGCGAAGTTCAGATGGTCGATCGCCTGGTAGATCATGACCACCGCGAGCGCCATGCAGGCATAGATCGCGCCGGTCGAGATGCCGGCGAGAACCTGGTTGGTGAAAAGCTCCATCTGGGCCGCTCCTCAATAACCGAGATACGATTTGCGAACGTCTTCGTTGTTCGCGATTTCCTTGGCGCCGCCCGACATCACGATGCGGCCGGTTTCGATCACATAGGCCTGGTCGGCGAGCTCGAGCGCGAGCTGCGCGTTCTGCTCGACCACGAGGATCGTCACCTTGTCCTCGCGGTTGATCTTGCCGAGGATCTTGAAGAGGTCGCGCACGATCAGGGGCGCGAGGCCGAACGACGGCTCGTCGAGCAGCATCAGGCGCGGGCGCAGCATCAGCGCGCGAGCGACCGCGAGCATCTGCTGCTCGCCGCCCGACAACGTGCCGGCCTGCTGGGTATGGCGCTGCTTCAATACCGGGAAATGATCGTACATCCGCTCGATGTCGGCGACGATGCCGGTGCGGTCGCGGCGGGTGATGGCGCCGAGCTGGAGATTCTCTTCCACCGTCATCGCGGTGAAGGTGCCGCGGCCCTGCGGCACATGGGCAATGCCGAGCCGCACGATGTTCTCGGTGGAGCGGCCCAAGAGTGCCGCACCCTCGAATTCGATCGCGCCGGTCGAGCGCACCATGTTGCAGATCGCCCGCAGGGTCGTGGTCTTGCCGGCGCCGTTGGCCCCTAACAGCGTGGTGAGCGAGCCTTCGTCGAGGGAGAAATTGAGGCCATGCAGCGCCTGCACCTGGCCGTAGAAGGCGCGAAGGTCCTTGACGTTGAGCATCGCCGTCATTGGTCCTTGCTCCCGAGATAGGCCTTGATGACATCGGGGTCGGCCTGCACCTGGGCGGGCGTGCCTTCGGCGAGCTTGCGGCCGAAATTGAGCGCGACCACGTGATCGGCGATCGACATCACCAGCCCCATGTGATGCTCGACCAGCAGCACCGTGATCTTGCGATCGTCGCGGATCTTCCGGATCAAATCGCCGAGCACATATACTTCTTCGTGGTTGAGGCCGCCGGCCGGCTCGTCGAGCAGCAGGATCTTCGGATCGGCGGCAAGCGCGCGCGCAAGCTCGACGCGCTTTTGCGTGCCGAACGGCAAACCCGAGACCGTGGTGTGGGCAACGCTTTCGAGATCGAGATAGCCGAGGATGTCATGAACCTTCTTGTTCATGGCGGCCTCGCCGCGGCGGATCCATGCAAGCTTCAGCGAATCCGAGATGATGTCGGAAGAGGTCCGGGAATGGGTGCCGACGCGGACATTGTCGAGCACGGAAAGATTGGGGAACAACGCGACGTTCTGGAAGGTGCGGCCGATGCCGATCTCGGCGATGCGGTGCGGCGGCCGGGTGAGGATGCTCCGCCCCTCCAGCAGGATGTCGCCGGAGCTCGGCTGATAGAGCCTGGAGAGGCAATTGAACAGCGTGGTCTTGCCGGCGCCGTTCGGACCGATCAGGCCGAGGATCTGGCCCTGAAGCATGTTGAAGGAAACGCCGTTCAGGGCGACGATGCCGCCGAACACGACGCTGACGTCGCGGACGGCGAGCAAGGGATCCGGCCCTCGCGCAAGCTCGACCTGCGTCATGTCGCCTCGCTGCGCTTGGCCGTCGTGCGAAACGCGCGCGGCGACATGCATCGGCGGTCACGACGACGAAGGTTATCTGACCCCTTCGGCCACACGTGCAACTTTCCCTCCTGGTCTGGTCTTCTTGTTTTCTTGTTTTTTTGATTGTGTCGGTTGCGGCGTCATCCCACCAAGCGCCGCTTCGATGTTCCTTACCATCGCCACGAGACGAGGTCCAATATCGTTGCGCAGCCGATCTTCCGTAAAGCGGAATGCCGGTGCGCCACAGTTAAACGCATAGGGACCCGTTCCGTCATTTAACTTTAGTGCTACGCCGGCTGCGGCGATGTCGTCGTGCCAGTCGCCGGCCGAGATCGCAAATCCATGCCTGGCGATGAACTCGCCGGAGCGCTCGATGCCGTCACGCAGCTTGGACCAGCGGCTGCCGTAATGCTCGCGCAGCTCGCGCATCAAGGTCGCGCGTTCCTCCGGCGCCAGCGCCCAGACATAGGCCCGGCCCATCGCCGTGGTGGCAATTGGAACACGGGAGCCGACGTCCAGCTGAACGCCGAGCGTCTGCCCGTTCCGGCTCTGGCCGAAATAGATCATGCTGTGACGGTCGCGCCCGCCGACCGCGACCGCGCCGCCGGTCTCGCGCATCACCTCCTCGCGAAACGGCTCG
>Ga0210410_10006650_pt1 | contig 10035 bp, 13 predicted proteins | sample IncBWC4MmetaG_FD_161058 | JGI IMG/M metagenome (GOLD analysis project Ga0210410, IMG submission 161058) | Forest soil microbial communities from Barre Woods Harvard Forest LTER site, Petersham, Massachusetts, United States - Inc-BW-C-4-M | ecosystem: Environmental > Terrestrial > Soil >... | reverse complement strand
CGCGCCGCCATTTTTTGCCGGGCGTGTTCATCGGAGACGGCCGATACGTCTTGCCAGTCGCCCGCCGATGTCTGCACTTGAAAGGCCCGCTTCGACGCCATCGGCCGCTCGTACTGGCCTTCACCGGCGCCGGGATCGACTCGTGCGTGAATCGGATCGCCGAGCATGGGATCGGGTGTTTGCGGCTGTAGATTGACGGCGCTCACGATCCAGTTGGCCGACACGAGCAAGAGGCCACCGGGATCGACGGGATAGGCTTGCTCGAGGCTGGCCAAGTCCACGTCCTCTCCTTGTTTCGCGGCGAGGCCAATGAGCACCTGCGAATTGCGGCCGTGCGCGACGACGATGTGCCAGTCCGCCGCTTCGACGAGCGGCTTCACGAACGAGACATAGCGATGGAGAAACGCGTTGATGCTCTCGCCGGTCGGCGCGGCGACATTCGGATGCGTGATGAGTTGCTTGATCTGCCGCGACGATTGGACGGTCGAGCGCCCGGCAAATGCCCCGAGGTTCCAGGTCCGCAACGAGGGTGTGCTCTGCGTGGGCATCCCCAAGACCGTGGCGATAATGCCTGCCGTTTCCTTTGCGTGCTCGAGATCGCTGCTCATAATCGGTGGACTGACTGTTTCACCTTCGGCACTGAGTCGTTGCCGCCATTGCGCGAGCGCCGCGCCAGCCCGCAGCGCATCCTGTACGCCCTCGTCGGTGAGTGGCCAATCCAGCCAGCCGCGATGAATATCGCCAGGACCGCCGGTCGCCGCGGAATTACCAGCCGTGCGGCCATGACGGACGAAGGCCAGACTCATGGGCAGTACACGACGCGCCCGTCGCCGTCGACGACGGTCGAGACGAGGAGAATCTTGCAGCCGAGAAAGTCGAGCGGGACGAAGCCGCGCCCGCGGATCATCTGGTTCGTCTTGTCGCCGAAGAGATATTCAGCGATCTGGACCCACTCATCGAGCGTGACCGGAATCGTATCCGGGTGCGTGGCGAATTCCTGTTGTTTCGCCAGTCGCGCTTCGAGCCGGTCGCAGATGGTGTCAGTCACTTGTGCGTTATCTCTTGCTGATGTCCGTATGGACGCTATGTCTGCCATCAGGCCACGATTCGCGGTAGATGTGTGCCTCCTTGCCGCCTTTCCCTGTATAAAACGTGAGCCGACCGGGAGACCCTGATTTCCCACCGCCGCCAAAGTCTGACGTTGGAGTGCTCACAGTTCGATCTTTCTTGAATCCCTGGCTCACAAGATGCTCGTGCGCGGCGCTCGCGTGCGCGTCAGCCTCTTCCTTGCTCTTGTAATAAACTGCCGATGGGTTGACGAAGTGACCTTCGCGTTGTTGAAACGCGCGCTTCGCTTGCGCCAATCCCTTGGCTGAGGCCGCGTCGGTTTTTCCGGCGCCTGGATGCGGACCGCTCCCCGGTCCACCGAGCGCGAACTCCCGATCACTCAGGGCGCGGTGCTCGCCGATACGTCGGCCGGCGGCTTCCAGATCCGAGAGGTTGATTGGTTTCATTTGTGTGCCTTGACGCTCATGTAATGCGAGGCACCTTCCCCTGCACCCATCTGTCGGCCCGTCTCGATCGTGGCATCCCCACCACCCGGCTTCGAATATTCGGTCGTGCGCGCGCCGGGATTCCCGAACACCGGCGACGACTTGCCGGCCACGAAGCCTTGACTGATCAGATGCTCATGCGCCCCTTCCGCCGCTCGCTGCGCGGCGGCCGCGTCACCGTGTGTCGTGCCGCCTTTGCCAGCGAACCACTTGCCGGCGCTGCCGAGCGCATCTTGAGCCGCCGCGTGTCCCTCGTCGTGTTCGGTTGATTTGCCCCCGCTCGCGCCTGGATGCGGACCTGAGCCCGGTCCACCGAGCGCGAGAAATTCTCCGATCTGGCGACCGGCCGCTTGCAAGTCGACGCGCCGTGGCACGCTGGATGGTTTTCCAATTGGCATAGCCCACGTCTCATTCACATGCGTTGGTGCGGCGGCCTTCGGCGCTTTGGGCGCTTTCCCGATATGTGCGGCGGCAGGTGCCGGGTTCGCGTGCGCCGCGCTCGCGCCTTGCATCTGCGTGATGATCGCGCCCAGCTTCGCATCGCCGGGCGACCCTTTGAAATCACTCGACTGAGAGGCGGCGGCGCGGAATGTGGCCAGCGCCGCGCTGGCCGATGAGAGCGCGGCGCTGATTTTCGCGGAATCATTCGTGGCCAGCGCGGCGTTCACCGACGACATGGCGCCCTTCAACACCGGCACGCTGCCGTCGCCGGCTGGCATCGATGGGTCGCTCGTGAAGGCTTGCAACGCTGACATCACTGAGGCGGTCTTCGCGCTCGCAGGTGTGGCCAGCGGCGCTTTCGCGGCGGGCGCCTTGGCGGCCTTCGGCGCCTTCGGGGCTTTCCCAATATGCGTGGCCTTTGGCGCCTTCGCTTTCGTTGCCGGCGCCACTGGTGTCGCTGGCGCAGGCGGAGTGACAGGTGTCGCTTTCGGCGCGGGTGCAGGGCTCGGAGTAACGGGTGCGGCCTTCGGCGCCGGCGCGGGCGCTGGCGTGGCAGCTGCGGGAGCCGCAGCCGGGGCAGCCACCTTGCCAGCTTGTTGCTGATCATAGGTGGCCCAATCTAAGTCATAGCGTGTCTGGCCGATGAATCGACCGGCCGCTTCGAGGTCTTCGCGTTTCATCGCTCACCGCAGTTTGCCGATCGCCGTCGCCATGTCCTTCGGCTTTTTGTGCGGCTTGCCGATGGTCTTCACGGGCGCAGCGGGCACGAGCGGCGCTGCAGGAGCTGCCGGGTCATGCTGCGATACCGGTGCGCCGGTGCCGCCCTGCGGACCGGCATCGAAGGCTTCCATCGGCGCGTTGTTTTTCTTGCCTTCGATCGGTTCGCCGCCCACGAGTGACGCCGCGATGGCGTCGGTCGCCGCCGCCATCTTGCCGGTGTGTGGTTTCCCGATGTGCGTCTTCGGCGCTTGATCATCAGCCGACACGCCGGGCATGCCGCCGGCCACGCCATGTGCGGGCACGGTTGGCGGCGGCCCGAGCCGTGGCGAAATCGTCGGGAGGCCCGCATCGTTCGGCGCGGCCGGCATGTGATCCGCCGGAGCGGTCGCGGTCGTCGGATGGGCCTGCCAGTCGCCTTCCTTCCCAGGGACGGCCGCTGCCGCGTTCGCCGGTTCCTGCTGGATCACGACGTTGCTCGGTCCGCCGGGTACCGGCGAAGCCATTGACGAAGGCATGTCGGGCGCCGGCATCGGCGGCGCCACGGTTGCCGCAGGCGGCGCGGTCGGCGCGGTCGGCGCCGGGAGTGGCATCGCCATCGTCGGCGGCGCAGCGGCGTGTGGGGGAAACAACGAGGCCGCGTGTGCACCGGTCATGTTGTCGCGCACGTGCATCGCCGTGTTCGTCGCGGTCGAGTGCGCCTGCGCGTGATCGACCGCCTTCTTGAAGTTGTCGTGATGCCCGACCGCGTTGCCCGTGCTGTCGACGACGCTGTAGTTCGCTGGCGGCGCAGCGGGCGAAGCCGAAGGCATCATCGTCGTGGCCGGCGCGGGTGGGGTCACGGTACCCATGAGCGGCGCCTGCGGGGCCATCGGCGCGGCGGAGGGCATGTTCGCGGCGGGCGCGGCGGCCATCAGCGCCGACGTCAGAATCGCTTCTTCACCGGCGATCGGCGCGCGGACAGGCACGTCGGGGCGAGGGACTTGCGCTTCCCAGCCATCCGTCGCCTTGACCGGCCCAGCGGGTGCGGCCGGCTTGACTGGCAGGCCACCGCCAGCGCCGTGCGGCATCAGGCCCGTCCGCTCGAGATGGAGCAGACTGCAGAAAGTGCTCGGGTCGTCAATCGTCAGGCCCGACGAGGCCATCTGCGGCACGATCTCGCTGAGACAGTGCTGCAGGAAATCGCCGTCCATGTCGAAGGACTTGGTCTGCGGCAGCTCGGCGGCCACGTCGAAGTTCGCGGCGTCGAGCATCTGCGAGAACTGCTGACGGGTCGGGACCGGGCCGCCGATGCTGGTGTCCCGATGATGATCGAGGATGATCGTGTCGCCCACTCGCTCGGGCGGCACGACCTGCACGACGCGGCTCGGTGAATCGATCAGGAGTCGCACGCGCCGCCGTACGTCCTCGGACGGCTTCGTCTCTCCCCATTCTGTCCACGGGCCCCAGCGATCGAGGATCAGGCGGTCGACGGGCAACGTCTTCACGTTGTCGACGACGTTGCAGAGGACGACGCGGCCGTCGCCGAGTCCGGCGGCGATCACGCCATCTGGCCGATACCCAAGTAATGCCAGCCGGCCGACAATCGAATCCGCGTTCATAGACACTCCCCTTAGCCTTTTGAAACGAGATCAACGGTGACAGTAGTGGCGCCCGTATAGGTACCGGTCGTCGTCGCAATGACGCGGAAGAGATCGCCGAGCACGCCGTTGAGAATCGTGTCGTCCGCGAGCGTGCCACCGGCGCCGGGCACGGTCGACGCCGCGAGCGCGACCGCGTCGGTGAGCGCCGAGAGCTTCACCGCGGTGGCGAGCAAGAAGGTCTGGCTGATCACGTCAAACCAGGTCACGCCGCCGTCGAGCGACGTTTGGAGGAAGACGATCACTTTCGTGCCGCCGCCGACATACGTGAACGTCGTCTGCATCTGCAGCGAGCGGGCCCCGGCGAGATTGACGGTCGAGCCGATCGGGCTTTTAGTGACCGGCGCGCCGATGACGACCGCGTTCACCGCGCGGGTGCGTTTCGACCACTCTTGTTTGACCTCACTCATGGATTCACTCCTGCGTCCGGTGCCGACCACTCGTTACAGCACGCGTCCTTCTCGATCGTGCCCACGTCCACGTTGGTGTCGTCGCCGGGGCTGTCTTTGTCCACCTTCTCGCAGTCGAGCGCATTTCCGAGCCAGTGCTTACAGCGACCACAGGTGAACCCCGGCCGGTTCTCCACGTAGCCGGCCTCGAGCGGGGTCACTTTCCCGAGCGGGCTCGCACCGGTTTCGCCGCCGAGCGTCTTCGTGCCTTGCACGAATAAGCCACAGCCGCCGAACGGTTGCACGAGGTCGCGCGCACTAAACCACATGCAGCGCCGCGTCGTGGCGAGATACAGACAGCAGTTGGCGCAGCTGTAATCCCCACCCGCGCGATGCAGATAGAGCACCGCCGCTTTTGAGATATGGCTCATAGCGCTTTCAGACGGCGACGAAGGACGGGATTAGACGGACGGTCGCTCGGCGACGGCGTGGGTGAAGTCGGCGGCGGCGGCGGCGGCGGGATTGAGTTCGTGAACGGGCACGATGCCTTCGAAGGTCGGTTGGTCGACGGTGTCGCTCATGCCAGGCCCGCGCGTGGCTGGCGGTGCATCGGTCGGCCCATAGACTTTCACGCGGGGCGCGCCCTTCGCGCCGGCCGCGGCGTTCTGCGCATTCGATGGTAGCGGCGCACCGGTCTCGGCGGCCTTCTTCGCATCTTCCTTCGCGGCATTCCGCGTGTCGGTGTGCGCCAGCGGTGGGAGCTGCAGGAGCTTACGCAACAAGCGCTCCGTGTCATCGTCCGGCTTGACCCACGTGTTCGCCAGGACGGCCAGCGTTTCGACGAGGTTGCCGAGATCGACTTGTTCCAAGTCGCGGCAGGTGACGCGCGGGTACTTCCGCTTCGTCATGTCGAAGTTCAGGTCACACAACGGCCGCACGACTTGATGTTTCAGATCGGCGCAGATCCCGGCGGCGATGCCGTTCAGCGACGAGATGAACATATCGGTCAGGCGGGAACCGAAGCCGAGGGTGCCGTGCGGGTCGTTGCCGAGGGTCAGGAAGCCGGCGAGGACGTTGCGGGCGATTTGTTGATCGTGATGATTGATCCACTGCTCGGCGCCGGTGCCGGCCGTCTGGCTGCCGGTCTTCGGGAGCAGGTCGTATTTCACGTGCGGCGGCGCGATGAGGAACGACGACTCGTTGGATTTGAGATGTTCAAGGGTGTCTTTCAGGGCGTCGAGTTCGCCTTGATTCAGATTGTGGTTCTCTTCGAGTTCGGCGACCGGCGTGCCGACGCCGAACCGATTGATGCGCACGCCTTCGGCGTGATACGCCTGATCTTTATAGAACCAGTTGCGATAGATCGACCGCAGGATCGACACGCCTTCGAAGTTGTCGCCTTCGCGTTCGAGCGTGAACACCGCAAGGTACTCGGCGGGGATCGTCAGATATTGGAACGACACGGTGGTCGTGTAGCGCACCGGCGAGACCGCGGCGCCGGCGTCAATGACGCCGCCCGGTAGCTCGCGCACGCCGCCGCGCACGGGCATCGTCTCGGGATACGACGTGCTGATGGGGACGGGCGCGTACTGCACGACCGCCTGGAGCCGGCCATTGCGATTGACGTGCCACTGGCGAATGGTCTTGGGTAAGCGGGGCGCGAGCCGCAAGAGTCGATACGCGCCGACTTCGTCGACTTTCCAGATTTTCTCGAGGACACTGAACCCGGCGTCGAGCTGCAGAAGAATGTGACGCAGGGTGAAATCCCACGAGAATTCCATCGCATCATCTTCGAAGACGCAGCTGTTGATGAATTCCGCGATGGCTTCATCCACGCCGTCGCCACCTTCGGCCGGCAAACAGGTCCACGTCGCGCCGCGCAACGGCAGTTTCAGCACCGACATCATCGCCTTGATTTGCGCGTCGCCCTTTCGCATCTTGTCGTAGATACGAACGGCCGTGACGAAGTTGTCGAGTTCGGGGTTGTAGTCTTCGCGGCGAATGTAGCCGCCGAAGTTTTCGGTACCGCTGGTGCCGAATTCCTGCCCGGTGGTGACCGGCCGCGCACGCGGCCCTGGCACGATCGGTAAGGGCTCACTCTTCAGCGAGAGGTCATAGTCGGGATAGTTCGCGCGAAGAATATCGGTGGTCGAGACAGGAGCTAACGCGCTGGAACGAGCGCGGCGCCACGGAAGGATGTCAAGTAAATTCTGCCACGGAGGTGCCATGCTCGTGGATGCTGCACCACGAGCATGGACCTTTAGTTGTTGAGAGTCAAGGAACTTACGGGATCTGCCGGTTACTTCGTCGGCTCGGTTTCCTCTGCGAAGACGGACTTGAGGCCGGTGAAACTATCCGTCCCTTTGACATCCGCTTCTTTTGAGTCGTCCAAGCCAAACCACGGACCCTTGTAATCTTCCTGCACTGAGGGTGTGCTGATCGGCTCGCCGGTGATTTCCGCGAGCAGTTCGGCGTGCACCACGTAGATGGCGCGCGTCTGCGATGGCAGCTCTTTCCACGTCTCCAGTCCGTACGGATCGGGATAGATTTTCTGCGTGATCTTGCCGCCCTTGCCGATGCCCATCTCACTGAAGGCTTGTGACTTGCGGACACCGGCCGTGCCAACCATCCCGCGCGTTCGTGTCGGCGCATTCGACATCACCGAGGCGGAAATCTTCATCGCGCCCAGACTGCTCCCGGATGGCCCGCCCATGAAGTGGCCACCGTAGCCGACGTCACCGTATGCGTCCTCGCCCCAGGTCTGGTCGGGCCAGCCCTTCTGTGTGGGGATGGGATTCTTTGATTCGAACAGCGCGATACCGATGCCCCCGGTCTTGCTCTCTTCGCCGATCAACTGCTCGCCGACCGTCAGCCCTTTGCCTTTCTCGTATGGGGTCGCCACGAACTGATAGACGGTGCCGTCTGTCGCTTTCCAGCCGTCGAGCCACGGCTGCGGCGGCGTCACGAGATAGTTCTCGGCCTCGAGCTTCGTGCCGAGTTTCTTGCCCGTGAGCGCGTTGATCGCGCCGGCGCCGACGAGCAGCGCGACCGGCGACGACGTGTGGAACGACAACCAGAGCGCTTCGGTGTCGTGCAGGCCGATGAACACGCCCTCGTCTTCCCATAGGGCGGGACACCGCTGGCGGAAGTCCTTCACCGGATACGCCTTGATCCGGCCGAGGCTTGGCGGCAGGTTAGCTGGCGCGCGTCCCTCAGCGACGCGCACGGTGCGATGGAGCTGCACGTCGAGCGGACCGATCTTCATGGGATTCCTTCTGCAACGCCTGAATTTCTTCAGCGCGCTGCTCATCGGTGCGCAGATATGCCGTCAGCGCATCAGTGACCAATTGTTGAGTGGAGATCCCGAAGACGACCGCGCGCTGGCGTATGCGGGTCCAGAGATGTTCTGGCACGCGAGCCGCGACAAGCCGAAGGGATTTCCGTGGCACGCCGCGAATGTTAACAATGTTAGATTAGGATGTCAAGCGAAGAGGTTTTGCTGACCTGGCAGGTCGCCTAACTCCTTGCGGTGTTTGCGCTCCCGCACGGCTTCAACCTCAGACCACAGCCAACAGCCGACGCACAGGGCGCGCAGGTCGTCATCTTCGCCGGTCCACGGCATGACCGTGGGCACGACGATGACGTTGACGATGACGACATAGAGATCGCGCCGGTGCGGCGGCTGGCCGGGCACGACGGGCCACCACGTGAAGGGATCGTAGAGATACTTCCAGATGGATTTATTGTGCTCCGCGTGACAGCGCTCGCAGTGCAGGTCCGCGCGTTTCAGCACGCGATGCCGCGCGGCTTGCCAGCGTTCGTCCGCGTCGTCCTGGATCTGCACGAGGCTGCGGACGCTATCCTCGTCGGGGTCGCGGAGATCCATGCTAGACTCCGGTTCTCGGCCGAGAGGCCACTTCAGAAGGAGCTGGTATGTTGACGATCCGCGTGATCAATCCCCACGGTAGCGAGTCCATCTTTCAAGCGCGGCACGTTATTGTCGAACAGCCACCGAAGTGCCGCAAACGCGTCGATTTCTTCGACGAGCACTACGAGGCGATTTGTGTCGCCGGCCTGCCCTATGTGGAATACGGACTCGTGTACGTGATGAACGAGAGCGCCAAAACGGTGGCGACCTACGATCTGAACGGAGAAGAGATCGCGCACGATGTCAGTCATGGGCCACACGGTCCTGATGCCGCGCGATAAATAGATCATCGGTTTCCGGCAGGAAGTGAAACAGTTCTTCGGCGATCCGAAAGTGATACTCGAACGCGCCCCGCCGCGTCTCCGCGTGTGGATGCCAGATGGCGATGGTCCGCAACGCATCGGCGAAGTGATGTACGAAATGACAGGTTTCGTATTCGAGTTCGTCGCACAGATCCAGCGGCGTCGGGAGATTGTCCGGCCGCATGTACCCTTTGGCTGGGTCGGCGTTGTGCTGCGCGAGCGTGCGCATCCAGCGCGAGACGGCTTTGATGGCCGGTGGCTGACTGTGATCGGTCCCACGAAGGCCCGACAACAGAATGCTCTGACACTTCCACGGCATCCCAGCAACCCAATCCTGTAGCACGCTGCTCATGGCACGCTGTCCTGAAAGAATTGCGACGAGGGTCGCTGCCGCACGCGCGTGATCACGAAGGCCACGCCGCCGTAATAGTGATGGACGACGATCCGGCGCTTGCCATGAAAGCCTGTCGCCGATGTGTCGATGGCGATCTTGATGGCCTCGGACCGGCGCGTGCTCCCGCCATAGGAGCCTTCCGGATGGCCGACGACCCACCACGTTTTGTTGCGGTCGCGCCCGACGTGGAGCGCGTCGTCGCGCACGATGACGTCGCCGCTACCGCTCATCGTCGATGTTCATCAAGTTATGCACGGCGTCGAGCCGCGCGAGTCCTTCGAGGCAATCTCGGCAGGTGACGGCGGCGCGGTCCTTGGCTGTTTCGCGCGGCGTCGCCCAGATGCGGCAGACGGTTTTCTGGAACCGCACCGAGCGCGCGCTCGGCTCGTCCCACCAGACAAAGTGCAAGATTGTCATCGGTCGACGGTCCAGCGCGCGAGCGCGCCGAGAGGAGTCATTAATGGGCGCGCGACGCGTTCGCGCCGCGGCGCCCGGCTGTACGCTTTGTTGCGCTGCTTCATCAACCGCGCGTGTTGGATGCTACGCAAGGTCGGATGCTGGCCCGTGTGCCGCATCCAGAGAAACTCGAGCAGCGGGATGTTGCCGCGCTTGTTGTTACAGGCGCGGCAGGCGCAGACCTCGTTCTCCCAGCCCGTGTGCCGCTTCGTGCG
>Ga0210410_10006648_pt1 | contig 10035 bp, 6 predicted proteins | sample IncBWC4MmetaG_FD_161058 | JGI IMG/M metagenome (GOLD analysis project Ga0210410, IMG submission 161058) | Forest soil microbial communities from Barre Woods Harvard Forest LTER site, Petersham, Massachusetts, United States - Inc-BW-C-4-M | ecosystem: Environmental > Terrestrial > Soil >... | reverse complement strand
CATTGGACTCTCCTTCGGGGATACCAGATTTGTTAGCCGCACGATTGTATAACCGCGAAGGAATTACCGGGAAATAAATCGAATTCCCGGGGCCCGTTCCACCGCGGGACAATTGCCGAAGTTCGTTCCGACTAGGGTAAAGTATTGGGATTGTGATTATCAACCTCGCGCGCCGCGCACATGACCATAATTGGGAATTAGACCCGATTACCCGGTCCCTGCTCGATACCGATTTTTACAAACTGCTGATGCTCCAGTTCATCTGGAAGCAGTTTCCAAAGACCACCGCTTCCTTTTCCTTTCTCAATCGTTCCGCCGAGGTCCGTCTGGGCGACTTGATCGATGTGAATGAGCTTCGGGAGCAATTGGACCAGACCCAGAAGCTGAGATTTCACAAGTCCGAGCTGATCTGGCTTGCGGGCAACACCTTCTATGGTCGCCGCGGCATCTTCGAACCTGCGTTCCTTGAGTGGCTCGAACGCGACTTCCGTCTCTCCGATTATGAACTGAGCGTTCAGGACGGGCAGTTCTCGCTCTCATTTCAGGGCCTTTGGACTGCCACCACGATGTGGGAGATTTACGCGCTTTCCGCCATCAGCGAACTGAAGACCCGCGCCAACCTGAAGCGCCTGAGCGAATTCGAGCTGGATATTCTCTACGCCCGCGCAAAAACAAAACTCTGGGAAAAAATGGAGCGGCTGCGTTGCACACCGGGATTGCGCCTCAGCGATTTCGGGACGCGCCGCCGCCACAGCTTCCTTTGGCAGGAATACGTCGTCAAAGCCATGAGCGACGTGCTCGGCAGCAGCTTCGCCGGAACTTCCAATACCTACCTGGCCTATCAACACGACCTCGAAGCGATCGGCACCAACGCCCATGAACTTCCCATGGCCCTGGCGGCGATGGCCACGAACGACGAGGAACTCAAGACAGCACAATACCGCCTGCTGGAGATGTGGCAGAGGACCTACCAGGGCGAACTGCTCATCCTGCTCCCCGACACTTTTGGCTCGACCCAGTTCCTCAACCACGCTCCGGATTGGGTGGCGGATTGGACCGGGCAGCGCGCGGACAGCAAGGATCCTTTTCTTGCCGGCGACGAATACATTGCTTGGCTTGAGCAAAGAGGGCGCGACCCTCGTCAGAAATTATTCATCGCTTCCGACGGTCTCGATGTCGACACGATTCTTGGGCTGCACGCCCATTTTTCCGGGAAGATTCACGCGGGGTGTTCCCCCACCGATTTTCGCCAGGCCAGCGATTTTCTCGACGAAAAAAAGTGGACACCCGGCCGCCGCATCCGGTTCAGCGCGGGCTGGGGCACGCTGCTGACCAACGATTTCCGCAATTGCAATCCCCACGGCGGCGCGGACTTCGATCCGCTAAGCCTGGTCTGCAAGCTCAACGATGCCGACGGCAGGCCGGCCGTCAAACTTTCCGACAATTTCCGAAAATCGCTGGGCCCCCGCCCGGAAATCGAGCGGTACCAGCGTGTGTTTGGCTTGGCCGGCGTTGCGGAGGCGCCTGTTGTAACCTGAGGGAAACAGAAAACGGCGTTCCTTCTCTTGTTCGTCGTGTATCTCTCACTTCTTGAATTTATCCACAACTCGCGGTTTTCCTCATCGAGTCTTCTATCCGTAATATCCCACTCACCGTTGTGTAAAGCGCGCCTGCTATCAGTATGTGGGCGCCGTGCCGGTCCTTGGGCCGCACGATGTGACCTGAACCGTGAAAGCATTCCGCGCAAATCCTACCTTTGGAGGTTTTAATGCCGTATCCCAGATTGCTCCGTACCTTCGGAGCGTGTGCCCTGTTGGCAGCAGCGGGCAATTTCCCCGTACACGCCCAGGAAATCAAAACCGTGTTCGTGATCGCGATGGAAAATCACAATTGGACTCAGCCGGCCAACCAGTTCACCGGCGGAATCCAGCAGATTTATCAGAATCCCAACGCGCCCTTCATCAACAGCCTGGTGAACGGAACAGCCTCCGCCGTGATTAACGGATCTATCGTCAATATCAGCGAGCAGGTTGCTTACGCCACTGCCTACACCAACGTTCTGGCCACTGCCAGCGGCAACAACCCGCACATTCACCCTTCCGAGCCAAATTACATCTGGGCGGAAGGGGGAACCAATTTTGGCGTGTTGAACGACAGTGACCCTTACACCGGCGGTACGAACCAAAATACTCCGCTGCACTTGAGCGCTTTCCTGACGAAGGCGGGAAAAACCTGGAAGTCGTATCAGGAAGACATCGACCTCACGGTGGATGGCGCGGGGAAGCTCACGAATGTCCCTCTGCCGCAGGATCAGTGGACCGTTCCACTCACCAGCCATTCGGGAGTGTTTGATACGGGCAATTTCAATGCTTACAACGGCTCCAACCAATTCAACTATGCCGCGAAACACAATCCGATGGTGTTCTTCACCGACACCAACGGCGGCAATGACTCGACTCCGGCGAACCCTCTCTCTTCTCACTATGCGCCGTTGCAGCAATTCCTGACCGACCTTCAAAATAACACCGTGGCCGACTACAACTGGATCACCCCGAACCAGTACAACGACATGCACTCCACGCTCACCGGCGGCTACAAAGGCCTGACCGGCGATTCCGCGAACATCAAGCAGGGCGACGACTTCCTCAGCCAGATCGTTCCCGTAATCATGGCCTCCGATGCCTACAAGAACCACGGCGTCATTATCCTCTGGTGGGACGAATCCGAACGCGATGGCGTCGCAGGCGACAACCCCGACGACTTCAATCACACCGTGGGCGAGATCGTCATCTCCGAACGCGCTCACGAGAACGTGAACGGCCTCCCCTACGCCAGTCCGGTCCTGTTCACTCACTCCTCCGATGTTCGCACCATGCAGGACATCTTCCGCACCACAGCCCCCTATCTCGCCGATGCGGCCAACGCCAACGACCTCTCTGACCTCTTCAAGCCAGGCTCAGTCCCGAAGAAGCCGTAAGCATCTCACCGGCTTCCTTCCCGGTTGCGAAAAAAACCAGGCGGCGCAGGGATCACCGATCCCTGCGCCGTTTCATTTTCAGCGGCACCCGCGCCGGAGGTGCTACGCAAACGAGCACTGGTTGATCTCGCCACAGCCGAAATTAATAGAAATTACTTTGAGTTACCGGTCAATTTGCCGCAGCACTCGGGACGTTGGGGCAGTTCGGAACTATTCCAGCCTCCGCCGAGGGCCTGGACCAGCGTGACAGCGGCTACCATGCGGCGGCCGAGAATATTTACCGCGGTGAGTTCGTCGGAGAGAGCAGCGCTTTGAGCGGTTGTGACTTCGAGGTAGCTGGTTACCCCACCCTTGTAGCGTGTCCAAGCGATTGCCAGGTAGTTCTGGGCTGCGGTGACGGCTTTGTCCTGAACCTGTGCTTCGTGCTCGAGAATGCGCAACGCGGCAACGTTGTCTTCCACCTGTTGGAAGCCGGTCAGCACGGTTTGGCGATAGTTGGCGACTGTTTGATCGTAGAAAGCGATGGCCTGGTCTGAGGCGGCGCGGCGCCTGCCAAAGTCCAAAAGTGTGAGCGCCGCCGATGGCCCAGCCGACCAGATAACGCTGGGGCCGGAGATCAAGGTCGAAGGATAGCCGCTATCAAAGCCACCGGTGGCCGCCAAGGTGATGGTCGGATAATAGGCGGCCTTGGCCACTCCAATCTGCGCGTTGGCGGAAGCCATGAGTCGTTCGGCCGCGGCGATGTCGGGCCGGCGCTCAAGCAATACTGAAGGTAGACCGGCGGGGATCGGAGGAGGCGGGGCGGTGAGAGGAAGAGGAGTGAGACTGAACTCAGCGGGAGGTTTTCCAATGAGTATCGCAACCGCGTGCTCGTACTGCGCACGGGCAACGCCGACGTCGATCGCCTCGGCGAGAGTGGTCTCAAGTTGAGTTCTGGCCTGCTGAACCTGCAAGTCGGAATCGATGCCTCCTTCATACCGACTCTCGATTAGTTCCAGGGCTTGCTCGTACTGCGTTACGGTCGAATTCAGAAGTTGCTCCTCGGCATCAAGGAGGCGAGCCTGATAGTAGAACAAAGCCAACTGGGAATGCATTGTCAGGTTGACGTTCGCCAGGTCTGCGGCGCTGGCCTGGGCCTGGTCGCGAAAAGACTCAACGGTGCGGCGCACGCGTCCCCAGACGTCGACTTGGTAAGACAATTCAAAGGGAATCTGGAAGTCGCTGAACGAAATACCATTGAAGGTCGGGCTGCGAGGTGGACGGTTGTTGGAATACCTATTGCGGCTTGCCGACGGATTTACGGTAAGTGTGGGGAACAGATCGGCGCGATTGTAGCGGAGCACCGCGCGAGCCTGGGTATATTGGGCCTCGGCGGCCTTCAAATTTTGGTTGGAGACGTTGACCTGCTGTTCGAGCGTATTCAGTTGTGGGTCCTGAAAGATCTCCCACCAGTTGGTGCCGAAAGTCTGGTCATTGGGCTCGGCGACTTTCCAATTGCCGAGTTCTTTGTAGGTTGGCGGAACTTCCGCCGCGGGCCGTTTATAATTTGGCCCAACCGTGCAACCGGTAATCAAAAGCATGCTCAGCAGACAGATACTGCCCGGGATGCGCTTACGGACTTGAGCTTCCGTTCGTGCGACGTTGATGGAACTCACTTCTTCTCTCCTGCGGGAGGCGTGGGCGGTGTTGCCTGCGGCGCTGCTATGTGCACTGTTTCTCCCGTCACGATGGAATCGGGGGGGCTCGTGATGACTGATTCGTTGCCCTGCAGACCCGAAAGGATTTCGATCGAATCGCCGAAGTCGTGACCCGGCGTTACCGGCACCAGCTTCGCTTTGCCGTTTTCGACAATGGCGACGTTCAGGCCTTCCTTCCGAAAGAGAAGAGTGTCGACAGGCAAAATGTAGGTGGAGACCTGCCCCGGCACTTTGAAATGGACTTCCGCATAAGCGCCCGAAAGCAATTCACCGGAGGGGTTATTTACGTCCACTTCAACCAGCAGGGTTCGCGTTGCGTAGTTAATGGCCTCGGCGGTGCGCACCAGTTTCCCCTTGAACATTCGTCCGGGAAACTCCGCCAACTTCAGCTCTGCTGTCAGGCCCGGCTTGGTTTGCTGCGAAAAGTCTTCAGGTACGTTGACATACACGCGTAGCACGCCGGGCTGCGCGATATGGAAGAGATCGGTCTTGACGATTGCATTGCTGCCCGAGTTGATCAGGTCGCCGATGTCGGTATTGCGGGCGGTAATTACACCGTCGAACGGAGCGTAAACCTTCTCAAAAGACACCAGCGCAAGGTACTGCCGGACCGCTGCCTGGTCTGCTTCGACAATCGCTTTATTTGCGTTGTATGTGCCGACGGTATTGTCGACGTCCTGTTGGGACACCGCATTGGTCTTCTTAAGCCCTTCATATCGGGTTTTGGTAATGGTAGCGAGTTCGAGATTTGCCTGTGCGGTCAATAGATTGCTTTGTGCTTGCTGCAGCTGCTGGTCAACTTCAGGAGACGAGATTACCGCCAGAAGCTGCCCTTTTTTTACATGCGCGCCAATATCAAAATACCAGTGCTCCAGATAACCATTCGTTCTGGCGAAAACCGGCGACGTGATATACGGTTGGACGTTTCCCGGCAGTACAATTTCCTGCGACGGCGCGGCGCGCTTAGGCGTAACAACCGAAACGGTGGGTACCGCCACATCCGCGGTTTCCGTGCGTAAACTTGCGTTTGTGTGGATGCGCTCAAGAATGCCGGAAACCAAAAGCCCAACGAACAATAGGAGAACCGCGATACCGGCAAGCCAACCGCCCAGCGATCGCGGTTTTGCGCCGGGGGTGCCCGGCGAGTGCGGCCCTTGCCCCGGAATCCGTCCATCTGTTTGCGATTGCATCATCGGTGTCACCTTCAAATTTCCCTCAGCAGGGAGCTCCTCAGGATTTCGGGCCAGCCTCGACGGGCCGGTGGCGCAGGCCATGGAGAATGCTGAACACGGTTGGAACGAACAACAAAGTCGACACTGTGGCGAAGAGCAATCCACCAATTACGGCGCGGCCCAACGGAGCGTTCTGCTCACCACCGTCTCCAAGCCCCAGCGACATCGGCAGCATGCCGATAATCATCGCCAGCGCAGTCATGATCACTGGCCGGAATCGCGTGAATCCGGCCTGAAGAGCCGCGGCCACGGGGTCTTTACCCTCGTTCATCTGTTCCCTCGCGAATTGCACCACCAGGATGCTGTTGGAGGTGGCTACACCCATGCACATGATAGTGCCGGTGAGGGCTGGCACACTTAAGGTGGTGTGAGTGATAAACAGGAACCAGGCGATGCCAGCGAGGGCTGCGGGGAGCGCGGTAATAATAATGAAAGGATCTAACCAGGACTGAAAGTTCACCACGATGAGGAGGTAGACAAGGACAATAGCGAGGACGAGCCCCGTTAAGAGACCGATATACGAAGAGCGCATCGTCTGAACTTGCCCGCGCAGCACAACTTGCGAGCCGCGTGGCAGCTTCGGCCGCATTTGATCGATGATGCGCGTAATGTCCCCGGCTATGCCGCCCAGATCGCGGCCCTGCACCGCGCCGAAGATGTCAATGACAGGCATGATGTTGTAGTGGGAGACCACCGCCGCGCCCGTTCCGCGCTGAATGGATGCGACGGTCGCGAGAAGCGTCGGTGCGACGCCAGGAGTGGGTCCCGTGATGGGCATGTTCGCGAGATCCTGGAGGGTGTCGACGCGATACTGCGGGGTCTGAGTCGAGATGTCGTAGCTGTTTCGACTCTTAGGGTCGAGCCAGTATGTTGGCGCGGTCTGGAAGCTGCCGCCAAGGGAGATTAGAACGTTTTGCGCGACGGCCGAGCCATTGTAGCCGATCTCTTGCGCCTTGGTGCGGTCCAGCGAAAGGTGGATGTAGGGTTCATCGAATGGCTGCTGGATGCGCGCGTCGGCTACCCCCGATACGTATTTCACCTGGTTCAGCAAGGTGTTCGCGAAGGCTTGATTCCCCTCTAGATTCTGACCCACCACTTGAATGTCGATGGGAGCCGGCAAACCAAAATTCAGGATTTGAGTGACCATATCGGCAGGCAGGAAAGAAAAGGTCACGCCGGGAAATTCTTTTGCCAGGCTGATTCGGAGGTCGTGAACGTACTTGGCTGTCTGGTGGTTATTAACGCCGAACGTCACCAAAATATCCGCATCCGAGGTGCCCACGGTTCCGGTATTCAGGTAGGACGTGTTGATGCCGCTGTACGGGAGTCCAATGTTGTCAATGATGTTGGAGATTTCCCCCGGCGGGAGCTGTTGCCGGATCGATCGCTCGACCAGATCACAGAGGCGCGCGGTCTCTTCTATACGGGTGCCCGTTGGGGCGCGCAGGTGAAGATTGAATGAGCCGCTGTCGCTCGTGGGGAAGAAGTCTCGCCCCAGCCAGGGAATGATCAAAACCAGGGAGCCCACGCATGCGGAGAAGAATGCGACAAGAAAAGTACGACGATGATGAAGGCAAAATTCTAGCAATCCGTGGTAACGCTCGCGGAGGCGCTCAAACGCTTCCTCAAAGCGAACCTGCATACGAACGAATGGATTGCGAGATTCCGCGGTATTCGGGGTGTCATAGCGCAAGAGATACTTGGCCATCATCGGCACAACGGTGCGTGACAACAGATAGGAGGCCAGCATGGCAAAGATCACGGCCTCGCCGAGCGGAACGAACAGATATTTCGCGACCCCGGAGAGCAGGAACATCGGAGTAAACACGATGCAGATCGAAATCGTGGCCACAAAGGCGGGCGTGGCGATTTGCTCGGCGCTGTCCAGGACGACCTTATCCATGTCCTGATCTGGTTCCGCCTGGCGGTTGCGATTGATGTTCTCGATTTCGACGGTGGCGTCATCTACAAGAATTCCGACCGCCAGGGCGAGTCCACCCAATGTCATGATGTTGATGGTTTCGCCCAGCGAACTGAAAACGATGATTGAGGTCAGAATGGCGAGAGGAATCGACACGACAATAATGGTCGTGCTCCGCCAACTGCCGAGAAAGATGAGAATCATCAGGCCGGTAAGGCAGGCCGCAATCGACGCTTCGGTGACGACGCCCATAATGGCGCCCTTCACAAAGATGGATTGATCCGCCAAAGGCTTGATATCCAGCGCCGGCGGCACGAGCGTTTTGACAAACGGCAACAGAGACTTGATTCCCGCAATGATGCTCAGGGTCGAGGTATTGCCGTTCTTTTGCACCGTCAAGAGGGTGGCGCGCTGCCCGTTCACGCGCACAATGTTCGTTTGCGGCGGAAAGCCGTCGCGCACCCAGGCGACGTCACCGATATAGATGGTCGTGCTGCCGATAGTCTTTACAGGGATGCGGTTGAGTTGCGCAATGGTCTGGGGAGCCGCATTGGAGATGTCGACGTCATATTCCTTCAAACCGATTTTGGATGTTCCAGTGGGCAGAATCAGATTCTGAGCAGCAACGGCGTTGACCACGTCCAAGGGGGAAAGACCCTTCGCCTGCAAGGCCTGAGTGTTTAGGTCCACTTGTACCTGTCGCTGCTTGCCTCCGTACGGATACGGGACGGCGACACCCTGCACCGTGACGAGTTGGGGGCGGATGGTCGTGAGACCATAATCGTTGAGTGCCTGCTCCGATATGCCCTGGCCGGAGAGCCCGAGTTCGAGAATCGGGACCGTCGAGGCGCTGTAGCTAATGATCAAAGGCGGCGTGGTCCCAGCGGGCAGCTGCCTGAGCTGCGTTTGGGAATTTGCGGTGATCTGAGCGATGGCTTTGTCAATACTCACCGTGGGTTGAAAAAACACTTTCACCACGGCGATACCGTAAAGCGATTGCGACTCTATGTGCTCGATGTTATCGACGGTGGTGGTCAGGTTGCGCTCGGTGATGGTGACGATCCTGTCGGCCAGGTCCTGTGGCTCCAGACTGTTATAGGTCCAGACAATGCTGACCACCGGGATGTTGATGTCCGGAAAAATATCCGTGGGCGTGTGAACGATGGCCAGCGTCCCAAAAAGGAAGATCAGGATAGCGAGCACGACAATCGTGTACGGTTCCTTGAGGGCCAGCCTGACAATCCACATCATGATTCACATCCCCAATTCCGTCCGGCGCGGCCGGACCACGTCAACCAAATCGAACCTACGGCCTGTGCTTCGGGGTCTTGGCATCCAGGGTTGAGACCAATGGCTTGGCGGCTGGGGGCACGGCGACCTTTCCCGACAGAACAATATGCCTTGCGGGAATTTCCTTGCCGTACAAACGCCGGTTGTCGCCATTGTCCGGACGGATCGTGGATCCTTCCAGAGAGACTCCGGCAAACAATCCACGCGCCCTTGAGTACGTCAAGATTTCAGCCCGCAAAGTGGCATCCGTTTCGGCGGAGGTATCGCGGCCAACCGGGCCAGCGGCCACGGAAGCGTCGCCTCCGAGCTTGACCTTACTGGCGAGGATCCCGCTTGCGCCGCGCTCATTCATAACCAGCAACACAAAATCCGTAGCCTCTCCACCTAGCTGGAGGCCGAAGCTTCCACCTTCGAGGGCCATCATCGTGGGGGCGCCCCATGGTCCGCGGAATTCTTCACCTCGGCGGCACGACATAGCGCCCCGCCCGTAGCTTGCACCAACGATGAACGCGGCCTTTAGAACGGAGGGAAAGACAACCACGCAATCCGCCTTGTCGAGCAAGTCCTGCGGAATGTTGTCGGGAACGTCGAGAATCTCCTTCAAGACGGTTCCACAATTTCTCAATCGGTCGTCATCTTTAGCTTGGTCGGCAGCGCTCGCCACTTCACCGAGGAGTGGCAGCGCAGCCAAGAGAAAGGTGGTCAGACAGGCCAACAACTTTCGCATTACATTTCTCCCTTGAGTGGTGTCGTTCTTGTCTCTGACCCAAGACAATGCAGCCCAGTTGCCACACTGGAAAGTGAGCGAGGCTTCACGAAGTGCTTGAAAAACAAGGGCGTGTTGCCCAGGAGGGGAAAGCGCTATTCGAGTTCTGCCGTCCCAAGAGTCCACCGAACTAGATGAATGTCAGCAAATTG
>Ga0210410_10006647_pt1 | contig 10038 bp, 9 predicted proteins | sample IncBWC4MmetaG_FD_161058 | JGI IMG/M metagenome (GOLD analysis project Ga0210410, IMG submission 161058) | Forest soil microbial communities from Barre Woods Harvard Forest LTER site, Petersham, Massachusetts, United States - Inc-BW-C-4-M | ecosystem: Environmental > Terrestrial > Soil >... | reverse complement strand
ACCTTGCGCGGGCGGATACATGGAGGCGTATTTAGGAAGCCAGTTGACGTGAAACGTTTCGAAGCTGACCCACATCGGATGGGGCGGATTGGCAAGTCGGCCCTGCGCGAACGTGTCCCCCATCAGGAGATAACTGAATTCGTCGTGAATGCCGGGCACTGGGACGGGAAGCAACGGCAGGACAAGGAGGCGGAGAGCGATAACGGCGAAGAAGAGAACGATTACGGCGAGCAATTTACGCTCGGCGAAACGGGAAAGGCTTTGCTCCACACGATGGAAAAAAGTTTGGCCGGCGCGGGGAACGATGAGAGCGATGACGCCGGCTATGACCGTCAGAGCGGCGGAAAATGTGAGGAAGGTCGGCGCGCGGAGATGTGTTGGGTCAACGAGTGCGGTCATGCGCTAGGAAATTGTACGCTACCAAGCGGTGAGTCGCAGCGCGCAAATCGAAAATCCCCGGACGCGCACCCGTATTGATTTTTGATGACGCTATCGCTCGACTTCGACTTCGGTGGCCTCTTGCGTATTGCCGCCGCCCTCGAGGAAGTCGGCTACTTCGAGGCGGAAGTTGCCGGGATTGGTCGAGTAGGCTAGCGCGGTGTCGAAATCGATGGTGCCTGCGCGAAGCATCCTTTCCAGCTCGCCATCAAAGTGCTGCATTCCGTCCGTGTCACCGTCGCGCATGGCGTCAAGCAAGGTTTTGCCTTCGCCTTCACCTTTTTCGACGTAGTCGCGCGTGCGCAGGGTGGACTTGAGAATTTCTATGGCGGCGATTCGGCCTTTACCGTCCTTTTTCGGAAGCAACCGCTGCGAAACGATAAAACGGAACGCTTTGGCAAAGCGGGTGCGCACCGAATGCTGATCAGCGACGGGAAAGACGCCGACAATGCGCTCGACAGTCTTGGAAGCGTCAATGGTATGCAGGGTAGACATGACGAGGTGGCCAGTCTCGGCGGCCTCGAGAGCGATTTCAATGGTCTCTTTGTCGCGCATTTCGCCGACGAGGATAACTTTGGGCGCCTGTCGCAGCGCGCCGCGAAGAGCGAGCGCGAATGTGGGGGTGTCGCTGTGCAGCTCGCGTTGATGAATGGTGGCCTTTTTGTGCTTATGCAGAAACTCGATGGGATCTTCGATCGTCAGAATGTGAAACGCCTTTTCCATGTTCATCTTGTCGATGATAGCGGCGAGTGTCGAGGATTTGCCGGAGCCGGTTGGTCCGGTGACGAGGACGATGCCGTTCTTAATATGAACGATTTCTTCGAGTGTCTTGGGGAGCTTGAGGTCGTCGAATCCGGGAATCTTGTCCGGGATGACGCGCATAACAATGGCGCAGCTTCCGCGCTGGCGGAAAATGTTGACGCGAAAGCGGCCTACACCCGGTAGGCCGTAGGAAAGGTCCGCGGAGCCGTCTTGGTCGAGCTTGCGGAGGGGATGCTCGTTTTCGCCCATGATGTCGTAGGCGATGGATTTCGTGTCGGCGGCGGAGAGGCACTCGAGGCCTTTGTATTTCAACTCGACGAGTTGGCCACTTACTTCGATTTGCGGAGCGCGGCCCGGAGAGAAGATGAGGTCGCTGACGTGGCCGTTGGACTTGAGCATGGCGCCGATCAGTTGCGCGGTGTGAATGACGCGCTGCGCTGGTGCCGTCTGTGTAGCTGGAGGCGTCTGGGTAAGGGTATCCATTGACCGTCAAATCCTTATGTGCAAGAGCGACCAAAAAGCGCCGCCTAGATGGGTCGATAGGCTGACCTGTAACACGTCCAGTATGCGGGTTTTTCGCCAGCCGGGGCGGAATAGCAAACGCTCAAGTTGCGAGATGATTAAGTGTCATTGCGCCACCCGAATTTGTCAGTGTTTTGAGCCGGAGTCGAGGAAGGCGGCTATGTTGGATTTCAGTTTGGCCAGGTCTTCGTCGCGTAGATACATCATGTGGCCGGCATCGTAATAGTCGAGGTGAATGTTCTTTTGAAGCTGCTCGGGCAGGCCGAGATGGTCCATGGTGTATTCGGTGGCGAAGAACGGGGTCGCCATGTCGTAGTAACCGTTTTCGACTTGAACCTGCAGGTGCGGATTGTCGAGCAGCGCCTGCACCAAGTCACCTTCGACGTTCGGCGAGCCGGGGAAGAATCCACGGCTGTGCGGGGCTTGATGTTTCCAGTCCCAGTTCGAGCCGACACCTTCGCTGATGGCGTGATAGGTCTTGTCCTGGCCGAATTTTAGCTCTTCGCGAACGTAGGTGTTGAAGGCGGCGGTAAAGGCGCCCGTGACCGCGGAGCTTTGCGGGTCAGACTCGGCAAACTCGCTGAGAAGATCGTAGGTGAGGCCGGAGTAGCGGGAATCGAGGCGGCCGGTGGTGAGACCGCGATTGCGCTGCAATTCCTCCATGAATTGCCCGAGGGAGACGCGGAGGTTGGCTTTGATCAGGTAGTCCTCGGATAAACCGGTGTAGCGGGAGAGCTTTTTGGCCATGTCCGCTTTTTCCGCGGCGGTCAGTTTGGTGCCTTTCATCAGCGCTGGAGCGTATTCATTGGCGGCGAACTTGCGCGCGTCTTCGACGAAGGCGCCCAAATTGTCCGGGCGATCTTTCAAGACTTTGTGATACCAGGCCGTGGCCGCATAGCTCGGCAGATAGAAAACGTAGGGCAAATCCGAGCCGGGATGGAACGAGATCGTGCCGAGGTCGAGGACGGAGGAGATCAGGTCGATGCCGTTGAAGTCCATGCCGTCATGGGCTTGCAGGTAGTATCCGAGGGCGGCAGAGCGGAACGTGCCGTAACTTTCGCCGATGAGGAATTTGGGGGAGTTCCAGCGATTGTTGCGGTTGACATACATGGTGATGAATTGGGCGAGAGATTTTACGTCCTGATCAATGCCCCAAAAATCTTTGTCCTGGGCCTTGCCGACGGCATGGCTGAAGCCGGTGCCGACGGGATCGATGAAGACCATGTCCGTTTTATCGAGCAGCGTGGATTGATTGTCCTGGAGCTTATAGGGCGGTGGCGGGGTGTGCTCGGCGTTGGCGGTGACGACGCGGCGCGGACCGAAGGCGCCCATGTGCAGCCAAACGGACGCGGAGCCGGGGCCACCGTTATAGATGAAGGAAATGGGGCGCTGGGAAGAGTCTTTCACGTCGGTGCGGATGTAGGAAGTGGAATAGATGAGGGCTTGCGGCTCATCTTTTTCATTCTTGAGGAGAATGGTGCCGGCGATGGCTTTGTAAGGGATGGTCTGGCCACCGATTTTGATGGAGTGCTCGGTGACGGAGGATTCTTCTTTTGGAGGTGGCGGAGTTGGCTCGGCGGGCTTTTCCTTTTCGGTGGTTTTGGTTTCTTTCTCCTGGGCGTGCTCCTGCGCGGCAACGGCGAAGAATGGCGTGAACGATAGCAGGAGAGTTGTAGTGAGTGCGGTAAGGCGGATTAGTCTGGGCATTTTGTGTGTGCGCTCCGCAGCGGATTTAATCACGGCCAGCAGGCCCTTCGCAAATGGCGCTTTGGGGTAGACCCTTCGCAAGAACGCTCAGGATGAACGAGTGACAGCGAATCGGAGGTTTGTGGTTGGACGTCGCTGTTGGATGCTCGTAGACCCCTCCCCCCCCCTTTTTTCGTAAGTGTTCATTCTGCAGCTAGTTAAAGTCCTTTGTTTTGACACACTTTTACAAGTGTTCATTTTAAAGGCACTTAGGATGGCGTTATTTTGTGGGTGCTCTGCCGGAGTGAGGAGTGGGCACGATGACGCGGCATCGCTGGCGCGGCGTGTGTGTAATGCGAAGTTCACGGCCCAAGATAGCAGGTGGGTACGCGGGGACAACTGGTCGGAAGACGGGCTGAGGGGCAGGTGGTCAATGAAGAAAGGTGGGTAGTGGTTGTCACTTGGGCATGAAGGAAATCACTCCGATCACTGCGCCCCCCAATACCAGAAGAGCAGGGTTGATTTTGTATCGCATCAGGATCAGCAGGACGCCAACGGCAATCGCTGCGGTTTCGACATCGGAGATCGCACCTTTTGCCATCGTGAAACAGCCTGCCAGCAGGAGTCCAATCGACACTGGCGCAAGTCCCTGTTGAATGGAAGTCCTCCATGGCCATTTCTCCAGCTTCTTCCACCCTCTGGCAACGACAAATGCCAGGACCGCCGTCGGCCCGAAAAAAGCAATCAGTGCAGCCACAGCGCCGAGCATTCCACCTGCCCATTGTCCGATGGCGACGATCATCATCATGTTTGGACCGGGAGCCATCTGCCCCACGCTGTACAGGTGGATCAACTGTTGAAACGTGACCCACTTGTGGACATCGACCGTCAGGACTTTCATCTCGGGAAACGCCGCCATGCCGCCACCAACGGTGAGGAGCGACAGATAGGCAAACACGCGAATAATCGCCGGAATCTGGTTCATAAGGTCGCACCCTTTTTCTCGTCTTTGCGAGGCCGATGGAAGAGAATCGCCAGGATCCCAACGACTACCAGAGTACGTGGAACCCCTAGATGCAGCTGGTTCACCGCAATCACTGTTAGCGCCATGAAAACGAAGTCAAACTTGCCTGCAAGCGACGTCTTGCTGAGCCCCATAACCGTGGAAAGGATCAGGCCAACCGCCGCTGCTGCCACCCCTTTCAGTGCGGCCGTGACCCAGACGTGGTCACCGTGGACGCGGTAGAACATGCCCACGATGTACATAAGCACAGCGCCCGGGAGGCAGATGCCGATGAGGGCTGCGATGGAACCCTTGGCGCCATGCAGCTTCTCGCCCACCAGGATCGCCATGTTGGTGGCGTTCAAACCAGGCAGGCTCTGGCTAATGGAAAGCATCTCGACGAATTCCTTGTCGTCAATCCAATGCCGTTTGGTCACCAGGCTGCCGCGAAGGTAAGGCACGACGCCCCCGAAGCTGGTGGCTCCGATGATCAGGAATTCGAGGAAGATTTGGCCAATTGAGACTTCAGCGGACGCAGACGCTTTGCCGCCAGACGCTGTGGCAGCATCGGCCGCCCGTTCCAGAGCACGTTTCGCGCCCGTCTCACTCATGGCTTTGGGGCGCGTTGCCGTTCAACCGATAGACCATACCCGTCTTGGTCGTGCCCAATGAGATCCAATCTTTTGCCGCGTGCTGTAGGCTGATGAAAAACTGCTCGGTGCGCTTCTTGGCCTTGGAGTGGACGTCTTCCTTTCGATCGAACTTAGCCTGGAATGCGAATTCTCCCACCAGAGATTTGTGTTCTCCCCGCGTGCGCCACAGCGCCACGTTGGCCTTAGCGGTAATGCCTTTGCCGAAGTCCAGCTCCCCGAGGTCCAGCAGCACTTCCTCGACAATCGCCCCGTTCACCAGATTGATCTTGCCGGTGCCGACGCCCAACGTGCCCAGTGCCGGGAAAACGCGGCAAAGCGTAGCCATAGCGGTGCGATCCGCCTCGTGCACCTGGCTCAATCCAAAGACGCAGTTGTGCGAGTAGAGCAGTCGGTAGCCGCCAATTTCATCCTTCAGCGGCAGAGCCTCCGCCTTGAACTTGATCCGGTGCTTGCCGGCAATGTTGGCCCGCACGTCCGTGGCGGCAGCTTTCTGTTCGTCGGGATGGCGGAACTTGAACACGATCTCCGGATCGCCGATGGGAAAACCGTCAACGTACGAGATGCGCCGCCGCAAAATGAAAGCATTGTTGTAGAGGCGGAAGTCCGGGGTATCGACGAAGATGATTTCCCGGACTTGGGGCCTGCCGTCGCCCTTAGGATCCGGAATGAAGTTTACTTTTTCGACGTCGCGGGCCGCGTGGCGTACGATCTTGCCAAAGTCGCGGAAGCAATCAACGGAGGTGAAGCGATCGGGTTTCAGGATGAGCTTGGCTTCCAGATACTGAATTGCATCGAGGGGATGACCGTCGGAGTACGCCGTCTTTCCCGTATCAATTTCTCTAACAGCTTCTTTAACAGCCTGCATCGCCGCCCTAGCCATAAATCCCTCTTTCGAAACCAATAACGCAGGCTAAGTCCCACCATCTCGGGGGTCAACTAGCAGTATTGACAGGTTTGGCTCTAACGTTTTGCGAGGAGTTGCCGTGGGCGTACGAGGCGGACCCAAGATGCAGCGATCGCTCCAAACTGGCATTCCAACCCGCAAGTATCACGAAGGCGGAATGTCCCTGGCCGTCTCCATCTACACTAAAACCTGTATCCGAGCGAGAGCACTACCGTTGGGTCGGCCTCGCCTATATTGAAAATCTGAGATGTGAAGGTCACTTTCTTATGCGTGAATCCCACCAGAATCCCGCGCTGGATATCGAGCGGTGTCCGGTACGCTCGCGTCCGTTGCACCACGTACCCTGCGGTAAACCATTTCACCGGTGAGTACGTCAGTTGTGTCCACGTATAGAAAAAATTGCCTGCCTTTGAGGTCGTATCGAAAATATATTCGTTCGCGCTGTATAGCTCAACGTTCTTGTAGGTAACTGTGAATTCTAGCCCGGGCGCGATTCCATTCACATTTCCAAACACTCCGCCGATCATGGGCGTGGCTTCGAGCACGATCTTTTTCCCCACGCTCAGGTTGTACCCGGCCCACAATGAACCCGTCCGCTGGGCTTCGTAGTTGTACCGCGCCTCCACGTGCAGTCGGTCGTCGTCCCCCGTGAATGTCGGCGAAACATACGATTGCCCTTGTGGCACCACATACCCGCTTACACTCAGGTTGAATTCCCATGGCTTTGTAGGTGCCGCTGCACTCGCCGATGTAGTGCTCGCTGGCGTTTGTGCCGTAAGCTGAGCGCCAAAAAGGACTGCGACGATGAACAGTCCGAGATGGCGAGCGGGCTTTACTACCATCGCGACGGCTCGCATAATTTTTCGTAGTCGCCGTCCTGGCGTCACTTGTGTTTTTTGGGGCCGCTCTCAGATGGACAAGTTTGGAGCTACCAAACTTCGGTTAATCGGCGCTCGTCCTTCCCACCGAGTACGATGATTTGCTATGGTGTTGATTTTCCTCGCGACTAACCAGCCGCTGCTCTCGCCGCGAGTCTGGCTTCCACAACGTTGCGCATCAATCGCTTTGTCCGCTCCGCGAAGGCGAGATGATCAGCAAGACAACTCTCTAGGAGTACGCCGGCCCCGAAGTGGCCTGCGGCGTCGGCGGCTGCGGTTAGAGCAATGTATTCCGCTATGCGTAAATGAAACAAATGGTTGATCTTTGCCAAAACGTAGAGGCGCTTGGCTTCCGGGGACTGGATTTCGGAGAGTTCCTTGCGGAAATCTTCGACAAAGATTTCCTGGAGGCGACCGCTGACGTTGACGGGCTTCTCTCCGATTATTTTGAAGACCTGGTCTAGTCTCTCAAGGGTTTGGTTGGCCACAAAAGCCCTCGCTTCGAGAGCTTCCTTGATTTCCGGATGTTGAGCGACCTCGCCCAGTTCATCGTACGCTGTCGCTGAACGCTCTGTCCCCTGTCTCGCGTGACTGAGCAACAGCACGAAAAGCTCTTTTGGAGTCCTGATTGCCATCGATGTGCTCCTTCTTGAATTTTAGATTTTTGGTCTTGGGCTAGAATAAAAATATCTTCACTTGACGTCGCAATTCCGGCGACTGGCAGAAGTAACAGTTTTTCGAGGTTAAGGCCCCGCTGCCACATCAGGACCCCCACCCCGTGGAGCAACCTGCCCCACCCTATCGAACAGCGGAGCCCCATCGAATCAAGGGAGAAGCTAAGGCCCCGCTGACATGCCGGAGGATTACGGAACCAATCTTCCGCGCGTGAGACTTAAGACGTTCTGCGCTTGAAGATTATTGAGAGCAGCTCGTCCTCCCCGATGACGCGGGCGACTTCCGTAAAGGAAAAGAACGGTATAAGCACGATGAACACCATAACCCCGACCAGCAACATCCCTTGTACGCCACCTCCACCAACCGCTGGAATGCTTTGGGTGATGGTCTTGTTGTGAAACACTCCGACTAGCAGTTCCTCCAAAATGTTGCAGCACACCAACAGTACAGAGAAGACGGCTGACTTAAAAAGTATTGCGTACACAAGCGGCCTGTTCTTGAAACGCTCCCCTACGTGGAAGGCCTCTGCAATCAGGATTACCTTGCCCAGTATCAGCGCGTTGATAAGGGCGAAACCAACCCGGTAACCGACTAGGTGCACTGGGTTCTGCGTTCGCAAAATCGTGAGCCTATGAAGTTGCAACAGGACAAATAGCATCGAGAGATATGCTACGATCACCGCGAATTTCTTAGCTTCACTGATGGCTTTCTTTTTCAGCCGGGTAGTTCCTTCATTCATAATCACAAACTATTAGCCAACGAAATCTGCGCGAGCACTTCTTGCCATCGTCCTCGCGGCCTTTATCTGAATTCTTAATCTGTGCGTCACCACAGCATCGAGCCCGAGCGACAGATTTGAAACGAATCGTTCAGGCAACGGCCACTAGGATTTCTCCGCCCACAACCTTCACGGGATAACATCAGGGGTTGCATGTTCTCTGGATACATCGAGTCATCGGTGTAATAGATGCGCAGAAATCGAATAGTGCGGACGGAGTGGGTACTCTGTCGGGCGCTTGCTAGGCGCGTGCGGATATTTAGCTGATCGCTTCGAGTAGGAGAACTGTCAACTGTGACAGTGATTGCAAAGAAGGGATAGAGGAAGGCTGCGCCTACTTCTCTGACCCAGTCTCAGTTGTGCTTCCTGATGACAAGCTTTGTCCGGTAAGCCGAATTCTCATTCCAGGCCTACGAGGCTGTCCATTATCTAATCAACCTTTAGGACTCGGCGCATTCTGCATGCGAGAATGGATCCCAACTTCGAAAAGATGTTCACGCACCAGATTCTCGTGTTCGCAGCACCGACGGTAGCCCGAAGTGTACGGCGCTGGATCTTCCAGCTCGGTGGATTGGGTTTTATTCCGCTGGGACTTCTGGACAGCTCCGTCATTCCACTTCCGGGAAGCATGGATGTGCTGACGATAGTCTTGTCCGCGCGCAAGCAAGAATTATGGCTTTATTACGCGCTTATGGCGACGGTTGGTTCGGTGATCGGTGGCTTCGTTACCTACCGGCTTGCTCGCAAAGGGGGGAAGGAAACACTCGAACGCAAGTTCCCGGCCAGGACGCTCGAGAAGGTTTACAGGATCTTCGCGCGATGGGGTTTTGGCGGCATCGCCATCGCTGCCTTGCTGCCACCGCCTGTTCCCATGGTTGCCTTTGTGTTTGCGGCAGGCGCGATGCAATATTCCGCGAAAAAATTCCTCTTGGCGTTGACGCTCGGCCGAATGGTCCGGTACTCGCTCCTGGCGTTCCTGGCAGCACGTTATGGACGGCAAGTGCTCACGGTCATCTCGCAACATGGACACCCGGTCCTTATTGCAGTTATCGGACTGATTGCCGCCGCGATGGCAGCTCTAATTTTCATTCTTGTAAGTAAACGCAAAAAACGGGCGCGAAGTTAGCCAACATCTGAACGAAGTACGTTTTGAGCGCAAGCCACCTGCGGCCGTTAGCGCCAAACGGGGCAACCTCGCAATGTCCGGTAAGCCGACCTATGCATTCAAACTTATCGGGAGTTGTTCACTTACCCCTGCAATCTTGAGGATTACTTCCGAGTGGCCGACAATCCACAGGTTATCGCACATGGTTATTTCGGCACAGTGGATGGGGGCTCGGAGGATGGGATATTAAGGCCAGCGAGTGTGTACTCCCCCAAGAAGCGGATCGTCGCGATAGCGTCGAAGGCAACGGGTACCCACATACCGTTCAGTTGCCCAAACTGCATTGTGAGGTGAAGGGTCGTGATCCAAAAGGAGGGGCTCTTGGCGGGTACTCCTTGAATTCGTCGGATACGGAAAGTCCTCGCATCTACCCAGATCTGCCCGCGCAAGAGGTATTTATCCTTCCGCTTCGGGACGATCCCCAAAACGTACTCAGGAACGACGCCGAAGTTCTCTCGCCTAAGAAAAGCAAAGTCATAGTTCGTCCTAGTGACCTCGTCACCGTGTACTCTCTTCGCCGAGTCAGTTTCCTGGTCCAAAAGCTCGCGAACCATTCTTTCTCCCCGGGAGTCGC
>Ga0210410_10006646_pt1 | contig 10039 bp, 7 predicted proteins | sample IncBWC4MmetaG_FD_161058 | JGI IMG/M metagenome (GOLD analysis project Ga0210410, IMG submission 161058) | Forest soil microbial communities from Barre Woods Harvard Forest LTER site, Petersham, Massachusetts, United States - Inc-BW-C-4-M | ecosystem: Environmental > Terrestrial > Soil >... | reverse complement strand
CCTCCGCCACGAGAAGGAGCTCATCGCCACCATCCTCAAAGGCTCCGAGATCGAACGTCAGCGCATCGAAAATATCGCCAACGCGGAGAAGTCCCGCATCACCATGGAGGCCGAAGGCCGCGCCGCGGCCACCAAGCTGCAGGGCGAAGCCGAAGCCAACATCATCTTCCAGAAGGGCGAGGCCGAGGCCAAAGCGATGAACGTTAAGGCCGAAGCCTACCAGGAGTGGACGCAGGCTGCGGTCGTCGACAAGCTCATCACCAACATGGCCGATGTAGTCCGCGCCATGGCCGAGCCGCTGAGCAAGGTCGACAAGATCACCATCGTATCCACCGGCAGCGATGGGGCGACAGGGGCCAATAAGATCACCGGCGAGATGACCAAGATCGCCGCCCAGGTCCCGGCGCTCTTTGAGGCCCTCTCCGGCATGAACCTTCACGACCTGATGGCTAACGTAAAGGCGATGAAGCCTCGCGAAAACGGCGAAGCCCACTCTGCCTGACTTTTTCCCGGCTCGCCGATATCTCACATTCGGGGAGCCGGGCAACTCTTCATCGCAGTTCAAATCGAGAAAAACAATGTTCACTCTTATCGTTGTCCCAACCATTCTCATCCTCGTCGCAGTCTCGCTGGTCCTCCGCCTTATCTTCCGGCCGCTGTGGAATCCTTATCGCCTCCATCGCCCTTACTTCGGTCCCTACGGGTACTACGGATACGGGCGCGGCTACAGACGGCATCGGTTCCCCGGCGGAGGATTTCTCACCATCGCGCTGCTCGTCATTCTTGACCGCATCTTCGGACGCCGCTGGTAACTCCAATGCCCGCTTGCCCGTCCGCCTATCACTCTCTTGGAAAGGAGATCTATCATGGCACTTCTTGAACGTGTAGGAACCCTCTTACGAGCCAACATCAACGACCTCATCGCGAAGGCCGAAGATCCCGAGAAGTTGGCGAGACAGCTTGTCCTCGACATGGAGAACCAGCTGCTTCAAGTCAAAACCCAGGTCGCGATCGCCATCGCCGACCAACACCTTCTGCACAAGAAGAAGAAAGAACATGAGGACGCCATGCAAGAGTGGCATCGTAAAGCCGAACTCGCCGTCAACCGCCAGCAGGACGACCTGGCCCGCGCTGCACTTGCGCGCAGTCTGAGTCATCAGAACCTGGCCAACAGCTTCACCCAGCAGCTCGAAGATCAGACCACCGAAGCCGAGACCCTCCGCAACGCCTTCGCGAAGCTGCAGCAAAAGCTGCAGGAGACTCAGTCCACATGCGAGATGCTGGTCGCGCAACATCGCCGCGCACGCGTCGCCGGCAAAGCCAACACCGCCAGAGCAATAGCAGGCGCACAACATAAATCCAGCACCCTGAATCGTCTGCGCTCCAGTATTCTGCAGCACGAGGCCACGAATACGGCTGCCCACAGCATCCTTGAAGACGACGATAACCTTGAGGATAAGTTCGCAGCAATCGATCGGGAGGAACGGGTAGAACGTCTGCTTGAAGACCTGAAGAGCCGACAGCCGCGTCTAGCCTAGTGCACGGCGCAGCTGCCGATCATAACGGAAGCGTTTCAGCTCCCGTTGAGTTTCAGCTGCGCTCGCAACAGGTCATCGACGTCGCCGATCTTCTCGTTGAGCAGATTCAACTTGTTTGACAAGGTTTGAATCTCGGACTCTGCGCGAAGGTTCACGTCGTAGTCCAACTCACCGCGCACGCGATCTTTCGTGTCCTGGCGATTCTGGCTCATCATAATTACCGGAGCCTGGATCGCCGCGAGCATCGACAGAAAGAGGTTCAACAGAATAAACGGATACGGATCCCACGCCCTGCCTTTCAGTACGATATTCGTCGAGGCGTATAGCAGGAGCACGAGGCCAAACAGAATGATGAACGTCCACGAACCGCCAAACCGCGCGACGGAGTCGGCGACACGGTCTCCAAAGCTCATCTCCTCTTCGATCACGTCGTTCGAGTTGCGGCTGGCTCGACCTCGTACCAACTGCTGCGAGGCGTGAAATTGACGGCTCACCACCGTCAGCATGTCCATCCCTGCCATCGGCTTCCGCTGAAGCAGAACGGCAATATCATCGCGGCTTACTTCGAGGCAGACCGTCTCTTCCATCGCCAGCGCTGTGGTCTGATGCGGGGTATCCTCAAGCATCGAGGCAAAGCCAAAGAAATCGCCATGGCTGGGCTCATCCACCAGCACCTCCTGGTGATCTTGGTCCACGGTCGTCACCCGCACCATACCGGACATCATCACGTAGGCATGTTTGCCGGGTTCACCGATCTTGTAGATGCGCTGGCGCGGGGCAAATTTTTTGATCTCAACCTGTGCCGCCAGAACGGCCATTTCATCGTCATCGAGCAGAGCAAAGAGTGGAATCTGTCGCAGGTCTTCCGCCTTACAAGTCATGGTTCACCTCAATTTGGTCTTTGAGCTATTGTGCATGGTGCGCCTCGCACTTGGCACACCTTGTTCGCCCCCAATATTAAAAACAGATAACAGGACGACTCCCGACAGAGCCAGGAATATTTATGGATGCACTCTTTCAGCCTTGCCTATCCCACCAGAGGGAGTCTCAGATCCGCTTTGCACCCCAAATGCCCGTCCGTTCGATTGGCCAAGTGGACCGACCCTCGATGCGCCTGAGCGATTTGCTGCGCAAGTACTAGGCCGATTCCAGTACCACCCGGCTTGGTCGTATAGAACGGTACAAACAGATTGCCCGCATTGGTCAAGCCGGGTCCGTTATCGAGGATCGCGATGACTACCTCTGCACCCGCAGTCTGCCACGAGATATCCACATAGGCTGCGCTCCCATCGGTTACGTCGGGACTCAGAGCCGCATCCGCCGCATTGCGGACCAGATTGATCAGCGCCTGTTCAATATGGTCCCTGTCGATCTGCAACACCACATCCGCGGCCGGTGTCACGGTCACGACGACACGCCGCTCCAATTGCGCAACACGTTCCACCAAAGCAGCCAGTGACACCGCGCCCAACTTCGGCGCAGGCAGACCCATCAGTTGCCGATAAGCCTGCAGGAAACGATTCAATGACTCCGACCGATTCTCTATCACCTCAAGCCCACGTTCAAAATCAGCCCTCTCACGCGATACATCATTCATCGCCGCAAGCCGCCCTCGCAGACTCCCCGCAATCGATTTGATGGGCGTCAATGAATTATTAATTTCGTGCCCGAGCACGCGAATCAGTCTCTCCCACGCAAGCCTCTCCTCCTCCCGCAGCGCCGCACTCACATCCGAGAGCACGAGCAGTGTGTGCGGAATGCCGCGCAACCGGAAGCTCGTCCGCTTCACCACCCATCGCACCGGCTGCTGTCCCCTGCCCAGCGAGATGACGTCGTCATCTCCAACATGCAGCAGTTCCTCGAGCTTCAACTGCGTCGCGGAGTGCCCGAGCGCTGTTGGTACCCGCAGCCCGAATGCGCGCTCGCCCGCAGCATTTAATAGCCTCAACCTGCCTTCGGGGTCGAACGCCAACACCGGCGATTGCATGGATCGCATCACCCGCTCAACTAAGGCCATAGCTTCCAGGGCGCCAGCACGCCGTCCTTGCAGCGTGCCAGCGAGCCGATTCACCTCCAGCGCCAGATCGCCGAGTGCGTCGCTCCTCTGTCCTCCGCGAGCGCGAAAAGAGTAGTCATCCTCACGCAGCGCAGCCACCACATTCGCCAGCGTCTGCAACGGCCGAACGATCTGCTCCATCAAAATAGAGACAGCGAATGTCCATCCCAGCACCAATGCCAGGAGAACAAAGCACTGCTCCAGCGCGTCAACCGAATACTGCCGCAACAAAAGCCAGCACAGGAACGCCGTCGGAAGGCCAAGCAGGTACAGCCACAGCCGCAGCCGCCTCTCGAAGCTTAGTCGCCGTCCCGATTTTCCCAGCGGAACACGGGTAAGCCGCGGGCCGCCTCCTGGTATCGTTCCGTCCGGTTCTTCAAAGCCCATATTTTTCGATGCGACGATACAGCGCTCCCCGACTCAATCCGAGCGCATCGGCCGCATGGCTCACATTACCATTAGCCCGCGCCAATGCCTTACGGATCAGAATCGCCTCTACCGCCTCCAGGCTCATCTCGTCCATGCTCTGCGCCGCACCGCGTTGCGCGTTCAATCCCAGGTTTGCAGCTTCGATTCGCTCCCCTCGCGCCATCAGAACGGCACGCTCAATCGTGTGATCCAACTCCCGCACGTTGCCGGGCCATCCATAATGCAGCATCATCTGGAGCGCTGCAGGCTCCAGGCCCTGTATCGGCCTGCGATAGCGCGCCGCATATCGTGCCAGAAAATGCGCCGCCAGCGCCGGAATGTCCTCACGCCGATCGCGCAAAGGGGGCAGACTAATCTCGACCGTGTTCAGACGGAACAGCAAATCTTCGCGGAAGCGTCCAGCCGAGCACTCAGCCCGCAGGTCCGCGTTGGTCGCTGAAAGCATCCGCACATTTACCTTCTGCGTCTTCGAAGAGCCCACCCGCTCCAGTTCACCTGTCTCGAGAACACGCAGCAACTTCGCCTGCTGCCGCACCGGTATGTTCGCAATCTCATCCAGAAATAGCGTGCCGCCGTTCGCCAGCTCGAAACGCCCGATGCGGTCCGTGTGCGCATCCGTGAACGCGCCCTTCACATGTCCAAACAATTCGCTTTCGAAGGTCCCCTCAGGCAGTGCACCCGTATTCACAGTCACCAGGGTTCGCTCCACCCGCGTCGATAAGCGATGCAACGTCTGCGCGACAACTTCCTTTCCCGTCCCATGCTCTCCGGTAATCAATACATTTGCGTCCGACGGTCCCACCCTTGCCATCGTCTCGAGCACAGGCCGCATCGCTGGAGCGGAAGCGATGAAGTCCGGAGCACCGGGCGCGCGCAGAATGCGATTCTCCGCCTCCAGCCACTGTGTTCTCTTCTGGCTGCGATGCAGCTCCATCTGGGTTCGCAGAATACTCAGCAGCCGCGCGTTCTCCCATGGCTTCTGGATAAAGTCTCCCGCTCCGCGCCGCATCGCCTCTACGGCGAGGTCGATATTGCCCCACGCGGTCATCACCACCACGGGCAGTTGAGCGTCCATCTCCTTGACCCGTGTCACAAGGTCCAGCCCCTCCTGCCCCGAGGTCGTATCGCGTGTGTAGTTGAGATCGATCAGCAGACCATCGAAGCTTTCGTGCGCCAGCGCCTCCAAGACCAGCGCAGGCATTCGTACCATCTCCAGCTGATAGCCCTCAGGCTTCAACAACAAACGCAGGGCCTCCAGAATATGCGGCTGGTCATCCGCAATCAGAAGTTTGCACGGCGCCTCCGCATCCGCCGCAGCTAATGCGTCCTTATCGATCCTCTCCGCCAACATGTTGCCCTGCTTCCCGCGCTACTTTCCACTGGACGCGTTACCCGTCTTCGCCGATTCTATCGAAATTGAGTTCGCCTCAAGCGTAGACCCAATCGACCGATCCAGCTCGATCTTCGCCTTCTGATGCGCCGTCATCGCCGCAACCAGCATAGACTCTGCCACGGCCAGGTCGCGTTGCGCGGTCAGGGTCTGATAGTTCGACCCCGCGCCAAGCTCCTGCTCCTTCGCAGTAATGTCAAAGGTCTTCTGCGCCAGGTCGCGCCCCTTCCGGGCCGATACTACCCTCGCTTCACTCTGCTCCAGGGCATACTGAGCGTTCCGCACCTCAATTCGAATCTGCTTCTTTAGCTGCTGTAGCCGTAGCTCCGACTGCCTGGTCTCCAACTCCGCGCGATACTGGTCCGACTTCGCAATTCGATTTCGTATCGGGATATTGACCGACATGCCGAGGTAGTAATCGGGAGCGGTGTTGTTGAACGCATTCGCAACTGCACCCTTGAAATCAGGGGGCGCCGTCGATACGATGTGCGAAGAAGGATTCGACAACCCGGCTAGCCCCGTGCCTCCATAAAACGCCGTCAACGAAACAGAAGGCAGCACGGCATTACGAGCCGCAATCTGGCTGATGCGCCGGTTATCAATATCGAGGTCAGACTCGCCTAACTCAATCCGGTCCCGCAGCGCCCTTGCAATCATATCTTCCGTCGGTCCCTGCGTCGTCTCCAGCGTCCCGGTATGATCGGTTGGCCGTACGGGCATCGCCTCAAGAATCGGGTCATCCAGATTCTTCGTCAGCGCATTTTTAATCAATAACTCTTGAAACTGAAGCGTGGTCTTCGCAATCGTCAGATCCTGCTCGCGGGTTGCAACTTCCCCTTCGGCCTTCATGACATCCATCGCCGGAATCGCCTGTAATGACAACTGTTTCCGATCGCTATCCAGCGTCTGGTTCGCAAAATCCAGCGACCGGCTCTTCACCTGCTCGTCTTCATACGCAGCCACAAGGTCCCAGTACATATTCGCAATCTGTGTAACCGTCGAAATTACCTGAAGCTTAAATGCCTCATCCGATATCTTCTGATCGTTCTTCGCAATCCTGTAATAGCGCAGGTTCGGTCCAAAGCCGAATCCAGCCAGCAACTGCTGTTGCAGCAAAACGTGATAGTAAGAGTTCAGCGTTGGATTCAAAAAGCTGTTTGGACTGTTCGTCGCACCACGGCTGTTATCGAATATCGCCGATAGCGACGTTCCCGTTGGAAAGTTCTGCACATAGCTAATATTTCCGTTTGTCGTATTTTGCTGCAGCCGAGGGACTCCAAAGAGGGCGAGGTTCGAGAGCGGTTGTGTGTAGTGCTCGTTATTCAACTGTCCCGAGATCGAAGGGTCGAAAGTCTGAACGTTCGTTCCGGTGCCCAGCGTCGACGACACCAGCCCCGAGGCACCCGAACCGGCGCCACCCGCTCCGCCCGACGTTCCGCCCGCGCCTGCACCACTCGAAGCTGCACCAAGCCCACCCACGCCACCCCCCGGCGTATTCTGTACAACGCCGGTATTCACGCCGCGGAATAATCCGCCCGCCCGGGTGCGAAGAACGTCAGCCGCCGCAATCGGAATATTGTAGCGAGCGATCGCGATGTCCAGATTATTCTCCAGCGATAACGCGATCGCATCCTTCAAGCTGAGTTCGAGAACGCCGTCCTTCACCAATGCATCGATTCGCGGCGAGTTCGCCAGGTTCGGCTGTGGAAGAAAAGTCGGACGGTAGGCATGAAACGGATTGTCGGAGTGCGGTATATCGAGCCTCAACGCCGGCTGAGGCGTGGCAGGAGGCGTTTGGAGGATAGCCGTCTGCGGCGTCTGGGCCAGGAGAGCGGCCTCCAGAAGCATCACTACGCTAAAGGGACGAAGCCAGGAGAACCTTCTTCTCACGCGCTTACCCCCGCTTCCATCGCAGGCAGGCCCGCTGTATCACGCGACAGCCAGCCATCGCGCAGCTCAATCGTCCGCGTGCCATACGCCGCGTTTGCTTCTGAATGAGTCACCTGCACCACGGTCGTCCCCTGTTCGTTCAATGTCCGAAACAACTGCATAATCTCCTTGGCCTGCTCGGAATGCAGATTTCCTGTCGGCTCGTCAGCCAGTAGAAGATCGGGCTTGTGAATCACTGCGCGGGCGATCCCTACCAACTGCTGCTGGCCGCCGGAGAGCTGATTGGGAAACAGATCCTTCTTGCCTACAATGTTGAAGCGGTCGAGCGTATCCGCGACCAGGGCCTGGCGCTCGGACTTCGGAATGTCTTTGTACGACAGCGGCAGATCGATATTCTCCGCCACCGTCAGGTCATCCAGCAGATGGTAGCTCTGGAAGACCATCCCTATCCGGCGCCGCGCCAAATCGGCCCTCTGTTTGCGATTCATCGCATGTACGGCATGATCCGCAAAATAAAACTCACCCCTCCATTGGTCATCCAACATCGCTAGCACATTCAGCAGCGAAGATTTGCCCGCTCCGGACGGTCCCATCACGGTCATAAACTCTCCTTCGCGGATCGTCAGGTTGATTCGGCGCAATACCCACGTCTCCGTGTGTCCCGTTTTATAGCTCCGCTCTAAATTCTTCAGTTCAATCATCGTCTCTGCTCCGTCCGTACAGCCTGTGTGGTTCTACCGATGCAGCTCACCGCGCATACCGCAGGTCTTGCATCATGTTCGTTCTCCTATTCTGTTCGCAGCGCCTTCGTTGGATCTACGGAGGCTGCACGTCGCGCCGGAAGCGCGGCGGCAACCAGCACCATTGCCACCGTCATGGCAAAACAACCCACCATCGTCACCGGATCGAATGGCTGCACTCCAAACAGCTGGCTGCGCATCCATCGCGCCAGCAGAACTGCCACTGGAATCGCCGCCGCTGTTCCAGCCAGTGCTACCTTCGTCATATCCGTCAGCACCAGCCTCACCACCGCGAACCGCTGCGCCCCCAGGGCCATGCGAATTCCGATCTCCTTGGTCCGCTGCACCGTCGCATAAGCAAGCACCCCATACAGTCCCACGCCCGTCATGAGTAGCGCGACGAATGCAAAGCTCGTTGCCAGCAGCGCGATCATCCGCTCATTCGAGACGTTGTTGTCGATCTGCTCCTCCATCGTCATCATCGAATCGATCACAAGTTTCGAATCAAGCCCATGCAACGCCGTCCGAATCGTATTCTCGGCGAGCTTGGGATTCTGCGTCGTCCGCACATAAAACTGCAGGCCCGTTGCATTCGAATCCTGGGCAACCGCCTTGTACACCGTCGGAATCACGCCCTCACGCACGCCGCGATGTTTGGAATCAGCCACCACTCCGACAATCTGCATATCCATCTTCAAAGGCTTCCCAAGATAGTGTCCCAGCGCCTTCTGCGGTGAACCGAAGTACTTCAGCGCAAAGGTTTGATTCACCACAGCAACCTTCTGCGCCGACGGCCCATCCGCCTCCGTCAAATCACGCCCCGCAACCAGAGCAATCCCCATCGTTTTGAAGTAGTCCGGAGTAATCTCGGGCGCCTCCACGCTCTCCGTCTCGTCCGCAGGCGTGGGATATCCCTCCACTCGCAATCCAGTGATCGACTGATTTCCCGACAAGACTGGATCGGTAGTTCCGCCCACGACCCGTACTCCGGGCAATCCCGCCAGCGCACTTCGCACACGCTCCTGAACCGAGAGCGAATCCTTCGGCGCATAACCCGCCAGCGTTGGATCGATCGCGAATCCGAGCAGGTGGTCCGTCGCGATGCCCATCTGCTGCGCCTTCAGGTTGTGCAGCGTGCGCAGAAACAATCCTGCCCCGCTCAAGAGCAGGACGCTCAGCCCAATCTGCATGGCAATCGCCGTCCGGCGAAATCGTTGTGCTCCCCCCAGCGTGCTCGCCGACTGCTGTCGCAGCGTCTCACTCAGCCTGGGCTTCATCATCTGCCAGGCCGGCGCCAGGCTGAACAGGAGGCTGACCCCCACCGACAGCACAACGTTGAACCATAACGCGGCGCCGCCCGGAGAAGCTGAAATGGGCGCCTCGCCGCTGCTTCCCGTAATCTGCTTGATGAGCAACGATGCCGCCATCGGTGCAAGGATCAAGCCCAGACCACCGCCCAGCGTCCCCAGCAGCAGCCCCTCGATTAGCACCTGCCGGAGAACGCGTCCGCGTGCCGCACCCAGTGCATAGCGAACCGAAAACTCCCGGCTCCGCGCAGCAGCCCGCACCAGCAGAAGGCTCGCCAGGTTCACGCACGTCATCGCCGCCAGCAGCAATACCATGCCCATCAGGATCATCAGAGGCGTCTTCAGATCGTCACGCAACGGCGAAAAGCCCTTCGCATCGTCTACCAGCACGATGCTCGACTTCGCCACAAATCCTTCGCGAAACGACGCCGAACCCGCCGTAATCTTAGCCAGCTCCTCGGTCCGCAGACTCTTCCACAGCGGCGTCAGGGCCGCTTGAGCGGTCGCGGCACTCATCCCCGGCTTCAACCGTCCGACGATGTTCAGCCAGGTCGATCGCGGATCGGCAATATCGTCCACCCCTGGTGTCACCTGCGACCGCATCGTCATCGGCAGAAAAACCCTCGGTTTATACCCGTTGATCGCGCTGCCGAAGCCCTGCGCCGCCACCCCCACAATCACAAACGGAT
>Ga0210410_10006641_pt1 | contig 10042 bp, 10 predicted proteins | sample IncBWC4MmetaG_FD_161058 | JGI IMG/M metagenome (GOLD analysis project Ga0210410, IMG submission 161058) | Forest soil microbial communities from Barre Woods Harvard Forest LTER site, Petersham, Massachusetts, United States - Inc-BW-C-4-M | ecosystem: Environmental > Terrestrial > Soil >... | reverse complement strand
AACGGCCATTATTGGGGCACTGTGCAGGCGATCAAGAAACCGACGCTGCTCGAGATCTGCGGCCCGCTTTTCATGTCGCATCCCGTGGCCAACAATCTTCAGTACCGCCTGAGCGAAGTGCCGGGCGGCACGCTGATCAAATTCCATCACAGCGGATTTGGCCTGCTCGTCGATTCCGACCGAAACGTAAAGGACGGTTGGAAATACATCCACGAACGCGTAGTCCGGCGCGCCGAAGCCGCTCGCGCGCACTGACCAGGAAATTCGAAACGGACTTCGGACCTCGAACAGAGGCGGCTATAGGAGTGAATCGCTATTGATGTGCCCCGGTTGAAAAAGAAATAAAGGAGAAATGCATCATGTCGATCGCACAAGCTATGCTCGCGGAGTTTGAAATCCAGGCGCCGATCACGCGTAGATTCCTGGAGCGCTTGCCGCAAGACAAATTAACCTGGAAGCCCCACGCGAAATCCATGTCCGCCGGGCAGTTGGCGTATCACCTCGCGTTTGTCCCGGGGTCGGTCGTTCAGTTTGCTCAGAGCAATCCGGGGCAACTCCCCGATTTTGCCGATTTCCCGCAAGCCGCCAGCTGCGAAGAAGTCTTGAAAATATTCGACGAAAGTGTCCGCACGGTGCGCAGCCTACTGCCGAAATTCACGGACCAGGCAATGATGGAAACCTGGCGCCTGATGCTCGGCCAAAGAGAAGTGCTCGCGCAACCCCGCGGCCTGTTCCTCCGCGACGTCCTGCTCAGCCACTGGTACCAGCATCGCGGCCAGTTCGGCGTTTACCTCCGGTTGCTGGACATCCCCGTGCCCGCCAGTTGGGGTCCCAGCGCCGACGAACCACCCCTATTCATGCAGAAGGCGCAGAGTGCCTAGCCGCCATATAGCGCTGGCTTTCATGCCAGCGCGCCTCGGCCCGTCGCGTTCTTTGCGATAGACTGAGGTTTCCCAGCGGCGATTAGCTCGCGGCTGACCGCCAAAACCCTTAACCTCATCCCGGAGCTGCTAACCTGTAACGGATAGCGCGCCGGCCACGTCAGAAAAAAATAAAGGAGCTTTCTCTCATGTCGAAACAAGAAGAAGCAGGACTCATCCTCAATCTTTACAATCTCCGCCGCGAAGATACCATGCGCAAAGCGCGCGACTGGTTTTTTCGCGACTTCAATCCCCAATCGTTCGCGGATTTCAACGCCGCGATGTTTGGCGAACACAGCGCCCATCTGCGCATGGTGGTCAGCTATTGGGACATGGCCGCCGCGCTCGTTAACAACGGCGCCATCAGCGTGGAACTTTTCTCCGACAGCAACGGCGAGCACATCGGCGTCTTCTCCAAGATCGAGCCGCTCCTCGGCGAGATCCGCGCCGCGTACGGCCCGCAATTCGCCGTCAGCTTCGAGAAGCTGATCGACGCTACCCCCGACGGTCGCAAGCGCGTCGCCAAGACCCGCGAACAAATGAAAGCCATCCACGCCCAAATGGCCCAGGCCCAGCACAAACAAGCCAAATCCGCGTAACACCCGAAGAAACTTGGTGGGGGATGGTGGCCCATCCGTTGCTTTGAGAGCGACGGGTGGGCCAACTTTCTGAACGCTCATCACTTTTGCACTGTTCGGCTTTCGCGCATCGCGGTAATATTAAGAAGTGATTTGCCGTCGCACGATTGCGCTCATTGTTGCCCTCCTTGGGACTGCTTCTCCTCTGTTGGCTTGTCTACCGAACGCGTCGATGACGCCCGCCGAAATGGAGTGCTGCAGGAAGATGGCGGGTAATTGCGACATGGGCGGGGGCAACCACAAATGCTGCGCCGTCACGTTGAATCACGTTGCGCCCGTCGCAGCGATCGGGCATAGCTCCAGTCTTCACATCCTCGCTTTGCCCATGATCCTGGTCGAGGGGCGGACGGAAATTGCATCACCGGGCCTCGTCGAAAGAATCATCCTCCCCAGCGCACTAGCCGCCTTGTCACCTCCTGGCTCTCCGACCGTCCTAAGACTCTGATTCCCTTCGTCTGCGGGCAATGAAAACAGACACGCCTGCGTGTGTCTGAACTCGCACATTCGGAGAGAAATCATGAAGCTTTTGTTTTCGCTGTTGTTTTGCCTGTGTCTTGTGCCGAACGTGAGGGCGGACGGGCATGGTCCCGTCTTCGGCCTCGCCACACCCACTAATTCGCAAGGGGAATGGAGCTTTGACACTGGGGTGTTTGGCCGAGCGAACGACTTTGGTTCAGAGGCGTCCTTTCGAGAATTAATCGGGTACGGCTTTACACCGCACCTCACGCTCTTCGTCAGTGCGCCTGCTGTTTCCGGGAATTTACAGCTCGCCCCAACGCGCATTCAGCCTGGCACGGATTTCGATGCCACTCTGAAATGGCGTTTCCAACACCGCGCAACCAAAGTCGGCACGCGGATTGAATCGACACTGTTCGCGGGGCTCGTCGCGCCGGGGCCGCAATCGGGCTTCCAAAATATCGTGACGACAAATGCGCCGGGGACTATGTTCGGAGCCGTGACGGGCTTGGCCTCGCGGAGTCATTACCTCTGGCTCGGTGGCACATACACCATCTTTTACGAACACTCGGGTTCGAAACGGCCGGATGTTTTGGACTACAGTCTCGTCTACGGCTACCGGCCCCCAAAGTGGCGCAGGCCACCCGACAAATGGGATTGGCGACTGTTCGCGGAGTTGGTTGGAGAGCATTCCGACCGCTTTGTCCAGGGGGGCTTCGCGGTCTCGCAAACGCAGGCCCACCAGATCTTCCTCGGCCCTTCGGTACTGGGCATCCATCGCAACTACACCATAAGTTTCGGGGCACAGGCTCCCATCTATCAAAGCGTGGGCTCCCTGTATCCCAGGGAACGCGTGCGGTTTGCCGTGAACTTCAGTTACTTGCTCTTTCAACATTCACACCTGGAGAAATCAAAGTGAAGAAAATCGCCTTCGCCTTATTTCTCGCATTGCTGCCCGTGCCGGCACGTGCGGAAATCCGTTCCATCGATATCACGATTTTCGGCATGGATTGAGAGGTCTGTGCACACGCCGTGCGCGTGTCTCTCATGTCGGTCGATGGAGTTGCATCGGTGGATGTAAGCCTCGACCATGGGCTGGCAACGGTGAAGCTTAAGCCGGGCAATTCCGTAAGGTTCAAACAACTCCAGGACGCCATCACGAAGAATGGCTTCACGATGAAGCAATCTCGCGTCACCGCTGCGGGGGCAGTGATTCAGGATAAGGGCGCCGCAAAGTTTCGGATTTCCGGTTCAAACGAAGTCCTAAGCCTGGTCCCGGAATCAGCAGGAGTTCCCCCACCTTCGTCCAACAGTGGGGCGACAGTCGTTGTGGAAGGAAGAATTCCCGAAGTTGCGAAGGGCAAAAGTCCCGAAGTTATCCGATATGCCTTTCTGACCGAGGAGAAACAAAAATGAATGCCATGGATACCAAGAAATCATCCGCCGTCTTGAGCTACTTCTCTCTGTTCACGTCGCTTGGGACGCTGCTGTGTTGCGCCTTGCCATCTTTGTTGGTCCTCGCCGGGCTTGGCGCCTCGGTGGCGTCCATGCTGTCCGCAGCCCCATGGCTCGTTACCCTTTCTCGACACAAGCCCTGGACGTTCGGGATTTCCGGGGTGTTGATTGCCGCCAGCTTCGTGAATACGTATTACGTCGCACCACGCTTGCAAAGACAGCCTTGTTCTCCCGGCCATCCCGATGCGTGCGATGTCGCTTCCCGGCTCAGCAAGATGATCCTTTGGATTTCCGCTACCGTTTACGCGGCGGGATTCTTCGTTGCATTTCTTCTGGGTCCAATTCTCACCAGATTCGATCGACCCTAATATATCCAGCAACGACGCCGGTCCCCCATTCTTTGCATCGCTGCCCTCTTGCGGAGCGCTGGAATATAGACCGGCGCACCATTTAGGATTTGGGAACGGCGACGGGGAGAATGGGGAGCTTGGCGATAAGCAAATTAATCATGTGGAATCTGGTGACGCTTGATGGATATTTTGATGGGGTGGAGAGTTGGGCGCTCGATTGGCACCAATATGCGTGGGGCGAGGAACTGGAGCGAGTGTCGATTGAGCAGTTGCGCGTGGCGGACATGCTTTTGTTTGGACGGGTGACGTACGAGGGCATGGCGGCCTACTGGAAGACGGCGCAGGGCGAAGTGGCCGGGTACATGAACCGTCTGCCGAAGGCAGTGTTTTCGCGGACGCTGGAGCGGGTGGATTGGCAGAACACGAAGTTGCTGAAAGGCGACGTGAAAAAGGAAGTGGAAGAGTTGAAGCGGCAGGGTGAGGAAAATATCTTCGTGTTTGGCAGCGGCGATTTGAGCGCATCGCTGATGGAACACGAACTCGTTGACGAGTACCGGATTTGCCTGGTGCTGGTGGCGCTTGACAAAGGTAAGCTGTTGTTTGGGCGCGGGCTGAGCCGGTTGAGGATGAAACTTTTGGAATCGCGGCCGCTGGCTTCGGGGAGCGTGTTGCTTCGGTATGCGCCCCACGCTGAGTAGTCGGTCTACGCGACGGAGGTGGCCAATCTGAAGATTGTCCACTAAAACGGCTTGACCAAACTCAGGATGGCGCGTCCAATCTGGCGACCGGCGTATGATTCCCTACAGCGAGGAGGTTTTCCCATGAAGAAAATCAATATCAGGGAATTGCAATTTCGCGTGGCGGTGCTCCTTGTGGCTCTGATGCTCTCAGCGGTGTGCGCGGCGCAACAGCCGCCCGCACCACATGTGGTGGATCTGACGGCGACTGATGGGACGAAGTTGAAAGCAACATTTTTCTCGGCAGGGAAGCCCGGGCCGGGCGTGTTGCTTCTCCACCAATGCAACGGGCAGCGGAAGGGCTGGGATGGGTTGGCGACGCAACTGGCTGCCGCAGGAATTTCCGTTCTGACACTCGACTACCGCGGCTATGGCGAGAGCGAGGGCAAGGCGCCAAAAGACTTGCCGCAGGATGAGGCCATGAAAGTCTTGAATGAAAAATGGCCCCAGGATGTGGATGTGGCTTACAGCTACTTGGTCTCGCAACCGGGCGTCAATGCACATGTGATTGGCGCGGGGGGCGCCAGCTGCGGTGTGAATCTGGCGATCCATTTGGCGGGACGTCACCCGCAAGTGCAAACGCTGGTGCTGCTGTCGGGGAACGCGGATCGCGATGGCCGAGCGTTCCTAAGCAAATCGGAAAAAATGCCGATGTTGCTTTCCGCGGCGAAGGACGATGCCGGAGCGGTGGAACTTATGGAATGGCTGTATAGTCTCTCGACAAATCCGGGAAGCAAGATCGTGGAATATCCGAATGGCGGACATGGCGTGGACATGTTTGCGGCGAATCAGGATTTGCCGGTATTGATTGTCCAGTGGTATGTGCAAACGCTCGTGAAAACGCCGGGGAGCGCGCCGGCGAATACGGCGCGGCGAAGCGATCCTCCTGGCATTCTGAAATTGATCGATTCACCGGGCGGCGTGGAAAAGGCGGCGCAGCAGCTGGCGTCGGCGCGGCAGAAAGATCCTCACGCGAAGCTGTGGGATGAAGGCCTGGTGAATGTGATTGGCTACGAGCACCTGCAAGAGGGAGACAAAAAAGGCGCCATCGAGATTTTAAAGCTGAACGCCAACGCGTTTCCCGATTCCGCGAATGTCTACGACAGCCTTTCCGACGCCTATCTTGCGGACGGCCAGAAGGACCTGGCGCGCGAAAATGCGAAGAAGGCGCTGCAGATGCTCCCGACGGATAAATCTGCCAACGAGGCGTTTCGCAAGGGGATTCAGGAGAGCGCGGAAGGGAAGCTGAAGCTGTTGGGCGAGAAACCTTAACAGTGGCTTTGCGAAGATCCAAGAGAACCTAACGCAGAGACGCAGAGTACGCTGAGATTTCGCTGAGAAGAGCAAGAGTGGTATTGTGCTCGCCTGCTGGGTAGACTTTGGGGTAGCTGTTCCGGAGTCTAGTTGGAACTGTAGCGAAGCGGGAGGCGGCGCGGATGAGCGGTCGAGTCGCGGTGGTGGAGGGTGCGCCTCTTGGTGCGGGCGAGGAAAAGCGGATCGAGCACTTCGATGTGCTGATTGTGGGCGCGGGGCTTTCGGGAATCGGCGCGGCGTATCACCTGCAGGCGGAATGCCCGAAAAAAAGCTACCTCATACTGGAAGGCCGGAACGCCAGCGGGGGAACGTGGGACCTGTTCCGCTATCCGGGCGTACGCTCGGATTCTGACATGTACACGCTGGGCTACCGGTTCCGCCCGTGGAAACAGGCGAAAGCGATTGCGGATGGCCCGTCGATCTTGCGTTATATCCGCGAGACGGCGCAGGAGTACGGGATCGATCAGAAGATTCGATACGGGCATCAGGCGAAAGTGGCACGGTGGTCGTCGGCGGATGCGCAGTGGACGGTGGAGGCGGCAAAAGCCGACGCATCCGTGGCCCGGTTTACCTGCAATTTTCTACACATGTGCAGCGGCTACTACGACTACGCCGGGGGCTACATGCCGGGCTGGCCGGGGATGCAGAACTTTCGCGGGCAAATTGTGCACCCGCAGAAATGGCCGGAGAATCTCGACTACAAAGATAAACGCGTCATCGTCATCGGAAGCGGGGCAACGTCGGTGACGCTTGTGCCGGCGATGGCGGAGGCGGCCTCACACGTCGTGATGCTGCAAAGGTCGCCGTCGTACATCCTGGCGTTGCCGTCGCAGGACGCCGTTGCCAATTGGCTGCGCGGAAAAGTGCCGGCTGGGGCGGCGTACGCGATCGTGCGCTGGAAGAATGTGCTGGTGGCGATGTACCTCTTTAACCAGTCGCGGCAGAAACCGGAAAAAATAAAGAAGTGGCTCCTGGGCTTGGCGAAGAAAGCGCTGGGGCCGGATTTCGATGTGGCGAAACACTTCACGCCGCGCTACAACCCATGGGACCAGCGGCTTTGCTTCATTCCCGATGAGGATTTGTTTCGCGCGATCAAGAGCGGGAAAGCTTCGGTGGCGACCGACGAGATCGAGACGTTTACCGAAAAAGGATTGCGCCTGCGCTCGGGCCAGGAACTCGAAGCGGATATTATCGTCACCGCGACCGGGTTGAAAGTGCAGTTGATGGGCGGAATGGAGGTCTGGGTGGATGGCGCGCGGGTTACGCTGTCGCGAGCGATGAGCTACAAGGGAATGATGTACAGTGACGTGCCGAACCTGGCTTCATCGTTCGGCTACACGAACGCTTCGTGGACGCTGAAGTCGGATTTGACGGCCGAGTATGTTTGCCGTCTGTTGAAGCACATGGATGCGGGTGGCTACGCTCGCTGCACACCACGGAAACGGGATGATTCGATCGCGGAACAGCCGGCGATTGATTTCAGTTCCGGGTACATCCAGCGGGCTATGGACGTGCTTCCCAAGCAGGGGTCGAAGCGGCCGTGGCGGCTGCATCAGAATTACGCGCTGGATATGTTGCAGTTCCGGTTCGCCAGTGTGGACGACGGCACGATGGAATTTCAGCGCGTAGATAAACAGGGGAACGCAGAGTGAAGAGCACGGCGAACCTGCTTAAAGCGTGTCATTCCGAACCCCGTTCGTCTTTTGAACGGGGTGAGGAATCCGCTTTTTTCTTCGACCTGAGTGAAACCCGGCCTTATATTCGCGGCTCACTTTCGCGGCCCCACGAGGGGCCGCGATGATGACGGTGCTGGTTGTTGTCCTCGCGGTTGTCGTGGTGAGTCTGAGTGGATTGGTGATTTTCACCGCCATCACGGCGCGACGCGTTGAGAATGCTTTGCCGCCCCGCGGGCAATTCCTTGAGATTGCGGGCGCGCGGATTCACTACCTGGATAAAGGCTCAGGACCGGCCATCGTCATTCTTCACGGGCTCGGCGGCCAGATGGGCAACTTCACATACGCGCTGCTGGACCACCTGACAGACGAGTTTCGCGTGATTCTGATGGACAGGCCTGGCTCGGGATATTCGACGCGGGCGCCCGGAGCGACGGGGCGGCTTACCGAGCAAGCGGCAATTGTGGCGGAGTTCATACGCAAGTTGGGGTTGGAGCGGCCGTTGCTGGTCGGGCACTCGCTGGGCGGCGCGATAGCACTTGCCGTGGCGCTCGATCATCCGGAAGCGGTGAAAGGGCTGGCGCTGGTTGCACCACTGACCCACGGGCCGCAGCATGTGCCGGCTCCCTTCCGGGCAATGGACATTAAATCCGATTATTTGCGGTGGTTTGTCGCTTGGACTGTTGCGACGCCGGTCGGGATTCGCCGCGGCAAGGCGATACTCGATGCCATCTTCAGTCCGGATCCTGCGCCGGAGGATTTTCCCATTCGCGCGGGCGGGATTCTGGGATTGCGGCCTCGGAGTTTTTTCAACACTTCATCGGACATGAGGGCCGTCAACCTCGATTTGTCGGCGATGGTCGAGCGTTACACTTCGCTTCGAGTGCCGGTCCGAATTTTGTATGGCACAAGCGACGAAGTCTTGAGCCATCAGAAGCACGGGGAAGCGATGAAGGCGAAGAGTTCGATGGTGAGTCTTGAACTCGTGCCGGGTGGGCACATGCTGCCCATTACGGCGCCGGATGTAACCGCCACCTTTATTAAGGCCGCGGCCAGGGCGGAGAATCCAGTAGCAGCTACCTTCGCGCGGCCCCATTCCCCTTTGTAGCGGCCGCCTTCTGAGGCGGGCGCTTTTTTTCTCCCGTCTGCTCAAACTAACGGAATCGCAATTCTTGCTAAGAACCCGAGCCAAGCGTCGACGTCAAGCCTAAGCACTACTATTTCAGGCGGCTGGCCACTGGAGCGGGGCCATCCACTGACGTGGAAAGCGCGGTGCTGGCGATCCTATCGGATGCCTTCAAGATGACATGTTCTGGGATTTGGGAAGGAAGGCGGGGCCGCTTGAAAGTGGCCGCTTCGATTGTCAGAGGGAGCCGCGGATGCCGAGGGCGTCGGCGTTTTCGCGCAGCGCGTTGATGCAGAAGGTGATGTGTTCGTCGAGAGGGACGCCTAGCTCTTCGGCACCTTTGATCACGTCTTCGCGGGAGACGCCGCGGGCGAAGGCCTTGTCTTTCATCCGTTTCTTCACGGAACTTGCTTCGAGATCGAGGATGCTCTTCGACGGGCGTACCAGCGTGCAGGCCACCAGGAAGCCGGCCAGTTCGTCGCAGGCAAATAGCGTGCGCTCCAGCGGCGACTGGCGCGGAACGTTGCAGTAGTCCGCGTGGGAGAGAATGGCGCGGATGATCTCCTCGGAGTAGCCGTGCTCGCGCAAGATTTTGGCTCCCTCCGCCGGATGCTCGCGGTCGGCGGCATGCTCGGCGTTGGGCCAACGCTCGTAGTCGAAATCGTGCAGCAGCGCGGCGACGCCCCATGTCTCTTCGTCGGCGCCGTGCTTCCGGGCGTAGGCCCGGACGCAGGTTTCGACGGCCAGCATGTGCTTGCGGAGGCTTTCGGATTGGGTGAATTCACAGACGATCTTCCAGGCGTCTTCGCGCGTGGGCATAGGGGCTCCTGAGGAAAAGAAAATTGTAGCGTAGATTGAGTGGCGTTGCGATTTGCGGAGATCGCGGCAAAGTTGCAGTTGAGGTCCTTCGGACATCCTCATCGGATGTCCTCAGGATGTCTGCCGCTGGGCTGGAAGTTGAGCGCGACGGCTAATTGGGGTGGCTGGGCCCACGCTGTGAAAGCGGGAGCGTTGCTCCCGCACTCCAAAATGCGCCCGGGTGAAACGAATGTGCCGAATTGAAAAGCAGGCGAAGAAGGGAACGAAAGCACAAGCTGTAGTGATGCGCTCGCCTGTATAGCACTACGGGCTGTTGAAACGCGGCACTCCCGGCCGGACGGACAGGCGAAAACACGGCGCAAACAGGGACGTTTCCGGGCGTTTCCCACACATTTTTTTAAAAAATACTATTGACAAGAAACTGTCACTCGAGTGACACTCCCTTCGCGCCAGTAACTGCCTTCCCCCGAGAACGCTCCGACGTTCCTTCCTATCCGCACGCCGGAAAAAACAAAAGTCAAACGAGGAGTGCCGGTGTCCGCACATTTGGATAA
>Ga0210410_10006640_pt1 | contig 10044 bp, 15 predicted proteins | sample IncBWC4MmetaG_FD_161058 | JGI IMG/M metagenome (GOLD analysis project Ga0210410, IMG submission 161058) | Forest soil microbial communities from Barre Woods Harvard Forest LTER site, Petersham, Massachusetts, United States - Inc-BW-C-4-M | ecosystem: Environmental > Terrestrial > Soil >... | reverse complement strand
TCCGATCATCAGTCTGGTTCGGTCGAAACGACGTTCTCTCCCTTACCGTAGCAATGACGACAGTGTTCGGAAGAATTCGGCCGGCGTCGCGATACGCAGTCCAGTTCGTTTTGCGACCACCTGAGTAAAATGTTTGGTGTTGTGCGTTAGCAGCCAGTCTGGCTTGCTGGCCATCGCAGAAAGAAGCACGGGGACATCAGCCGCGTGCCGGATGAGCTGACGGCTCGAAATAACAAGCGACTCAGAGGGATACGGCACCATCTCAGGATTGGTCAGTTCGATGAGTCGACGATAGTGTTCAAGGAGCTCATCGGCGTCTACAGATGGCAGACGCTCCGCGTGGAGCAATAGATTCTCTTCCACCTCGTCGCGAACAATCTCCGCGAGGACCAGTCTGCAAAGCCGGGCGGCACACAGAGACAACGCGGCCTTGTCGAGGCCCCACGGAGAAACAATGCCCCCGTTAAGGACGTTCGAATCGAGAAAAAGTCGAATCCGCCGTTGGGTCGTCACTTCCCGCGTTGGCCACGAGATTGGCGACGTGAGATGTTCTTGGAGGAATTAGACTTCTTGTAGCGACGCGCAAAGACGCGCTTTCGTGCTTCAGGCAACGTCGCCAGAATTGCTTGTGGCGTAAGGCCAGCGCCCGTGAGAGCCGAACCCACTTGCGCGCAGAGATGTTCAAATCGCTGCTGCTCTGGCAACAGAACGAGGCCATCCCCCAAGCGTAATACCGCGAAGGGTGCACCTGTACCTAAACCAAGGTCCTTGCGGAACTGCTTCGGGACGGTGAGTTGTCCCTTCTCACCGATCTTCGTGGTTGTTAGATATTCAAGAGTTGTCTGTCGGCTCACCATGCATCGCTCCTAGTAGGAATATCCTACCACGAACTGTGTCCGCGAGCAACTTGAATTCGTGTGCTTCGCCACAATTCTAAGCGCACTGAAAATAGCGCGCTTCCCTGCCGCGACGGCTGTCCCTGGCGAATTGATACGATGGCAAGTTTCATCACTTAACCGGCCTATCTGAGGGACCGAGACGCAAAGAGAGCTGAGTTGTTCTTCCTTCAGTTGAGCTTCTTGCTCGGTGGCGGGAGACCCTCTTATGCGCGCAAGTCCCGCAATATCGGCTCGTTCCAGACAGGCCTGCCTCCCCAGGTGAAAGTTGGGTTGTACTGCTCCACGAATTGTGCGATAAGAGAATTAATCCCACCGAAAAATGAATGCGCATTGGCCGGTCAATCAACGCAATGCAACAATGTAACAATGTTACATTGCTATCGCCTGACTCGCGAGCCCAGTTTCATGTTCTTGAATGTCATTGAATGTCATTGATTTCAACGGCGTTCGCGCCGCGTAAGATTTTTCAGAAGGGACAATACTGATAGCATGGATTACAGCGTAGGCTCTATCGTCCGCGTCCGCCTTTATTCCGGCCACATCGTGGACGCAAACATCACAGCCATCAAATCTCACCGCGCAGGCCGAAAGATTCACATCGTCTACGGCAACGTGACCGCCGTCATAAACCCGGCGCAGATTATCGAAGTTCAAATGCTGCCCAAAGACGGAGCAAAAAGGCTCTCGACATCACAAGTTTTGCGGGAAATCGCCGAAGATTATCGGCATTTAGCCGCCGAGTCCCATGGCAACACCGGTGATCTGCGTACGAAAAACTACCATTGGCTGATCAAGCTGGCGGATAAGATCGCGGCGAAGCATACGGCGGTCGTGAAAGATTGACGTTGCGGCGGGGCCGAACGGAGTCTTTCGAAATCCTCGGTCAGGGCAGTTCCTTTGCGGATTCCTGTTTCCTCCGTGGTTTCGCGCCATGAGTGGCCCTGCGAGCACAAATGGGCAATTTTTGAAGCATCCACGATCTTTTTTTGGCCGGCCGGGCCGCTTTCTCCGACTGCGGGCACGGGCCATGTGCCTTAAGGCTTTACGGCAAGTTCTTGATTCTACGGTTGGGTACGTAGTTCAGTTGGTTAGAACGCTCCCTGTCACCTAATGCTGTGCTGAAGCGGGGAAGTGGATCCACCAATAAAAATAGCGATTTGAAGTTTTCCCAGAGCGTCGGAAGGTTGTGATCCAAAGTCACTGCAGGGTTCCGAACCGCGACTTTGGGAGCCATCCGTGTCGGGTAGTTTCAAGTGGTTACCAATTGACAATGCACTGTCACGGCAGAGGCAATCAGGCAACGGTTCACCCTGTCGCCCAATGCATGCTGAACTCGGGGAACAGTGCGAGAAGGTTAGGTTGCGTTGTTTTTGCGTTGTAAGACCGGGAATGATGGGCAGTGATGGGACGTGATGGGCAGCTAAGTCGTTGAATTTTCAGCTAAGTCGTTTGTTTAAACGGCGCTGCTGCAGCTTACGAATCGGCTGCTAGCGACCGCTGTCCGGGTTCCGACCGGGGCTCGTCGCAATTTCCGAAACGCCCTTTCCCCTCGAGTTCAATAACAGAATCAGACCGCACGCCAGACGAAAAGAGATTCGAAAATCGATGTTAGCCTTCTTTCAACCCTTTCGCAAGCGCTCGAGTTTAAAGGTTTTGCCGTGCGGCATAGAGCTTGGCTGTCAGGAGCTTCCACAAACAGCACACGCAAAAAAAGACCTCCTGTCGAACGTAGATTTAAGCATGCAATATAATACCTATGTAGGAATGGTTGGCAGGACAAACCCCCTTGATCCTCATTGGCATGGCGCACCCTGTTGTCCTGGAAACTCCTTAATGTGAGAGGCAGCCGATCGAAAATCGGCTGCTCTGCGATTGATACTAAAAGGCTTGTTATCCGCTCTCGTTGCCTTCCCGACTTCCATCAAACTGAAATCAAGGTTATTGTCGACCTGCAATCAGCTAATACGAATTTGTCGAATCCCCGATGTTATGTCGCTTGCGGATGGACTCCGTCACGCGGCGATTCAGTTCCGCGATGGCGCGATGCGCTCCGACAAATCCAACATTCCGGAGACTTCGTGCTACTTCGTGCGGTTGACAGAGTATCTTACTCGGCGTAAGATTAACGTATGATGCCACGTCATACGAAGGCCAAGAACGTAGCAAGTGCGAAAAGACCGGAACGCAAAGAAAGGGTCACGATTACTCTTTCCAGGGACTCTGTGGAATACGTGAAGACGATCAGCGCCAAAGAGCGATCTCACGTGAGCACCGTCATGGAACGCCTGATTGAGTCTGCCCGTCGTGCTGAGGAACTGAAGCAACTGAACTCCGGCATTTCGGCCTATTACGACGCACTGCCCGACGCAGGTGTGACAGAAGATGCGGCTTGGGGGCAACTCGGTGCGGCAGGGCTCGCGGCATTTGTCGAGTCCGAGGGAGACGAAACCAACTCCGATGCTGCGCCAGAAGTTGGCGGACGATAGATGGCGTCCACCGTAATTCCGACTCTTCCAAAACCCAGTCAGGGCGAAATCTGGGTGATTAAATTGCCGACGGAGCCTCCCGATAAGGGCCTGCGGTACGTTGTCGTCGTTTCTTCAGACGCACAAAACCATCACCCACGTGCTTCTACCGTTGCTGTCGTTCCAATCGGGACGACGCTCCGCCCGAACTCGTGTTTGCAATTGACGCCCGGACAAACCGGATTGGCCGAGACATCCGAAGTCTGGGCAAACGCCATTACAACGGTTTCCAAGAAAGATCTCAGACAACCGCGAATTCCTCTTCGCACGCTCAGTCGCGGGATTGTGGTCAAAATCCTGCGGTGTGTCGTACGAGCAATGGGCGTGCTTCCTTCGGAGATCGCAGAATGATCATCTCGGCAAACTCATCAAATGTAATCTAGGGTGGAAGAGTGCCTGCAACTGCTGAACGGCTACCCGCCAAATATCTTGTCAAAGAAGAAGCTCCGAAGATCCATCTCTTCGCCGTGTCCGGGCAGCGTCCTCGATTTCCGACTTCCCAGAACCGGATTTCTGGCCCGGAATAAGTTCCGGTTAGCCGCCATCCACTCCGAATTGGTTCGAAGCCCCCAATTTGTTGGAAACGTTAGCAGTTAGAAGAAACGGAAGGAGTTGTTGGAGTCGCGGGTGGTGCGCCCAAGGCAGGCGGTCTAACCAGCTGAACTGCGCACCCCAACCTGAACCGGCAACGGACAGCTGAAAAAAGGCTCGGATTAGTAATGGGCATCTCGTCAGGAAATCAAGCACTGACGAGATGCGCGTCTACAGTTTCCTTTCGCCAGTTCAATGTGTCGTCTTCTGGGAACGCGCGATCGAACTTACTCTTGCGAAGGCGAGTCGATGGAGACGTAAAGCGCCGTCAGCTTACCGTCCTTCGTTACACCAAAGTCAGGAAAGCCTCCGGGGCAGAAAGCGCAACAGCGATCACATTTGTGCTCCTCGCACCGTAGCTACTTGTAGAGAAAGCACGAGAGGTTTCAGCTTCAGTACTCAAGCTGATCGGTGCGCTTTGTTTCGACAAAAAACCCGTTAAAGAGAAAGCAGCCGATTGCAGCCGATCGAAAATCGGCTGCTCTGTGATTGATACTAAAGGGCTTGTTACGCTCTCGTTGCCTTCCCGACTTCCATCCAACTGAAATCAAGGTTGTTCCCGTGTCGGCCCCGCACTATGGATCCCCAATTGCCATCGAAGTTCGATCCCAAAAGTGCAGTTGTCGTATGCTCATTGTGCGCCAAAGAATTCGGCTGGATTGAGAATACGCAGCCCTGGAAACGTTTGAAGTCCCGGACATTTATGGTCAATTGTCCGACGCCGTGAACATACATGCTCGCCGCCAGCCGGGGGGCGTGGACCTGCACACCCTGTATGCTATGCGCAACCTGCAGTGACCGCCAGCGGTCGTGAATTTCTCGGCTGTCCGGCAGGAATTCGAAATCCCGCTCGATCACGCGAGCCTGGCGATCTGTTTCTGCAACATTCAAGCCGAAGCCGTTCTTGTCGAGCGGACGTGTGGAAGCGTTCCAGAATTCAGCTAGCGTTTGGGATGTGTAACAGAGCCGCACTCCCTGCCTCACCAGCTCGTGAAGCGCATGGCTGATCGCGGCATGCTGAGGGTCATCGCTTCTGCGATCCGCAGCAGGATGTTGCTGTCGAGCAGACAGGCATCGCCGCTAGGCATCAGTCGTGATCCCGATACAGACTCTCGCGCGAGAAGGCTTCATCCGGGAGCGCAGGAATCTTATGTGAGAACTGCGCAAGCTCCTGGAGCGTATTATCAAGCTGGCCTTGACTGAGCTTCTTCGATCCGGCGGGGACATGGGCCGCCTCTTCGACAAGACTTGCGGCATACGAGTTAAGGTCAAGGCCGTGGGCAGCAGCCTGCCGGCTCAGTTCTCCCTGAACCTCGGGCTTGATATTAACAATGATAGCCATCAGCGTGGCCTTTCCAATATGGGTCACCTACCTGGCCCACCGGTACGATGAGGCGGTGCAGTTAGCGACGTCCAAGATTGCGTTGGACCCCAACGATCCTGGAACCAATACGACCTGGCGCTCGTCTACGAGCAAATTGGTAAACCGACGGAATCGGTTCAGGAATACTTGAAGTTTGAAAGCCTCTCCGGAGCCGAGCCACAAACAATTGCGCGGCTGCAGGAAGCGTTTGCTAACTCCGGCGCAAGAGGCTTCTGGCGGCGCCGCCTTGAGAACTATCGAGAGGCTGCAAAATCGGGATACGTCAATGCTGGAATGGTGGCCCAAGGCGCTAATTCTCCAAGTCATAGACCGGTTCGGTCCTAGGGCAGTGCGACGCAGGCGGAACAATGATGCGCACGATTTGCCCCAAACCCACCGGAGGCGGACCAAAGCCGACGTTTGAGACGTAGAGTCCGCCGTCCGGACCAAAGGTCATAGCGGTCGGCAAGAAAAGGCCGGTGGCGATTTCTTCGAGTCCGTCATCGGTCACGCGGAGAACCTTGCCGGTGCCGGGAGTAGGAAAGGCGTTTCCAGTCGTATTTTCGAGAATGTACATATAGCCTTCGCGATCGAAGGCGACGCCGAGCACGGTGGTCACACCGGCGATGACGGTCTTCACATTTCCGTGGCGAGTGATTCTGAGAATCTTGGAGGAGCCTTCCTGAATGGGGAAAGTGTTCAGATTTCCAACGTAGAACGCTCCGTGGTTTGCGACGGCGGTCGGCACGATGTGGCCCTGGCTGGCAGAAATGTCGGCGACCCTGTGGATCTCGCCATCCGGTGAAATGGCATCGAGTTCGCCGTGATTCGGTTCGACGGCGTAGAGCTTTCCGCGAACGGAGGTCATGCTGTACCAGGTGCCGTCGGGCTCAAAGTCCGGAGGATTTGGGTTTTCAACCGGATGAGCTTTCTGGAAGACACTGAGGTCGGCAATCATTTTCCACTTGCCGTCGGGGAAAATGCGGAAGACGCCGTTGTCGGTGCCGAGTAAGCCGTGCGAGCAGCCAGCTCCGGCGGTGATGGCATAGAGTTCGTCTCCGATGAAGGCGATGTCCGAAACGCCGCTGACCAGGTTGCCCTGCGCGGAACTGGTTTGACTGGACGGAAGATTGTCGATGACGGTGGTGACGTTCCCGTTCTGATCAACCTTGGAGATGCGTGAACTGTAGCCGCCGGTGTAGGGACCAACCGGGGCTGGCACCTGCTCGCAAATTCCCACCGTGGATATGGTGCCGCCAGCGCCGCCTTCGGCGACATACAGGTAACCGTCTGGGCCAAATTTCAAACCGCGAGGATTGTTTAGGCCGGCGGCGAATACGGAAACCGTTGAGGATTGGGCGCTGGCCAGTGAAGCGAGGCTAAGCAGCAGAACCAGGAGCGCCGCCCAATTCTTCCAACTAAGGGTACGGAACATGCGAATCCTCCTAGGCGCAAAGAGCGCAAGCATTCGGGACGGCCAAGATAGATCGCACAAGGCCCGAATGAGATCAATGCAAAGCAAGTCACCGAGGGGACATTTGTAGGTCACAGTCCAGGTCTAAGAAAATAAAAGGGTTGAATGGCTAGCTCGCCTGACCTTGACGCTATCGGAGGTTTCTATCTAGACTGCTGGAACGTCGTTTGGGTCCCCGGATAGCCGCCATGCCCGAAAACCAGCCCGCCACCATCGCATACTTTGGGTCTTTCCAACTGGATCTGGTTTCGGGTGAGCTGCGCAAGCACGGTTTGAAGCTGAAGCTCGGCGAACAGCCCTTTCAAATCTTGAAGCTGCTCCTGGAACGAAGCGGCCAGTTGGTGAGCCGCGAAGAGCTGCACACCCAGCTCTGGCCGAGTGACACGTTTGTGGATTTCGATCATGGCTTGAACTCCGCGATCCGACGACTAAGAGAAATCCTGTCGGATACTCAAGAGCATGCTCACTGGGTGGAAACGGTGCCTCGGAGAGGCTACCGTTTTGTGGGTGAGGTAACGCTAAAACTCCAGCCGAGGAAATTGGAGCAGCCGAACGCGCAAACTGAGGTCGTTGCCAGCCCTGCAGAAGTGATTGATTCAGAGACGACCCAGAAATCAGACCAAACGGCGTTATTCGCGAGAAAGTGGAACCCTGCTCGCGTAGGGGCCGCGTTCGGGCTTGCGGTGGTGGCGTCGTTGGCTGTGTGGGGAGCCCGGCGCTGGGAGAGTCGACGGAACGTCTCTTCGGCGGCACCGCTGCGAACTTTGGCCGTCCTGCCTCTGGAAAATCTTTCGGGAGACTCGGCTAAGGAGTATTTCGCAGACGGAATTACGGATGAATTGATTACGGAGCTGGCGAAGAACCGCAGGCTGCAAGTGATTTCGCGGACCTCGGTCATGCAATACAAGAATGTCCGCCGGCCTTTGCGCGAAGTCGCGGGAGAGCTGGGGGCGGACGCAGTAGTGGAAGGAACCGTTGCCCTCAATGGGACGAAAGTCCGCGTAGCCGTACAGTTGATCCGCGCGGCCACGGACAGCCACCTGTGGGCGCAAAGCTATGAGCGGGACCTGGGCGACACCATTGCACTGCAGACAGAGCTTGCGCGGAATATTGCCAATGAATTAAAGGCTACAGTGCTGCCCTCGGAAAGCCGCAGCAGAACCATCAGTCCCGAAGCGCACGACTATTACCTAAAAGGCCGGTACGCATGGTTCAGCGGAAATGGCGCAAGAGCAAAAGAGTTCTTTGAGAAGGCGCGCGACTTACAGCCGGATTATGCAGAAGCTTACAGTGGCCTGGCCTACTACTACGGGGGGAATGCCGTGACCGGGGACCTCGACCCCAGGCAAGCGATGCCGGAATCCGAGAGATACGCAAGAAAATCTGTGGAGTTGGATGACTCACTCGCGGATGCTCACAACGCGATGGCCGCAATCGACCTGTTCTATCACTGGGACTGGAAGAAAGCAGAAGAACAGGAGCTACGTGCGATTGAGTTGAATCCCAGCTTTGCGGAGGCGTATCACGTCCTGGCGTACATCCTCATGGCGCAAAATCGTACGGAAGATGCGATCGCGGCGCAGAGAAAAGCCAGCCAGCTCGGCCCTTTCGAGCGGCCGTGGGCTTTCGGATACATCCTAGGCTGCGCCGAGAGATATCGAGAAGCAGAGACTGAGCTGAAACACGAACTGGAGATGGCTCCTGCGAACTTCGGGGTGCGCGCAAGGTTGGCCAGCGTACTGAGGATTCAGGGAAAAGAAAAAGAAGCAGCGATGGAACTGGCGGAAGGCGAGCGGCGCATCGGCCACGCAGACCAGGCAGCCGAGATTGAAAAGGCGTTCGCGGAAGGCGGAGACGCCGCGGTACAGCAACTTGGGCTGAAGAGTCTGGAAGCCAGAGCGAAAAGAGAATACGTTTCGCCGATGGAGTTTGCATACGCTTATGCGCGATTGAGAGATCGAGATAAAACGATGGAGTGGCTAGAGAAAGCGTACCAGGAGCGTTCGCCACGTCTGGTGCGGCTGACGATGGAGCCTGATCTCAAGAGCATGGAGAAGGACCCGCGCTTCATGAATCTGGTACAGCGCGTGGGCTTAATCACCAGCTCAGGGACGAAATGAGAGAATGGGGCTCGCTGGCACGTCCATGAACCAACGGCTCTTTGTCGCGAAAAACGGTGCGCGACCTTTACGTGCCCTCTTTGGGAATCTTGGATAAGTAAGACACGAGCGAGCACAAGTCCTGCACGCCTTACCGGAGAAGTGGTTTTGGAACCATTTTTAACTTCTCCGGTAATCGGCATCTCTAACAATGTCGGCCCTGGCAAGCTCTTTCTGAAGACACTTCTTTCTTTTCACCTAAAAGAGTTTTTCTCTTTCGTTTTCTTTCTTTTTCTTTCTTCTCTGCATCGACGACCACGGCTCGCTCGTAATCTTTCGATCGGCTTCAGTCCGACCCAAACATCTCTTCGATCCGTACTTCGACCATGATTACTAGTTAGGCCGCATCGTACGCCGTCAGGCCATGCTTGCGGCAAAGTGACTGCGTCGCGGTGAAAACTGTGGCCGAGCTTGGCGAAACATCCACATCCACCGGCAAGCGATCCAAATCATCGAGGAAAGCCTGTGTCAGAGCGGGCGTAATCCGCTTACACCTCTCGCCGACAAGGAGCGCATTCAGCACCTCATAACGCCAAAACGCCGACACTACGATGCCTCTTTTGCTTTTGCCGCCGCGGTAAATGCCGCCGCATTCTTTCGGACAAACTCCTGCACGCTCAGCGGCCGTTGCCCCGTCAGCGTGAGCACGTCGTCCGACGTCCGGTTGAAGCGCCCCGCGCGATGCAGATCGCCCATCGCCGCCAGGTGGTTCACCAGGTGAACGGGCCAGCCCCGCTTGAGCAGCTCGTCCCGCCACGGCTCGACGGGAATGTCCTGAAAGGTGATTGTGCGGCCCAGCGCCTTCGAATACTCCTGTGCAAAGAAATGCATGTTCTCGGACTGCGGACCGGTCAGGTGATAGATCTTGCCGATGTGCGGCTGCGGATTGGCGAGCAGCGCGGCAATCGCACGTGCAACGTCTTCCGCCGCCACCGGCGAAGTCTTGCCCTCCCCGAACGGTAGCTTGATCTGATCGGATTCCCTGACTGAATCCGGAGTCAAAGTCAGGAAGAAACCTTCAAGAAACACTGTT
>Ga0210410_10006639_pt1 | contig 10045 bp, 12 predicted proteins | sample IncBWC4MmetaG_FD_161058 | JGI IMG/M metagenome (GOLD analysis project Ga0210410, IMG submission 161058) | Forest soil microbial communities from Barre Woods Harvard Forest LTER site, Petersham, Massachusetts, United States - Inc-BW-C-4-M | ecosystem: Environmental > Terrestrial > Soil >... | reverse complement strand
CGTAGGATGGACCGCGAGCCGCCGAACCGAGCGAGACTGGGACCCAATTTTCGACCCTCCTTCCCACCCGGCTCCGGGTTTTACCCGAACAAAGCTTGCCTTTCACAGATCGGCAACGTATATCCGGGGCTCATGGACCGACAGGCCGAGCTCCTGCCATCGCGGAGTTCCTCGCATCCCGCGAGGCGACCCGCTCCCCGGCCGCGTATATCGCTCCCACCGCCCGCGCACTGTGAGCCGACGAGGAAGCCCGCCGCATCAGCCGCCTGAAACTGAAGGCGGCCGTCATGGGACGAGTCGATGCGCAGCCTGTGGGCAAGCCTGTCGCCGCGCTCGGTGTGAGCCTCGGCTCGAAGCCCTCGCCCGCCGCGCCAGTATGGGAGTTAGTATGGGGCAACCGTAGATTATTCTATCTAATCCGCTGATTTCGCTTCTACAATTCTCCAAGAACGGCGGACTCCCTCTCCGCCAGCGCCACTTATCCGGTAAAAATCAATAACTTGCGAACTGTGGCCGATAAGTAATTGTAGCAGTATTTTGTAGCAGCTAAAATCGAATGCCGCCTCCGTGGGCCGTCTATTTTCGCCGACGCGACGATCGCAGGCGCATTAGTCGCCCGCTGATGTGCGGCGTAGAAGTCGAGATCGTTGGTCTCTCGGACGGACCCCCGAGCCACGCGTCGTGTGTGCGATCGTTATTAAGACTATCCTCGAGAGGAACCCGCAAGCTTCCCGGGATGGAACCGACCAGGATGCGGCACCCCCTTCATTTTTCGTGCTCCTGCCCCTTTACCATGACGGCGACGTGATCGGCCACACTCTCGGATCGGGACCGGCGAGCCTCCTGGAGCGCTACGGGTCGACGAAACGATGCATCGATTCCGGAGTCCCTTTTGGAAGGGCACCGGGCTGTTTTTGGTGGGCCGGTTGACAATCCGCGATGGACGGAGCCGTCACGGTGGTCAGCAGTCATACCTCGGCTTCACGGAACGGGAACCACGCGGACTTGAATTCAGCCGGGGTGCCGAAATCTCTCAGCACGTCGAGGATGCACGAAGGGTCTCGTGACACGCCACGCCGCTGCGGCGGTAGCTTCGCTGAACAGGTGGCGGGGAATGTTAAGGGCGAAGCGCCGATGCGCCTCTGGGAGCGTCCCGAAATCCGCCTCGATGAAAACCACGACGGTCTCTTCGCTGGGATAAATCTCGACCCGAACCGGTGCGTCGCCAAAGTCAACCTCGTGGCGTCGTCCGTTCTCTCGGCGACTGATGGCGTGGGGCATTATCGTCTCGCTGTCAGCGATCGGCCGATCGGCCGCGCTCAGGAACGATCAGGTAGCGCGTCAATTTGAATTTAGCGGCGTCTAGGACGACGGGTGCCCGCATGGGGTTATCTAAAAAAGCCGCCGATGATCGCGGCTAAGAAGATCATCACGCCGACAAACAGCAATCCGGTAACAATCTTTTTGTTCAGAGTGACGCTGCGAGGTCGGCGGCGCAGATCGAATTTGGACGACCGCATTCATCCGGCCCTGAGTTGTCACGGCGCGCAACGCATCGCGCCGATCAATCGACCCAACCGCGTCTTCCATGACCATAGCCGATCGGGACCCGTCGCCATAGCCGGGCTCGTCCGAAGGGTCCGACGAATACGAACGAAGTTGTAGAACACGACATAGAGCGCCAGCGCGTGGGAGTGGTTTTCGACCGCTTTGAGAACGCGTCTATCGGCGCGCGAACCGCCGCATGCTCATCCGCATGGTGAGGTTGTGGGCATCAGCCAAGATCCCCCTTCCTCGCCTCATAGGCGATTAGGCCATTCTCCATTATTCGGAAGCTAGCCAACGAGGGCTTGCCTGGAGAGATGGCTCGAAAGAGAGCCCTGGCCTGGACCACGGCAGCGGCGATATCAGGAGCATATAGGTCGTGCCGCTGTTCGCGGTGCTCATCCGAGCGATGGAGAAGCTCGATTCGAAATGCGGCCATGCTCGTTTCCCGTGGTGCTTTCCCATGAGCATATGGGAACGGTGCGGGTGGGCGATAACAGTTTGCAGCATCAATCCGCTGAGCCGGGCCACGCTGACCTCATCAATCCGCGTGGTGTGTGTCGTTCTCAGCCCTCGATGGACGTGGGGGACGAACGGCATTGAACAGCAGTTCGGACGTGGCAGGCGCGGTCCCTCACCCTCATCGACAGGCGGCACAATTGACACGCCACCCAGCGGTGTGACGGTCCCATCCCGGTTGTTTTCGGTCGTTTTCGGGCCGGGAGAGCGGCATCGTCGAATATCAGGTACGGCAGACAGAGACGGTGCGGCGATCGCATTGAGGAGAAGGCCAATCGATATCCCGAATCTCAGCAGGGCCTCCGGCGCGTCTTCCTCCAGCGGAGAGTCGGCCTCTCGCCCGCATCCGCTTTCGTAGGTCGAGAACCCCGGCTTTTCCCGCGGGTGTGCGCGGCGGGCTTGGCGACCGGGTCGGCAGAGACGCGCAGGGTGGCTCGGGCTCCCAGTCCCACCCTTGGTCTTGGCCCTTGCCGGCAAGGCAAGGTTATCGAGTGACCTCGACCGAAGCCGCAGAACCCGCCCTTTTATTTGGGGTTGGTCCTCGCCCCGCGGCCTTGCTGGTCGTCTTCGCGGATAAGCTCGCAACGGAAAAACGGCGGGGACTCTTGTCACGAAGCTGACTCCTCCACTAATGGAAAAGCTTCCCGGCAATCAAATCGAGCACAAATTGTTCAGCTTTCTCACGAACTAGCTCCATCGTTATTTCGTCTAAATCATGATATTCATTGTCGAATACTATCTGATTAGTGGACGATGTTTTAGCCATCGTAGATTTGCCAAATTCACACCCATATTTATCGAGATCAAACCGTACTTGGAGGGTGCCTTGTCGGCTGAATCCTTCATCGTCTGATAAATTCACGTTGAGGGAAATTGGGTCAGAGGCATCGCTTTGTCCGTCCACCGTTTCCCCGAAGAAACCTTCGGCCTCTAAGTGCGCAACAACCTCGTTGAAGATAGGCCCGATCACCGCGGACTTAATTTGCCCGAACCGCATCCTGGCTTGTTCGCCCGCCTTTTTTTGTTGTTTTTCGCTTGCCTCCTCACGCTCGCGGTCTGTTTTCAGCTGTCGAAGTGCTTCGTCGAGCCTTTCGTATGCCATGTCAGCCTCTTGACCATCGGATTTTGCGCGGGCGCTGTAAGAGATCAGGCCGCAATGGGTTGCCTCCTGATAGCTTAGCACGGGTTGTACAGAGGGCGGCAGATCAGCCGGTTGAGCCCTGCCGATAGCCGGCCCGAACCTCGGTGAAATGGTGTTCGACGGCCTAATTATAAGGAAACTGGGCGCCAAACCCAGTCACCGAAACCTCCTCGCGCTATGAATTCGGGTCGTTCGCAGCGGCTTCTACTCCCCAGGAGGCGTAGGCCGAGTGAAGGCTCCACGAACTGATCCGGCAGCCGCACGACAACGTGCAGCGGATTGATCTACAATTATCCCCGTGCCGGAGCTAAGTAGTTTCCGAGCCTAGAGAGTTGTGTGCGTCAAGTTCAGCAAATTGGTCATGGTGATCGGGTGGTAGCCCAGGTCAGGTCAATAGCAACATCCCTTTGTTCGATCGGCAGCACCATCCCTTCGTTCTGTGATCGCGGCCCTTTTTACAAAGAGCAGCGTCAAGTGCAGTGGCGGACCGGCTATGCAGCCATGCCGGCTGCGACACTAATCATCCCGTCGGACGGGCGTTGCGTGCCGGTATGACGCCATCCGCTGGCGGCCAACAGTTCGGCATACTCCTCTGAGGTGCGTTCGCGTCCGATACTCGTGCACAGCAGGTGAATATCGAACAGTTTCGCGAAGTGCGGCTCGGCGGGGCTAGGGATGACATGCTCAGCGACAAACACGCAACCTTGCCCGAGGACCGAACGGCGGAGATTGGTGAGAATGTGGAGCCCCTTGCGCTGAAACTGAGGGCGAGCGCCTGCGGATGATCGAGTCACGACCTAGCGGGTTTGACGCCCGGAACCTTGGCAATCTACATACAGGCGGGCCGGAAGGTAGCCCCTTATTACCGGCCGCTTGCCGGACCAGCGCAGCGAGGCCGAGGTGCACTCCTATCTCGTTTGCCTGCGCGACCGAAGCGTGGCCTGCGGCAGTGCGCGTCATTCTACTCGAAGACTTCCTCAGTCCATACTGCGAAGCTGCTGAGCGTGTTCGGACCGAAGGTTGTGCTGATTGCGACGTCTGCCGCATCGCGACCGCGAGCGATCAATACTCGGCCGATGCGTGGGACGTTGTTGCGCGCGTCAAAGGTGTACCACTCGCCGCCGACATAGGCTTCGAACCAGGCTGCGAAATCCATCGGCGCGTCCGAGGCTGGCACGCCGATATCGCCCAGATAGCCGGTGCAGTATCGCGCCGGGATGTTCATGCAGCGACAGAAGGCGACGGCGAGGTGAGCATAATCGCGGCAGACGCCGGTGCGATCGCAGTAGGCCTCCCAAGCCGTTCGGCTTGCGCGAGCGTGTTCATAGCCGAAGGCAATGTGCTGGTGAACGTAGTCGCAGATGGCCTGGACGCGGCCCCAGCCGAGCGGCGTCTTCCCGAACAGCGACCATGCGACCTCGGAAAGTCGGTCGGTCTCGCAATAACGGCTGGCCAGCAGGAACAGCAAAGCGTCGTCGGGCAGATCCTCCACAGCGTGTTGATGCGCTTCGCTAGCGACCATATCAGGCTCGCCCGTGTCGTTCACGATTCCTTTGGCGGATAGCCGGGTTCGTCCCGTCGGAGCCACGATCCGACTGCACCAGTTACCAAAGCCGTCGCGGTATGCACCGATCGGGATCGATGGGCTGGTAACAAGGTGGTCTGGCACCACCAGATCCGAAACGCGTGTGTAGTGGACATTCAACATCAGCAGCATGGGCGTCGGCTGCGGGCACTCGTAGACCAATTCGTAACCGAGTCGGATCTGCATGGCTTCCACTTCCCGCGAGTTCGCAGTCAGATCATATTTGATTGCGGGTGCCCTCCGACACCCTCCCGGCTCCTCGATGACGTGAAAGCGCACGGCGCCGCGGCCGTCGCCCTCACCGCCTTCGCGAGCGGTCGTTCGGCGTTCCTCGGGGATAACCTGTTGATCACGAGGTGAGTTCACATGGCCGCCATCAGGCGGGGCGAACTGGTGACAGCATGCGACCGGAGGTCTTGTCGACGACACCATAGGTTTTCAACCCCAAGCCTCGCGCCACTGCCTTTGCTCTTTGTTTTGCCTCTTCCTTGCCACCAACGAGAAAAATGGACGGACGCCCGGTAATCTTGCCATCCTCGTCGCGCTGGGAAATTGTGGCCACCAGCCCCTCACGACTGTCTTCTATCTTCAGGCGCACAGACATCTTCGTCTCCTTCACATACTAACAAAACCGTGGCATCCGCCCCGTGCATTTCCAAGCAGCTGACGCGATCGCCTTTCTGCTTCCGATATTTAGTTTTCGGCACGGAGGACGAACGGCTCACGCACGACCCGCGGCCGCCTAGCCGAAGGTACGGCGTCAGGATCGCTCGCTTCGTATAGCGCTTTGGCGGGGCCTCCACCGAGCAGCGTTTCTAAACCGTCATCCGGTATGGAAGCCGATTGCTGTTGCGCCAATTAAGGCGTAACGAGATTCTGGGCCATCTTCGTCATCATCTCGCGAAATTCATCCGGCTCGTACCCTGCGGTGCGCAGGACCGGCTCCATCACATCGTCCCCCAGCAGCTCATCGAGTGTCGCCCGCTAGTAGAAGCATTCGTTCCGCCTATGTTGATGGGCGTTGGCGAAGCGCGAGGCGTCGAATTCAACATCGGGTTTTGGATAACCGCCGATCATTTAATTCTCTCCTTGGTCGAGAAGTATCGTGATCAAGTCTCTTTCCTGAGGTGTCATGAAGGCCTTCCATCTTCGGAACCGGCGTTGAACTCGGGCGCTCATTTGCCGTTCGCACAGCTATCCTCGGGGAACGTACATTCAAGTCCTCTTTTCAGCTCTTGATCTTGCCCTCCCGTGCTCGGCTTTCTGAGCCAGCAGCTGAAGATCGCGACCCAGGTCGTTCAACTCATCGAAAAACTTGCGACAGCCTGCGCGCCAGCCGGAAGGCTTGTTCGGAGCCAGAGGCAACTATCTCGCATCTAATGCCTACTTTCCTTCCCATCAGGCGGGACGCGCGTGCACCATCCAACTCACTTGGACGACGGCCGCTATCGGCACCACCCCTCGTGAACCTAGTAGCTGTGGCCGATCACCAACAGGTTCGGAATCTACCTATGCCAGGCAAGTGGCCACAGCGAAGAGCTTGTGTCCCAGACAGGAGTAGGAAGCGCGATCGGCCCGTCGTAACGATCGCCGCTGCGCGCGATGTCGAGGCGGGCACCGAAGTGGTGTCAGGTCGGATCGCTAAAGACCTTTCGTGCTGCCCGCGGCATCCCTGATTGACCCGGGGGTCGATCCAAGGATGAAATTGAACGATTAGCTGATCGTTATGTCTCGGCAATGACCACAAAAATATATTTGCCACGTTAAGCTAATGTAATCGCTGAGTATATTTTAAACTCTTCGCGAAAACTTGTGAAAGCTCATAGTGGTTCTTGGTTGTATTCGAGAACTATCCGCCCCATGTGGTGATATGCGCGTTGTCACTCTCATCCGATAGTGCCAACGCCCTCCCTAAATTCTGGTCCGAGGAGACCATCAATGAAACTGCGCCCATTGCAGGACCGCGTTCTGATTCGCCGTGTCGAGCCGGAGGCAAAAACCGCCGGCGGCATCCTCATCCCTGACACCGCGCAGGAAAAGCCGATGGAAGGCGAAGTCGTCGCCGTCGGCCCCGGCGCGCGCAGCGAGGACGGCACGCTGCACCCGCTCGACGTCAAGACAGGCGACCGCGTGCTATTCGGCAAGTGGTCGGGCACCGAGGTCAAACTCGATGGCGAGGACCTCATGATCATGAAGGAATCCGACATCATGGGCGTGGTTGATCACGCCGCTGCGAATACGAAAGCTGCTTAACCACTGGAGAGCAAAGATGGCTGCTAAAGATATTCGCCTCGGCACCGATGCACGCGAGCGGATGCTCCACGGCATCGACATACTCACAGACGCGGTCAGGGTGACCTTGGGGCCCAAGGGCCGCAACGTTGTCCTCGACAAGAGCTACGGCGCGCCGCGGATTACCAAGGACGGCGTCACCGTCGCCAAGGAGATCGAGCTTAGCGACAAGTTCGAAAACATGGGCGCACAGATGGTCCGCGAGGTCGCCAGCAAAACCAGTTCGGTCGCCGGCGACGGCACGACGACCGCGACCATTCTCGCCCACGCCATGGTGCGCGAAGGTATCAAGGCGGTGGCGGCCGGGATGAACCCGATGGATCTGAAGCGCGGTGTCGACATGGCGGTCGACGCCGTCGTCAAGGACATCCAAAGGCGGTCGAAAAAGATCTCGACAAACGACGAGATCGCGCAGGTCGGCACGATCTCGGCCAATGGCGACCCGGAGATCGGCCGGATGCTCGCCGAGGCCATGAGAAAGGTCGGCAACGAGGGCGTCATCACCGTCGAGGAAGCGAAGTCGCTCGAAACCGAACTGGATGTAGTCGAAGGAATGCAGTTCGACCGCGGCTATCTGAGCCCGTATTTCATCACCAATGCGGAGAAGATGGTCGCAGAACTGGAAGATCCATACATCCTGCTGCACGAGAAGAAGCTCTCCAGCCTGCAGTCGCTGTTGCCGATCCTTGAAGCCGTCGTGCAGAGTGCCCGGCCGCTGCTGATCGTCGCCGAGGACATCGAAGGCGAGGCGCTTGCCACCCTCGTCGTCAACAAGCTGCGCGGTGGCCTCAAAGTGGCGGCGGTCAAGGCGCCGGGCTTTGGCGATCGCCGCAAGGCCATGCTCGAGGACATCGCCACCCTGACCGGGGGTCAGGTGATTTCGGAAGACCTCGGCATCAAGCTCGAAAACGTGACGCTCGACATGCTCGGTCGCGCCAAGCGGGTGCTGATCGACAAGGAGAATACGACGATCATCGACGGTGCCGGCAACAAGGACGAAATCCTTGCCCACACCGGCCAGATCAAGGCGCAGATCGAGGAGACAACCTCGGATTACGACCGTGAGAAGCTGCAGGAGCGTCTGGCCAAACTGGCAGGCGGCGTCGCGATCATCCGGGTCGGCGGCGGCACCGAGGTCGAGGTCAAGGAGCGCAAGGATCGCGTCGACGACGCGATGCACGCGACCAAGGCTGCGGTCGAGGAGGGGATCGTGGCCGGTGGCGGCGTTGCGCTGCTTTTTGCGAGCAAAATTCTGCCCGGCCTCAACCCCGCCAACAACGACCAGAAGGTCGGTATCGAGATCGTCGGCAAGGCCATCCAATCGCCGGTGCGGCAGATCGCGGAGAATTCCGGCGTCGAGGGCTCGATCGTGGTCGGCAAGCTGACCGACAGGGGCGACCCGAATTTCGGCTTTGACGCACAGTCGGGCGAGTACAAGGATATGGTGGCCGCCGGGATCATCGACCCAACCAAGGTCGTTCGGGTAGCGCTGCAGGACGCGGCCTCGGTCGCCGGGCTGCTGATCACCACCGAGGCGATGGTCGCCGACAGGCCCGAGCCCAAGGGCGCGCCTGGTATGCCGCCAAGCGGGATGGGTGGCATGGGCGGCATGGATTACTAAGCTCCAGCCGCACTGGCCTGCCGTGGAAAGGGCATCGCCTCTCCTTGAAGACGGGGGAGAGGCGATTGGCCCTGCCCACTTTCTGGGCGCACTCTAAACGTCGCTGAAACCTCTCGAGTTTGAAGTTCAAACCGGAAGTCGTCCCCTACTTAATCACGTTCCAATAAAACGCCGCTCAGATAAGGACGCTCAAAATGCTCACTGCCGCACAACAGCACTCCGTCGATCAATTCGCCAAAAGTCTTTCGGCGCTCGGAGACGATGCTTTGATCGATACCTATCATCAGGCTTGGGAAGATCACAGAGAAGCCAGCGCCGAGGGCAGCGACAATCTCAGCAAGGCCTACGCAAACAGTCTTGCGACCAAAAAGGCGATGCGGGATCGCTTCCCTGATTATCAAAGCCGCTACCAGCTGCGGTATCCGTAAACCAGCTTGTTCCCCAGTGTCCATCGTCCCAATCGCGCATATCAACGCCACTGCGCGCCGCTACCTGGAGTGAGCACGATACCCCGAGCTCGCCCCGAGTTTGAATGCCTCGCTGAGGAGCGGCGGGCGACAACTGATAACGAGGACAACATGTTCATCGAAACCGACCCGACCCGAAATGTGGGCAGCGGACTGTCCAGACCCCCACCGATCACAACGGCCTCAATCGATGTCGGGCAGCAGCGGCTCTCCAAGTTCAGGAATGACCGCGGCGTCCCGGAAATCCGCATCGGGGTGAGGGAATTCAGGTGCATCGGCGTATCGCCTCCGCAAGACCATCCGCACGTCTACATCAATATGGGCGAGGCGGACACGATCCTTTGCCTCTACTGCGCGACGCGGTTCCGCTTCGATCCTCGATTGACAGCGTCCGATGCCGACCCGCCGGACAGCTACTTTGCTGACCATAACGCAGCCTGATCAGGGCGGCGGCACAGGTAGGCCCAATCGCTTTCACGAGATTCGGCCCGACTACGTCAGGAATACCCAGTAGTCAGCCATTCTGTATGGGGATCAGAGAAAGTCGCTGACGCTGGCGGGAGAGCTGCGCGGGCAGAAGTCAAGAACGACCGCGTGCAATCTTGCACGGTTTGACTTCTCGGGGTGCACCAGCTCTGCGCGCAACTGGTCGACTGCCGCGATCGTGACCAGCTGCGGTTCGGGCAACGTAGAGTTGTTGTCGCCAGGCCGAGTTTGTCGGCGGCGGATCGGGGGGCGGGTCATCGGCTGGGATGATGTGTAGTAGCCGATACTTGATCTGACAGTTGGCCTGTTTGGTGTCGGAATGGTTGTGTCTGTCCGACGTCAGGCGGCCATTGATTTCTCCCTGGCGAGTGGGATGGTGTCAAGGAAGG
>Ga0210410_10006636_pt1 | contig 10047 bp, 9 predicted proteins | sample IncBWC4MmetaG_FD_161058 | JGI IMG/M metagenome (GOLD analysis project Ga0210410, IMG submission 161058) | Forest soil microbial communities from Barre Woods Harvard Forest LTER site, Petersham, Massachusetts, United States - Inc-BW-C-4-M | ecosystem: Environmental > Terrestrial > Soil >... | reverse complement strand
ACTCGCCGTCGCCAAGGACGGCTCGCTGCTCGTCGCCGACGACACCGGCGGCACGATCTGGCGGATCTCCTACAAGGGCCCGCCCTCCGAGCACGCCGGCGCACCTGCCGAGAGCACCGGTTCGGAGGCCAAGAGGCAGTAGCGCGGGATCCTCGCGCGGCGGCTATTCCTGCTGCAAAGGCTGCAGCCGCCGATAGGCGTGGCCGATGCCGACCAGAACGGCGCCGAGACCGATAAAGGAAACGGCCCGCAGCGCTCCGCTGAGATCGGCCATGTCGGACAGAAACACCTTGCCGACGACCAGACCGAGGCCGAGCAGCGAGGCTCGGCGCAACCAAAGGTTGCGCCACTTGAGCGCCGCCCCAAGCCCCGCCGCGGCAAAGGCGAGCCAGGCGGCCGAATAAGCATACCATTCCGCTTCGCCGGTGAAGCCTTGGTTCAAGCGATCGCCTTGGAAAAAGTGGCGAACTTCGAGTGTCACCCAGAGAAAGGCGAAACCCGCGGCGAGAACCAGCGCCGTCTGCCAGAGGGGTCACGGGCCGAGCCGGTAGTAGCCGATCACGGCGTAAACTGCCGCCGGGATCGCATAGGCCAGGAACAGAGAGTCGAGAAGGAACCAGCCCTCGACCGGCCGGCCGAAAAGCGGCATTACCGGATCGAGAAAAATTGCCTGCCAGCCGACCGCAAAGACGGTAGCAATCACGAACATGATGACGCCGCTCCAGCGCAATACGGCCCGGTCGCGCCGCTCGCCGAGGTGCAGCAGCCAGCCGGCCATTGCGAGCCAAGCTATCGTCTCCACGGCGTTGAGACCGAAATCGTCGAGGACGAAACGGAGCGGGCGGTCGCTCAGCGCATGCCACAGCTCCAGGGTCACCAGCAGCACAGAGAAGACGACGCTTCCCGCCTCGAGCACCTTCACCAGGAGGTCGTCGGCGCGGCTGCCGAACTGCCGGGTGGCGAGGATGAACGCCGCCGCCGGCACGCCGTAGCCGTAAAGCAGCCAGTTGAAGATCAACGTGTCGGACAACGTATAGCGCAGGACCTCCGGGTTGAGGATCAGCCGGACCAGTACAGCGGCGGCGATGCCGAGCGCGACGTGGCGCAGCACGGGCAGGCGAAGGCGGCCCTCCACCCAGGCGAGCGCCGGCAGATGCAGCGCGAGAGCCACCGTCAGCCAGGCGTTTTCGAGGACGAATACTGCGGCCAGGATCGTGCAGCCGAGCACACCGACGGCATAGGCGGCCAGCACGATCTCCTTCTCCGCCTCTCCGTCGCGGCGCTGCGCCGCCCAACCGGCTGCGGCGAGCTCCAGCGCTGCCAGAGCGAGCGCGACAATCGTCCAATCGAGATCGAGACCGAAGGCGGCAATACGCCAGTACGAGACGGCAAGAAGGATTGGCGGCGCCGCCGCCGACAGTGCGGCCCATCGGCTCGGCCGCGGCACCCGAGCCAAGGCCGCGAACCCGCCGGCCCCGAGCAGCAGGCCGGACGTGATCGCAACCGTCAGAAAGCGGTCGACCTGCTCGGGCGGGAGGCTATGCAGCAAACCAACCCGCTGAGCCGGCGGCGATGGAAGGCTCCAGAAGGCGAGCAGGGTTACCGCCAGGATGCCGGCGGGCGCAACCACGTCGTCGAGCCGGCCGTCGCGGTAAGCAAAAGCGAGCAGCGACAATATGGTCAAAAACGCGTAGCCGAGCGCCGCCGTACCGTAGGAATCGACCTGCACCAGAATGAGGACGGCAAGCGCCGTCGCCCAGAACGCGGTTCTGACCACGGCCCGCACCGCCGGCTCGTCGATCAGGCCGTCCAGGAACGGCAGACCAGGGATGCCGCGGCGCAACGCAGCGAAGAGACCGATCTGCGCCAACAGGTAGCCGCCGACCACCCAGACGTCCGCGTGGTCATAGGACAGCGCCAGCCACAGCAGCGTCCAACCGATCGACCCGGCGAGCGCAATCCAGGCCAACCAATACCAAGCGCGGTGCCGCAGCAATGCGACCGCGCCGGCGCCGACCACAATCAAATAGGCAAACAGCGAAAGCGCGGAGGGCTGTTCGCTGCTAACCATTGCCGGCACTGCGAAGGCGCCCGCGAGGCCCAGGACGGCGACGAACGGCCCGTGCTGCAACGACATCAGCACCGTCGCCGCAGCCGTCAGGGCGAGCAGCGGAAAGGCCAATGCCGAAGGCAGCAGCCCGTAGAGCTGATAGGCCGCATAAAGGCTGGCGAAGATCGTCGCCGCACCGGACGCAGCAAGAGCCTGAGAAACATTCCCCGGACGCGTTGCGGCGGGGATGCCCCACACGACCCGCTCCGCGGCCGCCCACAAGGCGAGCCCGAGCAGTACGCCGAGGGCGACGCGCACCGCAGGTGTGAGGAGACCGTAATCAATCGACAATTTGACGAGAAAGGCGCCGCCCAGCGCCAACGCCACGCCGCCCAGCCACACCAGCCAGTTCTCGACCAGCACCTCCTCCCAGCTCTTTCCGGGGGAAACCGGTGCCGGGACGGTCGGCACCGGCACCACCTCTTCGGGCGCGCTGACGGGCTCGGGCGAGCTAACCGGGGGTATCGGGAACGGCGCCTCGGCGGAGGGCTCTTCGGGTGCGACCGGCGGCCGGCTGTCGAGCCTGGAGAGACGTTGATCCAGCCCCGCGACTCTGGCCTCCAGGGCGAGGATATTTGCCGTAAGGGCGCGAGTACGGAAGAATGCCTTTGCTGCCAGCACTGCGGCAGCGATGACGCCTGCAGTCTCCAGGAACCCCATTATGCGAGCCCTCTCCGAGCCTCGAAGCAGCAGTTATATTGTGTGCGAACATTCACTTACGAGCGCAGTTCGATGCCTCGCGCCGCGCGAGTGAAGTCCAGGGTAGAGCGGGCCGCGCTGGAGCTATTCGCGGCCAATGGCGTCGACGGTGTCTCGATCGCCGAGATCGCCGCAGCCGCTGGAGTGTCGCAGGGCGCCCTCTACCGCCATCACACGAGCAAGGAAGAACTCGCCTGGTCCCTCTTCTCGACCGCTTATTTACGCACCGGCGCGGAACTCGATCGAATTCGCGCCAGCCAAGCCGAGTTCGAGCCGGCGGTGACGGCGATGGTGGCGCATTTCTGCGCCCTCTTTGATAGCGACCCGGCATTGTTCCGCTTCATGCTGATCACGCAGCACGGCTTTCTACCGCGCATTCCGAGCGGCTCTCGAACCCCGGTCGACGCCGTCTCCGATCTCGTCAGCGACGCTGTTGCGAAAAACCGGCTGAAGCCCGTCGACCCGGCGTCGGGCGCCGCCGTCATCATGGGTGTCATTCTGCAATCCGCCACCTTCCACATTTACGGACGGCTCAGCGGGCCTCTGGGCGCCCGGGCACCGGCGTTGGCACGCGCCGCGGTCGCTGCGGTCGCAGCGCTTGCTGAATGACGGCGAGGCGATTCAGAGGCGGGTGGACAGCCAGATGGCGAGGCGCGAGCCGGTCTTGACCACCGCGCTGATCAAATCATAGCCAGAGCTCTCCCCGGCCCCTTGCGCTATCGCAAGGTCGCGATGTGCTATCTCGTCCGCGCGAAAAGACAGAATCGTCTCCCGAAGGGCCGGATCCTCTTCGCCGAGCTGCTCCGCCTGCCTTTGGTAGTGCTCGTCGATGACCTCCTCGACTGCGACCGTGCAGGCCATCGCAGCACGTTCGCCCATCAGGGCGGTCGCGGCCCCGAGCGCGTAGCCTGTAGCCGTCCACAGCGGATGAAGCAGTGTCGGTCGGACCCGTCTCTCGCGGAGCAATGTCTCGAACCGGTCGAGATGGCGCTTTTCGGTCTCGGCCATCTGGCGGATCGCCCCCGCGGCACGGCCACGTCCGAGCACATCCAGCTGCCCCTCATAGATGCGGGTCGCGCCGTACTCGCCCGCGTGATCGACGCGAAGCATGCGGGCGATTTCCTCGTCGGGCGGGTGATCGCCGGGCAATCGCTGTCGCGGGGTGTTGCTCATGCCGTTTCTCGGCGCAATCCGGTCCGCTGCCGGGATCTGCGCGACTGCAGAAACTCGGCGAGGCAGCAACCCATCATTATCAGGGACGCGAACAGGTTCCACCCGGCGAGCGAGATGCCCCAAAGTAACCATGCCGGCTCGTCGCAGCGTACCGGTTGCTGGCGCAGGATCTGCGCCTTCAGCGCCTCGAGTGTATCGGCTGCAGTGGCGGTTGCGCTGCAGGCAGTCGGGCCGGTGAACCAGTGCTGCTCGACGCCGACATGATAGAAGGCAAACGCGCTGCCGACGGCGAAAACTGCAGCGAGCAGAAGCGCCACCCAGGGCAAAGCCGGCCGGCTCCCGACCATCGTCGCGATGAACGAGATCACGATCGCCACCCCCCAGGGCCAGCGCTGCAGCAGGCACAGCTCGCAAGGAGCGAGCCCACCCCAATATTGCGACGCCAGCGCCCCGCCGAGCACAACGGCGCTCGCCCCCAGCACAAACGCGGTAAACACGCGGGTGGGTTGCCTCATGTCTTCATAAATAGCGCAGCACCAGGAACCCGCCAACGAGGGCAACAGCAAAGGCGCTCGTCACCAACATCAGGCGGCGCTCGATAAATTCGCGGACCGGGTCGCCGAACCACCATAGCAGGGCGGCGAGCAGGAAAAATCTGATGCTGCGCGAAACGAGCGAGGCCAGGGCGAAGGCAAACAGGTCGAATTGTGCGACGCCGCTTGCGATCGTGACGAGCTTGAATGGGATCGGCGTCAGCCCCTTGAGAATGATGATCCAAGCGCCCCATTGGGCAAAGGCGGCCTTGAGGGCCTCATACCTCCCCATCGCGTGGTAGAATTCGAGCACAGGACGCCCGATCGCGTCGAACAAGAAATAGCCGATTGCGTAGCCGACAAAGCCGCCGAGCACCGAGGCGATCGTGCAAACCCCGGCGATCAACCAGGCCCGGCGGGGCTGCGCGAGGATCATCGGGATCAGCAGAATATCGGGCGGCAGTGGAAAGAACGAGCTCTCGGCGAATGAGATGGCCGCCATCGCCCACATGGCATTGCGGCTGGCGGCAAGCGTGAGCACCCGGGAATAAATACGGTTGAGCATTGTCAGGATGGCTGGCCGATGGTTGGGATCAAGAACTAATTGTCGCAGCGGGGACGGCGATCCCCTGATACAGCTCAGACATAGGAAATCTGGAGGTCGGCCGAGGGTGGGGACAGAACTGTTTCGGCTCCGCGAACCAGCTCGATCCCCGAACGATCGTTCTCTCGTCGCTACAACTCGGCATGAAATCTGTCGGCATCGATCAGCATTATCTCACATACACTCTCTAGCTTTTGGTAGGCAGGCATTTTCACCGCTTCCGATAAGTTCTGGTAGCCGTACGCGGCAATGACGCGCTCGAGCGCCGGCATGAGTTCATCGTCGTGGGTGGTGATGCGCTGCGTTGTCGTTACTCCTCACCAACTTTGCGCGGTATGACGCTTTTCTATGAACATCCTACCATCCGCGTGCCTATCGCTTATCGTGTCTCTCGGGCTCACAACCGCGGCGCAAGCGCAGGCGGCACATCGGGAAATGCGCCGGATGGCGAAAACTCCTTCACATTGCCTGAACTGAGCGTGTCGGCGCCGCCGGATAGCGCATTCTTCGTGCCGGATACCGCCTCGCAGGGGTCGTCACGGGTAAAGAGATCGAGGAACAGCCGCGATCCCGGGTCGGCGAAGTGCTCGAGGTCGTGCCCGGATTGATCGCCACGCAGCACAGCGGAGAGGGCAAGGCCAACCAGTATTTCCTTGCGCGGCTTCAACCTCGATCACGGCACCGATATCGACATCACGCTCGAGGACATGCCGGTCAACATGCGCACGCACGGGCATGGCCAAGGCTATGCCGATCTCAATTTCATCATCCCGGAGCTTATCAGCACTCTGCATTACAGCAAGGGCCCTTATTTCCCTGATCTCCGCGATTTCGACACTGCCGGGGGGTACAGATCAATTATGTGGACATTTTTCCGCACGACCTGGCGTTGGTCACCGCCGGCACGCTCGGCTATTATCGAGGAGTCGCGGGGATGTCGCGTCCGGTGGGCGCCGGCAATCTGCTGGCAGCGGCGGAATACGACGCCCGGGCGACCGAGCCAACGCAAGGGCATCGAGCTGACTGCCTCCTATAAGCCGCTTCCGTGGCTGCGCCTCGACGGTGATTTCGCTGCCACCCACGCCCGCTTCGCCAATGGCGACGACGGCGCCGCCGCCGACACCGAGCCCGGCCATCCCGGCAACTACATTCCGGGCGCAGCCAACATGATCGCTAGCGCGAGCGCAACGGTCGAGGATCTCGGACCGTGGTTCGGCGCGCTGCGTTTCCGCTATTTCGGCCGGCGGCCGCTGATCGAGGACAACAGCGTAATCTCGAAACCCACAACGCTTGTAGATCTACGGATCGGCTACAGACTTTCCGAGCAGGCGCGGCTCTGGCTCGACATTCTCAACCTGTTCAACAATACCGGCGCCCGCTAGATCGATTATTTCTACCCCTCGCAATTGGCGAGCGAGACGGCACCCGTCTACGACGTCCATTTCAAACCCGTCGAGCCGCTTTCGGTGCGGTTCACCTTGAGCATGACTTTCTGACGAAGGCCACACCCATCGATCGGGCCCAGCCCGGAGCCCGGCTTACCCGAGCAACCAACCTCTCCCCCATCGGGGGACGTTTACCCCACCCGCAACCTATAATTTATGCCAAATGTTGCTCGGCACCACTCCGAGAGGAGTAGGTGCAACATGCATCTTGCACGCTTGAGTAGTTTGAAGAGAGGACGGACAGCGGATCTAGACAAGAAAATGGCTAGAACAGAGGCGGTCCCAACAAAAAATGCTGCCCCTTAGGAGGAAGGCCATGAAATCGAGAAAGTATGTCTACATTGGTGCTGCGGCGGTAGTCGCCGCGATCGCGTTCGCGATCCCTGGGGTGAAATCGTTGGCTGACAGTAACAGCAGTCGAAACCCGGTCTTTGCGGTCGACCCCTCCTGGCCGCAACCACTGCCGGCTCCTGTCGGGACCGATGGTGTGGCGCACACCTGGGTGCAAGGTGAGGTCGCCGGAAACTGCATCGACCAGCGTGATAACGTCTATACTTTCAACCGAGGGTGGGAAGTCGGCGCAACGATAAATGGTGTCCTTCAGGGGAATGAATCGGGCGCCATAAACGGGAATGACGCGACCGCAGGGGGGGCGATCCCGTCTCCTCCGGTCGTCGCATTCGATACCGACGGCAATGTGGTAGCCGGGTGGGGTAACCCCACCCTGATCCAAACGGGGGCAGATTACGGATACGCGGCCTATATGCCGCATGGTGCGCATGGCTGCTATGTCGATTACCAGGGGTACGTCTGGGTCGGCGGAAACGGCGATGGCATCGTCCAGAAATACAACCCCGCTACCGCCAATGTGCAGGGGGCCACTGCGATGTATGTGACGCAGATCGGCACCAAGGGAGAGTGCGACACGACGACACCCCCGGCGCCAGGGGCAAACCCATTTACGTCATGCAGCGAGACTACCGACGCCAATACCAGTCACACCCTGCTGAACGAGCCCCCAGATATGGCTGTGGATCCGCTACCGGATCCGGTCACCGGCACGCGGGGTAGCGTCTACATTGCCGACGGCTACGGCAACCACCGCATCGTCGTCTACACCACCGCCGACGGAGGTCAAACCTACACCTACAATCGCCAATGGGGCACGACGTGCATGATCAACGGTGTGCCCAGCAACAGCCAGGCTTGTCCTGCCGGGACGTTCGGGGCCACTGGCGGCGGCCACCCCCATTGTACCGTCCTTGGCAATGACGGGAATGTTTATGCGTGCGATCGCCCCAATAGCCGAATCCAGGTGTTCGATCGCAGTTGTGGCGGCCTCTCGACGGCCGACAATCCTCAACCTCTGTGTCTGCCGAAGAAAATAATTGATATCGGCCTCAACGCCGGCCAGACGCCCCCCAGCAACGTCCCGGTCGTCGGCAACAATGCGTTCCAAAGCGTCACCCCGGAAAACGCCGCCGCTATTCTGGGTTCCCTCACGACGCGAGCGAGCGACATCGATTTCTGGCCCAATGTCGATTATCTCGCGACCAAGAGCCCGACCAGCCAGAACGTCATCGTCGATGTCGATCTGAACAACGACAACGTCTGGCTGATCGACAAGGCAACGGCGACCGTGTTCGACGCTCTCGGCGTCTGCGGCATCATCCCGTGTCCAGGGCACAACGCGGCTCACTTTGCCTTCAGCCACACGGCCGCCGTCGATTCGAAAGGTAACATCTACGTTGCTGAAACAATCACCGGCCGCCGTATCCAGAAGTTCGTGCCGGCGAAATCCAGCCACGGCTACTAGAAGGACCTAAACCCTGCCTCCAGCGGCCAAGGAGCGGTGCTCCTTGGCCGCTGTCACGAATCTCGAAAGAATCCGCCAATGTTAAAGCGTTGGATCTGCTGGGCGGGCGCTTGGCTGTTCTGCACGACCTTCGGCTTACTCCCGGCAAATTCTCATGATCTGCCGCTCGACCGGATGATGAATGGGTTTGTCAAAATCGAACCGCGCCAGATCGATTTCGTGGTCCGCGTACCTCTGGACCTGTTGCGCGGCGTGCCGTTTCCGCTCACGGGGGACCACTACAAGATTGCGGCGTCCAGGTCCGCCGTCGATACCGCGCTCAAGGCTCTGGCGAGCACTCTCGAGCTTTGGGAAGACAACGTTCGTCTCGTGCCTTCGGGTGCCACCGGCCAACTGGCTCCGCTCTCGGATCGCTCGTTCGAAGACTATGATCGGGCGGCCGCGCAAATGGCCGAGCCAGTGGCGCCGGACACCGTGATCGCCTATGAGCAAGGCTATCTAGATGCCCATTTCGTTTATCCGATCTCCTCGCCCAAATCGGTGTTTTCGATACAGACGACTATCGGCGCCGACCTCGGGGATTACATCAAGCTGACTATTCGCTTCATCCCGCTCGGCGAGCCCAGTCGGGCGATGATGATCACTGGCGCATCCGGCCGCGTGGCGCTCGATCCGGCGTGGTATCAGGCGTCCCTCGGGTTCGTCCGTCTCGGCATCGAGCATATTTTGAGCGGCATCGACCATCTTCTGTTTCTGCTGTGTCTGATCATCCCCTTTCGCGGGATTACCGCGCTGATACCGATAATCACGGCCTTTACGTTGGGGCACTCGGTCACCCTGATCGGCACCGCATACAATCTGGCACCCATAGGACCCTGGTTCCCGCCCTTCATCGAAGCGGCGATTGCGGCGTCGATCTTCTATATGGCGATCGAAAACATCATCGGCGCCAAGCTCAGCCAACGGTGGATCATCACAGGGCTGTTCGGCCTGGTCCATGGCTTCGGGTTCGCCGACGTGCTGAAGGAGCAGCTGCAATTTGCCGGGTCCTATTTGCTGGTATCGCTGCTTTCCTTCAATGTCGGTATCGAGATCGGCCAACTCGCCGTTCTCTGCGTTTTCGTGCCGGCGCTTGCCCTTCTTCTCCGTGGCCGCATGTCCGGACGGATGGGGATTATTGTGCTGTCCGCGATTGTCGCCAATATCGCGTGGCAATGGATGATCCAGCGCGGCGAGGTGCTGTGGCATACCCCGTGGCCGCAACTCACCCTGCCGGCCGCGATGACCCTGGCGCGCTGGGCGGTCGCCCTGTCGCTCGCCGTCGGCGCGGCCAAACTTCTCGCCAAGTGGATAGAGCGCAAGTGGCCGGGGCTCGGCCGGCCGGCAGAAAGCCGGATCGACGGCTGATCGCGGCGTTCGGTGCTGCCGGGCAAGCGCTCGCCGCCGGCGAGCCCTACACGCCGGGCAGCCGGGGCGCGAGGCGCCTCGGAAAGATGCCCGTCCTCGGTGGCAGCAATCCAAATTCCTACCCGGACCAGCAACTTTGCGAGAATAACGCGCGCGGCTCCGACCGCAATTGCAATGGCTACTGCAATCCCGAACTCGACAAGGAGTTCGACCGGCAATCGATGGAAGCTGATCGCGAAAGATGCAAGAAGCTGGTGGGA
>Ga0210410_10006635_pt1 | contig 10047 bp, 6 predicted proteins | sample IncBWC4MmetaG_FD_161058 | JGI IMG/M metagenome (GOLD analysis project Ga0210410, IMG submission 161058) | Forest soil microbial communities from Barre Woods Harvard Forest LTER site, Petersham, Massachusetts, United States - Inc-BW-C-4-M | ecosystem: Environmental > Terrestrial > Soil >... | reverse complement strand
GAGCGCGGAATCGTTATCGGCCCGGATATGCCCGCCATGCGCCTCGATGATCGATCGGGAAATCGGCAGGCCCATGCCCATGCCGCTGTCCTTGGTGGTGAAGAAGCTGTCGAACAGATGGGGCAGATGCGTCGGATCGATTCCCGGGCCGCTGTCCTCGACGTGACAGTAGACCATTTCAGGGTCCCCCGGCATGGTTCGAATCAGAATGCCGGGGCGAGCATCCTCGGACTGCCCCATCGCCTGGACCGCATTGACCGTGAGGTTCACCACCACCTGTTGAAGCTGGGTGCGGTCGCCAACGACGCAAGGAAGGTTCGGCGCGAAGTCGAGAGCAACGGAGATACCCCTCGATTGCAGTTCATGACGCAGGAAGATCATCGATTCCCTGACGATATCGTCGAGCGACAGCGGCGTCTGCTCGGGTGCTCGCCGGGTTGCCATGGCGCGGATGCGGTCGATGATTTCGGCCGCGCGCCGCGCATCGGCAACCACGCGCCGTGTGAGTTCCCGGGCCTTCTCGACATCGGGCTCGGCCCGCGCCAGCCAGCGCAAGCTGGTTTCGCCGTTCGTGATGATGGCGGCAAGCGGCTGGTTGATCTCGTGCGCGATCGACGCCGACAGCACGCCGAGGCTCGTGACCCGCGACACGTGCGCGAGTTCCGATCGGGCCTTGCCCAGTGCTTCTTCCGACAATCGGCGCTGTGTCACATCCTGGGCCGCGCCGATGTACTCCAGCTGGCCGTCCTTGTCCCGGGTCCCGTGCGCAATCAGATGCAGATATTTGATCGAGCGATCCGGCATCAGCAGGCGATGCTCGTATTCAAAGTTGTCGCCGGCGCCTCGCACCCGCTGGATCATGTCACTCAATAGCGGCAGGTCTTCCGGATGGACCCGCGTAACGATCAGTTCGAGCGTCACGGGAATGCCCTGGTCAAACTCGAAGATGCGATAGAGCTGTTCCGACCAGGTGATTTCGTTGGTCGCCACCCGCCAGGAAAAGCTGCCGATCCGGCCGAGATGCTGGCCCTCGGCCAGAAATGCCTCGCTGCGGCGCAGGTTCTCCTCCGCCCGCTTGCGCTCGGTGATGTCGCGCAGGTAACCGGTGAACGACGGTGGTCCGTCGAGGGGGACACGCGTGATGGCAAGCTCGACCGGGAATTCATTGCCGTCGGCGCGTACCGCCGTCATCTCGATGCGCCTTCCGATCACCCGCGCTTCGCCGGTGGCGAGGTAGCGGGCGAATCCCAGCCGGTGCGCCTCCCGGAACGAGGGGGGGATGATGATGTCGGCCAGTGGCCTGCCCACGACATCGTCGCGGCGGTGGCCGAAAGTGCGCTCTGCGGCCGGATTGAACTCGGTGATGCGGCCTTCGTGATCGACGCTCACAATGCTGTCGAGCGCCGAGTCCAGAATCGCTGCCCTGCGCACTTCCGCCTGTCTGCGGTCTTCGATGTCGGTTTGCAGGACGCACCAGCGGACGATGCGCCCCTCGGCATCTCGCAACGGGAAGCCGCTGATATGGAACCAGCGGTAGACGCCATCGGCGCGGCGGTGTCGGCTTTCGACTTCATAGCGATTGCCGGTTTCGACCGCCCGCCTCCATACGGCGACGACGTTCGGGAGGTCATCCGGATGAACGGCGTCGGCGGTCGACCAGCCTTTCAAGTCATCGAGCGTCTTGCCGAAATATTCCAGGGTCAGCTGATTGACGAATTCGACTTCGCCGGCTGCCGTCGTGACGGCGACGGGAGCCGGAATGCTGTCAACAATCAGTCGAAGATAATGCAGGGTCTCTTCGGTTCGCCCGCCGTTGTCGCTATCGGGGCTAGCCTCCTGCGGCGTCGGGAGTTTTGGTTGAAAACTGCCCATCGGATCCCGCAATAGTCGTATCTGATCGGCCGCAGCCTTTGCGAGCTGTTCGAAGCGGCGCATGGAACCCGGTGTGTTTGGCTTCCCGATGGTTCCAACATTACCATGCCGGTCCGCGGGCTCTTCGCCGAGGCCGATCAACTTTCGGCGACTTCGACGACTGCCTCTTCTTGAGGCACTTTGTGTGCTGGCCGGCGTGCCGCGCCATGAACCCTATTGTGACAAGCCGACAAAGCCGGACACCAATGCGGCGATCTCGTCCGCGGCCGTGTCCAACGCGAAATGACCGGCGTCGAGAACGTGAACCTGGGCGCTCGCTACATCCCGGCGATAGGCTTCCGGCTCCGAGATGTCGAACGAAGGGTCATACTTGCCCCAGATCACCAGCAGGCGCGGTTGGCTGGCGCGCATCCAGGCCTGCCACTTGGGGTAGGCCTCGACATTGGTGCGGTAGTCGTAGAACAGGTCGCTTTGAATGTCGGCCTGGCCGGGCTGATTGAGGAAGGCAAATTCATCGGTCCAGAGATCGGGGTCATAGCGTTGCACGTCGGGATCGCCGCCGACATGGCGCGCTCGCGTGGCCGCCAGCGACAGCAGATTGGCGCGAAGCGTGGTTTCATTGGCAGCCCGGTCGGCCCAAAAGGACCGCCGCGGCTTCCAAAGCGCCCCAAGGCCTTCGTTGTGCGCCACGGCGTTCTGGACAATGAGCGCCTCGACCCGGTCCGGATCGGCCAGGGCCATCCGAAACCCTACCGGGCCGCCATAATCCTGCATGTAAGGCGTGTAGCGCGAAAGCCCGAGCGTTTCGGTGAAGCGATTCATGACCTCGGCACAGTGGTCGAACGTATAGGCGAATTTATTCGCATCCGGCCATTCGCTGTGTCCGAAGCCCGGATAGTCCGGCGCGACCAGGTGATAGCGATCGGAAAGCCGGGCAAAGAGAGGCTTGAACATCCGCGACGAAGAAGGAAGCCCGTGCAGCAGCAGAAGCGTCGGCGCGTCCTTCGGGCCGGCCTCTCTGTAAAAGATCGAGAGTCCGTCAACCTCTGTCGTGCGATAAAAGGTCGGGTATTTCACAGGACACTTCTGTTCAGGTGTAAGCCAGTAAAGCGAGCTTCGCAGAGATCGTGAACCGCGCTGCAGCTACCACTTGCCGACGTGCGCGCCGCCGTCGACATGCAGCACCTCCCCGGTCACCTGTCCGGCTTCCGTCAGGTAGACGATCGCGTCCACGATGTCCTTCACGTCGGAAATCTGCTCCATCGGTTGCAGCTTCTTCAGAATATCCTTCGGGTAACCATCGTGCATCGGCGTATCGACGACGCCCGGCGCAACGGCGTTCACGCGGATGCCCTGCTTGGCGTATTCCATCGCCAGGCTCAGCGTGACGGCCTCAAGGCCGCCCTTGGTGATCATCGGAACCGTGGCATTGGCTCCGGCGATCGGGTGGTCGACCATTGTCGATGTGATGTTGACGATGCTTCCGCCGGCCTTCTGCGCCAGCATCTGCTTGATCGCGAGTTGGCTGATGAAGAGAAAGCCTTCGATGTTGACGGAAACCAGAGACCGCAGGTCGTCGACGGTGTAGTCCGTGAATGGCTTTGAGAAATAGATGCCGGCGTTGTTGACGAGTGCGTCGATCGATCCGAATTGGCTGGTAGCGGCTTCGGCGATCTTCGCCGCTGTCGCGGCCTCGGCGATGTTTCCGTCCACCAGCGCGAGCCGGTCCGACGCATCGAACGCGCCCGACCCGGTGATGTTTCGCGAATTCGCCACCACCCTGTAACCGCGATTCAGAAAAGCCTTCACAAGGCCGGCGCCGATGCCTTGCGAGCCGCCGGTCACGATAACTGTTTTCGGCGTATTCGCCTGTGCTGAGCTCATCTTCGGTCTCCCGTTCGATTGGCCGATCTCGCCGCCGCGTGGGCGATCAGCCCCATCAACTTTGCAGCGTAATCGTTCGGACTGCCATTCAGCCTTGGGAAGGAGCGGGGTCATATCAAGGTATGAGCCGCGAGGTCCCGCGCATCGGAGACAGCAAGAACGCGACAGAATGAGCATCGAACGAGGCGTACCATCGGCGCCTGCGTCTCTTCTTCACATCGGGTCTCCATGGCAAAATTGACGATCAATGGCGAGCAGAAATCGTTCGACGCTCCGGCCGACATGCCGCTGCTCTGGGTTCTGCGCGACCTGCTCGGCATGACCGGAACGAAATTCGGCTGCGGCATCGCCCAGTGCGGCGCCTGCACGGTGCATATCGACGGCAAACCGGTGCGCTCCTGCGTGCTGCCGGTGGGCGCGGTGCGCGACCGCGCCGTGACCACCATCGAAGGCATCGGCGCCACGCCGGTCGGCGCCAAGGTGCAGAAGGCCTGGCTCGATCTGGAAGTAATCCAGTGCGGCTATTGCCAATCGGGCCAGATCATGTCGGCGGCGGCCCTGCTCGCGGCAACGCCCAATCCCGATGATTCCGACATCAACGCCGCGATGGCGGGAAATATCTGCCGCTGTGGGACTTACGTCCGGATCCGGGCGGCCATCAAGCAGGCTGCTTCGCAGCGTCAGTCATAGGAGCGTGTCATGGCCGTCGCTCACGAGATCTTCGAGGGAGTTTCACGCCGCGCCCTGCTGACCGGCGGTTTGGCGGGCGGCTTCCTGCTCGCGTTTCATGTTCCCGTGCGCGCGGTCAACGAGCCGGTGCAGCCACCGGACGACACCGCCGGCAAGTTTGCGCCGAATGCCTTCATCCGCATCGATCAGTCGGGCAAGACCACGCTGGTGATGCCCCAGGTCGAGATGGGGCAGGGCGTCTATACCGCGCTGCCGATGATTTTGGCCGAAGAGCTCGACGCCGATTTTGCGCTAGTTGCGCTCGAGCATGCGCCGCCGAGCGACAAGCTTTACGGCAATCCATTTTTCGGCATCCAGGCCACCGGCAATTCCAATTCGGTCCGGGCATGGTGGCCGCACCTGCGCAAGGCCGGCGCCGGCGCGCGCGCCATGCTGGTCCAGGCTGCCGCCAAGGAATGGCAGGTCGATCCGGCGAGTTGCACGGCGGCAAACAGCGTGGTGACGCACAAGGACAGCGGACGCCAGCTTTCCTATGGCGCGCTGGCGCTGGCCGCGGCCGGCGAGACGCCGCCAAAGGATGTCCCCCTGAAGGACCCCGGGGATTTCGTGCTGATCGGCAAGCCGCTGAAGCGGCTCGACACCCCCGACAAGACCAACGGCAAGGCCGTCTACGGCATCGACGCGATGCTGCCCGGCATGAAGTTCGCTACCCTGAAGGCCTGTCCGGTATTCGGCGGCAAGGTCGCCAGGGTCGACGACAGCGCCGCCAGGAAAATCCCGGGCGTGCAGAAGATCGTGGTGCTCGACGATCTCGTGGCGGTGGTCGGCGATCACATGTGGGCGGCCAAGAAGGGCCTTGATGCCCTCGTGATCGACTGGGACGAAGGCCCCAACGCGCGCATAAGCTCGAAAGAAATCTGGGATGATCTGCGCGCCGCCAGCGGGAAGGACGGTGCGGTCGCGAAATCCGTGGGCGACATCGCCAAGGGCCTCGCCACCGGGGACAAGCTTGAGGCGTCGTATGAGCTGCCGTTTCTCGCGCACGCGACCATGGAGCCGGTCAACGCCACCGTTCATGTCACGTCCGATTCTTGCGAGATCTGGACCGGCACGCAGGTCATGACCCGGGTGCAGTCGGAGGCGGCGAAAGCGGCCGGACTGCCGGTCGAAAAGGTGATCGTCAATAACCACCTGCTCGGCGGCGGATTTGGCCGCAAGCTCGAGGCCGACATGGTGGCCCCGGCCGTTCGCGTGGCCAAACAGGTGGATGGGCCCGTCAAGATGGTGTGGGCCCGCGAAGAGGACATCCAGCACGGCGTCTATCGTCCGGTCTATCGCGACACCATTGCCGCGACCTTGTCCGGCGGCAAGATCGTCGGCTGGAAGTATCGCGTCAGCGGCTCGTCGATCATGGCGCGCTGGTTTCCGGCGGGCTTCCAGAAAGGCGTCGACATCGACGGCGTCGATAGCGCCATCGACATTCCCTACGACATCCCGAATTTGCATGTCGAATTTGTCCGCGCCGAGCCAAAGGCGGTGCCGACCGGGTTCTGGCGCGGCGTCGGTCCCAACAACAATGTGTTCGCCATCGAAAGTTTCATGGACGAGTTGGCGAAGAAGGCCGGCAAGGATCCGGTCGACTTCCGGCGGTCGATGCTTGGAAACCAGCCGCGCTTTCTCGCCGCGCTCAATCTCGCGGCGGAAAAATCCGGTTGGGGCCAGCCGCTGCCGGCACGCGTCGGGCGCGGAGTCTGCGTGCAGCCGTCGTTCGCGAGCTTCATCGCAACCGTGGTGGAGGCGGAAGTCGACGAACAAGGCGAGGTGCGTCTGCGCCGGGTCACTTCGGCGGTCGATACCGGCATCGCCGTCAATCCGGATACGATCGCAGCGCAGCTCGAGGGCGGGCTGATCTTCGGCCTGACCGCCGCGCTCTATGGCGAGATCACCATCGACAAAGGACGGGTGCAGCAATCCAACTTCAACGACTACCGCATGCTGCGCATCGATCAGGCGCCGAAGATCGATATTCACGTCATCAAGAGCGGCGAGGCGCCCGGCGGCATCGGCGAGACCGGCGCGACGGCGGGGCCGCCGGCGCTGCGCAATGCGATTCTCGCCGCGACCGGCGTCGCGCTGCGAAGGCTTCCGATCGACCGGTCGCTGATAGCCGGGAGAAAGTCATGAACCCAGCCGCGCGCCGCATTCTGCTTGGCGCTGTCGCGATTGTCGTGATTGCCGCGGCAGCAGGGATTTGGATCGTTCGTGGCCCCGGTCCGATGGCGTTCGCGAATGGCGAGAAAGTAGCGCTGGCGGATTACAAAGCCGGCGATCCCACCGGCGTCCCGGGGTCGCTCGCCAAGGCAAGCGTCGTGGAGCGAGGCGCCTATCTCGCGCGGGCGGCGGATTGCGAGGCCTGCCACACCTCTCAAGGCGGAAACGCTTTCGCCGGGGGCCTCGCGATCAGGCTGCCGTTCGGCACGCTGTACTCGACCAACATCACGCCCGACAAGGAAACCGGCATCGGCAATTACAGCGATCAGGATTTTCTCGACGCGGTGCACCGCGGCATCCGCCGCGATGGCGCGCGGCTTTATCCGGCGATGCCGTTTACCTCCTATACCTATATGACCGACGCGGACGCGCTGGCGATCAAGGCCTATCTGTTCAGCCTGCCGCCGGTGCGCGCGGCCGTCTCCGCCGATACGCTGGTATTTCCGTTCAATCAGCGCTGGGCCATGAGCTTCTGGTCGGCGCTGTTCAACCCGAATACCCGCTTCGCGCCGGACCCGTCGCAGAGCCCGGAATGGAACAGGGGCGCCTATCTCGCCGAAGCGCTGGCCCATTGCGGCGAATGCCATACGCCGCGAAGCGTGGCGCTGGCGCTGAACAACCGCAAAAAATTCGCCGGCGCGGTGACGGCGGGCTGGCGCGCCTTCAACATCAGCTCGGACAAGACCACCGGCATCGGCGGCTGGCGCGACGACGATCTGGCGGCATATCTTTCGGTCGGACATGCCGATGGCCACGGCACCGCCTCGGGGCCAATGGGCGAAGCCGTCGATCACAACTTCAGCCGGTTGGCGCCGGACGACGTCCGCGCCGTGGTGGCCTATTTGCGAACCGTACCTGCGATCGCCTCGGCCGATCTGCCGGCGAGCCTGGCGCCGCCGGCGCCGGCTTCGCACCGGGAGGGCGGCGGCACGCCGGACCCGCGCGGCAAGATGGTGTTCGAGGGCGCCTGCGTCAGTTGTCACGGCTGGAGCGGCCAGAGTCCGATCTCGCCCTTCGCCACCCTGACCGGCGCGTGGGCGGTCAACGATCCCGGCGCGACAAATGTCGCCCAGATCGTGATTTCCGGAACCAGGCGGTATACGCCGCCCGACGCGATGTCGATGCCGGCGTTCGGCAATGCCTATTCCGATGCCGAGATCGCAGCCGTGGTCCAATATGTCACCGCACGGTTCGGCGCCAAGGCGTCGCAGATTACGGCCGAGGAAGTGGCGGAGCTGAGGAAGCAAACGTCGCAGTGATCACCGGCGGTTGACCGCTGATGGCGCGAAGCGGCGGTCCTCTGACGCCGGTTCACCAGCTGATAAGCAAAAGTAGCTGTCCTCATATGCTGTCACTTATATAGAGGCGGCGTTATCCACCACGGAAGGTCCAGAAGCTATTTCGTGCCGTATGCACGATCTCCTGCGTCTCCTAAGCCAGGTAGAATGTACGCGTTTCTATCGAGGCCGTCATCGATTGCGGCCAGCCAAATTGGGACGTCCGGGTGGATTCCCCGCATCCGCTCGATGCCTTCCGGGACACCTATCAGACAAACCAGCCTGATATCCTTGGCACCTCGCTCCTTTAGCCGATCCACGGCGGCAACCGCGGTGTTGGCGGTCGCCAGTACGGGCGAAATCACGATCACGAGCCGTTCGTGCAGGTCGGCTGGGGCTTTGAAGAAGTATTCGACAGCGACATAGGTTTCGGGCTCGCGATAGAGGCCGATATGAGCCACGCGAGCCGTCGGCACGAGATCAAGCATCCCTTCCGCGAATGTCACCCCGGCACGAAGCACGGGCGCAAACACCAGTTTCTTTCCCGAAATTTGCGGTGACTTCATACGGGCAAGGGGCGTTTCGATTTCAACGTCGGTAAGCGGCAGGTCGCGCGTGACTTCGTAGCACAGCAGCATGCCGATCTCCTTCAGGAGTTCGCGGAAGGATTTGGTCGAAACATTCTTGTCGCGTATCAGCGTCAGTTTGTGTTGCACCAACGGATGGCTAACGATCGTGACGCCTTCCATGACCATTCTCCGACTTCTATCTGCTTCAGAACACGGTTCCATCGCTGACGACCTTGACCGGCGGCGAACCATCGAGACGCCGCTCGCGTGCCAGCGCGCGACCGGCCGCCCAGCTCCCTCCCTCGAGGACCATCGCAAGCGGCATCGACGTTGCGTCAAGCGTTAGTCGCTGGCGTATATCCGCCGCGAGATGGTCCAGCAGAGCAACAGTCAGCGCACGCCATTCGACGACAAGGTGGGATGCGACGTCGTGTTCACGTTCTGCATCCGATGGATCACGAAAGCACAACACGCCGGTATCGACAAACAGTCCGCCATTTCGGTATTCGGCAAGACCGGTGAGGCCATCGATATCGGTCACGGAAATTCCAGCCGTCTGCAACGGTTCGATCAGGGAATAAGCGAGCCATTGCGACAGTTTGTGCAGGGGTACCAATTCGCTGGTCGAATCCTCGGTCGTCAGTGATGGATGTCGCCAGCAATCGCCAAGCGGAACGCCGCCGAGCGTCAGCCGTGATGGCCAGATCGGACCGAGATGGTAAAGGAGTTCGGCAAGAATGACCGAGGCCGGGAGTTGCCCGCCGGTCGCGAGGCTCGCCAGCCGGTCGAACAGGCCGCCGGGGCGCGGCGCATCGTTGACCGCAAAGACGTCGGGCCTGGCGGCAACAAGTGTGCCGAGACTTCGAAGCAAATCGGCACGGCCTTCGATTCCGACGAGTGGATTGGTCTCGGATACCTGAAGACCTTTCCGAAGGTCCGCAACCTGGATGCGCGCTAGCATATCAGCGTCAACTCGAAGCGGGTGATCCGGATCCGTCGAGAAAAGGCCGTTGGCGAACATCGCAAGGCTCGCCAGACCAAGACCTTCCGAGCGTCCGACGCTGACGCCCGTTGCCGGATCAAGATAGCGCCACGCGGGTCCAGCTCCCGCGTCAAGGAAGACGCTGACAATGGCAAGGTCGAATTCTGTCCGAGCCCGCGCGGCGGCGTCGCTCCAAATGGAGTTCTTGCTGATCGCGGCCCAACGGTCCTGCCCCTGCACGACGAAGTGGCGCCAGCGCGAATGGAACGGAATATTGAGCGCGGGATATGCCTTGCGGGTCGTTTCCAGCACGAGATCGGCCGCCGCATCCATGCGACCAAGATCGATGCGGAAATGAGGCAGCCTGTCGTCCAGCCCGATTGCCAACATCCGATGGGCACGCTCGCGCACGGCCTTGGCGCTCAAGAGTGAAAGTGCGGATGCGGTTTGGGAGTTCACGGGGATACCGATGAAGTCCCTAATACTTTTCAAGCGCACGGCC
>Ga0210410_10006633_pt1 | contig 10047 bp, 7 predicted proteins | sample IncBWC4MmetaG_FD_161058 | JGI IMG/M metagenome (GOLD analysis project Ga0210410, IMG submission 161058) | Forest soil microbial communities from Barre Woods Harvard Forest LTER site, Petersham, Massachusetts, United States - Inc-BW-C-4-M | ecosystem: Environmental > Terrestrial > Soil >... | reverse complement strand
AGCTTGCGGCAGTTCGCCGCCGTGCTGGGAGTCGAGCTTGAAACCATGCTTCGCCAATTGTGACTGAGCATTCTGGCGGGCAGCGCAGAATTCACTGTCCACGGGAGTTTCCACGATCACTCGGGAAGCGCTCTTATCGGCGGTCTGGGAAATTTCGAAATGCACGTCGCAGTCCGCCCCATTCACGCTGGCTTCCTGCAAAAATGCATTTGCGATATGGAACACCTGCAGTTCTCTCCCCGTGCGTGGCGCGGCGGGAGCGACAAAACTGTCCTGCGCCCAACTGAGCATGGTATCCACGCCAATCTCTTCGGCGGCAACAGTCGGGATCGGGACGTGTTTCGCCAGGTGCCGGAAATCCAGAATGTCCGGCTCAATCGGCAGGCACTTGCAGAGATCCTCGGGGTTTGGCTGCAAAACACCGTAACTGCTGCCGTTGCAGCCAACGGCAAGTAATCCCATCAGGGTCAGACTTCCACTCCATAAACTAAGTCTCATTGACCATACCTGTTTGTCTGCAGACGACGGCCTGGAAACGAGGCTTAGCTCTCCCACTCTTGAATGGACACACCATGTGAAAATATCGCCGCTGGGGAGGAGTTCGTTTCTCTTACCGCGGGAGATTCGAGGCGTAGTAGGTCAACCACGCACCCACCGCCATGACCGCAAGTATCAGAAGTGCGATCTGCAACTGCACAGCCGATAACCCTCTGCGTGCCTGTATCCAGTGGCCCATTTCCAATTCCCCCTCATTTTAGACTACGCCTTCAGAAAAAGAGGCGCTGTTCAGTTTCGAACACGTACCTATAACGGTAAAAGCCTGAGCATCTCCGCCGCAAATCAGATCGAATTTGTGCCGCCGGGCAGATGGATGAAATTCAACCGCCCCGTAAGTCGCATCACCGGCCATCCATCTCGCGTCCCGACTCCTTTCTTGACTTTCGTTCGCCAAGAAGGTAATTGATGCCTTGCAGAAAGGTTCGGGGCAGCAGAAGTGATACAGAATTCAAAAGTCTCCGCGCGTTCACCAATACACGATTCCGAGCGGGCAAGATGGCAAGATCGCTCCCTTTGGAGGATGGATGATGACTTGGACGCAAGTGTACGATCCTCTTGGCCACTGGTGGCTCTCCACCCTGGTTGCCGCTCTGCCAATCGTCGTACTGCTCGGGTTGCTCGCCGGCCTCAAGGTCCGGCCACACTGGTGTGCCATCGCCGGGGCCACGACGGCCGTTCTTTGCGCGATTTTTGTATTTGGAATGCCTTCTAAGCTGGCGGTCGCTAGTTTCCTGTATGGCGGCGCGTTCGGCCTTCTGAAAATCGTATGGATCGTCATCGCGGCGGTGTTTCTCTACGACATTTCCGTCGAAACCGGCCAGTTTGAAATCATGAAGCAGTCGGTCGCCACCATCACGCCGGACCGCCGGCTGCAGCTACTCCTCGTGGCGTTTTGCTTCGGCGCCTTCATTGAAGGCGCGGCGGGCTTCGGCGCTCCCGTGGCGATTGCCGGCGCGTTCATGATCGGGCTGGGTTTCAAGCCGTTTCACGCCGCGGCGCTCAACCTGATCGCCAACACCGCGCCAGTCGCGTGGGGCGCCATCGGCACGCCGGTGCACACGCTTGCCGTCGTCACCGCCCTCCCTGAAAGCGATCTGAACGCCATGATCGGCCGCATCCTGCCGTTTACAGCGATTATTGTCCCGTTCTGGCTGGTGCGCGTGATGGTCAGCTGGTCGGAAACCTTCGAAGTGCTCCCGGCCATCCTCGTCGTCGGCCTCTCTTTTGCCGGCATGCAGTTTTTCTGGTCCAACTTTATGGACAGCAATCTGGTGGACATCGCCGCCGGCGTCACCTCCATGCTGGCGACAGTAATCTTCCTCCGGTTCTGGAAGCCGAAACGCATCTGGCGATTTGAGGACGAACGCGAAGCCGATCTGGCTATTAAAAACGCCGCGGCGTCTGCGGCTCCCGCAAAGCCTGTCATTGCCGATCAGATGGACGAGGAATGGGACGTTCGCAAACTCCAGCAGACCGCGCCCGTCACCCGCCATACGGGTGGTCAAATCGCCAAAGCCTGGCTGCCCTTTGCGATTCTTTCCGTCTTTGTTCTAGTGTGGGGGCTTCCGACCATCAAGATAGCTATGGGGAAAGCAACCACACCCAGCTTTAAGACCGGCGGCTGGGAAGTGCCTTACCTGCACAAGGCAGTTTTCCGCGCGCAACCTGTGGTCGCCAAACCCACTGCGGAAAACGCCAAGTTTGATTTCAACTGGCTGACCGCGACGGGCACTGGCTGCTTCCTCGCCGCGATTTTCTCCGGCATCATTCTGGGCGTGAAACCCGGAAAGCTGGTCCAGATTTTCGGCCACACCCTCTTCCGAATGCGTCACGCCATCGTCGCCATGTCGTTCATGCTGGGATTGGGTTACGTCACACGATATTCGGGCATGGACGCGGTCTTAGGACTCGCGTTCACGCGAACCGGCTGGCTATTTCCATTTTTCGGCACCTATATCGGCTGGCTCGGCGTGGCTCTGACGGGCAGCGACACTTCTTCCAATGCCTTGTTTGGTGGCTTGCAGCGCATCACCGCGGAACAGCTTAACCTGAGCCCTATCCTGATGTGTGCCACCAACAGCGCCGGCGGCGTGATGGGCAAAATGGTGGACGCGCAATCGATTTGCATTGCCACCGCAGCCACCAATCAGGTCGGCAACGAAGGCATCATTTTCCGCTACGTTTTCTGGCATTCCGTGGCTCTGGCGGCCATCGTCGGCGTCATCGTGATGCTCTACGCTTACGTCTTCCCGCACTTCATTCCGCACGGTTTGACCTTCGTTCGCTGATGGGGCAATCTGCTCTGCAGGGCCCCTGCCGCGGGGGTAAGCTTTCATTCCCGGAAAGGCGACCGTGGACGCCCGCATTTTTCAGGAACTCCGCTCCATCGTTGGGACACATGGCTTGGTTTCCTCGCCCGAAGAGCTTCATACCTATGAATGCGACGGCCTGACCAACTTTCGCGTCATGCCGCTCGCGGTGCTGCTCCCTTCCGATACCCAGCAGGTTCAAGCGATTGTGCGCGTGTGCCACCGCGAGCGCATTCCCTTCGTTGCGCGCGGCTCGGGAACCGGTCTGAGCGGCGGCGCGCTGCCGGTTGAAAACGGCGTTGTCATCAGCCTGGCGCGAATGAATCGTATTCTGGAAGTGGACCTGCCGAATGCGCGCGTGATTGTCGAACCCGGAGTGATCAATCTGGACGTGACCGGCCGCGTCCAACCCTACCAATATTTCTATGCGCCGGATCCCTCTTCGCAATCCGTCTGTAGCATCGGCGGAAACGTCGCGGAAAACTCCGGCGGCGCACACTGCCTGAAGTACGGTTTCACCACCACCCACGTCCTCGGTCTGGAGGTCGTGCTGCCTGACGGCTCGCTGGTGCATCTCGGCGGAAAAAGCCTGGACATGCCGGGTTACGACCTTATGGGCGTTTTCGTCGGCTCCGAGGGCACGCTGGGCATCGCCACGAAAGTGACTCTGCGGATCGTAAAGCGCCCGGAATGCATCCGCACCCTGCTCGCTGCGTTTCCTGGAACCAACGAAGCAGGTGCCGCGGTCAGCGACATCATCGCCGCCGGCATGTTGCCTGCAGCCATCGAAATGATGGACAACCTCGCCATTCAAGCTGCGGAAGCCGCCGTGCATCCCAACTATCCAGATTGCGGCGGGCTGCTGCTGGTGGAACTCGACGGTCCTCTCGCCGAAGTCGAAGCGTTGATGCGTGACGTCGTCGATATCTGCCGCAAGAACGGAGCCTGGGAAGTTCGCCTGGCGCAGACCGACACCGAGCGAATGCTCGTTTGGAAAGGTCGCAAGGCCGCATTCGCCGCGATGGGCCGCATTTCGCCAAATTACATCGTGCAGGACGGCGTGATTCCGCGCACGGCGCTGCCGCAGGTGATGAGCGAAATCGCGCGCCTCAGCGAGGAGGCAGGACTCCGCGTCGCCAACGTTTTCCACGCCGGCGACGGCAATTTGCACCCTCTGGTTCTCTACGACCGGCGCATCTCTGGCCAGGAGCAGGCGGCCGAATCGCTTTCCTACCGCATCTTAGAGCTATGCCTCGCCGCGGGCGGCTCCATCACCGGCGAGCACGGCGTCGGCGAAGAAAAGAAACGCATGATGTCGAAAATGTTCGCCGAGCCCGACCTCGACACTATGCAGCGAGTCCGTTGCGCCTTCGACCCCTTACAGCTTTCCAATCCCACAAAGGTTTTTCCGACTCCGCGCCTCTGCGGCGAAAAACCAGGGGAATACGTCGCGCATCCCCTGGAAACCGCCGGAATCGCCGAGCGCTACTGACCAGAAATGACGGACCACTTCTACGGCCATGTTGAAAACTAGCTCCTTCGAGGAAAATCTCCGCGCAATAGTCGGCCCCGAAAACCTGCGCGCAGCTTCGGCCAGCGACGCGGTCTCCGGAGTTCTTTCCCAATTAGTAGCCGAGCCTGATGATGCAAAGCAGTTGGCAGCCGCACTTGCTCTCGCGAACGAAGCCGGAATCGCGGTTGTTCCTCGCGGTGGCTCGACGAAACTCGATTGGGGAAACCCGCCGAAAAGAGTGCAACTCGTCCTTTCTACCGCCAGGCTCAACCGAATTGTCGAACACGCCTGGGCCGATCTGACAGTAACGGTGGAAGCAGGCTGCACTCTGCATTCGTTGCAGAAAACCCTCGCGCAACATGGCCAACGGCTTGCCTTTGATGGCTTGTGGTCGGAACGCGCAACCATCGGCGGCGTCCTTTCCACCAACGACAGTGGAGCATTACGTCTGCGCTTTGGAGCGCTCCGCGACCTCATCATTGGCGTCACCATCGCCCTTCCGGATGGCACGCTTGCCAGCAGTGGCGGCAAAGTCGTGAAAAACGTCGCTGGTTATGATCTGCCAAAGCTCGTTACGGGCGCGTTCGGAACGCTCGGTGTCATCACTCGCGCCGTCTTTCGACTGCATCCTCTGCCGCGTGCAGCGAAGACCTTTTCCTTCAAAGGAGAATCCTTTCAGGCCATGCAGCAGCACGCCCTGGCCATCCAGGATTCCCATTTGGCCCATACCGCGCTGCAAATTCGCTGCGCCTCCTGCGAGCTGCCCGCGGCCGATATCCTTTTTGAAGCCACCGACGCCGGCCTGACCGCGCAAGAATCACACTTACGCAAACTGCTCAACTCCTGCCATGTGGAGCAATCTTCGGAAAATGTCTGGAATGCGCGGCAGGACTTGTGGAATCCAGCAGCCAATAACACCCTGCTGGCCAAACTCAGCTTGCTGCCAACCGACATCGCGAGGATGCTCGATTTCCTGAAGGCACTTGGCGAGTCGCTTAAATTAAGTTGGCAGATCGTTGTCCAAGCCACGGGAATCGGAACGCTCCGCCTGGAAGCCGAGCCGGCTCAGCTCTCCGCGGCGGCAGAACAGTTCGGAACGGAGCTGCAATCCCGCGGCGGCGCTTTCTTCGTTCTGCGCCGTCCGCAGGAATTGCATTCGATCGATGCCTGGGGAAACCCTGGCGACGGCGTCTCCCTGATGCGCGCGGTTAAACACCAACTCGATCCAAAAAACACGTTAAGTCCCGGCCGATTCGTGGGGGGAATTTAGTCAGATGGCGAAGGAAACGCATAAATCGAATTTGACCGGGGCTTTCGACGCGCACCATCCGCCGTCACTCGAACTCATGGAGAAGTGCGTCCATTGCGGCTTTTGCCTCCCCGCCTGCCCCACCTACACGCTCTGGGGCCAGGAAATGGATTCACCGCGCGGCCGAATCTACCTGATGAAACTGGCTCTGGAAGGCAAAGCGGAGATGAACGAAAGTTGGGTAAGCCATTTCGATTCCTGCCTCGGCTGCGTCGCTTGCATGCCGGCCTGTCCCTCGGGCGTCGATTACGGAAAATTGATCGAAGCCACACGCGCGCAAATTGAACGCAATTACCAGCGCCCCACCGCCGAAAAAATGCACCGCCAATTTCTATTCGAAGCCTTGACCAGGCCTGGCCGCATGAAATTTCTTCGCTGGCCGTTGCTGGTCTACCAGAGAAGCGGCTTACAAGCGGCGCTGCGCGCGATCGGCACCTTCAAACTACTGCCGAAATCCGTCGGCGCCATGGACGCTCTTCTTCCCACGGCTTCGCCCATCGAGCCAGTCGCAACGATAACGCCCGCGCAGGGTGAGAAACGCAAACGCGTCGGGCTTCTCCTCGGCTGCGTACAGCGAACATTTTTCTCGCACGTGAATGCCGCCACGGCCCGCGTGCTCTCCGCTGAGGGCTGCGAAGTGGTTGCGCCTCCGGAGCAGACCTGCTGCGGAGCGCTGTTCGTCCACGCTGGTGAAGAGGCGCAAGCCCAGGAACTCGCACGAAAAACCATCGATGTGTTTGAAGAGGCGAACGTCGAAACCATCGTCATCAATGCCGCTGGCTGCGGCTCCAACGTCAAGGAATACGGCCACCTGCTCCGTGATGATCCCAAATACGCCGAGCGGGCCAAGCGCTTCGCCGCGAAGTCGAAGGACATCAGCGAAATTCTCACTGAACTACCGCCGCGCGCCCTTCGCAAACCGCTCAACGCCCGCGTGGCCTTTCACGATTCCTGCCACCTGCAGCACGCCCAAGGTGTTTGCGCCCAACCCCGGTCGCTTCTGCTGCAAATTCCCGGCACGCAATTGCTCGAGATTCCCGAATCGTCCATCTGCTGCGGCTCCGCCGGAATCTACAATCTTGTCCAGCCCGAAGCGGCCACCGAACTTGGCGACCGCAAAGCCCACCTCATCACCCCGCTCCAGGCCGACGTGGTGGCCACGGGAAATCCCGGCTGCCTGCTGCAACTGCAGTCTTCGCTCGCCAAAGCAAACCACCGCATCCCGGTGGTGCACACCATTCAACTTCTGGACGCTTCCATCCGCGGTTTGTCTTTGGACTCGCTGCGCTAGCGATACGCCTTCAGCAAGAAATAAACCGGCATCCCGAGCCCAGTGGAGATGATGAGGCTCCGCACCAACTGGTGCGGCAATTGTTGCGCGAAGTGCGCCACGGTATACCCGCCCACGACAACTTCTGGTCCGCACCCAAACGCATTTCTTACTCATCCGGAAACTCTGCTCGGGACCAGGACAGAAAATACGCCCATTGTTCTCATTTCATTATCAGGAAATCGCCTTCCAGACTTTTGCCCGGCAGCAGAGCTCGAACTGCGTGATCCATGGTGGCGAGCTTTCCTTTCTTGTGCATCGCAAGTCCCAGGAAGTAGGCATCCCACACTTGTTGATGACCCGCCAAGCGCTGAGCGAATGGTTCAAGCGCATGGGCTAAACTGACCTCGTCGGGCCAGAATCGGTGCGCGGGATGGCCAAGGTTGGCTTGTAGCAGCGCATCCGTACCGGCGTTTGCGAGGCCACGAGTAGCCGAGTTCCTCCTCAATGGCGAGGCTCAGTTGCCAGATGATTTCAAACCAGCCGTCACTATGATCGAATCCCCAGCACATGCAGGTCTGCGTCATCGGTGAGTCGTGGTCCTGATAAAGGACCGGGAAGCGCTTTACCAGTTTTTGTGTTAGTTCGGCATTCATTGCTGGCTGACTGCTTGTGTCTCCTCCCCTCCTGTGGGTCTATGTGAATGAGGAGGGGCTTTGTCTCAGAGACATATGGTGTGAGGTTCGTGTGCCGGTCTGGGGAGGAGATGAGCTAATCCAGCGGCCTCTATAACTCACATCCGTGGCATAATATGAGCGATAGAAGGAGTATCTATAGCTCATGACTTGGAACTGGGAAAAACCCGACTGGCCAAATTTCGCATGGGACCGAGCACGCCTCGAAAAGGCAGAGCAGCAGTTTCTGTTGGGAGGTGGTGTTCTCGTCGGAACCGCCAAGCATTTGCCTGAAGAAGATCGGGAGCAACTGACGATCGAGGCGATGAGCACAGAGGCCGTAACGACTTCCGAAATCGAAGGGGAAATCCTCGATCGGGCCAGCGTTCAGTCCTCAATTCGCAAACAACTTGGATTGAGCTCGGACCAGCGTCGAGTGCGGCCTGCCGAGCACGGCATCGCGGAAATGATGGTTGATTTGTATCGTTCGTTCTCCGAACCGCTGTCGAAGGAAATGTTATTTCGATGGCACGAAATGATCGTTTCCGGCAGGCGCGATCTGAAGGATGTTGGACGATTCCGAACGGGCAAGGAACCAATGCAAGTTGTTTCCGGAAGAATCGATGCGCCGCGCGTGCACTTTGAAGCGCCGCCCCCGTCGAGAGTGACTTCAGAAATGAAGCAATTTCTCGCATGGTTCGCGCGAACACGCAAGGACGGACAGCAGCCGCTTTCGGCGCTGACGCGCGCCGCCGTCGCGCATCTTTATTTTGAGAGTATTCATCCTTTCGAGGACGGAAACGGACGAATCGGTCGTGCCATCGCGGAAAAGTCACTGGCAGAGAGCCTTGGACAGCCGACCCTGATCACGCTGGCCGCCGCGATTCTTTTGCGGAGAAAGGCTTATTACGAAGCATTGGAAGCGGCGAACAAACACAACGAGATCACAAATTGGGTGGCATGGTTCGCCGGAATTGCAATTGAGGCGCAGCGGCGCGCCATTGCACTCGTTGAGCTCCTCATCGACAAGACAAAGTTGCTTGATCGCTTGAAAGGCGAGTTGAACGAAAGACAGACAAAGGTACTGCTTCGAATGTTCCGCGAGGGCCCGGAGGGGTTCAAGGGTGGCTTAAATGCGGGAAAGTACACCACGATTGCCGGTTCATCACCTGCAACTACAACACGCGATCTATCGGATCTCGTCTCAAAAGGAGCTTTGACCAGAGAAGGAGAACTACGCCACGCGCGGTATCAATTGAATGTCCCGGTGCGCGCCGTCGGCCGAATCAGCGTGAATGAACAAGGCGACGTTGTGGAAGCGTGAATTGCACTGGCTAGTCAAAAAATGCGGCATTGATGTTTGAGCGTAGTTTTTCCGAGTCGGTGACACCCAGATAGATCATCGTCGTTTCAAGACTCTTGTGACCCAGCCAGTTCTGGATTGTGCGGATTGGTACGCCGGCTTCATGCCATCGCGTGGCACACGTCTTGCGAAAACGATGGAGATAGAAGTGTTCGCAAACCGGCCGGTCTTTGCAAGAAACCTCGACCTTTTTTCTCTTTTCGTACCGGCCTTCCGTGATGACCGTTCGACACTGGCCACAGTTCAGGCCTGCACGCTTCGCGATGCGTTTCAGTTTTCGAAGGAAGTGATTGTCCGGGCGGCCCTCTTCGTTGATGAAGAGCCAGCGCTCGTGCGGCGCCTTCTTGCGCCTTGCCCTGAGCAAGGCGATCAGTGAATCGGGGAGCGGTATGGTTCTCGACTCGTGCGATTTCGGTGTAAAGCCAACATCTTCCTTACGCCGCACATGGTAGGTCTTCTTATCGAAATCAATGTCGTTCCAGGCCGCAAACGTGACTTCCTTGTCGCGGCAACCGGAGCCGAGAAAGAATTCGTTGAGAGTTCGTTTGTATTGATAGATAGTCTTTTGCGACTTCCCACTTTTCTGTTCGAGGTAGGTGTCAACGGCAGTCGCCAGGGGAATGCGATTTGCGGTCCTAGGCATTTCGGGCTGAATTGCAGCGAAGCCTTGCGGTTCAGCGGCGATTCCGGCGCTCTCGCTCAGTTGACTGGCTTCCTTTTTCGCCTGTGCGAAGCTTTCGGCGTACAGGCCCTTCCAAACTTGCTTTCCCTCCATGCGGCGCCTTGTGAAAAAGGGCGGTGTGAGATCGCCGGTCTTGAGTCCGCGCCCTTCCTTGACCCTTTGATAGCGCCATCCGCCATCGGTTTTTTGCCGGACATAAACGCTAGCACGGTGTCAAAACATGCGTTTTTAAAGGACCAATTTGAGCGACCCGACACATGGGTGACAGTTTGTACCGGACACATAGGTGACACTTCCTCCCCTAGGGGAGGAAGCGATGCCTTGGAAGGAGTGTTCGGTTATGGATGAACGTGTTCGTTTTGTGGGACG
>Ga0210410_10006632_pt1 | contig 10048 bp, 11 predicted proteins | sample IncBWC4MmetaG_FD_161058 | JGI IMG/M metagenome (GOLD analysis project Ga0210410, IMG submission 161058) | Forest soil microbial communities from Barre Woods Harvard Forest LTER site, Petersham, Massachusetts, United States - Inc-BW-C-4-M | ecosystem: Environmental > Terrestrial > Soil >... | reverse complement strand
GATGGCGGTATCGAAGTCGCCGGCATCCGCAGCCGTCTTGGCCGCCGCCAGCTTCTCGTTCAAGTTCTTGACGGTCGCGTTCTCCTTCAAAATCTTGGCTTGTGCCTCCTGCTGCTGTTTCAACTGCTCAGGCGTCAACCCGGCGCCTTGAGCGGCGGCGGCCTGCTCTTTTTGCATGTCAAAATCAAGGACGTTTTCGGTCAGTGCGACCGTGAACCCGTTGACGTGAAAAATCTCTTTGCCGTCCTTGCTGAGCGTCACCGTGTACTTGCCGGGCGTCATCCCTAAAGAAAAGTACTCGCCTTTGTTGTTGGTCTTGATGTCGAGCTTTCGACCGGTATTCGTGTTCAGCCAATCCACTGTGGCGCCGGCAATAGGTTTGCCGTCGAGATCCTTGCAGACTCCTTTGACCGTTCCTGTTTCCTGCGCGACTACAGGGGTCGCGCACAGGCCGGCCAGCAGTATGAACAGCGCTAGCGCTACGGAATATAGCTTCATTGTCCTTGCCTCCGGATCGAACTTGAATTTACGATTTCCGATTCTTAATTTACGATTCCTTCCCTACCAACTCGCAGTACGGGATCGGGTCCGCGACACCGGCTTCGCGAAAGGCCCGGAGCCGAAGCACACAACTATCGCACACTCCACAGGCGCGATCTTCCCGGCTGTAGCAAGACCACGTTAAATCGAAGGGAGCACCCAATTCAAGGCCAAGCCTCACAATTTCGGACTTTCGCAGCCCGATCAGCGGGGTCACGATTTCGATCCGGCCATTCTTCGTTCCCGTCTTTACAACCTCGTTGAAGGCGCGATAGTAAGCGGGACGGCAGTCCGGATAGCCCGAACTGTCCTGTTCCACGGCGCCAATGTAGACCTTTTCTGCGCCCTGAACCTCGGCCCAACTGACCGCAACGGACAAAAAATGCGCGTTGCGGAAGGGGACATAAGTTACTGGAATCTGGTGCCCGATCGCGGCCGACTCGGGAACTGCGATCTCGGGATCCGTGAGCGCGGACCCGCCAATTGCCCGCAAAGCTTCGTTTCGCACTACGAGCTTGTCATGAATTCCCAGGCGATCGCAAATCGCCAAGAAGGCCCGACGCTCCCGCTCTTCTGTGCGCTGACCGTAGCTGATGTGCACCGCAGCCGCGTCGAAATCGCGTACCGCCAGCGCGGCGCAGACGGACGAGTCCATCCCGCCACTGAGCAGAACCACGGCGCGAGATGTGGCCTCCTTTGCCATATGGAACATTGCACCACAGAGTCACAGAGACACGGAGAAATCAGGAGGAGCGAATCTGCTGTCACAGCCGAATCGTAGATCTCGTTCAAGCTCTGCGGTGATTGCCGCTGCCTTCTCTGTGTCTCTGTGACTCTGTGGTGAGAACCTTAGACGCCTTTCATCGCCGGGTCCCAGATGAACTTATGGAGTTGCAATCCCAGACGCGCTGGCACGTTGTCCGCCAGCATCCACTCCGCCAGTTCGCGCGGATCGAGCAAACAGTGCGATGCGTCTCGTGCGCCGCTCGCGCCCTTGCCGAACGCGGGCGAAAACAACACGGCAGTTACCTGGCGGGCGAGTTGGTGACGCGCCACAAAATCGCGGGCGAACTCATAGTCGGTCCGGTCGCTCAGCACGAACTTGACTTCGTCCGCCGAATCAAGGGCGTCTAAGTTTTGCATGTGAAAGCTGTCACGCTCGCCAGAATTTGGACATTTCACATCCACAATCTTGACCACACCCTTCGGTACCCGCTCCAACGGACGCTCGCCGCTGGTTTCAAGCAATACCGTGTAACCGTCGTCCAGCAGGTGCTGCATCAGCGGCACTACTTCCCGTTCCTGTAGCATGGGCTCGCCGCCCGTGACCTCCACCAGCCCGCTGGGGCTCAGATGCTCGACTTCTCCAAGGACTTCTTCCACCGTCATGCGATGGCCACCGGTGAAAGTGTACTCGCTGTCGCACCACGAACAACGCAGATTACACCCTGTAAGACGCACAAACACACACGCCAACCCGGCGTGGGTCGACTCGCCCTGGATCGATTTGTAAATCTCGGTGATCTGCATCTGAAAGCCGGGGACCGGCAACTGAGAACTGCAACCGTTAATCGGCGTAAGTGGCCGTTGTCGAATCGGTCTCAAACACTGTTACTTGCTTGACCCGTACGCGACCACCAGTCGCGCGATCGAGCCTTTGATTGGTCTCGTCGTAGAAATACTTGGCCAAATTCTCAGCTGAGGGATTCAAGACCGTGAATGGCTCCAGATCGTTGATCATCTGATGATCGAGCCGGTCGATAGTGGGCTTCATCGCCTCGCGCAAATCTTTGAAATCCAGGAGCAGCCCAGCCTTGTCCAGTTCCTTGCCGGCCAGTGTGATCCGCACCTTGTAGTTGTGCCCGTGCGGATTCTCACATTTGCCCTTGTAATTGCGCAGGTAATGTCCTGCGGCGAAAGAATCGTCTACGGTAACTTCGAACATGAACCCTCGTGGCGACCCGTCAGCACAACGAAACGCGGGGCATCGCCCAATTGATTATTGTACCGCGATGGAGCGATCTTCGATGAAGGCCGGGCATCCTCGCCCGGCTGGACGGGCGGGGACGCACGTTATCCATCAAAACAGCCGGATGGCCTTGGCCTGTTCGATCGCCGCCACTTTTCTGAGTTCTGCCAGCACCGGTTCGGGCACGGCTCCGTCCACGTGTACTACCGCAATGGCTTCGCGCAGTTTCGAGTTCCCCGTTCGGCGGCCCAGGGAGAAGTCGGCGATGTTGATTTTGTGATTGCCCAGGATGGTGCCGACCTTCCCAATTACGCCGGGGACGTCTCGATTGCGAAGGTAAATCAAGTTGCGCTCGAGTGGAGCTTCCACTTCGATTCCATCCACGTGCAGCAAGCGTGGGGCATTGTTGTGCAGCACCGCCCCCTTGACCACGTGCGCTTCTGCTTGAGCTTTCACCGCAATCGAAAGTACGCTCCCTGCGCCTCCCGTCGAGCCTTTCGGCTTGCGTTCCTCGTGAATGCGCAACCCGCGCGAGGAAGCAATCGCAGCCGCGTTTACCAGGTTTGCTCTCTCTTCCAAGGCCTCATTCAGAATGCCCTTGATCGCACCGTTGCGGATCAATTCCGTCTTCCATTCCGCGATGTGGCCGCTGTAGCTGAGTGAGATTTCCTCCAGCGCACCGTCCGTGACCTGTGCCAGGAATGAACCCAGTCGTTCCGCCAGCACGATGTAAGGCTGCAATTCGACATACTCATCGTGCGAAACCGAGGGCACATTCACCGCGTTCTGGATCACCCCATGCTTCAGATACTCCTTCACCTGCTGGGCAATCTGATAGCCCACCGCTTCTTGCGCCTCGTGGGTCGACCCGCCAATGTGAGGCGTGAGAATTACGTTGTCCATGGCGGTGAACGGGGAGTTCTTCAGGGGTTCCTCGACAAAAACATCCAGCGCGGCCCCACCGACGTGGCCCTGCTTGAGGGCTTGCGCAAGCGCTGCTTCATCCACCAGTTCACCTCGCGCGCAGTTCACCAGACGCACCCCACGCTTGATTTTTTTCAACGAGGCCGCATTGATCATGCCGGTGGTCTGTGGTGTCAGCCCGACGTGCAGAGTCAGATAATCCGAAGCCGCGTAGACCTCGTCTAGCTTGGCGACTACTATGCCCTGCTCCTTGGCCACTGCCATCGAAACGAACGGATCATGGGCGACGAGATCCATGCCGAATGCTCGCGCGCGCCGTGCAACCTCCATGCCGACGCGACCCAGTCCTACGATGCCCAGCGTCTTGCCGCGCAGCTCCGTGCCCTGCAAAGATTTCTTCTCCCACTTTCCGGCATGCATCAACTCATTCGCCCGGCAGAGATGCCGCGCCAGTGCCAGCATCATCGCCAAAGTATGTTCCGCGACCGCAACCGCATTCGCTCCGGGGGTATTCATGACCGCAATGCCCTGGCGCGTCGCTGGTTCCAGATCGATGTTGTCGACCCCGACCCCGGCCCGTCCGATCACGCGCAACTTGCGGGCCTTGGCCAAAAGCTCGGCATTGACCTGCACGGCCGATCGGACAATCAGAGCGTCGGCAGATTCCAACTGGGCCGCGAGTCCGCCCTCCATCTGATCGGGAGTAACCACAATCCAGCGCGGCTCGCGCAGCACGTCCACAGCGGAGGCAGATATCTTTTCAGCAATGACAATTTTCATGTTTGTTCAAATTAGGCCACGGATTTCACTGATGACGCGTTGTTCATGAAGCCTGATCCGTGCTGATCAGTGGAAATCCGTGGCTGGTTTTCTCGTCTACTTCGCATAGACTTCCTGCGCGGCCCGAACCGCGGCACCGTACTCGACCGCCTGCCCGGTCACTCTGGCGAGCACCTGCTCGAGCGCAGCCAGAATCCCTACGGTATCGAGATAATCGTAGTATCCCAGGTGCGCGATGCGAAACAACTGTCCCTTCATCTCGCCCTGGCCATTCGCCACGACGGCAGCGAACGATTCGCGGAAATGCCTCACGATAGCGCCTGAGTCGATGCCGCTCGGCGCCTGAATCGCAGTAAGCGCGGCTGCCGGAGCTGACGGCGCGAACAGCTTCAGTCCCAGCGCCTGGGCGCCGGCGCGGGTCATCTCGGCCGCGAGTTCCGCATTGTCGACGAGCGCTTTGCGGCCATCCACGAGGTCACCATTTCCCATCTCCCGGATGAAATCGAGCGACGCACCCAAGGCGGCGAATAAGGAAGTGGCGGGCGTGTATGCCGATTCTCCCTTGGCTGCGGCCTTGCGCTCCCTGCGGAAATCGAAGTAATAGCGGGGAGACTTCGCGGTCTCCATGCGCTTCCAGGCGCGTTCACTCACGGCACAATAGGCCAGACCGGGCGGGATCATGAGCGCTTTTTGCGATCCGCCGATGATGACGTCAATGCCCCAGCCATCCACATCAAAGTGCGTAGTGCCCAGGCCCGTGATCGCGTCTACAACGAGCAGTATGTTGTCGCCCGCTTGACGCACCAACTGCGCGATAGCCTTTACATCATGGCGTGCGCCCGTCGAACTCTCGGTCGATTGCATGTACACGGCGCGAATGTCCGGCGTGAGCTGCTGCCGAACGTCGTCGAGCGTGAAGGTCTCGCCATAGGGTGCGCTGACGACCTCCACCACGCATCCGAAAGCCTGGGCCAAATCGCGCCAGCGCTCGCCGAATTTCCCCGCAGAGAGCACCAGCACTTTATCTCCCGGCGAAGTCAGGTTCGAAACCGAGCCCTCCATCACGCCGGTTCCCGAGGAAGCCAGCACCAACACATCGTTCTTCGTGCCAATAAAATCCTTCATATCGGCCAGCACACGCGTGTACAGAGCGCGGAAGTCCGCCGTGCGATGGTGCATGGCGAATGACGCCATCGCAGTCTGGGCGGCGGGAAGAATGGGGGTCGGGCCGGGGGTGAAAAGACGGTTCTTGCGCAGCATGTAAGAGTTCCTCGGAGAAAGTACTTCGTAGTTTACCCGGAACCTCGATGCAATGCTGTGATAAGGCGCACGTCGCTGTTGACCGCGACGTTGCAAGCAACGTCGCTACAGCCACTGTAGAGACGCAGCTTGCTGCGTCTCCGCATGGCGCAAGACTATAATTCCACCATGAGCCTGATTGAACAGATTCAGAAAGACATCACCGCTGCCATGAAGGCCCGCGAGGAGCAGCGCTTGTCGACGTTGCGCATGGTCAAGACCGCGCTCAAGAATCGCGAGATCGACAAAATGGCCCCGCTCGACGACAAAGAAGCACAACAGGTGCTGAGCACGCTGATCAAGCAGCGCAAGGATTCGGTCGAGCAATTCACCAAGGGAGGCCGCCAGGAAATGGCGGACAAAGAAGCCGCCGAGATCAAGCTGATCGAGGCGTACATGCCCAAGGCGGCTGGCGAAGACGAGATCGTGGCTGGCGTGAAAGCCGCCATCGCCGAGATGGGCTCACCTACGATGAAAGACATGGGGACGGTGATGAAGAATGTCATGGCCCATTTCGCCGACGCGGCCGTTCGCGTTGATGGCAAGCAGGTCAGCGAAGCGGTAAAGCGGGAGCTAACTCCGAAGTAATGGAGAACGGGCGTCTCTCCCGTTCAGTCACTTACTCCTCTGCCACTCCCGGTAGGCTTCGCTCTTCGACATCCCCATCTCCTTGGCAACTTTCTTCAGCGCCGCCTTCTCGTCCAGTTTCTCTTTTGCGATGATCTCGGCAACCCGCTGCCGGATGCTCACTCGCGACGGAGGCGCTTTCTGCTCCGTAACTTCCATCTTGCCTATCAGCAGAGTGATCTCGCCCTTGATGTCGCCGCGGGCCTTTAACGTTTCCAGAACCTGCTCGGCGTGGCCACGCAAGAATTCTTCATGGATCTTAGTCACCTCGCGCGCGATGACTACATGCCGTTGCCCACCCAGAATTTCGACGATGTCTTCTAGCGCTTCCTTCACCCGATGGGGAGCCTCGTAAAACACCTGCGCTCGTGCCGAATCGCGAATGCTCTCGATTACGTGTCGGCGCTGGCCAACCTTGGCGGGCAGGAATCCGCTGAAGCGAAACGAATCTGTGGGCAGGCCACTGGCAACCAGCGCAGACAGAAACGCCGATGCGCCCGGAATCGGCACGACCGGGACGTGATGCCGAATTGCAAGCGAGATTAGCCGGAACCCAGGGTCAGAGATGCCGGGCATGCCTGCGTCCGTCACCAGAGCAATTCGCGCCCCCTGCTCGAGATCAACAATAAGCTCCGCGGCACGGGTCATCTCGTTATGTTCGTGATAGCTGGTGGTGCGGGTGGTCACACCGTAGTGATTCAGCAGCTTCTGAGTCTGGCGCGTGTCTTCGCAGGCGATCAGGTCGGATTCCTTCAGCACCCGCAGCGCCCGCAGGGTAATATCTTCCAGATTGCCGATCGGCGTTGCCACCAGATAGAGTCCGGCGGACAGAGCGCTTCGATTCTTGATTTCTCCTAAGGCCATCGACGCGAGTCTACCACCGATATAGGCGCGGGCGACTTCGTCAATTGACGCCGGGCAAAGCAATACCTAGAATCAAGTTCAGAGGGCCTTAATCAACATTTCACTGTATTTCACGGAGCGATTTCAGGAGTCCATGCCACTTTACGAATACGAGTGCAAGAAGTGCCATCACCGCTTTGAGCGGATCGTGAAATATTCCGATCGCCCGATGAAGAAGTGTCCAGACTGCGGCGGTTCGGTCGAGCAGACAATCACTGCACCGGCCGTCCAGTTCAAAGGTTCAGGGTGGTACGTCACCGACTACGCTAAGAAGCCCTCGGCTACTGCGTCTTCCTCGAACGGGGATTCCAAGTCGAAGGACGAGGCCGCGTCTAAGAAGGAATCTACTTCGAAGGAGGAGTCGGCCTCAAAGAAGGAAGAAAAACCTTCGAAGTCGACTGAAAAGTCGAAGTCAGAGACGGCCGGCAAGAAAGCGGAAAAGAAGTAACACACTACGAATAGAGCAACGGCACTGCGCGCGAGATCCTTCGAGACCTGACGGTCTCTGAGGATGACGTCACGACTTGTTACGCAGCCTACCTTACCGCCACGTCATGTCGTAGCCCAGAGCGCTCAGGATGTGGTTTTCGAACTCATACTCCAAGATCACGGTGAAGTTGTCCCCATTGAACTCCCACGATGCTGCGTACCTTGTGAGCTGGGGCTGGTACGACGAGTACGCCGTGGAATACCGCACATTGCAGGGCTGCGGACAGGCAATCATGCCGGTCGGATCAGCTCGCCTGTCGCCGGTAGCAGCGAAGAAAAGCTCCGACGAAACATCCGGATTAGCAGCTACCAGGAGTTGGTGAGGCAGCACGCTCAGGGCATGTGGATCGCCTGGACGCATGTCTTGGGGAACGTTGGCGGAGAGTCGTTGGAGCGGATTGAGGTCGATCTGCTGTGCCACGCTCAGTTGAGCTTCCGTCCAGATCGCCCGCAGATCGGCGTCCGAGTGCTGGGTTTGATTCACAAACCCCGTCGGAGCCGGACCGCGCGAACTGCCGCCACATCCCAGCAGAGCCAAGGTAAGAATCGCAATCACGACAGTTCGCTTCATCGTTTCCCTACACATCACTAGTCACGCTATCGGCACCAGATATCCTTCCACACGTCCGGCGCTTGCCCGAACGTCGTACGTCTTTCACGTCAGGTTCCTCGCGGTTGGGCCTCCGCAAAGAACTGCGACAGTTTTCTTTTCGGCGGCGCCAAATTATGTAGTTGGCGATGGTGGAGGAGGAGCAGTCCCAAAACGGGATTGAAGACTGGAAAGACTCTAGCTGGGAGTTCGTCGGAAGTCCAGAAGCTTCGCGCTGCTGGCATGACTGTCGGTACTTCGCTAAAAGCCGCGGTGAATCCGCTTGTGATTTCGCTCATCTAAGCTAGAGTAGATAGTCGTTATAACGAGGATTCCATTATGATCAATATTCGGCGTAGTAATGAACGCGGCGGCGGCGATTATGGCTGGCTCAATACCCGGCATACGTTTTCTTTCGATCAGTATCACGACCCGAGCTTTATGGGATTTCGTTCCTTGCGCGTGATTAACGAAGACCGGGTCGCTCCCGGCGAAGGGTTCCCCACCCATCCGCACCGGGACATGGAAATCATTACCTACATTCTGGAGGGCGCGCTTGAGCACAAGGACAGCCTGGGCACAGGTTCGGTCATCCGCCCCGGCGATGGGCAACGCATGAGCGCTGGCCGCGGCATCCGCCATAGCGAGATGAATGCATCGCCAACCGAACCAGCCCATCTGCTTCAGATCTGGATCATGCCCGACCGGTCCGGCCATGAGCCCAGCTACGAGCAGAGGGCATTCCCTGATGATGAAAAGCGCGGCAAGCTGCGCCTGATCGCCGGGCCGGACGGCAAAGATGGCTCGGTAACCATCCATCAAGATGCGCCCTTGTATGTGAGTCTCTTGTCGCCAGGACAGCAGGTCACCCATGAATTGGCAAAGGGCCGCTATGCGTGGCTGCAGATCGCCAAGGGGGCAGTGGAGTTGAATGGGAAGCCGCTGAAACAGGGCGACGGCGCAGCGGTGAGCGATGAACAAAAGCTGGTCATCAAAGGCGTAGAAGAGGCCGAGGTACTACTGTTCGATCTGGCGTAGTCCGCCGGCCGTAGAGACGTAGCTCGCTACGTCTCTACAGTGTGGTTTGTGGTTCAATAGTTCCTGAGGAAACCCATGGCAGAAGAATCGAAGCCGATCCGGATCGTTTTGATCAACGGCAGCGTGCGTCCGGGAAACTACACCAGCATGGCGTCCGCCTTGGTCGTAGACGAACTGAAAAAAGATCCAAAGGTTGACGTCGAAGTAATCAATCCGCTGGAGCTCAATTTGCCGCTGCCCGGAACTAATCCCCACGCAGAAGGAACCCGCAAACTTCAGGAAGCGGTGAAGCAAGCGACCCTGGTAATACTCGCGACCCCGGAATATCACGGCAGCCTGAGCAGCGTGATGAAGCTGGTCATCGAGAACCTGGGATTCCCCTCGGTCCTCGCGGGAAAACCGGTCGCGCTGCTGGGTGTGGCGGCGGGGTCGATTGGCGCCGTAAAGTCGTTGGAGCAGCTCCGGAGCATTGCTTCTCACATCGGCGCTTTTGTTTTGCCCCTAGGGGTTTCCGTCCCCAATGTGCAGAAGGTGTTTGACTCTTCCGGCCGCGTGCTCGATCCAGCGGTCGAGAAACTGGTGCGCAGCCTGGCGACGAATGTGATGAACTACATTCATCAAAACATTTGCCCGTCGGTGACACTCGAACGTCTGTTGCGGCAGGGTACGTCGGCAGTTGCCGGGTGAGATTCGAGTGCAGTATGCCTTCGTCGATTCCCGCCGGAGTCAAGTGGATTGCAATCGTCTTCTTTGTCGCGGCGGGGTACCTCGGCCTGATCGGCATCCTCATGCTCGTGTCTCCCGGCGCGGTGTCCATGGCGTTGGGAGCCCCGTTGCTCAACGGCTTGGAGCTGGCTGGGCCTTACATGTTCTTGCTGATGGCCGGTGTG
>Ga0210410_10006631_pt1 | contig 10049 bp, 9 predicted proteins | sample IncBWC4MmetaG_FD_161058 | JGI IMG/M metagenome (GOLD analysis project Ga0210410, IMG submission 161058) | Forest soil microbial communities from Barre Woods Harvard Forest LTER site, Petersham, Massachusetts, United States - Inc-BW-C-4-M | ecosystem: Environmental > Terrestrial > Soil >... | reverse complement strand
GCAGCCGCGTGCGCGCGCTCGCGCTGGTGATCGCCTGCGAGATCAGCCCGCTCAACAATTCCGGGGTCCTCAATTACCTCCAGGGGCCGATGCACGCGGACGAGCGTACGGTGAACGCCTGGTACGCGCAGTGGATCGCACGCGGCTTCGATGCGCTGGAGAAGGAAGTGAGCAAGACGAGCGGCGATGGGCGTCACATGTACGGGACGGCGGTGACACTCGCCGATGTCTGCATCGTTCCGCAGATGTACAACGCGCGCCGCTATCAGTGCGACCTCGCGCCCTATCCCACCCTGCGCGGGATCTGCGCGCACCTCGAGACGCTGCCGGCGTTCGCGCGCGCGGCGCCCGAGGCGTTCGCGAGCGCTTAGGCGGCGCAGCGCTGCACGAACGCCACGTAGCCCGCGAGGAACTGCTGCAGCTGCCGCTCGATTCCCGAGTCTTTCAGGTTGCCGGCCTCGTCGAAAACTGTGGCAGCGCGCGACACCTGCAGCCGTCCGCCGGTCCAGAGCTGCGTGCCGAGCGTGCGCAGCACCGGCAGCCACGCCGCCTGGGAGAGGTTCGTGCCGAAGCCGCCGGGCGAGGCGCCCATGATCGCAAACGGCTTGGCTGCGAACACGCGCTTGATGTCGGAGCTCGGGCGCGACAGCCAGTCGATCGTGTTCTTGAACACGCCCGGAATGCTGTTGTTGTACTCCGGGGTCACGAGCAATACGCCCGCGGCGGCCACGACCGCCTCCTTGAGTTGGATGACGGCGGGCGGAAGGCCCTGGGCCTCGACGTCGCCGTCGTAGAGCGGGATGCCGCGGATGCTCGCGACCTCGAGCGTCGCATCGGGCGGCATCAGCCGCGTCGCGGCGCGCAGGAGCGATGCGTTGTAGGAGGCGCGGCGCAGGCTCCCCGACATCCCCAGCAGCTTGACCATAAGCTTCTCTATTTTAGCTTCGCCGCCACCCGGCGGTAGGCCTCGCGGAACGGAATGCCCTCTCTCACCGCCAGGCGGTTGGCTTCCTCGGCGGCGTTGATCGCGGGATCGAGCTTGAGCGCCTCGCAGTTGAAGCGCATGGCGGCGATGGCCGGCGGCAGGATAGCGAGCGTCTCGAGCGCCAGATCGATGGCGCGGAACAGCGGGAACTTGAGCAGCTGCAGGTCGCGGTTGTAGCCCGACGGCAGCTTCGCGCACACCCCGAGCGCCTCGACGAGGCAGCCAAGCGCCGTGGCCGAGCGGCCGCGGATCAGCTCGAACACGTCTGGGTTTCTTTTCTGCGGCATGATCGAGGAGCCGGTCGTGAAGGCCTCCGGGAGCGTGAGGAAGCCGAACTCGTGCGTGGCGTAGAGCAGCACGTCGGCGGCCAGCCTGCCTAGGTCCTGCATGAGGAGCGTGATCTCGAACAGCAGCTGCGCCTCTGCCTTGCCGCGCGAGAGCTGCACTGCGGTGACCGGCTCCTGTACCGAGGCGAAGCCGAGCGCGGCGCGCGTCGCCTCGCGGTCGATGGGCAGCCCCGGCGTGCCGTAGCCGGCCGCAGATCCCAGCGGGCTGCGCGAGATGCGGCGCGCGACCTCGACGAGGCCCTGCGCGTCATCGCGGATCTCGGCGGCGAAGCCCCCGGCCCAGAGCGGCACCGAGCTCGGCATCGCCTGTTGCATGTGCGTGTAGCCGGGGAGCGGGGTGCCGCCCTCGCGTATGCCGAGCTCCTCGAGCGCGTCCGCCACCTGCAGCGCGCCGCTGCTCAAATCCTCGATGGCCTCGCGCAGGTACAGGCGGATGGCGGTGAGCACCTGGTCGTTGCGCGAGCGCCCGAGATGAATGCGCGCCCCGGCGGTGCCGATGCGCTCGGTGAGGCGCCGCTCGAGCGCCGTCTGCCCGTCCTCGTCCTGAAGCTCGACGTGCCAGAGCCCGCGGGCGTGCTCGTCGGCGAGCTCCTTCAGGCCGTCGCGGATCGCATCGAGGTCGGTGAGCGAGAGCAGTTCCTGGGCGTTGAGCATCTCGGCGTGCGCGATCGAGGCGCGCACGTCGTAGGGCACCAGGCGGTCATCGAGCGCGTGGTCCTCGCCCGCCGTATAGCGCAGTACCCGCGCGTCGAGCGGCGTGCCCTTGTCCCACAGGCGCGTCATGACAGGGTGCTCTGCTGCTCGGCGGGGGTGAGCGCGTTGATGTCGGCGACGATGAGCGTGCCGGTGCCCTCGTTGGTGAATACCTCGCCGAGAATGCCCTCGGGGGCGCGGTATGACACCACGTGCACGCGACGCACGCCGCCACGGATCGCGTCCTCGATGGCCTTGGCCTTCGGCAGCATGCCGTCGGCGACCTGGCCCGACTCGCGCAGGCGCTTCAGGCCCGCGAGATCCGTATAGGAGATGAGTGAGCCGGGATCGGTGACGTGACCCAGGATCCCCGGCGGGCCGGTGCAGAGGATGAGCTTCTCGGCGGCGAGGGCGGCGCCGAGCGCCGCGGCCACGGTGTCGGCGTTGATGTTGAGGAGCGTGCCGTTCTCATCCGCCGACAGCGGGCTCACTACCGGCATGAGCCCGTTGTCGAGCAGCTTCTTCAGCACCGTGGTGTCGACCGCGTCGATGTCGCCGACATAGCCGAAATCGACCGGCTCGCCGTCGGCGCTCAGGCGGACCGGCGGACGCTTGTGGGCACGCACCAGGCCCGCGTCCACGCCGCTGATGCCGACCGCGTCGATGTCGAGTTCGCGGCACATGGCGAGCACGCGGGTGTTGATGAGGCCGTTCAGTACCATGGCCGTGACGTCGATCGCGCGCTGGTCGGTCACGCGGCGCCCTTCGACCATCTGGGTCGACACGCCGAGCGCGGCCGAGAGCTCGGTGAGCTGCGGTCCGCCACCGTGCACCAGCACCACGCGCACGCCGAAGTAATGCAGGATCCCGATCTGCTCGACCAGCGAGCGGGTGGAGTCGGCTTCGGCGAACACCCCGCCGCCGGCCTTCACTACGAAGGTCCTGCCCTTGTACATGCGGATGTAGGGCGCGGCGCTCTTGAGCGCGCGGATGGCGAGAGTCTGATCGCCTCGATGCATGATCATGATGCGGCTTCCCTGATCTTCACGACTTCAACAGCTGGTGGAGCACGGCGGTCTGGACGGTGAGGCGGTTGGCGGCCTCGCGCTGCACGGCACTGCGCGGGCCGTCGAGCACCTCGTCGGCGATCGCGGTATTGCGCCGCACCGGCAGGCAGTGCATCACGCGGCAGTCGGGCGCGGTGCGCGCGAACCAGTCGTTGCGCACGCACCAGCCGGTGAGCGCGCTGCGCAGCCGCGCATCCCCCGCCGCATCGCCGTAGCAGCCGGTCGCGCCCCATTCCTTGACGTAGAGGATGTCGGCGCCCTCGAGCGCCTGGTCGCGCACGCTGGTCTCGCGCACCGTGCCGCCGGCGCTCAGCGCCGCGCGCTGCGCGCGCTCCATCACCGGGGCGGGCAGCGCGAAGCCTTCCGGGCGCAGCACGATCACCTCCATGCCGCGGAGGGCTGCCATGTGCAGGGCCGCGGCCGGCACCGCCAGCGGCAGGGCGCGCGGATGCCAGGCCCACGAGAGCACGAAGCGTCCGCCGCGCGGCACGGCGAGGTCGTCCATCGTCTTCCAGTCGGCGAGCGCCTGGCAGGGATGGTTGAGCGCCGACTCGAGGTTGATGAGCGGCTTGTCGGTGAGCTCCGCCATGCTGTTGAAAGTCGTCTCGGCGAGGTCGGCTGCGAGGTCGCGTCCCTCGGCGAACACGCGGATGCCGAGTGCATCGCAGTAGGAGGCGAGCGCCGGAATCGCCTCGCGCACGTGCTCGGCCGCCGCGCCGTCCATGAGCGCGCCGCGGCGCGTCTCGAGCACCCAGCTGCCGTGCCCCGGGTTGATGACGAAGGAATTCCCGCCGAGGCGCGCCATCGCCGCCTGGAACGAGGCGAGCGTGCGCAGCGAGGGGTTGAAGAACAGCAGCCCGAGGATCTTGCCGGCCAGCGCCCGCGGCTCGGGCTGCCGCTCGAGCCGCCGCGCCAGCTCGAGGAGCGACAAGAGCTCGTCGCGGCTGAAATCACCGAGATCGACGAAGCGCCTCATGCCTCGAGATCCTTGAGCGCATCGCGCAGCAGGTCGACGTGCTCCTCCTCCAGAATGTACGGCGGCAGGAGGCGCACCACGTGCGGGTCGCTCGAGGTGCCGGTGAGGATGCCGCACTCGAGGAGCTCGGCCTGGACGTCTTTCGCCGGCCGCGTGGTGCGCAGCCCCACCAGCAGCCCGGCGCCCGAGGCCGCGGTGACGGGACCCAAGACGCAGCTCCTGCGGATGTAGGCGCCGATGCGCCGCACGCGCTCGAGCAGCCGCTGCTCACGGATCGCCGCGAGCACCGCATTCACGGCCGCGCAGGCCATCGGCCCGCCGCCGAAGGTGGTGCCGAGGGCTTCGGTCTTGAGCGAGGCCGACACCACCGGCGACATCATGAGCGCGGCGACCGGGAAGCCGTTGCCGAGCGCCTTGGCGGTCGTAAGCATGTCGGGCCGCACGCCGTAGAGATTGGCGGCGAAGGGCTCGCCGGTGCGGCCCATCCCGCACTGCACCTCGTCGAAGATGAGGAGCGCCCCCACCTCGTCACAGCGCGCGCGCAGGGCGGCGAGGAACGGCGCGCCGAGCGCCACCGCCCCGGCGAGCCCCTGCACCGGCTCGACGATCACCGCGGCGGTATCGGTGGTGACATGCTCGGCGATTGTCCGGGTCGAGCCGCGTGGAATGAAGCTGACGTCGAACGGCGTGCGCGGAAACCCGTACCACTTGGGCGCCGCGCCCCAGCTGACGGCGCCCGCGGCGGCGGTGCGCCCGTGGAAGCCGCCCTCGACGGCGCCGACGTGCGCCCGCCCGGTCATGCGCAGCGCCACCTTGAGGGCATTCTCGTTCGCCTCGGCGCCGCTGTTGACGAAGAAGACGCTCCCGAACGGGAGCTTCGAGAAGCGCACCAGGCGGCGCGCCGCTTTGGCGCGCACCTGCATGGCCACCGCATTGCTCTGGAACTGGCAGGTCTCGGCCTGCGCAGCGAGCGCCGCGGTCCACTGCGGGTGTGCATACCCCAGGCCCGCGACCGCATGTCCACCGTAGAGATCGAGCAAGCGCTCGCCGCGGGTGTTCATGAGCCACACGCCCTCGCCCGAGGCGACCTCGACCGGATAGCGCGCAAACACCTGCGCCTGGAAGTCACGCGCCGGCGGCTTCACCATTTTGCGCGTGCCGCCCGCGGCGACAGTCGCCCTCTCCGCTCTCTTGGGCATGGCCGGCGCCTTTCAGGTCCACCCCGGTGCCGGCAGGGAGAGACCCGCGGTCTCGGGAAGCCCCAGCATCCGGTTCATCCACTGCACGGCGCCTCCCGCGGCGCCCTTTACCAGATTGTCGATCGCGCACATCACCGCGATGGTACGGCCGTTGGCGGCCGCCGACAGGTGCGCGAAGTTACTGGCCGCCACCTCTTTTACGTGCGGCGCGCGCTCGCTCACCCGGACAAAGGGTGCGCGCGCGTAGTACTCCTTGAGCGCCCCGCGCGCCGCCGCGCTGTCGAGCGCGCGCGTGAGGCGCGCCTGCACCGTGACATGGATGCCGCGCGCGAACGGCCCCGAGTGCGGTACGAAGGCGAGCTCAGCTTCGACGCCGGTCGCCGCGCGCGCGCAGGCGACGATCTCCGGCGCGTGCCGGTGGGCGAGCGCGTTGTAGCCGTAGAGATCGCCGTGACGCAGCGGATGGTGCGTGCCTTCGACGGGCTTGCGGCCCGAGCCGGTGCTGCCGGTGACGCCGCTCGCGAACAGTGTCGGCTCGACGATCCCGAACGCCAGCAGCGGCACCGCGGCGAGCAGCACCGCGGTGGCGAAGCAGCCGGGATGGCCGACGTGGGGAGTCTTGAGCTCGGCGAGATGCTCGGGCAACGCGCAGGTGAACTCCTTGAGGCGCGCCGCGGCGCCGTGCGCGTGGCCATAGACCCTCTCGTAGGCGTCCGCCGACGAGTAGCGGAAGTCGGCCGAGATATCCACGACCCGCGCGCGCGTGCCCGCGCGGGCGGTCTCGGTGAGCACCGCCTCGATGAGGCCCGCCGACACGCCGTGGGGCGCCGCGGAGAACACCGCCGCCGACGGCGTCGCGGCGAGGAGCTGCGTCACTTCGCCGCGCGTGGCGAAGCGCGTCTCGGGATAGGCGGACACGAGGTGCGGGAAGGCGCCCGCCACCGGCTCGCCGGGCGAGCGCTCCGACAGCACGGCGAGGAGCTCGAGGTTGGGATGGCCGGCGATGAGACGCAACAGCTCCCCGGCCACGTAACCGGTGCCGCCGAGCACCACTGCGGGCGTGCGGGCGCCGCTCGCGATTGCGCTTTGCGCGCTCACGCCGCCTCCGCCGCGGAGAGCCCGAGCGCCGCGATCAGGCGGTCGCCGAGCGCGGCGGCGTTGCTGATGGCGTTGAAGGCCGGCACGCCCATCTGTGCCCTGATGATCTCGACTCCCACCTGGTTGTCGGTGCAGGGTCCGGTCACCACGCACGGCTCGATCCCGAAGCGCTCGCGCAGCAGCTTCACTCCTCCCCAGGCCGCTACCGGATCGTTGGCAGAAAGCACCACACCCGTGAGCGCGGTGCGGATGTCGGGGGACTCGAGGATGGCGTCCACTCCGTAGGTGCCGAGGATGCCGTCACCGAGCTCGAACACCAGGACGTCGGGCTTGCCGGCGGCGAGCTCGGTCAGCATGGTGCGGGTGAGGGCCGGGCCGTTGACGCGCGTCGTGGTGACCACGCCGAGGTCGGTGAAGATCGCGCAGCGCCGCGCGCCGGCGTCCTCCATTGCGAGGATATCGCGCCGCAGCGACACGCCGGTCGCCTTGAAGGCATCGACCGTGAGCCCGCGGTGGCGCATGCGGGAGATGATCGCGCAGGCGGCGGCCGTCTTGCCGGCTTCCATGCAGCTGCCGGCGAGGGCCACGACGGGCACGCCGCGCGTCTCGAGCGCCGCATTCGTGTCCAGTCGCTGGTAGCCGGCGCGCGCCGGCACGCCGATGCGCTCGCCGAGGTAGGGGAAGTTGAGGGCGACGCCGAGCACGCGGCAGTCGAAGGGCTTGCCCTTCTCGGGGTTGATCGAGTCACACACGCCGAGCACGCCGCCGATGTTCAGCATCTGGATGATGTCGCCCGGCTTGAGCGACTCGGGCACGTGTCCCGAGTAGCCGAACAGCGCCTGGCGGTGACCGAGCGCGCCGGCCACGATGTCGCCCTTGCCCACCTTGGCCATGCGGCCGCTCACCAGCTCGAGCGTGTTGTAGGTCGACTTGTTGTTGAGCACCTCGACCACGATCACGACGCCTTCCTCCGCGGGAATGTCGGCGGAGATGCGCACCTCGTGGGAGAGGCCGCAGGCCTGGGTGACCGAGGCGAGCTTGTCGACGATGACGCTGCGCATGCTGACCATGTCAGTGCTCCCCCGCCTCCGCCGCGTGCGCGCCGGCGCGCGTATAGAACACGCCCGGGAGCGCGACGATGCGCGAGAAGCCGAGCGCATCCACGGCCGACCACTCGCCGGCCGCCTCGCCATACACGCCGCGCGAGGCGGCCATGAGCGAGTAGGGCGAGTCGACTCCCTCGATGAAGAGATTCCCTGTCTGGAGCTTGAAGCGCACCTCGCCGGTCACGCGCTCCTGCGAGGAGAGGAGCAGCGCCTCGATGTCGCGGCACACCGGATCGAGCAGCTGGCCCTCGTGCACCAGGTCCCCGTACGGCTGTGCCAACAGCTCCTTGATGCGCTGCTGCCGCCCGGTGAGCGTGAGCTTCTCGAGCTCGCGGTGCGCCGTCAGCAGCACCTCGGCCGCCGGCGCCTCGAATGCCACCCGCCCCTTGGTGCCGATGATGGTGTCGCCGAGATGGATGCCGCGGCCGATGCCGAAGGGCGCGGCGAGCGCCTCGAGCCGCTCGATGATCTCGACCGGCGCGGCGGCGTGCCCGTCGAGCGCGACCGGCCTTCCCTCCACGAAGGCGAGCGCGTGACGTTCGGGCGCGCGCGCGCGCGTGAAGGCGTCGCGGGTCAGGAGCCAGGCGTCGTCGGGGATGCTGCCGCTCGAGGTGAGCGTCTCCTGGCCGCCGATGGTGACGCCCCAGAGTCCCCGGTTCACCGAGTAGGCGGCGCCGGTGGGTGGCACGGGCAACCCCCGCGACTTGAGGTAGTCGAGCTCCTCGGCCCGCTTGAACGCCCGGTCGCGCACCGGGGCGAGCACCGCGAGGTCGGGCGCCAGTGTGCGCAGCGCGACCTCGAAGCGCACCTGATCGTTCCCGGCCGCGGTGCAGCCGTGCGCGACGGTGTCGGACTCGAGCTCGCGCGCCATGCGGGCGATGGTCTGCGCCTGCATGACGCGCTCGGCGCCGACACACAGCGGGTAGAGCTGCCCGCGGCGCACGTTGCCCATGATGAGAAAGCGCAGCACCTGCTCGAAATAGTCGGCGCGCGCGTCGATCTGGTGGTGCGCAACCGCGCCGAGTGCCCGGGAGCGCTCGGCGAGCGCGCGGGCACCGGCAGCATCGATGCCGCCGGTATCGACGGTGACGGTGATCACCGGGCGGTGGTGGACTTCCGCGATCCACGGCACCAGGAACGAGGTGTCGAGGCCGCCGGAGTAGGCGAGGACGATGGGGGTGGTGCCCGCGCCCGGGGCGCTGCTTGAGCTCGAGGACATGGATCAGATCCTGAAGAGGGCGCGCAGGCGGGTGATGAGCTCATCCTGCGTGCGCGCGCTGGCGGTGGCAATGAAGATGGTGTCGTCGCCGGAGATCGTGCCGGCGACCTCGGGCCACGCGGCCTTGTCGATCGCCACGGCGACCGACTGCGCGGCGCCGATCGTGGTGCGCAGCACCGTGATCGACGGACCCGCGCGGCGCAGCTCGCGCACGAACTGCGCCAGCGTGGCGAAATCGCCGTTGGCCCGCTGCAGCTCATCCGGCGGCAGCACGTAGCGACCGCTCGCCTTGAGCACGCCCAGGTCGCGCAGGTCGCGGCTGATGGAGGACTGGGTGGCGTCGTGGCCTGCCTTCTTGAGGAGGCGCACCAGGTCCTGCTGCTTGCGCACCAGTCCGGCGCGCAGGATGCGCACGATGGCGCCGCGGCGCTCGAGTTGCTCGGTATCGTTCAGCATGGGCGGGGCCGTGCCTGCATAAAGATGCGCACATTGTGCATATTAATGCACACGAGTCAAGCAGGCACGGCTGCTCCGGCTACTTGGTGATGCTGTACACCAGGTCCGCACCGCGCGCGGTGCCGAGCTCGGTGCGCACCACCCAGTGGTCGCCGAGCGTGTAGCGGAGCTTCAGGGTGTTGAGCGTCTCGGTGAGGCTCACGCCGTAACTCACGTAGAGGCGTGGCGAGAGGTAGCGGCCGAGCACCAGCGAGGTCTCATTCGCGATCGGGTCGGTCTCGAGGCTCACGTCCGGGAGCCCGACCTGCGAGCCCACCTGCGCCGCGAGCAGCGCCGCGCCCTGTCCGAGAGCCGCGTTGCTCGCGGTCTGGGTGGCCTGGGCCGAGCCGCCGGAGAGGATGAGCGAGACGATCTGCGACTGCGGCAGCGGCGGGTCGGAGAAGAACGACATGCGCGGCTGCAGCAGCGTGCCGCGCACGTTCACTCCGGCGGTCACGTCGGGGAATTCCTTCTGCGCGCGCAGATCGACGCCCGGATCGTCGACCGGGCCGCCGGTGAAGATGAGCCGGCCGCGCTGGATGTCGAGCTTGCGCGCATAGGCGAAGTACTTGCCGTCCGCCACCGACAGCTCGCCGGTGGCGCGCGTGATGGCGTCGTAGCCGCTCCTGATGGTGACGCTGCCGGTGAGGCGGCCGGTGAGCCCCGAGGCATCGACCGAGACCTTGTCGCCGAGGACGAGTGTGATGTTGCTCATCACCACGAAGCGCTCCGTGGGGCTTGGCAGCTCGCCTCCGACGATCACCTCATCGGGTGAGGCGCGCACCGCGTTGGTGATGTCCTTGGGTTGGATCTTCGCGTACGGTACGGCGACCGTGCCGGTGACCTCGATGCGGCGTCCCGCGA
>Ga0210410_10006629_pt1 | contig 10049 bp, 7 predicted proteins | sample IncBWC4MmetaG_FD_161058 | JGI IMG/M metagenome (GOLD analysis project Ga0210410, IMG submission 161058) | Forest soil microbial communities from Barre Woods Harvard Forest LTER site, Petersham, Massachusetts, United States - Inc-BW-C-4-M | ecosystem: Environmental > Terrestrial > Soil >... | reverse complement strand
CGAATCGCTTCTGTTCTTCTGCTGCTTTTTGCGGCTGGTCACACACTTGGGTTTCGCCAGTCCGATCCCGCATGGGGAGTGGATACGCTGCTTGGCTCGATGCGGTCCATGCACTTTGACGTGCAGGGGTTCAGCCGGACCTATTGGGACCTGTTTGTCGCGGCGGGATTCTCGGTGGGCGTGTTTTATCTATTCGCGGCGGTATTAGCGTGGCAGCTCGGCGGCCTTCCGGCAGAGACTTTGGCAGCCATGCGCGTCACGGTGTGGGCTCTCGCTCTTTGCTTTGCGGCCATCACGGTGGTGAGCTGGAGATACCTCTTTGTCCTCCCCATCGTGTTTTCCATCGTGATTACCGTGTTTTTGACTGCGGCGGCGTGGCTTTCCGCGAAGCCGAGATGAACTTTGGCTGGGGAGCGACAGGGCCGATCTTGGGCGGATCGCCGGCCAAGCCGAAGTAATGCGTTTCCCTCGTCGCGCGGCCCGCTGGCGGCGATTGGGCCGCGCCTTAGCAATTCGCGCTTAGGGATCGGAACCTTTTTAGCCAAGCTGTCGTATATTCCTTACAGATGGTTAACTTACGGAGGATTTCAGCAATGAACCCGCTTCCCTACCGCAACGCCGGCACCCGGCTGGCACTCCTTTGCGCTGCAGTCCTGGCAGCGGCTGCCTACGCCCCACGATCGCAGGCCGAAGAGGTCACCAAAGCCTATACTGTTTCCGGCCGCGCTAACGTTCGCGTGGACACCAATGACGGCAGCGTGCGCGTTACTTCCGGCGGCGACGCCAAGCAGGTCGAGTTTAAGGTCGAGTATCAAGGCTACGAGCTGGGCAAAAACCTTCGAGTGGATTCCCGGCAGGATGGCGACAAAGTTGAACTTACGGCTCGCATCACCGGACGATGGGGATTCTCCTTTGGACATAACTCCAGGAACCTGCACATCGAAGTGCGCATGCCCAAGGATGCGGACTTGCAAGTGGAGACTGGGGACGGCTCGGTTCAGGTGAATGGCATCAACGGTGGAGTCAACGTGCACACGGGCGACGGTTCCGTGCGGGCTGATACGCTCTCCGGCGCCATCGATCTGCACACCAACGACGGCAGCATCACCGTGGATAACCTCAAGGGAGACATTCGGTTGCGCACCGGAGACGGCTCGATTGAAGCCCGCGAGCTGGACGGCAAATTGGAGGCCGATTCCGGCGATGGGCACATTCGCCTCGCAGGCCGGTTCGATGCGCTGAATGTGAAGACCGGCGACGGCAGCGTCGATACACGCGTGCTTCCCGGCTCCAAAATGCTTACCAGTTGGAGCGTTCGGACTGGCGATGGCAGCGTGGATCTGGTTTTGCCGGCCGATTTTCAGACCAATATTGATGCCACCACGGGTGACGGGCACATTAGCCTGGGTATTCCGGTCACCTGCGAAGGCACGTTCAGCAGCTCGCAGATTCACGGAAAAATGAATGGAGGCGGCCAGCCGCTGACAATTCATACCGGTGACGGATCCATCCGGCTGAGCAAGGGCGCTTAAGCTCACAAAGTTGGTGGAGATTGCCAGTTTGCGCCCTCTGGCTCTCTTCGTGTTTCAAATGTTCGCTGCGGATTGACTCGGCTGGATCGTGATTCGCCCTCGGAATAGGGCCAGTACCATTACTGCGTACTGGAACTCCAAACTTTGTCATTTTTTCCCTACACCTGTGCGTGTTTCCGGCAACAATTTCCAATTACATTGCCCCACTCAGGCCCTAACTCGTTGAAAGCAATCATAGAAATCATCTGGCCTGTGGCGTGCCAATATAATCTGCGCCGGAGGGACCCTCACATGATCATCTTCGTTCTCACTCTCGCGGTCCTCGCCCTTGTCGCCGTTTCTTTTGTTAGCTCCTTCGCCTCCTCCACCCGGCGCCGGTCGTAGCCTCCGCTCTCGGGGTACCTCTCGATCCGTCCTGCTTCTTAGGTAGAAGAACCCTCCTGCTCACGTTTCTCCCTGTCTATCTGGCGGTCACGGCATCACTAATCTTGGCGTAACCGTCTTCGGTGAGGATTCCTTTGCTGATCAGGTCATGCTTATCGCGGTAAGGACGGCCGGCGATAATTTTCCGCGCCTGACGACGGGTAATCCCAGGCAGAGCAATGAGTTCCGTCTCAGTCGCTGAATTTAAATCGAGCGCCTTCTTGTCGCCTCGTTCCCAGCCCTCTTTCGCGCCCTCCACTGCGGCATGGGCCTGTTCCGCCACTTCATCGGCGGCTTTCTTTAACTCCCTGCCCGCCTCCTGCAAAGCGGGCTTGGCCTTCTCGGTGGCCTTGGCTACCTCGTCGCGAGTCTTTTCATCGCGTGCCCGCTGATCACGGTCGTCGCTACTGAACAGGCCACAGCCCGCCGCAGCAAAGCCGAGCACGGTAGCCATGCAGACAGCCAATAGCCTTGTGGTTCGTCGAGATTGCATAGTGTGGCCTCCTGATGATTGGATGCCTCGCCCCGGAGAGTAGCGTTATAGAGCAAGCCCGGTTGCAGGCTCAAACTGAAAAATCGTTCCGTGCGAATCATTCTATTGTTTCGCAAGGATTACAAGTGGGTGTAGAATCCCGCCAAATCGCGAGCCCGAGAATGGGGAAACCGGGCAGGGGGGTGGACATGTATAAATTCCGTAGTATTTCCGTATTTCTATCATTCCTTATTTGTAGCTCGCTGGCCTTCGCTCAGGGTGGGGCTACAGGAGCGATCGGCGGAACCGTTCAGGATGCTTCTGGAGCGACCATCTCCGGAGCGAAAGTAGTCATCACCAGCGATGCCACGGGACAAAAGCTGCGTGAGTTGACGACCGATGCATCGGGAATATTCACGGCGGGCTTGCTGCCGGTCGGCAATTACACCGTGGAAGTGAGCGCTGCGGGATTTGCGGATACCAAGTTTACCGGTATCGCCGTGACCATCACGGAAACGACGCGCATGGTCGCGGTGTTGAAGGTCAGCACTTCCACGCAAGTGGTGGAAGTGACTTCGCAGGTCACGCAAATCAACACGTCCGACGCGGCAACCGGAGAGTCCGTAGGCTCGGCCACGATTACCACGCTGCCGCTGGCGACGCGTAATTTTCAACAGATTCTGACGTTGTCGGCAGGAGCTTCGTCGGACCTAAACGGCGCCTCGGCGCTGGGGCGAGGATCGGTGACCATTCATGTGAATGGCGGCCGTGAGGACAACAACAACTATCTGATCGACGGTATCTCAGTGGCGGACTTCGCCTTCGGCGAGCTGACGTATACGCCCCTGCCGAACCCGGACTCCATCGAGCAATTCAAGGTCAGCACCAGCCTGTACGATTCCACTCAGGGGCGAAACGGCGGAGGCAATATCAACGCCATTCTGAAAACCGGCACTTCGGAGTATCACGGGGACGCATGGGAATACTTTCGCAATACGGTGCTGGACGCCAATGATTTCTTCCAAAATAGAGGGGGGCATCCGCGGCCGGTGATCCAGCAGAACATTTTCGGAGGAGACTTTGGCGGCAAAGTGGATCCGTCCGCCAAATTCGGTTATTTTTATGTGAACTACCAGGGTACACGTCAGAGAAGCGGGGCATCCGCCGGAACCTCCATCAACACGACCATTCCCTACGTGCCCTTGCAGGATCGCCAGTCCATGGCGCAATTGGCGACGGATTGCAACGTGCCAAGCGTTGATCCCGTGGCGTTTAACCTTCTAAACGTAAAAAGCAACCAATTCGGTGGCGGGGCCGGCGGATTTCTGTATCCGTTGCCTACCAATGTCCCGGCGAACACGCCTTGTCTCACGCCGGTTAACTTTCTAATTAGCAGCGTGGGTAAATTCCGCGATGATCAGTTCACAAGCAACTGGGACCACGACTTCCATGCCGGAAAGGACCGCGTGGCGTTTCGTTTCTTCTGGGGCGATTCCGAAACTTTTCAGCCGTTCGGCGCAGATTCCTTTCAGGTACAAACCGGCGGCTTGCCCACGAATAACAACCTGAACTTCCCCCTGGACATACCGCTGCACAATCGAGTCGGCAGCGTCACGGAAACGCACCTGTTCTCGAACAATCTGGTGAACGAGTTCCGCTTTGGAGTCAACATCATCAGCGACAGGTTGAACAACATCCCCCCGGTTACCAACGCGGCCGTGGGAATCAATCTACCGACAGTTAACGGCGATCCGAATATTTACCGGCTGCAATTCGGGGCGTTTGCCTTCGGACCTTTTCCGCAACAGTTACAATCCGCTCTGGGCGACAGCTTTGTGATCCTGGACACCGTTGGCTGGACCAAGGGAAACCATACTTTCCGGTTCGGCGGGGAGATTGACCGCACCACGCTTCGCCGGAGCCTCCCGGTTGCCGACAACGGATTGGTTTTCTTTTCGCCTCCCACACTTGCCACGGATTTTCAGAGCTTTTTGGCGGGCTCGCCTTTCTTCGGCGAGGCTGGGGGTGGAGTAGGGATTCACGATTACCGCATTCCCGCGTACGCGCTGTTTGCGCAAGATGACTTCCGTGCAACGAAGAGCTTAACGCTAAATCTTGGCGTCCGCGTGGAGTTTGTGGGCGCTCCGTATGACGAAGATTGCAGGATTGGGAATACGGATCCGACATTGGCAAATTCGACGGGACAGCCCTTCGTATATCCCACCTGCGTCAACAAATATAAACTCCCGGGGCTCACAGGAACCGAAGCGCGGAGCTCGTTACAGAATAACTACGCAACGGTGTGGGAGCCGCGCATCGGTCTTGCTTACGACCTTTTCGGACACCACACAACGTCGATTCGCGCCGGGTACGGAATCTACGCGATCCGCGAGGACATTGGGGCGGTGGACAACCTCTCGTTTTCGGCACCGTTTTTCCCGATCGCGGTTAATTTTCTCCCCGGACCTGGGAGCCTTGCCAATCTGTTTCAGCCAAATCCAGCAACAGGTTTTCCAGGAATCCCGGCGCTCGGGGTGCTGAGTCCGGCGTTTGTGCCGCAAGCTGCCATCCCCACTGGGTTTCCCGCAAATTGCACGCTGGGAAACGGAGCGATGTCAACGAATTCCGAGCAATGCGGGCTCGGATTTACAGGCAACGTGAATAGCTTGATCTCCCTGCAAGTGCCACTTCATTGGATCGCGGGGACCACGCAGCAATGGAACCTTACAGTACAACGGGAACTTGGAAGCAACTGGTTCGTCGAGGTCGGGTATGTCGGCACCAAGGGCACGCATTTGCGCGCGACCTACGATCCGGCGGAGGCGCAGCTGGTTTCCCCTCAGCATCCCATCATCCTTCAGGGGGTGAGCTGCAACGGCCAACCTGCGCCGTGCAAGGTCGTGGATAATACCGCGGAAAACGTCAGTGCACGTTCTCCGTTCCTGGGGATTGCTCCCGCCAACTTCGAATCGTTCGCTCCCAACTCCGATTCCGAGTACCACTCCTTGCAGACGACCCTCGGCCATCACTTCTCGCATGGACTGTATTTCCAGGGCGCCTACACGTTTTCCAAGGAGATCGACGACGTTTCCAATGCCACGGTGGCCTTTGACTCACGCTTCAACGATCAGAATGTTGCAGCCGATTCGCGAGGCCTCGGAGACTTCGACCGCCGGCATCGGTTCGTGGGCAGCTTCGTATACCAGCTTCCGTTCTTTTCCCACGATCAGGGCATGCGCAGCAAAGCCCTTGGTGGCTGGGAGGTAAGCGGGGTCGTGACGATCCAATCGGGGTTGCCGTTTACTCCTATCGATTCGGGCGGGGGCAGCGCCTTCGCTTTCAGCAGTCCTAATCTTGCTACTCCGACATTCGCTCCCGGCCGCAACTGTGGCAATGCTCCCACAACAGGTGGAATGGATGGGCGTCTAGCCAACTGGGTGGATCCAAACGCGTACGTGAAGGATCCAGTCATTCCGCTCGCCAGCGGCTTACCGGGCGATGCCACCGGATTGGGCAATGCAGGGCGCAATTGCGTGATTGGGCCTCCGCAGAAGAATGTGGACTTCACCGCCGGCAAGATCCTCAAGATAACGGAGCGGCAGAGCCTGCGGTTCCAGGCGGAGTTCTTTAACCTGTTCAACCACCCGTCCTTCGCGAACCCGTCGGCGGTGGACGTCGAAAGCAAGGCTTCGTTCGCGCAGATCACCTCGGTGGTGGGAACGCCGCGGCTGGTTCAGTTCTCACTGAAATATTCATTCTGACGCTGTTTCCGATGGCCGCCGCGCTTGGCATAATGTGAGGATGTCGGAAGCGCGGCGGCCATTTATTTAGGTAGCTGCATTGACATCACGACTCGACTATAGAGAGACAGGTAACCACTCGGCAGGCGTGGCGACTTTCATGCATTCTTCCGGGTTAGACTGGAACAATGCAACGCAAGATTTTCTGGCTTACGTTCACGGGCCTGGGGCTGCTGGCTGACGTCATCCTTCCCTTCTGGTGGGCCTTAGGAGCCACCATTCCGATTGGCGTTGCCAGTTGGTGGATCGCTTATCGCAGCGATTGGTTTTAGCTCTTGAACTATATCGACTGGCCGGATCAGTTTCTTCTGCGGTCTCTCCGCTGAAACTTCACGATTCCTCCCCAGAATTCGTTCCGAGTCCTTGTACGGTTCCTGAGCGCATCGCGTTCATACGCAGAAGACTCCCATACTCTTCCTGAGTACTTAATTGACTTGCAATATGCCCATGCTTATCATTGCGAAGCAAAATCCCCATCATCCCGGAGCTGCTACCATGGACCTGAACGTAGCCATCAAGTTCGCACAATTGGTGAACGCGGCCTATGCGGTAAGACCTGACGATCTCACCAATCAGGCGGGAAATGCTGTCAACGGAGGACTGGGCGCCTTCAACGTCGTCTACGATGTCGTCACCTCCATCTACGCAAACGACCTGGCGACCGACTTGAATCCCGCTCGCGGCGCCAACCGCGTCTCGATTGGCTTGATCCTGCAAGCGCCCGCCACCGGAGACGCAGTCATTGTCATTCGCGGCACGGAAGGCATCCTCGAGTGGATTCAAGACGCCAAGTTCCTCGCCGTGCCCTGCCCTTTCCTTTCGGGCGCTGGCCACACGGAAGACGGTTTCACGGCCATGTACAACTCCATGTCGGTGGGACCGGTTGCAGGCTCCTTGAGCGTGACCAAGGCCATCACCAATCCCGGTTTCCCATGGAAACTTCCGGTCAGCTCGCTGACGATTTGCGGGCACAGCCTGGGAGGTGCACTCGCCACGTTGCTGGCCCTGGACGTGGCCGCGAACACTTCTTTCAGGAACCCCACGGTCTACACCTATGCGAGTCCGCGCACGGGAGGCCCGCAGTTCGTGAGCATGTACGACCACGTGGTCCCGGATACCTTCCGCGTCGCCAACCGGCTCGACATCGTTCCGAAACTGCCGCTGCCGCCGCTGTACGATCATGTTCTAGGACTTTTTGACCTCAGCCCGGTCAAAATCGGCATCCCGGTGCAATTCCTCGTAAAGCCGGAAATTCCCTGCCTGCACATCCTGACCAGCTACCTGCATCTTCTATCCCTGCTGGCCGGAGGCACCATTCTGCCGCTCAATCCTGGTTGCTGACCGCAAGCGCCGCCGCTGAACCCGCGCAAGGCCGAAAATTCCCGAGCGCTCGTCCCACAACCCTTTCTGGCTTTCCCTGTCCTGACGCATAATCACACCGGCGAATACAGCCATGGCCGCGACTCCCAACACGGTGCAACCTCAGCCTCTTTCGCGGCCCCTCGTCTGGGGCGGGCTATTCCTTGCCTATACAGCCATCGCCGTGCTTCTGGTGGAGTACAGATACCTGGATGATCTTTCCCGCCAACGCACTGGCACATTTCTGATGCGCCTGCTCGAAGAAGGCACGGGAGTGTACTCGTTTGGTTTATTGCTGCCACTTCTGTTTCGCTTTGCGCGCGTATACCTCTTCGAAGGGCGGGGCTGGCTGCGTCTGGTCTTCTTGCACCTCGCCACTGCCACATTTCTCTCCGCGGCGCACACCACGCTGATGGCCCTCAGCCGGCAAATTCTTTCACCGCTGATAGGCCTGGGCCGCTATGACTACGGACTTATGCTGTACCGCTACCCGATGGAATTCTCGAATGACCTCGTGGCCATCACGCTCATCACCGCACTCTATTATTTCTTCCAGCGTTTTCGGCTGGCGCAGGCCCAGCAACTCGCAGCTGCCGAAATGCAGACCAAACTGGCAGAAGCGCAGCTCGAAAATCTCCGGCTGCAGTTGCAGCCGCACTTCCTGTTCAACACGCTCAATACCATTTCTTCGGTCATGTATGAAGACGTGAAGGCTGCCGACGTCATGGTGACGCAGCTCAGCGAACTGCTGCGGCTGACGCTGCATGCCTCCCGCGCTCACGAGATTCCGCTGGCGGAAGAATTGCAGATCACGAGGCTTTACCTGGACCTGATGCAAAAGCGCTTCGAGAACAAACTGCGCATCACCTATTCCATCGACGCGTCGCTCAACAATTCCCTCGTGCCCCAATTGATCCTGCAACCGTTACTGGAAAATTCTCTGCGGCATGGGATGAAGCCCGGCAGCAGCACGATGGATCTTTCCATCGCGGCGCACCAGGAAAACGGGCACCTAATCCTTCAGGTGACGGACAACGGAGTAGGCCTGAGAACATCGGATGCCAACAGTGTTTTTGGCCGAGGCGTAGGGCTAGCGAACATTCGCGATCGATTGGCGCAACTCTACGGAGAGAAGCAGGAATTCGCGATCGCCAACCGCGCCAGCGGCGGCTCGGAAGTTACGCTGCGCCTTCCCTTTCACGCCGCTGCCGGGCCCGTGCAAGTTCCTACGCTGATCGCCGCACAGCCCTGCGAATGACCGCGCAGCCCACAATTCGCGTGCTGGTGGTGGACGACGAAGCTCCCGCGCGCAGAAAAATCCTTCGCCTGCTCCGCGATGAAGCAGGCATCGAAGTCGTATGCGAGGCGGACAGCGGCGAAGGCGCCATCGAAGCGGTCGCCAAGCACCACCCCGATATCGTGTTCCTGGACGTGCAGATGCCGGGCATGGACGGTTTCGCCGTTGTTCAGGCGATTTCTTCTTCCGCGAGCGTGGCAGACCGCGTTCCCCGCATCGTTTTTATCACTGCCCACGACCAATACGCACTGCGCGCCTTCGAGGTCCACGCGCTCGACTATTTGTTAAAGCCCGTCGGTGAAGAGCGCTTCCGAGCGGCTATGCGGCGCATTCGCGCGCAACATGCACAGTCCGGCGATGCGGTGACTTCCCGGCTTCGCGACATGCTCGAACAGCTACAGCGCGAAAAATCCTTCCCCGAACGCCTGCTCATCCAAGAAAACGGCCGCGCCTTTTTCCTGCCCGTTCGCGAAATTGTGTGGATCGAGTCCGAGCGGAATTACTTGCTGCTGCACTGCGGCAAAAAAACGCATACGCTGCGCGGAACGCTCGATTCCATCGCGGAAACGCTGGACCCCAAGCTCTTCGTGCGTATCAACCGCGGGAACCTCGTGCGGCTCGAGGCCATCCGTGAACTGCTTCCGTGGTTCCATGGCGAATATAAAGTGGTGTTGCACGACAACACGGAACTCCGCTGGAGCCGGCGTTATGTCACGCAGCGGCCAGAACTCCTGAAGCTCCCCTAAGACTTTCTCATCCTGGGCGAATGGCCCGTTCGTCCCGCAGCCAGGCCCGCTCGTCCCACCGCGATTGCGGAGCGTATCCGCTATGGTTTATCTCTCATGGCATGAAATCCCTCACCTGTTATCTTCGCTGGATTTTGTTGGCGTTCCTTTTGCTCTGGCTGGCCTCGCGCCTGAGCGCGCAATCCGCGTCAGATACCACCTGGCCCAATTATGGGAACGATGCCGGTGGCACACGCTATTCGTCCGCGAAGCAAATCGATCGCAGTAACGTCACGCAACTCAAACTCGCCTGGGCGTACCGTACGGGGGCGCTTCCCCACGATGAAGAGCTGGACCACAAAGCCGCCTTTGAAGCCACGCCGATCCTTGTTGAGGGCAAGCTTTTTCTGAGCACGCCCTACGATCACGTGATTGCGCTAA
>Ga0210410_10006628_pt1 | contig 10050 bp, 5 predicted proteins | sample IncBWC4MmetaG_FD_161058 | JGI IMG/M metagenome (GOLD analysis project Ga0210410, IMG submission 161058) | Forest soil microbial communities from Barre Woods Harvard Forest LTER site, Petersham, Massachusetts, United States - Inc-BW-C-4-M | ecosystem: Environmental > Terrestrial > Soil >... | reverse complement strand
GTACCTGGCACATTCTTCCCTCTGTTCATGCTGGGTGCGCTGTTCGGCAAGGTGATGGACGACACGGGGTCGGCCAAAGTGATCGCGCACCGGATCGCTGCCTGGGCCGGCAAGAAGCGGGCGATCCTGGCCATCGTGCTCGCGTGCGGCGTCTTGACCTACGGGGGGGTGTCGTTGTTCGTGGTGGCGTTTGCGGTGTATCCGATCGCCAAGTCGCTGTTCCGCGACCAGGACATCCCGAAGCGCCTGATACCGGGCGCGATCGCACTGGGCTCGTTCACGTTCACGATGACCGCGCTGCCCGGGACACCGGCGATCCAGAACGCGATTCCAACGGCGTATTTCCATACGACCCCGTTCGCGGCACCCGGACTCGGAACGATCGGCGGATTGATCATGTTCGCCGGCGGGATCTGGTGGCTGAATCGCCGTGCCCATCGGGCGCGCGCCGCCGGAGAAGGCTACGGTCGGCATGACGACCAGGGGGGCACGGCTGCGACGGCCGAGATCTCGACGCCGAGTTTCCTGGTCGCGCTGATCCCGATTCTGCTGGTCATCGGACTGAACTTCGTATTCACCAGTTGGGTGATCCCGGCGATGGACACAGGCTTTCTTTCCCAGCCCAAGTACGGCGGAATCAAGGTGGGCGCGGTGGCGGGTATCTGGTCGATCACGCTGGCGGTGGCTTGCGCGACGCTGTTCGCCTTCGTCGCGAATCGCAGCCGGCTCGCCAACGCCGTCGACACCGTCAACAAGGGCACGCTGGGCTCGATGCTGCCGATGTTGAATACCGCGTCCGAGGTCGGCTACGGCGGGGTCATCGCTTCGCTCGCCGCGTTCGCAGTCGTGCGCGACGGCATCAGGAGCCTGACTTCCGACCCGGTGATATCGGTAGCGATCACGGTCAATGTGCTGGCCGCCATCACCGGTTCGGCTTCTGGAGGTTTGAGCATCGCAATGGCCTCGCTGGGGGAGTACTACCTGAATCTGGCGCAGGCAGCGCACGTCAGCCCGGAGATCATGCATCGGATCGCCAGCATGTCGGCCGGCGGCTTCGACTGCATGCCGCACAACGGTGCCGTGATCACGCTGCTCGGCATCTGCGGGCTGACCCATCGCGAGTCGTACCTCGACATCTTCGTGGTCGCCTCGGTGATCACGGTCTTCGCGGGCATCTGCGTGATCATCCTGAACGCAATGTTCGGCACGTTCTAGGGTCGGAGCCGGATGATGAAGCGATTCACACAGCTCGTCGCGCGCCTGGTCGCATGTTCGGCCCCGCTGTTGACCCTGATTGGCGCGACGGCTCAGCCGGCAAGCGCTGCCAGTTTGCGATTCGTGACAGCGGAACTGCCGCCTTACACGTTTCAGATTCCCCCGGCCACGGTGGCCGAGGTCCCCGGTCCCGGACAGGGGCTGGTGCACGAGGCGGTGGTCGAAATGTCCAAGCGCCTGAACGCCAGCATCGCGATCGAATACATGGACTGGGATGGCGCGCAGAAGCTCGCGCTCAGCGAGCCCAACATCGGCATCCTGTCGATCACGCGCACTCCGGAACGCGAGGAGCACTACCAGTGGTGCTGCCGCATCGTGACCGACGATCTGATCCTGGTCGGGGGCCAGGGCGTCGACGTGTCGAGCCTGGAGAAGGTCAAGGATCGGCCGATCGGGGTGCTGTTCCACAGCGGCGCCGAGGCATTGGTGCGCTCGCTCGGCTTCTCCAGGATCCACACCTCGCCCGAGGAGTGGCTCAACGCCACCTCCATGAAGGATCGGCGCATCGATGCTTGGCTCGCGCCGCGGCTGATGGTGATCCATGCTTACAAGGAGATCGGCGCGGATGCCTCGACGCTGAACTTTGGGCAGATCGTGCGGCCCAGCGAAATCTATCTCGCTTTCTCGAAGGGCACGCCCGAGGCCGAGGTGGCGCGCTGGGCGGGCGCGCTGAAGAGCATCCAGGACGACGGCACGCTCGATGCGATCTTGAACCGCTACAGCCGGCTGAAAGTCGAGGCGATACCGGACGACCGGCGCCGCGTCACACCGGGCGCGATCCTGTGGAACAACTGAGGTGCGCAGCACCGACTCTCACCCCCGGCCCTCTCCCGCAACCCTCCTTCGCGCTGCGCGCTTCGGAGGCCAAGGCGGCAGAGGGGAGGAACTGCGCTTCCCCGGTCGCGATCAGCCGTTCACATGGGCCGAGGGTGAGGGTGCTGGATTAGGAGACATCAGATGCTGAGCAGCCATCCGCTTCTGGCCGAGCTGCGTGCGACGCACCAGGGCAAGTTCGTCAGCGCCGCCGACGCGGTTCGATTGATCCGCGACGGCGATACGGTTGCCACCGGCGGCTTCGTCGGCATCGGGTTCGCCGAGTCGATCGCGGTCGCGCTCGAGGAACTGTACCTGTCGAGCCAAAGCGGCGCGCCACAACTGCAAGGCAAGCCGCACAACCTGACGCTCGTGTACGCGGCCGGACAGGGTGACGGCAAAACGCGCGGCCTGAATCATCTCGGCCATGAAGGACTGATACGGCGCGTGATCGGTGGGCATTGGGGCCTGGTGCCGGCGCTGCAGCGGATGGCAATCGCCGATCGGATCGAGGCTTACAACCTGCCTCAGGGGGTCATTTCGCATCTGTATCGCGACATCGCCGCGCACCGGCCGGCCCATCTTTCCCGGGTCGGTCTCGGCACCTTCGTCGATCCCCGCTTCGGGGGCGGCAAGCTGAATTCGCGCACGCGCGAGGAGCTCGTCGAGCTGATCACGATCCACGGCGAGGAGTGCCTGCTGTACCGCACGTTCCCGATCAACATCGGCATCATCCGCGGCACGACCGCCGATGCGGACGGCAACGTGACGATGGAAAAGGAGGCGCTGACGCTGGAGGCCCTGTCGATCGCGACCGCCGTTCGAAACTCCGGTGGGGTGGTGATCGTGCAGGTGGAGCGGATGGCCGACCGCGGCACGCTGAACCCGCGCCAGGTGAAGATCCCCGGCGTGCTGGTCGACTGCGTGGTGCAGGCGCGGCCCGAGCACCACTGGCAGACCTTCGCCGTCGCCTACGATCCGGCCTTCTCAGGTGAGATCCGCGTTCCTGCCGCTTCGTTGGGCGCAATGCCGATGGGCGAGCGCAAGATCATCGCCCGCCGCGCGGCGCTGGAGCTGCGGCCCAACAGCCTGGTGAACCTCGGCATCGGAATGCCCGAGGGCATCGCCGAGGTCGCCGCCGAAGAGCGCATCGTGGACCTGATCACGCTCACCACCGAGCCCGGCGTGATCGGCGGCATCCCGGCCGGTGGACTAAACTTCGGCGCGGCGACCAACACGCAGGCGGTCATCGACCAGCCCTACCAGTTCGATCTGTATGACGGCGGCGGGCTGGATCTGGCGTTTCTTGGACTCGCTCAGGCCGACCGCGAGGGCAACGTCAACGTGAGCCGCTTCGGAACCAAGCTGGCCGGGGCCGGCGGCTTCATCAACATCAGCCAGAACGCGAAGAAGCTCGTGTTCGTCGGCACGTTCTGCGCCGGTCGACTGCAGACCCAGCTCCAGGACGGCGAGCTCAAGCTGCTCGATCAGGCCGGGATGGTCAAGTTCGTCCGCGAAGTCGAGCACCGCACCTTCAGCGGGACCCACTCGGCGCTGCGCCGCCAGCCGGTGCTGTACGTGACCGAACGCTGCGTGTTCTCGCTGACCCGGGACGGCCTGGAGCTGATCGAAGTGGCCCCGGGCGTCGACATCGCGCGCGACATCCTGGCGCGGATGGACTTCGAGCCGATCATCCGCGGCACGCCGCGCGCGATGGACCCGCGCATCTTCCGGCCGTCCGCGATGGGATTGCGCGACGACCTACTGACCGTGCCGCTGCCGCAGCGCCTGTTCTATGACGCCCAGCAGAACATCCTGTTCATCAACTTCGAGGGCCACTCGGTGAGCAGTCGCGAGAACGTCGACGCGATCCGATCGGCGGTGGAGCAGCGAATCGGTTCGCTCGATCGCAAAGTGTTCGCGATCGTCAACTACGAGAACTTTTCGATTGCGCCGGAGGTGGTCGACGCCTACTCGGACATGGTGCAGGACCTGACGCAGCGTTTCTACATCGACGTGACGCGTTACACGACCAGCGCTTTCCTGCGACTGAAGCTGGGTCGGGCACTCGACCAGCGCGGCGTGGCGCCGCATATCTTCGAGAGCGCGGACGAGGCCCATCTGCGCCTGCAGGACATCGAGCGCCGGCTGCAGGGCTGACGGGCGCTCCAGTGCATGCCGGGAATAGAAGTCGAGGCGTTGCGGTTCGACGCGGCCGGTGCCCCATTTTCCGAGCGCTACGGCGACGTGTATGCAAGCCGCAGCGGGGCGCTGGGCCAGGCGCGACACGTGTTCCTGGGCGGCAACGACCTGCCGTCGCGCTGGCGTGGCCGCGACCAGTTCGTGATCCTCGAAACGGGCTTCGGGCTCGGAATCAATTTCCTGGCGACGTGGCAGGCCTGGCGCGAGGACCCTGAGCGACCGCGCCGGCTGCACTTCGTTTCGATCGAACGTCACCCGCTGCCGGCCGACGCAGTGACGAGCTGCGCGCCCTCCTCCTTGAGCGAGCTTGCGGGCGAGCTGGGTCGCGCCTGGCCACCGGCGCTCACCGGCCTGCATCAGCGCACGTTCGACACCGGTGCGGTCACGCTGACGCTCGGACTGGGCGACGCGCGAACGCTGATCCCGGAGCTGAACCTGGGGGCCGATGCGTTCTACCTGGACGGCTTTGCGCCGGAGCGCAACCCGGACCTGTGGGAAGCCTCGCTTCTGAAGACGCTGGCGCGCCTGGCGCGGCCCGGGGCGACGCTGGCCAGCTGGACCGTGGCGCGCGCGGTACGCGACGCGCTGGCGGCGGGCGGCTTCGAAATGGGGCTGCGCGAAGGTTTCGGCACCAAGCGCCAGATGCTCACCGCGCATTACGCGCCGCGCTTCAGAACAAGACGGCACGAACCGCCCTCGGCCTACAGCGGGCCGCGCGAAGCGATCGTGGTCGGAGCAGGGCTTGCGGGGTGCTCGAGCGCCGCGGCGCTGGCCCGCCGCGGCTGGCAGGTCGCGCTGGTCGAAGACGGAGCGGGGGTTGCCTGCGGCGCCTCCGCGCTGCCTTCGGGTCTGCTGTATCCAACGCTGGCCGTGGACGACAGTCACGCAGCGCGCCTGCTGCGCGCCGGCTTTCTGTTCGGGCGGCGCCAGCTGGATCACCTGCGCGCCGGCGCATTCACCGACCAGGCGCTGATGAGCGCCGCAGGAGTCTTGCGAATCGTTGGCGATGAGCTCGACCAAGACCGATGGCCCGATCTGCTGCATCAGCAACGCTGGCCAGCCGGCTTCGCGCGCTGGTGCCCGCAGCGCGAAGCGGTCGAAACGGTGGGGCTGCCCCCGCGCTGCGGCGGCCTATGGTTCGAAGGCGGAGCCGTCGTCTCGGCAGCGACGTGGTGTCGCGCGTTGCTGGCGAGCGAGCCGTCGATCCAGTTGCACAGCCGCCGTCAGGCAACCGGGATCACCCGCCACGCGAGCGGCTGGCAAGTCGAAGGCCAGGCAGCACCGATTGCCCGGGCGCCGATCGTGGTGGTCGCCTCGGCCATGGATGCGCCGCGCCTGCTTGGATCGCGCTTTACACCCGTGCGGCCGATCCGCGGCCGGGTGACGCGACTGGCCGAAGGAGAGCTTGCTGCGCTGCGCGCCGGTGTCACCGGGCTTGGATACGTGATGCCCGGCTTGGATGGCCGAGTCTCGGTGGGCGCCACGTACGAGCTGATCGGATCGGATCAAGGGCCCGGAATCCGGGAGCAGACGGCGCACGACAGCAATCTGGAACGATTGTCGCAGCTGCTCGCGAAGACCGCGCCGATTCGAATCGACGGCGGCTTCGACGGCGTACGGTGCGTGGCGACGGATCGGATGCCGCTAGCCGGCGCCGTGGGCGATGAGGCCGAGGCACTGGCGGTGGGCGCGCGCCTGCAGGGAGCGCACTTGCGCGATCTGCCGCGACGCAGCGGGCTGTATGCCAGCTTTGCGCTGGGATCGCGCGGCCTCGCACTGGCACCGCTGCTGGGCGAGTTGCTGGCGTGCCAGATCGAGGGCGAGCCGCTGCCGCTCGAGCGCTCGCTGGCTTCGACGGTCGACCCGGCCCGATTCCTGTTGCGACGGGTGCGGAAGAGCCAATCGCCATGACATCCTGTCATCGCTGGCAAATCGACTCGACGGCATGGGTTTGCCTGCGCTCAAGCGGCTTCAGCCTTGACAACGAGCGCCCGTCAGCGTGATCCTTCGTGCGGCGCTCGAGCGGAGGGCTGAAGCGCTCTGTGGTCCTCGCAAACTCAGACTCATAAAAGGTGACCAAGTGACCCATCATTCGACGACCCAAAGAGCGATCCTGGCTGCGCGCGCCGCTTTGATCGTGGCCGCGCTTACGTCCGCGGGCCCGGCCCATGCGAGCCGGTGCTCCGATCTGAGCCAGGCATTCGGAAGCCAGCTGGCCGACGTCCAGTGCTTCGAAAGCACCGATTTGACGACCAACAATCCCGCCACGACGCCACCCGACAACTCATTGCCGGGTCTTCCGCCGTTTGCGTTCACCCCGCAAACGGACCGCTCGAAGATTGCTCCGGTTGCCGGGCAAGGAACGCCGATCACCAAGGCGGTGCCCGGCGTGCAATTGAATGCGCGCATCGCGAGCGACCCGACCGGAGAAGCCCGTTTTCTGCTGCGCCTGCCCGACAATTGGAACGGGCGCCTCGTGGTTGCCGGAGCCTCGGGCACGCGCAGCGAGTTCAATGGTGATTTCGCGTGGAGCGACTACGTCGTGCAGGAAGGCTACGCGTATGCCTCACAAAACAAGGGCGTGCTCAACCTAACCCTCACCAGCGTGACCGGCGCGGGCGGTCCGCAGGACTGCCGCCTGAACCCGGCGTCTCCGGTTTACGTGCACTTCTACGACAACGACCCCGGGCAGCAGTTCACGCGCTGGCGCCAATACATGATCGCCGCTGCGAAGCTCGCGCGCAGTGGCCTTGCGGCCCACTACGGGCGCGGGCCGCGCTACACCTATGCCGTTGGCACCTCCAATGGAGGCTACCAGGTGCGCCGCGCGGTCGAAACGGCGCCGGATCTGTTCGACGGCGGGGTCGATTGGGAAGGCACCTATGTCGACCACAACGCGCCGAATCTGTTGACCGATCTGCCGGCGGGCGTGCTGAACCTTCCCGACTACATCAGTTCGGGCTACAGCCCGAACAGCACCGCCGCCAAGAATATCCTCGCCGCCGGCTATCCGCCCGACCTGATCACGGGCCCCGCCGCCGCCCCGTCCCTCTGGAGCACGTACGCCGCCGATTTCTGGGAGGTGACGTTCTGCCAGTGGCAGAAGCGACTCGACCCCTCGTACAACACCTACGTCGATGGAACGGGCACGTACAACTACATCGCGCGGCTGTCGGTGTCCGATGTGAGCGACCAGCTGTCCGACTTCGCCACGACGGGGCGCATCCAGCGCCCGCTGATCACGATCGCCGGAACCATGGACAGCCTGTTGCCGATCGACCACCATGCCCGCGCGTATGCGCGCAAGGTGCACGCAGCGCACGAAGGCGAGCATGCGGCCTACCGCCTGTACGAGGTCCAGAACGGCAACCATATCGAAGCCTACAAAGCGATGTTTGCCCAGCTCGAACTGATCGAGCCACATGCGCAGCGGGCGTTCGATCTGCTGGTGCAGCACGTGGAAGCCGGATCAGCGCTGCCACCCGATCAATGCATCCCTCGCGGGGGCGAGATCGCGGATGCTCCGGCGCAGCCCGGGCACTGCCAGGCGCTGCAGGCGCCATAGCGGAGGCGGCGGCCGCGCATAAGGGGCAGCGCCGTCGCCGTTCGCAAATTGCTGTAGGAATCTTCTGTAGCGACTATCCGCGACTCGATGAAATAACCGGTTAACGAAAGCCGGTAAATCAATGACGTGCGTGTCGATGTTGTGCGATAAAGATTGACGCTGCGCGTCGTCAGCGTACGCTGATCATGCAGTTTGCTGCACGACATGCGATTGACCGCCCTCGGGATGGTCGAGTGCATTGAACAGGCGCTCAAGTCTTGCATCTCCAGGGTGAACCATCCAAAGCTCATAAGGAGGTTGCCATGAGAGCTAACCGAACACTCGTCGGATCAACGATCGTGCTGGCGGTCGCCATGGCCGCAGGCTTGTGGAGTCCGCCGGTGAAGGCTCAACCCGAAGGGCCGGTTTTTCGGGTCGACCCGTTCTGGCCAAAACCGCTGCCGCACAACTGGGTGACGGGTGAGGTTGGAGGGACCTGCGTCGACTCGCAGGACCACGTGTTCATCGTCACGCGCGGGTTCCAGACCGGTGGCCTGACATCGCCCGAGGGGGTTGGAGGAAGGCCGGAGAAATCGACCGCGTCTCCTCCCGCCATCGAATTCGATCCCGACGGCAATGTCGTCAACTCGTGGGGCGACCCATCGCTCGTCGCGACCGGCCCGAACGCCGGCAAGAACGCGGTGCTGCCCAACGGGATCCACGGCTGCTTTGTGGACTATCAAGACAACGTCTGGATCGCGGGCAATGGCGACGGGGTTGTGCAGAAATACTCGCACGACGGCAGCACCTTGCTGCTGCAGATCGGGACCAAATTCCTGTGCGACGATGGTTCGGCGACCGGCGGCGCGTGCGGAAACGTCGGGCTGACGGGCAACAGCAAGACGCTGCTGAACGATCCAGCCGACATCGCGGTGGATCCCGCCAACGGGGACGTGTACATCGCAGACGGCTACGGCAACCATCGGGTGGTCGTGTTCGACAAGAACGGAAACTACCTGCGCCAGATGGGCGGCGTCGGCACCGGCCTGGGTCAGTTCACCGCTGGCGATGGCGGCCATCCGCACTGCGTTGTGATCGGCAAGGACGGCCTCGTTTATGCGTGCGATCGCGGCCAGGATCGGATCAACGTGTACAAGAAGGACGGCACGGCGGTCACGGAGATCCCCGTCATCCCCGGCACCGCCGCGCTCGGGACAGCCGGCTCGGCCTGGGACGTCGATTTCTCGCCGGGGCAGCAGCAAACCTTCATGTACGAGTCCGACGGTGGCAACGAAGTGGTGTGGATCTTTAACCACGCCTCCGCACTGGCCGGCCTTCCGAATGCAATACTGTCGGGCTTCGGGCGGCCGGGTCACATGGCCGGCGAATTCACGTTCCTGCACATGATGGCGGTGGATTCGCGTGGCAACCTGTACGCGGGCGAAACGATCGGTGGCAGGCGAATCCAGAAATTCCGCCTGAAGACCGACGATTGAGCGATTGCGCCATGCGGCGGCGGCCGGAAGGCGCCTCAGCTTTCGGCCCCCGCCCGCTGCCCTCAACAACGGCACGACCATCGCGCGGACATTCGAGGGTTAGTTGACAGGATCTGAGGCCCGTCGGCGCATTCGCGCGTTGTGTCTGATCGCTTGCTGGGTCGTTCTGATTGGACCTCGTGCGGCTTTTGCCAACGGCGCCGATCTACCTGCCGAAATCCCGCTGCAGGGGTTCGTCAAGCCTGAGAACGACCGCCTCCATGTGCTGATGCGCGTGCCGCTGGTTCTTCTGGCCAGCTTTGCGCTGCCCAAGCGCGGGCCCGGTTACCTGGACCTGGCCAACCTCGACGACGCGCTGCAGCGGGCGGCAAGTTCAACGGGCCGCCAGATCGAGCTGCAAGAGGACGGCATCGTGCTGGCCCCTGTCCTGCTCAAGGGCCGGGTCTCCCTGCTTTCGGATCACTCGTTTCAAAGTTACGAAACCGCGCTCGCTCATCTGCAGGGCCCGCCTTTGCCGCCGGACACGGACCTGTTCTGGAATCAGGGTTTCTTCGACGTTCAGCTCGACTATCCGATCCGGTCGGCGCGCTCGCACTTTTCGATCGACACGAACATCGCACCCGAGCTCGGGCAGCGTCTGAAACTTCGGCTCGAGTTTCTGCCGGCCGAGGGGCCGGCACTTCGCTACCAGGTGCCGGGCCGCTCGGGGCGAATCGCGCT
>Ga0210410_10006627_pt1 | contig 10050 bp, 11 predicted proteins | sample IncBWC4MmetaG_FD_161058 | JGI IMG/M metagenome (GOLD analysis project Ga0210410, IMG submission 161058) | Forest soil microbial communities from Barre Woods Harvard Forest LTER site, Petersham, Massachusetts, United States - Inc-BW-C-4-M | ecosystem: Environmental > Terrestrial > Soil >... | reverse complement strand
CGGCGTCTCGCCCGACGTCGCCAAGCCCGGCTGTCATCTGCGCGATCTCATCCTGCATCGCCAGCAGATCGGCTCGTTCGAGGGCGACATCGATGCCTACTGCGCGAGATTCCTCAATCCCGAGCATGACGAGGTGCGCGACACCGTGATTTCGATGCCCGACGGGCGCATGATCCGGCTGGTCTACAAGCGATCGCCGGATGGGGGCTGGGCCACAACGCTGGAAGACGTGACCGAAGTTCGCCGGGTCCAGGCCAGGATCGAGCATCTTGCCCATTATGACGCACTGACCAGCCTGCCGAACCGGACGCTGTTCCAGCGCCACGCGGAGGGCTTGTTGCTGGAGACCGCCGGCGTCGAGTTCGCAATCCTCTATATCGACATTGACGAGTTCAAGAGCATCAACGATTCGCTGGGGCATCTGATTGGCGACGAATTCCTCAAACGGGTCGCCGAGCGCCTGCGTCAGTCGGTGGGATCTGAGGACTTCATCGCCCGCCTCGGCGGCGACGAATTCGCCATCCTGCAACGCGCGGTGACAAGCGACGATGAAGTCAGCGCGCTGGTCGCGCGGATCTATCAGGCGCTGCGAACGCCGTTCGATTGCCACGGCCATCGCCTCTGCGGCGATGCCAGTATCGGCATCGCGATCGCCCCGCATCACGGCTCCGATCTGTTCGGGCTGCTGAAAAGCGCCGATCTGGCGATGTATGCCGCCAAGGCGGCCGGCCGCCGCACCCATCGTTTCTTCGATCCGGCGATGGAACGGCAGGCCAATCTCCGCCGCGAACTCGAGAGCGATTTGCGAACGGCGCTGCTCGAGGGCGGCTTCGAAATCCATTACCAGCCGCTGGTCGACCTCAACAGCGATGAAGTCACCGGCTGCGAAGCGCTGTTGCGCTGGCGGCATCCGGTGCGCGGCATGATTTCGCCCGCCGACTTTATTCCGGTTGCCGAGGAAACCGGCCTGATCGAGGAGATCGGGCAGTGGGTGTTGCGGACCGCCTGCGCGGAAGCTGCGACATGGCCGGCGCATGTGCGCGTCGCCGTCAACGTCTCTCCGATCCAGTTCAAGTCGCAGACGCTGTCGCTGAAGGTCGCGGCGGCGCTGGCCGAGACCGGGCTCGACCCGCGCCGGCTGGAGCTGGAAATCACCGAAGCCGTGCTGATCGCCGAAGACGACGCCGCTCTCGTTGCGTTGAACGGGCTGCGCGCGCTCGGGGTTCACATCGCGCTGGACGATTTCGGCACCGGCTATTCCTCGCTGCAATATCTGCAGCGGTTCCCGTTCGACAAGATCAAGATCGACCGCAGCTTCGTCAAGGAAGTGACCCGCAATTCCTCATCGTCATCGATCATCCGGGCGGTGGTGAGCATCGCGGCCGACCGCGACATGGTCACGACCGCGGAAGGCGTCGAGACCGAGCAGCAGCGCGACACCGTGCAGGCGCTGGGATGCACGCAGATGCAGGGCTATCTGTTCAGCGCGGCGCGCCCGGCGCATGAAATCCGCGCGCTGCTGGCGTTGCGCCCGGCCGAGGTCGAAGACGCGGCCTGAGGGGGCCCGACGGCCGCCGATCTCGCGGTTCGGAGCCATAACCCGTCCAGTACCTGAGCCATCGTTCCGTCAAAACCCCGATGGCCAGCCCTGCCACGACGTCGCTCGTCCAATGCGCGAGCAGGACGATCCGTGTCAGCACCAGGCCGGCCCCGAGACACCAAACCAGGTTGCGTTTTGCCGGCGGAAGCACGGTAGCGGCGGACGCCAGCGCGCCGACATGAATGGCATGGCCGGATGGAAAGGCATCGAGCCGTCTGCCCGAGAGCGGCACGCCGTGAAGATGACCACGAACGGTCAGGCGGTCGGGCCGCTCCTGATCGAACACGGCCTTCAGCACGTGGGGAACGATGGTCACCGCAATGGTGGTGAGCAGAAGGTGGTCGCTGTCGTGGCGATGGCGCGCGGTTCTGTTGCGGCAATAGACCCACCAGCCCGCGGCGAGCGCGCACAGCAAATGTTCGTCCGCGCCCCAGGTCAGGACTTCGGCGGCTTCTTCCGTTTCCGGGCAGGCATGTGCCGAAACCGCATTCGCGATTTCAATGTCGGGCCGGGTCGGACGGACCCGATAAAACGCCATGGCGTATTGCTCTCTTCAGGCGATGCCAAAAGAAGCCCGGCCACCTCGGTCGATGAGGCCGGGCGAGGTTTGGTCCGGCGTTGGGAGGAACGCCGTGAAAGGAAAACCACGGGTGGAATAGATTGTTCCGCGGACGCGTCATGGTTTGCTGCACGGGCCTCAGGGCCGCCTGGCGGCGCTGGTCCATCGTGCAATCAGGGGCACGGCGTACCAGAAGCCAACCAGCAGGGCGAAGCTCACCGCCGCATAGCCGGCGGCGGCGACTTCGTTGTCGGTTACTTTTCCAAGCACCACGTAACTCTCCGCCGAGAGTCCGGCAGCCAAAAACAACGGTGCGGCGACCACAAGCGCCGACACGGCGCGGAGAAACTGCTCCGAATCCTCGCCATTAAAGCAGAGGCGGTGCAGGGCGGCCGGGGTCATCAGGAGGACGACGTTGATGGCGACCAGTCCAAGCGCGATCGCATGCACGATTTTGGCTGCCTGCGGAAGCCGGTCAAATCCCGCGGTCAGCATCGCGATGAATTGAAATCCGAACAATGCCTGCGCGCCGGGAATGATCACGCGCGCTTCCGTCAGCACCTGCTCGACCTTGGTCGCGAGCGATGTTCCCGCGCGAGAAGTGTCCGGCATGACGTTCTTCTGCCGATGTACCATTTCCGGTCCAAACCACGCCAAGGCAGCGATGAGCGTCAAGGCAGCGCCACACGTGATGCCGGCAGCAATCCCAAAGTGCCGCTCAATCACCACATAGCCGGCGAGGCCAAGACTGAGCGAGAATGGGATCAGGCCGGTCGTGATGTAAAACGATGCCACGCGAACCAATCGCTTCGACGATGAACCAATTTCCACCAGCCGGTGTTCCATCGAAGGGACGATCAACAGGCCGAGCGCGAGCGTTTGCAGGGCAAGGCCCGCGGCACAGAACGACTTTGATGCGGAGGAGAACTCGGCAAAACCGCTCTGGAAAAAGGCCTGGAATTGAAACCCGAGCATCACCTGGATGCCGAGGATGAGCAGGCGGGTTTCATCGAGCGCGGTTTTGACCTTGCGATCGAGCCCTTCCGACATCGGCGACCACGCCTTCCGCTTGGTGCTTGACGGCTTTGCCGTGCGTAAGCGCCCGACATTATTGCCGGCAAATCAGTCCAAATCAGTCCTGGGACGACGCCGGCTGCGCAGGCTCGCTGGATGAGGCTGTTTCGTTTTCGGCTTCTTTCTCGGCATCGCGTTCCTGTTCCTTGCCCTCGTGCACAAGCTCGTCGTCGCCGATCATCTGGCCGACGATCTGCTTGGTTCGCCCCTGTGCCTTCTCTCTGAGTTTGGTCATGATGGCCTCCTGTCGGGAGAAAACCGGGGGAGCCCGAAATGTTTCCTCATCGGGAGATGAAATCAGCGCGGCTCAGGAACGTTGTTCGACCTTGCCGATTGACCGGGGGTCCCACGACATCAGACGGAGCTTCTCCATGGACTTGAACGGCATGAAGATTGCGATTCTCGCGACCCACGGCTTTGAACAATCGGAACTGGAAGTGCCGCGCGATCGGATCAAAAAGGCGGGTGCCACGGTCGACGTGGTTTCGCTCGCGTCCGGCAAGATCAAGGGGTGGGACAAGAAGGATTGGGGCCGGCCGGTGAAGGTCGACAAGACCCTCGATCAGGCCTCGGCGTCGGACTACGACGCGGTGGTGTTGCCGGGCGGACAGATCAATCCGGATTTGCTGCGGGTCGAGCCCAAGGCGCTCAAATTCATCAAGGATATCTTTGACGCCAAGAAGATCGTCGCGGCGGTCTGCCATGCGCCATGGTTGTTGATCGAAACCGGCATCGCCAAGGGCCGGAAGATGACGTCGTACAAATCCATCAAGACCGACGTCGCCAATGCCGGCGCCCACTGGGAGGATTCCGAAGTCGTCGTCGACCAGGGCGTGATCACCTCCCGCAACCCCGGAGACCTTGAAGCGTTCAGCGCGAAGATCATCGAAGAAGTCAGGGAAGCCCGGCATACCCAACGCAGCGCGGCATGAGTTAATGGCGGCGTGGACCGGCGGCATCGAGCATGAAAAGCAAGCTTGTATCTGAACAGCCAGGTGCCCAGGTCCACGTCGTCATCCTGGATTCGGGCGAGGAGGCGTTTGCGGCGCTGACGAGATTCGCCGACGAAACCAAAATCTCCACGGCCTCGCTCACAGCGATCGGTGCATTCGAGAAGGCCACTGTCGGCTGGTTCGATTTTGCCGCGAAGAGCTACAGGAAGATCGAGCTCGGCGAGCAGTGCGAGGTCTTGAGTGCGATAGGAGATATCGCGATCGGCGACGACGGCAAGGCCAGCCTGCATGTCCATATCGTCCTTGGACTATCGGATGGCTCGACGCGGGGCGGCCATTTGCTGGAAGGCAGGGTGCGGCCAACCCTTGAGGTGGTGGTGACGGAAACACCGAGCAGACTGCGACGGAAAAAGAGGGCGGACCTCGGGATCGCCCTGATCGATATTGCGGCGGATCGGGGCTAGCGCTCAGCGCCGCCGGCTGGCCGCGTTCCTGTGCGGTGGATTTGCACCCTTGCAGGCAGTGGAACTTAATTGGCAAAACTGTGTTGTTCAGCGGGGCCGACCGATGCTGGCGAGTAATGAGAGTTGCAAAGGTTTGCGCCGCCGCGCTGCTGCTTGGCGCCTCCGCGGCAAATGCCGAGAGCGGCATGGCCTCCTATTATGGCGGTGTCGGCAGGAGCGGTGAAATGACCTGCGCCCACCGCAGCCGGCCGTTCGGCAGCCTGGTCAGGGTTTCCTATCGCGGCAATTCGATCCAGTGTCGCGTCAATGATCGCGGGCCGTTCGTTCGCGGCCGGATCATCGATGTCTCGACCAGTGCGGCGCGCGCGCTCGGAATCGTGCGCGCCGGCGTCGTCATGGTCTCGATCGATTGATGCGGATCGCCGACGGATTTACGGCTTCGCTCCCATGGGGCTTCGTTCGGAAATCGCCTTCCGCAGAATCCGCGACAGCGACTCGACCGAATAGGGCTTCTGAATGAGTTCGAAGCCGCGATCGGCATTCTCTGCCAGAATAGCCGCTGGTCAGCACCACCGGCAGGCCGGGGTAGCGCTCGCGGATGACGCCCGCCAGTTCGACGCCGTTCATCCCGGGCATGATGACGTCGGAGAATACCAGGTCGGCGGAAAATTCGTCCTTGGCCAGAATGGCCAGCGCCGCATCGGCGTTGACGACGCGGCGGACCGCGTATCCCAGATCCTCCAGCAACTCGGTGGAGAACTGCCCGACATCGTCATTGTCTTCGACCACGAGCACGCGGTAGCCACGGCCGATGGTCGACGTTTCGCTGCCGATGGCTGCGGCCTCCGCCGTATCGGCGGGCTTTGCCGCCTTCGGCAGATAGATGGTGAAGGTCGCGCCCTGTCCGATCGTGCTGGTCACCTCGATGTCGCCGTCGGATTGCTTGGCGAAGCCGAACGCCTGGCTGAGGCCGAGCCCGGTTCCCTTGCCGACTTCCTTGGTGGTGAAGAACGGCTCGAAGATCGCCTCGATATGGTCCGCCGCGATGCCGGTGCCGGTATCCGTCAGCGAGATCGCGACGAAGTCGCCGCTGCGGGCGGACTGGGCGCGCAGGGCAGGGATGGTCTGAACCTTTCTGACGCCGATCGTAAGCTGGCCTTCGCCGTTCATGGCGTCGCGGCCGTTCACCGCGAGATTGATCAGGGCGGTCTCGAATTGGGCGATGTCGGCGATCGCGAAACAATCGGGGGCGTCGATGCAGACCTCGATCCTGATCCGGCCGCCGACCAGCGGGCGGATCAACTGCGCCACGCTTTCGACCTGCGCGCCGACATTGAAGACCTGGGGTTTAAGCGATTGCCGGCGGGCGAACGCCAGCAATTGGGCGGTCAGCGTGGAGGCCCGTTCCACCGTCGCCGAAATCGCGTCGATGTAACGGCGGCGGCGCTCTTCCGGCAGGTCGCGGCGGCGCAGGAAGTCGGTCGCGGAGCGGATGATGGTCAGGAGATTGTTGAAATCATGCGCCACGCCGCCGGTCAATTGACCCACGGCTTCCATTTTCTGCGACTGGCGCAGCGCTTCCTCGCCCCGGCGCCGCTCGGTGATGTCGACGGCTTCCGGCACCGCGCCGATCACCGTGCCATGTTGATCGCGCAGCGGACGCATCTCGAAGTCGAAAAAGCGGTCGCCGATCGGAAGATGCAACAGCATCTCGGTCTGCACTTCCTGGCCGCTCATGACCGCGATGAAGGCGTCGCGAACGGCGTCGCGCATGCCTTTCGTACCGCTGAACCACGGTGTCTCCCAGAACGGCCTGCCGACGACGTCGGCGGCATTGGCGCGAATGCCGGCCAGCGCCGTCTTGTTGGCATACAGCACGTCGCCATGATGATTGAGCAGCCCCTGATATTGGTGGCTGGTCTCGAAGATCGCGCGCATCTGCGCTTCGTTGGATTCAAGCTGCGCCGTGCGCTCGGAGATGCGCAGCTCGAGGGTTTCGTTCAGCCGCCGCAAATCGTTCTCGGCCTGCTTGGCGGCGGTGATGTCATGGGCGACGCCGATGAAGCCGATATGCTTGCCGGTCGGGTCCCAGCGCGGTTGCGATTCCGAGCGCAGCCAGCGCCATTCGCCGGCTGCGTTCCTGTAGCGCGCCTCCAGCACGAACGGCTTGAGCGAGGATTCGCCGGCGCCCTGTTCCTGCAGGATGCGCGGCAGGGCAGGTCGTCCGGATGCAGCGCCTTGCGCCAGTCGAACACGATGGCCTGTTCGAAGGGAAGGCCGAGGAAATCGAGATAGGCCTGGTTGGCGAAAGAGCGGGTGCGGTCGAGCTTGGTCACCCAGATCGGCACCGGCGCGCTGTCGGCGATCAGCCGAAAGCGCTGCTCGCTTTCCCGCAAGATAGCCTGCGCCAGCATTTGATCGGTGACGTCGAGATCGGCGCCGACCAGGCGCTGTGCCCGGCCGTCGCGGCCGCGCTCGATCCTGGCAACGACGCGGATCCATCGGATCTCGCCGTCACTGGGCCGGATGATGGCGCTCGCGCGCGATCTCTTCCAGATGTTGCCGCAGCCGCTCGGCCGCGGCTGTCTCGGGGAGAACGTTGGTGGGGTCCGGAGGGGTCATGGCGCCGGCAATCTCTCGTGCTCAATTTCACACAACAAGAGCCGGCTTTGCCAGCGGTCATTTGGTCTTGGTGCCGGCGCGGCAGTTATAGGCCCTGCGGAACCCGGCGGCCTGCGCGTCATCCTCAGAACAAAACCAGCGGTCCGGTTCGGTGAGTGCGGGGTAACTGCGGCAGGCCTGCAGGTGGTAGATGCCGACATTGCCGGTGACGCGGGCGCGGACCGCGAACTTGCCCTTGATGTTGCAGCCCGGCGGCATCGCGAGAGTTTCGGGGAATAGCGCTTCGCGAATCTCCTTGTCGCGGTCGGCCGGGCACGATCCGCCGAGCAGGGCGCCGTCTTTCCTGCCGGTGCGGAACTCTTGCGGTGCAACGAAGCAGCCCTTCCACAGTCCCTGGCGATCCTCCCTGGCGCGCGCCTCGTCGGTCTCGAAGCGTCCGGTTGCGGCGGATTCGACATTCAATGCAAAACCCTGGCGGACCAGCAATTCGCTGAGACTGGTGGTGTCGCCCTCTATCCTGCAGGCGCCGAGATGCCGCTTTTTGTAGCTGGGGTCTGCGCCGAGATCGTCACAGCGGACCTCGCGGCCGCCGATCAGTTTTGTCAATTGATCGCGCGCCTCGATACCGCAGGTCCAGGCGTCCGCGTGCTCGTCGATGCACAATTGGTCGATCGCCGGCGCATCGATGCCGTCGAGCCGGTACGTCACGCTGCCGAGCTGCAGCGTGCTGCCGTCCCGGACGACGGCCGTGGCGGCCGAACTCTGAGTAGCCGGGAGAAATGTCGATAGCAGTGCCGCAACCAGGACAATTCGTGACCGCATTTGTTTCACTTCAAATCAAATTCCGAACCGATACGTTCTAGCACAGGCTGGCGCGATGAAACCAAGCGCTGTGGCACGAAGATGGCTCTTACGCTTCGGTCACGTGTATTCCTCGAGCGCTCAAGGCCTCAAAGAGAGCCTCAATATCTTAAGCCTCAAGCCGGTCGGTGAACGCCATGGCGAGTTCGTCCAGCTGGTCGAAGGTGATGAACCCGAACTGATTGCCAATTTCCACGGCCCTTTTGATCATTGCTGATAAGTCCATTTGATCCCTCCGAAGTTGGAGTTCCTACTAAATGGGAGAAGAAGCCTCGTTGACTTCGCAGGAACAAAAGAGGAACATACATTTGAGCGGTCCGGAATGGAAAAATGTCATGTCGTCCTCTTCACAGCCGAAATCCGGAGAGGCCGATGAGCTTGAATCCGCGGTGGATCAGGCCATTTCGGCCTGCGGCGGCGATATGAGGGCGACGATCCGCGCGCTGATCGTGGCCAACGAGTATCTGGAAACCGAGGTCGGCGAGCTGATGAAGGCGGTCTCGCACGCCTATGCGCGGGGCCGGTTCAACTCCTATTCGGGGTGAATGGCGCCGCCGGGTGCCGCGAGCCGATACGAGACCGTTGCCTCTGCCGATTTTTGCTGTACGACGGGTTTGTTACCCGCGTCCCCGCATGCCACATTGCGGGTGAGGACCCTGCCCAAAGCTCAAGCAAGAAGAACATGTTCAAACGAATTCTGATCGCAAATCGCGGCGAGATCGCCTGCCGGGTCATCAAGACTGCGCGCCGTATGGGGATAGAGACGGTTGCGGTTTATTCCGAGGCCGACCGCGACGCGCTGCATGTCGAAATGGCCGATGACGCGGTACTGATCGGGCCGCCGGCCGCGTCCGAAAGCTATCTCTTGATGGACAAGATCGTCGAAGCCTGCCGCAAGACCGGCGCGCAAGCCGTGCATCCCGGCTACGGCTTCCTGTCCGAGCGCGAATCCTTTCCGCGCGCGCTTGAAGCGGCCGGCATCGTGTTCATCGGTCCCAACCCCGGCGCCATCGCCGCGATGGGCGACAAGATCGAATCCAAGAAGGCCGCCGCCAAGGCCAAGGTATCGACGGTGCCGGGACACCTCGGCGTCATCGAAGACGAAAAACATGCGGTCAAGATCGCCGACGAGATCGGCTATCCCGTGATGATCAAGGCTTCCGCCGGCGGCGGCGGCAAGGGCATGCGGATCGCCCATTCGACCTCGGAGGTCGCCGAAGGGTTCGGTCTCGCCAAGGCCGAAGCCAAATCCTCGTTCGGCGACGACCGCGTCTTCATCGAGAAATTCATCGTCGATCCCCGCCACATCGAAATCCAGGTGCTCGGCGACAAGCATGGCAATGTGATCTATCTCGGCGAGCGCGAATGTTCGATCCAGCGCCGCAACCAGAAGGTCATCGAGGAGGCGCCGTCGCCGCTGCTCGATGAAACCACGCGCCGCAAGATGGGTGAGCAGGCGGTCGCCTTGGCGAAGGCCGTGAATTACGATTCCGCCGGCACGGTCGAATTCGTCGCAGGACAAGACAAGAGTTTCTACTTCCTGGAGATGAACACACGCCTGCAGGTCGAGCATCCCGTCACCGAACTGGTCACCGGCATCGATCTGGTCGAGCAGATGATCCGCGTTGCATCAGGCGAAAAGCTTAAGCTGGCGCAGAAGGACGTCACGCTGACCGGATGGGCGGTGGAGTCGCGCGTCTATGCCGAAGATCCGTTCCGCAATTTCCTGCCGTCGATCGGGCGGCTGGTCAAATATCGCCCGCCCGCGGAAGCGAGCCGTGACGGCATCACCATTCGCAACGACACCGGCGTGCAGGAGGGCGGCGAGATCTCGATCCATTACGATCCGATGATCGCAAAACTCGTGACCCACGCGCCGTCGCGCGCAGCGGCGATCGAGGCGCAGTCAGCTGCACT
>Ga0210410_10006626_pt1 | contig 10051 bp, 9 predicted proteins | sample IncBWC4MmetaG_FD_161058 | JGI IMG/M metagenome (GOLD analysis project Ga0210410, IMG submission 161058) | Forest soil microbial communities from Barre Woods Harvard Forest LTER site, Petersham, Massachusetts, United States - Inc-BW-C-4-M | ecosystem: Environmental > Terrestrial > Soil >... | reverse complement strand
GCTTTTGCCGCACGCTGGTCAAGCTCAGGATGCGAGAGTGGTGACGGCAATGCAGCTCTTGGAATCGGGAGCCAACAAGTTAGGCCCGCCAAAAATCGAAGGGACGGATGCTGTGGCCGGCAAGGAGGTGCCGGCCATGTATTTCGGTTCAACCAAAATGAACAACAATTTCGACCTGGTCGATGAAGTCGTGAAACAGGCTCAGGGTACAGCGACGATCTTTGTGAAACACGGTGACGAGTATGTCCGCGTCGCCACCAACGTAAAAAAGGATGATGGCTCGCGAGCCGTTGGAACCGTACTGGATCCCAACGGCAAAGCGATCCAGTCGATCGGGAAAGGCGAACCATTCTATGGAGAAGTGGACATTCTCGGCAAATCCTACATTACAGGGTACAAGCCAATACGGGATTCTTCACAAGGTGTTATAGGAATCTACTACGTGGGTTACTTGAAATAGATTGCTAGATTCCGCGCCCTGGGTCCTTCGAGGCTCCCACGCGAAGGACCCGGGTTGGACGGCCGGGCTCACAAATTGATCATTGATCCCCTGGCGTCGCAGCAGCCGGCTTTTTCAACAGAATCGGCCGACCAGCGCGATTGGTCGTCTGAAGGCCTTTGCCTCTGGCGGTCCGGTTGCGAGGTGTTAGTGTTATCGTTTCATAAACGTAGCCCTGAGGCCCTTGGAACGGCCAAATGAGGCGACACCGGGTCGAGTTTACCGTTACACTGCGACAGTCTGAACCCCAAGGTTGGCGTGAAGCGCGCGAAATCTGGTCGCGCGGTTTTTGCAATTGAGCTCATCGATGCGAACGTGGGTCCGAACGCTCATCGCCATTGTCTTTGCGCTCGGTAGCTTGAGCGCGATCTCCGAGCGAGTGCGCGAACAAGGCGTGAGCGACACTGAAATTCGTATCGGCAACCTCATGCCTTATAGTGGAAATCTGGAAGTCTTCGGCGCGATTGGGAAGGCCGAAGCAGCGTATTTCGAGATGATCAACGAGCGCGGCGGGATCAGTGGCCGTAAGGTACGCTTCATCTCGTATGATGATAAATCCAATCCGGTGACTGCGCTGGATCTTACGCGCCACCTTATCGAGGAAGACAACGTATTATTGATGTTCGGCTCTTTCGGAACTCCGGGCAATTTTGCCGTACGCAAATACTTGAATGAAAGGCAAGTTCCCCAACTGTTCGTCGCTTCCGGAGATGATCATCTATTCGATCCATCGTTGTTTCCGTGGACCATGGGTTGGCAGCCATCGTTTAGGGAAGAGGGTCGAATTTACGCCAACTACATACAGGCGTCCTATCCCGGAAGGAGGATTGTGGCTCTTTGGCAGAACGATCAAGTCGGCCGGGAAATAATCAAGGGCCTGGAAGACGGGCTCGGTGACCTCGCCCGTACGATCAGGGTCGATATCGCGTACGATGTCGCAGATGAGCATCTGGACACGCACGTATCGATCTTGAAGCAGTCAGGAGCCGAGATTTTTGTATTTGCGGGATCGCCTGCCAACGCAGCAAAGGTGATCCGAACAGCGGCGGAACTCAATTGGCATCCCCCTGTATTTATTTTAAGCCATATGGCTTCGTCGATCGCAACGGCGCTTAAGCCTGCCGGCCTGGAAAATTCCGTGGGCGTGATTACAGCCGCCTTCCTGAAGGACGCAAACGATCCGGCCTGGAAAGATGAACAAGCCGCAAAGGACTGGCAAGCGTTTGTCGACAAATACAGCCGGGCCGGCGGCAAAGACGACGGCGCCGCCGTCTTCGGCTACGCGGCCGCCGAGACTCTGGTGCAAGTGCTTAAACAGTGCGGGAATGATTTTTCTCGCGAGAACGTCATGAAGCAAGCCGCGGCCCTCAAAGACTATCAGGGCTCCGCTTTGCTGCCCGGGATCAAAATCAGCACCGGGCCCTGGAACTTTCGGCCGATCAAATATCTGCGACTGGTTCAGTTCGACGGTCGCACATGGCAGCCGATCGGTGACATTCTCGAAACGGCTTTCTCCAATGTCGGCAAGTAGCGACAGCTCGCATCCTGTCCATGATGATGTACTATCATCGCTGCTCCGGTTTTGAGGAGGTTCCAACCATGCCGCGCTTTCCCAGAGACCAGCCTGCGGGCGTCATCCCCGCTGTCCTGCTGCCGTTTCATCAGGATTTGTCGATCGACGAGGCGAGCTTCAAAGCTCATCTGAAGGACGTCGCGGACGTCGAAGGCCTCTCCGCCATTACTGTGAACGCCCATTCAACCGAAGTCGCCTCCTGCACGGCCGACGAGCAGTGTCGGGTAATGGAGATCGCCGGCTGGACGGTGGGCGATCGTCTACCGATCGTCCACGGCGTATGGGCCGATGGCAGCATCGAGGCTGCGGCGATTGCCCGCTGCGCGTCAGTCGGTGGTGCCTCGGCGTTGTTGGTGTTTCCGCCGGCGCCCTTCACATTGGGCCAGTCGGATGAAATGGTACTTGTTCACTTCCGCCGCATCGCCGACGCCACGGACCTGCCGCTGATCGCGTTCCAATATCCGCGCTCCACCGGCCAGGGCTATCCGCTGCACACATTACTAAGACTCGCGCATGAAATTCCCACGTTGCGCGCGATCAAGGACTGGACTCCCGAGGTGCTGATGCACGAGGTTACGATACGCGCGCTGCAAGGACTGAGCCGGCCGGTCAACGTACTCTCCACCAACAGCGCGTGGCTGTTCTCCTCGCTTGTTCTCGGGTGTAAAGGTCTGTTGTCCGGCGCCGGAAGCGTAATCGCCGACCTGCAGGCCCGGCTGTTCCGCGCGATCCAAACCAATGATCTTGCCGAAGCGCGCCGTATCAATGATCGTATCTATCCGTTGGCACGCGCTTTTTACGCCGACCCGTTCGTAGACATGCACAATCGGATGAAGGAAGCACTGGTGCTGCTTGGGAAGCTGCCACGGGCGGTGGTCCGGCCACCGCTTACCAAGATTTCGCGCGCCGAGATCGATCTCATTCGCGAGGCGCTGATCGAGGCTGAAATGCTGCCTGCGGCGAGGGCGGCCCGCGCCCGCGCCCGATGACACCGACCTTCAAAAATCCGCCAACTCGCTTTTCTGGAAAACCCGCGTGGCATTGCCTCTGCACGTGGCGTCACGCTTGAAAGGGTTACGCTTGAGCCATCTTCGCGAACACGCGCTGTATCAAGACGGGATCGGTATAAGCGCTGCGTGGCCGTAACAGATGTTGGACTTCGAGCATGAGCTTGTGAACGGCTGGATCTTCGGCAGCAAGCCGAGTCAGCGCCATGCCAAATCTCAGCGTGGTGTCAAAATTTGCCGGACGCTGCCCTCGCGTATCCGGAAATGCGAAGTCGAATTGAGCAACCGCCCACGGCGTCTCTATCACCGACTGCACATCGGTAAAAAAGGCTGGCGCCAGCCCGGCTATTGGAACGCTGCCTCCCGCAAGCCTCTCGAGAAGTCCTTGCAGCAGGCGCGCCTCCAGGGCGGCAACGCTCATACCTTGGCCGTAGACGGGATTGAAACGGCAGATTGCATCGCCGATGGGCAGGAGCCCGCCGGGGAAGGCATCGAGCCGCTCAAAGTGGCGCCGCACGCTCTCGGGGAAGCCATAGCGCGCGACCCCCTCCAGACGCCTGGCATGCCTGATCGCGTTGTATATGGTAGGCGTCCGAAGTGACCGCGCGAAAGTCAGGAACTCCTCAGCATCACCGGAGGGAACATCTCCGTGACGCCCGCCAACCGTTGTCATCCAACGGTTGCCCTCCAGCGGCAATAGCAGGCCGCCGCGGCTGTCATGGGGCGCTTCGCCGAAGGTCATGACGCCCTTCCATTCGGTCGAGGCGTCGTCCGGGATTGCAAAAATGCATGTGCCATATCCGAGGTCGATACCGATTGCGGTCTCCTCGGGTAGTGGCAACCCGATCGATTGCAGCAGAGCGAGAGTGGGGGTGCCGCGTCCGGAAGCGTCGATGACGAGATCCGACGTAATCGTCTCGCTTGTCCCGTTCCCGTTCTCGCAGCGCACGCCCGTGACTGTCTCTCCACTTGGAGACGCCAGTATTTCGGTGACCCGGCAGCGCTCACGCAGCGTAATGTTCGATCGACTTTCCACCCGCCGTCGCACGGCGTGCTCGATCATCGGGCGTGATATCGCGTAACTTAACCACCCGAGATCGCGTTCCGGAAAGGGATCGTAGCCGGGCCGCTCGACGCGAACATCAAGACCGGTCCTCAGAGGCACGGCACCTGCCTGTTCAAGATCCTGATCGAAACCTGGGAAGAGTTCGCTGAGAGCGCGCTGGCCGCTGAGCAGCAGTGCATGGACGTGGCGCGCCTGCGGCGTTCCAGCGCGATAAGCGGCCTGTGAGGGTAGAGTGTCGCGTTCCAGAACGACCACTTGATCAAAGTGGTCGGCGAGCGCCCCCGCGGCCGTAAGCCCGCCCATTCCTGCGCCGATCACAACGGCGCGCTTGCCGATCAGAGTCGCTGCCATGGCTACCTCCCAGCCGCGCGACTCCTGCTGCAGCAGACGTGCCGACGTCTGTTGGAACATATCGCCAATCGCCGATGAAATGAAGTGGTGAAATTCCCCTGGCCCATGCCGCCCACATCATTCTTGCCGCGGACGGTCAGTCAGCAACTCGAATCATGCGCGTTGAAAGCTTCCATAGGATCCTTTGTGGAAGACGAGGGGACTGCACGCAATTTCTTGACCCGAGATCACCTCGCCCAGGACTATCTCGTGATCGCCTGCCTTATGTACCGCGGCAAGCCGACAACAGATCTGAGCTGCGGCGCCTTGCAGCAAGGGGAGCCCGTCCGCGCTGAATGCAACCGCAAGATCGTCAAATCGGCTCTTCAGGTTTCCGGTGAAGCGACCGGACAGATCCGATTGATGCTGGCCAAGAATGTTGACCGAGAATAGCCCTCGTTTGCGAATGGCTGCGCCCGTCGTGCTGCCTTCGCTTGCACAAAACAGAAGCATGCACGGTCGCAGCGAGACCGACGTCAGCGAATTTACGGTCGCTCCAAAAAGCTCTCCGTTCCACTTGGTCGCTACGACGGCGACCCCGGTTGGAAAAGCTCCCATGACTGACCGGAATCGCACCGAATCCATCGCGGCCTCACTCACTTTTGCAGGAAATGATAACTCAGTTCTCCCGGGTCAGTCAGATCGGGTACCTTCCAGCCATCGAGGTCGTATTCGGCCATGCAATCTTCTGCAAATCCCTTGAACCGGTCGGCGTTACCGGAGGCTTGTGCGCCGAACAGGCAATAACGACGGATCTCTTCGGTCGAACCGCCGTAGTTGATCTCGTAGAGTTCGTGACGCCCGCCGAATTCGCTGCCCAGACAGTCCCACAGCAGTTTGAGCAGTTTGACGCGCTCTTCGGCCTTGTATCCGTTGGAGCCGCGCAGATAGCGATCGAGGTAGGGGCGGATTTCGCTGTTCTTGAAATCGCTCGCGTGACTGTTGAGATAGATCAGGCCGGAGGCAACTGTCTGCTCGATCAGATACTTCACCTTGGTGTAAGCCATCGTGGCAATGATCTGATAGGCGTTACCGGGATCCATATTCGGCAACACGTAGTCGCCAATCCATGGCCTGGGATCGCGGACCATGGCGTCCGACAGGCTCCAGAACAAATTGCGCCAGGCGATCACCTCGCCGACATTGGCCTGCACGCCACGATAGTCCTTGGTACCGGCGGCCTCCGTGGCCTTCAACAGAAGTCCGCTGATGAAGTCCAGCTTGACGGCAAGGCGGGTACAACCGTGCACGACGAAGCGCGGTAAAAATCCCGTCCTCGGGAAGAAATTGTTCGCCTTCTCGATGTCGCCATAAACAAAGACGTTCTCCCAGGGCACGAGCACCTTGTCGAGAACGAACACGGCGTCGTTCTCATCGAGCCGGCTCGAGAGCGGGTAATCAAACGGACTTCCCATCACGCTGGCGCTCATCTCGTAGGATGTGCGGCAGATGAACTTCACGCCGGGCGCATTGGTCGGCACCATGAACACGACGGCAAATTTCTTGTCCTGCAGCGGAATGAGCCCGTGATGGGCGACGAAGGTGTAATTCGTCAACACCGATCCTGTCGCGACAACCTTGGCGCCCGAGACGATAAGGCCTGCATCTGTTTCCTTCTCGACATGGCAGCAGACATCGGAGACTTCATTCGGCGGGCGATCGCGATCGACCGGCGGATGGATGATTGCGTGGTTTATGAACGGCACGCGCTCCTGGCTGAACCTGTACCAGCGCTTGGCGTTGTCCTGGTAGGGCTCGTAGAAATCGGAATTCGCGCCAAGGGTGGCGAGGAACGCGGCCTTGTAGTCGGGGGCGCGGCCCATCCAGCCGTACGTGATCCTGGCCCATTCGGCGATTGCGTTGCGGCCGGCGATGAGATCATCGATGTTCTTCGGCGCCTTGAAGAAGGCGTGTGTCATGCCGCCATTTCCCGTCTCGGTCGGCAGCAAAATCTTGTCCTTGCGCTTCTCGTCGTGGAGCGCGTCGTAAAGGCGGGCGACCATGCGCGCTGTGTTGCGGAAGGCCGGATGTTTGGTCACGTCTTTGACCCGCTCGCCGTAGATGTAGACGATGCGATCGTCGCGCAGCGAGTCGAGGTATTCCTGACCGGTTTGCGGGCGTGCGACTTTGACGTTGCCCGTATGCTCGGGTGGAACTGCCAATGCTGCGCCGCTCTGCGCTTTGCCTGCCATTTGCGTATCTCCCCTCAAATGTTCGATAATCGAACGATTGTCCGTATTTCGAACGTGCCAACGACGATACGGTCGGCTCCTCCGAATGGCAATAGCGGACGTTGCATCAGATGATCATGGACGAAACCTGTCCGGCTATGCGGGTTAATTCAGGGAGGAATTGTTCCCGCATTTCGTTGCGGGTCCTGCGGGTTGAGTGGGTCGACAAATTGATCGCGCCGATGGCCTGTCCGGTTCGGTCAAGGACCGGCACGGCCAAGGCGCGAAGGCCGCGCTCGAGTTCTTCATCGACCAGGGAGAATTTCTGTTCGTGGTCGGCGCGAATGCGGTCGAACAACGCCTGCAAATCGGTGATGGTTTGCGGGGTGTGGGCCTCGATGCGCTGCGATTTCAACCGCCGCCAGATTTCGGCTTCGTCGAGGTACCCGAACAGGATTCGTCCCAATGCGGTGTGCAGGGCCGGGAGCCTGCTGCCGACCGACAGCGTTGCCGACATGATCCGCCGTGCCGGCACGCGCGCGACATAGACGATGTCATTGCCTTGCAGGATTGCGGCCGAAGAAGATTCGCTGAGGCGCTCGCTGAGTTCGCGCATCAGCGGCAGCGCGCGGTCGATCCAGCTCTGCGTCGACAAATAGGCAAAGCCGAAGTCCAGAATCCTCGGCGAGAGTGAAAACGTTCGGCCGGCCTGCTCGACATAGCCCAGCATCGAGAGGGTACGCAGCACGCGGCGAGCGGTTGCCCGCGATAGATCGGCGACCTGGGCGGCTTCGGAAAGGGTCATGGTCGGACGCTGCCGCCCGAACGCACCAAGCACGGCAAGGCCCTTCGCGAGCGTCGCCATGAATTCTTTATCGTCGGGGTCGCCTTTTTGTTGCATCGGTGATCTCATCCCGTCACGGTGTGTTGACTTCACGTGGTCTCTGACGGAAGCTGGTCGACTAACGAACGTATGTTCGAATATCGAACGCCGGCGCTGGTGTCAAACGATCCCCAGGCGCAACCGGCGCATCCCGATGGGAGGACGCGCAGATGAACGGCCAGAAGACCATTTCGACTTATCGCGATTCGATCGACCGCCGGACGTTGCTGAAATACTCGGCTGTAACGGGAGCCGCGCTTTCGATGGGAGTTCAGGCGCCTGCGATCGCGCAGACACGTGCGATCAAGCTCGGCTATGTCAGCCCGCAAACGGGGCCGCTCGCTGCTTTCGCCGAGGCCGACAATTTCATCCTCGCCAATTTCAAGGAAGCAACGAGAGGGGGAATAAAATTCGGCAATGCTACCGTGCCGGTCGAGGTCGTTGTGAAGGACAGCCAGTCCAATCCGAACCGAGCGGCCGAGGTCGCCAAGGACCTGATCGTTCAGGACAAGATCGATCTCATGCTGGTCGCCTCGACGCCTGAGACCACCAATCCGGTGTCCACACAATGCGAAATCGAAGAGACACCGTGCATCTCGACGGTGGCGCCCTGGCAACCCTGGTTCATCGGCCGTCAGGCCAATCCAGCCGGCGGTCCGCCGGCGTGGAAAGGCTTCAACTACACCTACCATTTCTTTTGGGGGCTTGAAGACGTTATTGCCGTCTTCACCAACATGTGGAGTCAGGTTGCGACCAACAAATCCGTCGGCGGATTGTTTCCGAACGACGGCGACGGCAATGCCTGGGGCGACAAGGTCGTCGGCTTTCCGCCGGTACTCGAAAAGGCGGGTTACAAACTTACCGATCCCGGCCGCTACCAGAATCTCACGGACAATTTCTCCGCCCAGATAGGCGCATTCAAGTCGGCCAATTGCGAGATCATCACGGGCGTTATGCTGCCGCCCGACTTCACGACGTTCTGGAAACAGGCCTTGCAGCAAGGCTTCAAACCCAAGGTTGCGTCCGTCGGCAAGGCGATCCTGTTTCCGGTCGCCGTCGAAGCGCTGGGCAAGGACGGTAACAACCTGTCCTCGGAGGTCTGGTGGTCGCCAAATCACCCCTTCAAGTCGTCGCTCACAGGTGCAAGCGCCAAGGATCTTGCCGGTGCCTACGAGGGCGCGACCAGGAAGCAGTGGACGCAACCGATCGGCTTTGTCCACGCGCTGTTCGAAGTTGCTGTCGATGTGCTCAAGCGGGCGCCGGACCGCGACTCCAAGGCCATGGCCGCGACAATCGCAGCGACCAATCTCGATACGGTCGTCGGCAAAGTGCAGTGGAACGGGGCAAACCTGCCACCCTTCGCCGCCAGAAACATCGCCAAAACGCCTCTGGTCGGCGGCCAGTGGCGCCTGAAGGACGGTAAATACGACATCGTCATCACCGATAACCGGACCGCGCCGGCGATCCCGGTCAGAGGCAAGATGGAAGCCATCACCTGATAGCGCTGCGTGTCGACATACCATGCTGCTGGAAGTCGTGGGCCTCAGGAAAAGCTTCGGGTCAATCATTGTCGCCGAAAATCTTGATCTTGTGATCGCATCGGGCGAAGCGGTAGGCATCATCGGCCCGAACGGTGCTGGGAAGACGTCGCTTTTCAACCTGATCGCGGGCGGTCTCTCGCCAAATGGCGGAACCATCTGCTTTGACGGGCGCGACCTTGCAGGCATGCCGCCGCAGGCTCGGTGCCGGGCTGGCATCTCTCGCACCCACCAGATTCCACAGCCCTTCGAGAAGCTCACTGTGTTCGAGAACCTTCTGGTCGGTGCGGTGTACGCCCGCCGCAAAACGGAGCGCGAGGTCACGCAGTCCTGCGGCGAAATCCTCGAACGGCTGGGCTTGTTGAAGCGCGCCAATGCGCCCGCGGGGTCATTGACGCTGCTCGAACGCAAGCAGCTGGAAATGGCCCGCGCACTCGCGACGGCGCCGCGCCTTTTGCTGCTGGATGAGATTGCCGGCGGGCTGACCGAGGGCGAGTGCGCCGAACTGGTCGCCACGATTCGCGAGGTCCGCCGGACCGGCACCGCCATCCTGTGGATCGAGCATGTCGTGCATGCCCTGCTGGCCGTTATCGATCGCCTGGTCGTTCTCAACTTCGGGCGGAAGATGGCGGAAGGTTCGCCGGAGGAGGTGATGCGACTGCCGCAGGTGCATCAGATTTACATCGGTATCGAGGCGTGAGCATGACGCTTCTGCAGACCAGAAGACTCACGGCCTTCTACGGCGACTTCCAGGCGCTCTTCGGCATCGACGCGACGCTTGGCGCGGGTGAGACAATCGCCATCATCGGCGCGAACGGGGCGGGGAAATCCACATTCCTGAAGGCAATCGCGGGTCTCATTCGGCGACCCGCTGACGGTGTCCTGCTGGACGGCAAGCCGATTGGCTCGCTAAGCGCATTCGAC
>Ga0210410_10006625_pt1 | contig 10052 bp, 6 predicted proteins | sample IncBWC4MmetaG_FD_161058 | JGI IMG/M metagenome (GOLD analysis project Ga0210410, IMG submission 161058) | Forest soil microbial communities from Barre Woods Harvard Forest LTER site, Petersham, Massachusetts, United States - Inc-BW-C-4-M | ecosystem: Environmental > Terrestrial > Soil >... | reverse complement strand
GACAGCGCGATCGCGGCGATCCGGATCGAAAACACGTTCGCCAGCTTCACCGGCGACGACATGATCAGATCGAGATCGGCACGGGCGTAAAATACCCGCGTCACCGATTCGATCGCCTGCGACAGCATCAAGGCCCAGGCCAGGAAGATGGTCGCTGTCATCACGATGAGGCTGGATTTGTCGAGCGGCGCCTGCAGGCCGGCGAAGCGGCCGATCACGGCATAGGCCGGCAGGTGCATGAACGCGGCAAGGAAAACCAGCCCGATGACCGCGCGGCGCTTTCGCCCCAGCCGGCCGGCCGTCATCATCGCGAGCCACTCGCGCCACGCCAGCCGGAGTTCGTGCCGGGCAAACCAGGTAAGGGCCGCCGCGGAGCTCATGCGGCGACGGCCTCGGTATCGACCAGCGCGATGAACAGGTCTTCGAGGCTGGTATCGTGGTGCCCGTTCTGCTGGCGCAGTTCGGCGAGTGTTCCCTCGGCGACCAGCCGTCCCGAGGCGATCACGCCGATCCGGTCGGCCATGCGTTCAGCCACTTCCAGAATATGCGTGGTCATGATGATGGTGCAGCCGGCGCGCACGCGATCCCCGAGCAATCCCTTGACGTGACGCGCGGACACCGCGTCGAGGCCGGTGAGGGGTTCATCCAGGATGATCAGGCGGGGGTCATGCACCAAGGCTCCCGCCAGCGCCACCTTCTGGCGCATGCCCTTGGAAAATCCTTCACAGCGTTCATGCAGATGCGGCTCGAGTCCGAGCGAGACCAGCAGATTGTGCGCGGAAGGCTCCGAAACGATGGGATCGATCCCCCACAACCCCGCGACGAAGGCGAGGTATTCCAGCGGCGTCAGCTTGTCGTAGATCATCGGCTCATCCGAGACCCACGCCATCATCTGCTTGGCGGCGACCGGATCGCTCAAGGCGTCGATGCCGAACACCGCGACCGAACCGGCGTCGGGCGGCGAGAGCCCGGCCACCATGCGCAGCGTCGTGGTCTTGCCGGCGCCGTTGGGGCCGACCAGCGCGTAGAATTCCCCTGTTCGGACGGTGAGATCGAGCGAATCGACCGCGAGGCGGTCAAAACGCTTTGTTAACCCTCGCACTTGCAGCGCGGACTCTTGCGGCTTCATGATGGCGGAACAATCCCGGTTTCACATCGCGTGCGAACCATGGACCCAAGATATTGCGGCGCGGTGAATCGCGGACGGCAAATCCCGCCAATGCCCGCAAGAATCTGCCTGCACCAGGCAAGCGGCGCCTCATTGCTTCCCAAGCACCTTCATCATGGCGTCGCCGAGGATCGCCGGCTCATGCGGCGGCAGATAGGTGAGACCGGCCGCCTGACCGAGCTCCGTGATGGTTCCTGCGGCTTGCAAGTCGGAGAGCGCCTTGTCGACCGCGGCGAGCAGAGCCGGGTCGTCGGCGAGGCCGACATAGCCGCGATTGGCGCCGATCGGATAAAAATATCCGGAGGCCGCGAGCCGGGTGTCGGGATGGGCGGCGCGGTAGGCATCGAACCGGCGCAAGTCGAGCAGCGTAGTGTCGAAGTCGCCACGCTCCAGCGCACCAAGAAGATCGTCCCGGCCGGGGACCAGATGCGTGATGTCGTCGATCAGCCGCCCGTTGCCGAACGTCATCAGGATCGCGTCGGCAACGGTGCCGCTTTCGATGCCGATGCGGAGACCTGCGAGGTCGCCGACGCCGCCGATGCGGCGGTCGTGCGCCTTGGGACCAAGCACGATGGTCAGCGGCGAATAGATGTAGGGCCGGCTCGGCGCAAGCACGCCGAGCGGCACGCGGCGCCTGTGGTCGGGGCCGGTGGCGCCCTCGAAATCGGGCAGCTTCGCGGTCTTGACGCGTGGCACCACCAGCGAGTCCGTCGTCAAGGCGTAGCCGCCGACCAGGGAACAGCGGCCGTCCGAAAGCAACGCATTGATTTCAAGCGCGGGGCTCGAATCCTCGTCGAGTTTGCTGCCGAACCATTGGATGCTGAGTGGTCGGCCGAGCTTGCTTGCGACGGCCTGCGCCAGCGCGACATCGAAGCCGCTGTCGGGCTCGCCGCGATGGTGCGCCGAAAGCGGCGGCAGATCCTCGTCGAGACAGACTTTCAGCACCTCGCCGCCGGCGGCCGCCGGCATCGTGAAGACCGCGATCAACGCAGCCGCCGCTCCCGATGCTTTGAGCCAGGTTCTCATGGCTTCCTCTGGCTCGAAATATAAGCCCACAGACTAGCTATCTGGTCATCGCTCAGCAGGTCGCCCCAGGGCGGCATCTTGCCGCTCTTGCCCAGCTTCACCGTGGTGAGGAAACGCTGCTTGTCGTCCGGAAACCTGCGCAGGTCGGGCGTGATCGTGCCGGCATTGATCATGTTTGGGCCATGGCAGTGCGAACACTTCTCCGCGTAGGTCGCCTTGCCCTGGTCGATCTGCGCCCGATCGCCGCCGGCATCTTGCTGCGCCATGGCGGGATGCGTCGCCGCCAGCACGCTTGCCGTCGTCGCGACGGCGGCGAAATACGCCGCCGTCCAGCTGAAGCGTCCCTCGATCATGCGCGAAACCCTACTGGGTTTTTACAGCGAAGACCCACAACGACCCACCCGCCGGAATATTGGCGAGGCGTTCGTCGCCGGAAAACAGCGAATAGACACCCCCATAGCCGCTGGTCACCGCGACATACTGGATGCCGTCCTGCTGCCACGTCACCGGCTGCCCCTCGATGCCGGAGCCGGTCTGGAACTGCCACAATTTCTTGCCGTCGCTGGCATCGAATGCTTCGAACTCGCCGGTGAGCTGGCCCGAGAACACGACCCCGCCGGCGGTCGACAGCACGCCGGAGAAGCGCGGGATATCGCTCGGCACTTCCCACTTTGCCTTCCCGGTCATGGGATCGATGGCCGTGAGGTGGCCGCGCGGCCCCTGAGGCCATTCCCATAAGTCCGTCAGGTCGATGCCCACATACCATTCGCCGGCCTTGTATGTCGCGGGCTCGGTCTTGTAGTGGCCGCCGATTGAGAGCGTATTGGCATAAGCAAGGCCGGTCTGCGGATCGAACGACATCGGCTCCCAGTTTTTGCCGCCCAGAATAGACGGGTAGACCACGACCTTCTTGCCTTCGCGCGCATCCTTGACGACGTCGGTCTCGACCGGGCGGCCGGTTTTCATGTCGATGCTGGAAGCCCAGTTGACCTTCACATAGGGATTGGCCGCGAGCAGTTTTCCGTTGGTGCGGTCAAGCACGTAGAAGAAGCCGTTTCGATTGGCATCCATCAGGACCTTGGTCGGCTTGCCCTCGACATTGAGGTCGGCGAGCACCATCTCGGCGACCGCATCATAGTCGAACGGATTGTTCGGCGAGAACTGGTAATGCCATTTGATCTTGCCGGTCTTCGGTTCAAGCGCGAGCACCGCGCAGGTGTACAGATTGTCGCCGGGACGCACCGCCGCGTTGAACGGTCCGGGGTTGCCGACGCCCCAATAGACCGTGTTCAGCTCCGGATCGTAAGAGCCGGTGATCCAGGTCGATCCGCCACCGAGCTTCCATGTGTCTCCCTTCCAGGTGTCGCCGCCGGGCTCGTCGGGGGAGGGCACCGTATAGGTGCGCCACAGATGCTTGCCGGTCTCCGGATCCCAGCCGTCGATGAAACCACGGGTGCCGAACTCTGCCCCGGAGATGCCGGTGAGGACCACCCCGTCAGCGACCAGTGGTGCCACCGTCATCGAGTAGCCCTCCTTGATATCGGCCGTCTTCTGACGCCAGAGTTCCTTGCCGGTCTTGGCATCGAGCGCGATGACATTGGCATCGAGGGTGGTGCGGAACAGCTTGCCCTCGTGGATAGCGACGCCGCGATTGATGATGCCGCAACACACGATGCGCGGCGTTTCCGCGGGGTATTCGACCTTGGTCTTCCAGATCTGCTTGCCGGTTTTTGCGTCGACCGCCATCGTGGCGCTGTTGCTGGTGACATAGATGACGCCCTGGTAGACCAGCGGCTGCGACTCCTCGCTTCGGTCGTCGGCCAAACTGTAGTTCCAGACCGGAACCAGATTTTTGGCGTTATCCTTGTTGATCTGGGTGAGCGGACTGAACCGCTGCAGATTATAGCCCATGCCGTAATTGAGGACGTTCGAGGTGTCGGTCGCCCCCTTGACCAACTGATCGGTGGTTTGGGCGTTCGCGCCGAGCGGAGCGAGAACGGCAAGGCCCGCGGCGAGCGCGAGACGCGCCGGCCAGTGGCAGCCGGATTTCGCGTCAAGACGGATTTTGGCATCAAGAAAAAAAGGCGAACAGAATTGACGTGCGACACATGTCATCTCTTCCTCCCATCGATCTCTAGCGGATCTGTCGGGATGCTATGCCCGCGGTGAGGACGGCGTCAATCAAGGGACGACGCGAAGACAAAAAGAGAAAATTTGCATCGTCATCTTTTTCCGCCAAACGAAATCCCGCCCACTTCGGATGCGCTGCAGCATCGGAAAAACGGTTCAAATTGATTCAGTTGGCAGGCGTCAATCGATCGCCAGGCGTATTCGAGCAAACCCAACCTGCGGCTCAAGCAATCAAGGCCCGCTCAGCGCAGTGCCGAAATCGATCGGCTGAAGCGTGGTCGTATTGCAGCGCCAGAGGCCGCCTTCGGTTTTCTCGAACGCGAACGCCTTCTCGATTCTTACCCGGTGTGCCACCGACAAACTCTCCCGGCTTCCCGGCGACGGCTTCGCCTTGCCCGATTTCAAATCCCAGCAGGCTCCAGTGCAGCTTGACGCGACCGGACTGCAGGCCGCAAACGGCGAGAGCACGACCATTTCGACATCGGCCGTCACCACGGCGCTCTGCTCCGCCACCTTGTCGTCAATCTGCGAAACGCGACTGACCGTCAAAAAATCATCGCAACTATTGGCCGAATGAATTTGCGCGACACATAAATCAACCGCGTCGGCATCGGGAGAGGAAGAGACCAGATGCCGTCCAAAAACCCGTTTCGGATCGCCCTTGGCTGCGACGATCTCGGCGGTCTTCTGACTGATATATTCCGCCAGACAATCCGCGGATGACGATAGCTCGTCCAGCGGCACATTATCCTTGTCCGCCAGGCCGCACTTCCGATCGCGTTCCCGGCTCCATCGCTCATATTCGGCCAACGCCTGTTTGGCGTCGTCTGCTTTCAGCCTGGCGACGAGGCCGAGAACCTGGTCATTGAGTTCCGTCTTGGCGATAGCCAACAAAGGATCGCTGCATATCAGCATGCCGGCGGTGGTATTCGTCGCCAGGCAATCGAAATTGGGATCGATCAATATTGCGATTCTTTCCTCGGTTTCTTTCAGCAGACAGGCCTTGATCGATCGGAAGTTCTGGTTCGAAATATTCAGTGTTCCAAAAATACCGCAACTCGAATTGCGCTCCCTGACCCATCCCGCGTTTTCCGCGATCGCGAGACGACGATTGGCAAGCCGGTTCAGCCTGTCCTGGATCGCGCTGTTCAGCTTGGTGGAGGCCGCGTTCAGTTCGGGGTCGCCACAGAATAGTTGCTCGGCCGGGTCCCTGAATCCCGCACAATGATTGTTGTCAAACAGCGGCAGCGCCTCGCTGATCGGGCGGCCGGGTGAGTCTTCTGCAAGGGCGGGGTGCCCTGATCCAATCAGGATTGCAACGATAACCAGCGCGATTGCCCGCATCCCCATCTCCGCCCCGAAGTAACGACGACGACATTATTGTGGCGGCCATGGTAGCTGCTCAAACCTCGCGGCGAAATGAAATTATCGGCCGGGGTTTCCAGATTGCAGCGTCAGGGGCTCGCCGCAACCTGTCTTTGAATCCGCACCTTACTGGTTGGAGGGCGAAGTCATGCCGGGCTGGACGGCCGAATTCGGCGCTATCGGCGGCACATCCTGGCCGGTCGCGCTGGCCAGCAGTGGCGTTTCGTCATACCGCATGGCGCCATATTGATCGATGACAAACATCGGCCGGTAGTTCCTGACATCGCCGTCTTCGACCATCGCCATGCGGCGATTGTCCAGCATCAGCCAATGGCCATCCAGCCGCGCCGCGGCGACGGCGTGGTCCTCGCCGCGGATGGTGTCGCGCATGATGACGATCCGCAGATCGTCGGGCGAGATGCCGGCCAGCCGCAAGGCGACGAATTTTGCGATCGCGTAGTCCTCGCAATCCCCGGCGCCATGGGCGAATGTGACCAGCGGCGAACTCCAGACGTCGACTTCGCCGTATTGGGCCAGATCGCTCATCGGCCTGATCGCAAGGTTGATCGCGCGATTGATCTCGCCGAGGCGGGCGCGTCCCTCGCGGGCTCTCCCGTCGTCCACGATGGCAAGAAGCTGAAGGGCGGCCGGAGACGCGCAGCGATCGCGGTCGCCGTCGCAAAGCGCCAGCTGCACCCGTTCGTCGTCGAGCTTGCGCTCGACGTCAAGCCACTTTTCCCGCAAGGCCCCCCAGGACAGTGCCGAAGCGAAAAGCCCGAAGGGTTCGGCGGATTTCCGGATCAGACCCGCCGCGCCGGGTGACATCAGCGTTCCGGCTGCGAGGTCTGCCGCCGGTCCGATCCAGGTCAGGCCGCAGGCAAGTATGACGGCACGCCATGCGTGCGAATGACTGAAAAACCCCATCTGACGCCCCATGTCCGGGCATCGGCGAGGCTGGTTAGCCAGCTCGTGACCGGATCGTTTCGCAGGCGATGATGGGAGGTCGGGCTTTTATTCTGCTTAAAGCCGGACGCCGGGCCGCGGAAACCGTGAAACAGGCTGAAATCCGTCTCGCCAGTTTGCTGAAAATTTTACACAACACCCGTTCAGGGGGCGAAAGTCCCCTTGCGAGGCGCGACAAGGACCCGCGGAGGTTGTGTCGCGGCGACTTCCGCTCGGTATGGCTAATTCGCCGGAATCGTCCGCTTTGTTATTTAGATCACAGTATTGGCGCCGAAATCGGCGCAGTATCCTGCAAGGAAATGCAGGTAAAGGTCGAACAAGTACATCTGCTTGATTTTTATACTCGGATTTACACGAAAGGATCCGACGAAACCTGCCAATGGCCGAGGTATACTTGGGTAGTAGTTATATACTACTTGGATTTTTGAAGGATTGTACAGAAGAGTCGTTCGTGGCGGCCTTGGCCGATCGCAGTTCTGCAAGCAGGAGATGGTTTCGCAATGCATCTTGCAATGGTATGGACGTTTAGACTTCTAAAATTATTTCAATATTAACCATTTGCGGTGGTCATTTGAAATTCGAAGGTAATTTTGGCGGCGAGCTTGCTGCTGACGGTTTGGATGCGCATTCCCACGCGCAGGCCCATGTCGAGACGGTTTCCCATCCCCACGCTCCTTCGGACGCCATTGTCGTCCCGGACGCGCATTTGCTCTTTACCGGGGATTTCAAGCGGTCCGGCGTCGACCTGATTCTTTCCAACGACGACCGCGAACTGGTCCTGCACGATTACTTCAAGGGCGAGAAGCGCGCTCCGCTGGCGTCACCCGACGGCGCCCACCTCACCGGCGATCTCGTCAACGCGCTGACGGGCCACGTCGAGTACAGCCAGGCCGACGGCAGCGCGAGCGCCGGCAAGGTCATCGGCCATGTGACCAAGCTCGCGGGCACCGCGACTGCGGTTCGTAACGGCGTCTCGATCATTCTCAACCAGGGCGACAACGTCGAAAAAGGCGACGTGGTCCAGTCCGGATCCGGTTCGACGCTCGGCATTACCTTCATCGACGGCACCGTGTTCGGCTTGTCGTCGAATGCGAGGATGGTGCTGAACGAAATGGTCTACGACCCCAACGGGTCGAACAATTCGTCGCTGCTCAGCCTGGTGGCGGGCACCATCTCATTCGTCGCCGGCGAGACCGCAAAGCACGGCGACATGAAGATCGACACCCCGGTCGCCACCATGGGTATCCGCGGCACCGCGGTGCTGGTGGAGATCGACTTCGACGTGCCGGGCCAGGGCGGCACGCCCGACGCCAAATTCCAGGTTCTGGTCGAACCGGACGGCCATACCGGTTCCTACATCCTGTTCGAAAAGGGCACGCTTACGCCGCTGGTGACGGTCGACAAGGCCGGACAGTTCGTGTCGATCCACAACGGCGATGTGAGTGTCGGGAACGCGCTGATGTCGCCCGACATCCAAAAGCTCATCACCGACGTGTTCGCCCTGAAGTTCACGGATAACACCAACACCAACACCAAAACGGCCGGACTCTCGACCGATACGGTCACGCCTCAGTCTTTCGGGCTCATCAGACTGCCGGATGGAACGGTCGCGGCTCCGTTTTTTTTGAATCCGATCCAGCCCAACAACTCGCCGCCTCCGTCGACTCCGACCGGCACAGGATCCCCTAATCAGCACGTTGACCTGCCGCCGGCGATTCATGCCTTCGGCAACGGGTTCACCGAACATGCCCTCCTTACCGGCAGTTCCGTGCTCGATACCGTGACCGGCATCATCAACTTTGTCGACATCAATCCCGGCGATGCGCCGTCGGTGAAGACGTCGTTCGATTCGTTCAGCTACCAGAACGCCCAGCACATCGACGTCACCGCGACGCTGAACGCGCAGCAACTGGCGGACATCGCGGCGGTCGAAGTCAAGCTCGCCCTGGTTCCCGACCCCGGCAACAACAATAACGGTTCGGTGGCCTGGACCTACAGCGTCGCGGACGGTGCGTTCGACTTCCTCGCCGCCGGCGAGACGCTGACGCTGACCTATCAGGGGCGGGTCGACAACAATTACGCGCCCAACGACGAGGCGAGCGTCACGTCGTTCACGATCACGATTACCGGCACCAATGACGTCCCGGTCATCACCGCCGGGCCGGAAAGCGTGGCGTATTCTGGAGGCAAATTCACCCCCGGCGGAAACCTGCCGACGATCGGAAATGCACCGACCACGGGAACGCTTTCGTTTACCGATGTCGATCTGACCGACACCCATACGGTTGCCGTGCAGCTGACGGACGCGTCAATGTCCGGACCCGGTGCAGCGACGCTTGATATGGCGGCACTTGATGCGCTGGCCCCCGCGCCCATGGCGGCATTCGAAAAAGCCCTCTCCGCGGTGGTTGCGAACGACAGTACGTTGACGGGCAGCGGGACGATCGACTGGGCGCTTGCCGACCTGCCCGTCTACCTCGCGGATTTCATCCCCACCGGCGAGGTGCTGACGCTCACCTACACGGTGACGTTGACGGATTCGCAGCAGGCCACATCAACTCAGACCATCACAGTCACGATTACCGGCACCGACGCTGCGGCTGTGGTCTGGATCGCCACCACGCAAACCGGCTCGACCGGGGACTGGAACGACACGGCCAACTGGGAAACCGGAACCGTTCCGACGGCAACCGACGATGCGATCATCATTACCGATCAGCTGCAAACGCTGACGCCGTATTATCCGGTCACGATCAATGCCGCGGCAGCCGCCAAGTCGCTGACGATGAATGATTACGGAACCCTGTTCACCAATTCTCCGAAGTTGATCAACAACAGCACGCTGACCGTTGGCGCGGGCGGAGTCAGTCTCAGCGCCGATTCCATTGTCAATAATTCCGGAACCATCAGCGTTGCCGGCCAAATGGAAGTTCTGGATCAAAGCTCGCTGCAGAACTACGGCCAGATCACACTCCAGGATGGCGGCGACTTCAAAGATAACAGTACGATCACGAATTTTGGTTCAGGAACCATCGAAGTAGCCGGCGGCACGCTCAATGTTCTGGTCGGTGTCGCCAATTCCGGCCAGATTGCCGTTGATGCAAACGCGACGATGGCGCTGAACGGCGCCACCATCACCGGCGGCATCGTCACCAACAAGAGTGGCGGCATCGTCGACCTCACCGGCACCGCGGTGCTGAAGAACGGTTCGCTGGGCAATTCCGGCCAGATCAATGTCAGCGGCATCGGCAACGAGCTTTACGGCGAGACCGTCACCGCCAACCATGCGCTCGAGGTGCTTTCCGGCGGCGCGCTGCTGATCGACCAGGGCTCGACGGTCGCCAACACCCAGACCACGGTGGACGGCGCGCTGACGCTCACCAGTGCGACGATAAACAAC
>Ga0210410_10006624_pt1 | contig 10053 bp, 9 predicted proteins | sample IncBWC4MmetaG_FD_161058 | JGI IMG/M metagenome (GOLD analysis project Ga0210410, IMG submission 161058) | Forest soil microbial communities from Barre Woods Harvard Forest LTER site, Petersham, Massachusetts, United States - Inc-BW-C-4-M | ecosystem: Environmental > Terrestrial > Soil >... | reverse complement strand
CTGCCGTCGACAAGAAGCGCAAAATCGGTACCACCGGATACTGCATGGGCGGCCCATTTGTGTTTCGCACGGCGGCGAGCTTTCCGAACCGCGTCGGCGCGGGCGCCACGTTTCACGGCGGGGGTCTCGTTTCCGACAAGCCGGACAGCCCACACCTGTTGATCCCGGAAATGAAGGCGCACTTTCTCATCGCCATTGCCGAGAATGACGATAAGCGCCAACCGGAAGCCAAGGATGTGCTGCGCGATAGCTTCGCCAAGGCCAAATTGCCGGCGGAAATCGAGGTATACGCCGGTACGTTGCACGGTTGGTGCCCGCCGGATGCGCAAGTCTACAACCACGATCAAGCCGAGAAGGCCTGGAGCCGGATGATGGCGCTGTTCAGCAGCGCGCTGGCTTAGGCTCGCCGGTGCGCTTGGGCCATGGAGGGCTCAGGCGTCCAGCGGGCTTATGTGTCCGAATCCCACAAAGACGTTGCGCTGCTCATCCCAGAGACGATGAGTAAGGCATTTGAGACTGGTCAACAGCGTGAGCGGCTTGATCGTCTTGAAGAAGGGATCTGCCTCATGGCATAGCTGAAGATGGTAGTTCGGAATGCGCGGGCTCAAGTGATGGATATGGTGGAACCCAATATTGCCGGTAAACCATTGTAGGATTCGCGGCAGCTTATAGAACGAGCTGCCTTGTAAGGCGGCGGCCGTGTAATTCCAATCCGGGGAGCGCGCCCAATAGGCGCCCTCGAATTGATGCTGCACGTAGAACAGCCACAGACCGAGCGCGCCCGCGAATCCGGATACGGTGAGCTGAATCAACAATAGGGCTTTGAATCCAATGACCACGCTCATCAGCAGCACCGCGGCCAGCAGCGCCCCGTTTGTCAGGTGAACCGATCGGCGCTCGCGTCGCGCCGCCGTGGACGCTGAAAATCTATGATGTACGACAAAGACATACAGCGGTGCGATGACAAAAAGCACGATGGGGTTGCGCGCGAGCCGATAGGCAAGGCGCCGCGAGCGGGTGCTCTGAAGATATTCCTGCACGGTGAGCGTCCAGATGTCGCCCGAGCCGCGCCGATCCAGGTCGCCTGCGGTGCCGTGGTGTAAGCAGTGCTGCCAACGCCAGTGCCGATACGGCGTCAACAGCAGCAAGCCCGTCAGGGCACCGGTGGCGTTGTTCGCGCTCCTGGTTCTAAAGAACGAGCCGTGGCCGCAGTCGTGGAAAATGATGAAAATGCGGGCCAGGAAACCGGCCGCAAGAATGGCGACGGGCAGCATCAGCCAATAGGAAACGAGAAGCGCGCGATCCATGGCAAACCACAAAAACACATAGGGAACCAAGGAGTTGATCAACTGCCAGCGGGCTCGCCACGGCGATGCCACCTGAAACCTCGCCACGTTGTCTTTTGAGATGTCCGCCGCCGCGCAGGGTTGCAGAGGGTCGATGGCGGGACGGTTATCCATACGATTTGAGCGCCGTGATCATTGACTAGCTCTACGCGCTGAGGGATCTTCAGTCTGTGCGATAGCGAACGCTCGACGATCAAATACAGGTTCCAGGAAATCCCCCGTGATCGTTCATCTCATCGACGGTACCTACGAACTCTTTCGCCACTTCTATGGTTTGCGTCGATTTACGAAAGTGGACCGCCCGTTCGGCGCTGTCGGGGGTGTGCTCAACGGCATACTGGAAATGATGGAGCAGGGCGCCACCCATGTCGGGGTGGCCACCGATCATGTGATCGAGTCCTTTCGCAACGAGATCTGGAGCGGCTACAAGACAGGCGAGGGGATCGATCCTGCCCTGTGGGCGCAGTTTCAGCCGCTCGAAAACGCGCTGGACGCAATGGGCATTGTCGTCTGGCCGATGGTCGAACTCGAGGCCGACGATGCATTGGCCTCGGCGGCAGCGCTCGCGGCTGCCGATCCGCGGGTCGAAAAAGTGTGCATTTGGACACCGGACAAGGACCTGGCGCAGTGCGTGCGTGGCGATCGAGTCGTCCAGGTGGATCGCAAGAGCAAGGCCATTCGCGACGCCGATGCCGTGCACAAGAAGTTCGGCGTGATCCCCGAACTGATCCCGGACTATCTCGCGCTCGTGGGCGATAGTGCGGATGGATATCCCGGCATTGAAGGCATTGGACCGAAAGGCGCTGCAAGCCTGCTTTCGCGCTACGGCCCGATCGAGAGCTTTCCTGAGCAGATTCTGGGCGAGCGGCGCAAACTTGCGCTGCTGTTCAAGAAGTTGGCGACCCTGAAGGCCGATGCGCCGCTCTTTGCCGATGTCAAAGAGCTCAAATGGCGTGGCCCGACCGCGCGATTCTCCGGCTTGACCGCACAGCTCGGCGAGCGTCTGATCGCGCGCGCCGATAAGGCGGTGTCCGGCGCCGGTTCGTGACTGAAGTCGCAGCGGCCGCCAACCTGCCCGGCGCAAAATGCTTTCATGCACTCCAGGATTGGACGGATGGCAAGGCGCCAAGGGGCTTTCACCGAGTCGTTGGAATTGTCCTTCAGCCTGCGGTGGCAGGCGGGCATGGGCCCTGCGGCAGCTCCCAAGGTCGCCATTGCGTCGATGAGCTGGCGGGATTTTGAAAGGCTGGTCGGTGAAACATTTCGTCGGCAAGGATTCACGGTCACCGGGTTCGGCGGCAACTGTCCGGACGGGGGTGTGGACATGGGGCTTTCGAAGAACGGCCGCCGATTCCTGGTTCAGTGCAAACACTGGCGTAAGGGCCAAGTTGGGGTCACGGTCGTTCGCGAACTGAATGGCGTGATCGCGGCACAGCGCGCCCATGGCGGATTTGTCGTCACCGGCGGTCAGTTCACGCGGGAAGCACGCGAATTTGCCGATTCATGCGCCGTCGAACTGATCGACGGAGCGGCATTGGACGAGCTGATGGCCGAGGTGAAAATCGCTTGACCGCCGGGCAGGTGCCGGCCGGGTGCGAGCGCAGTCCCGCGTGGTATAACTTCGCCTCGAGAATTATTTTTCACAAATGGCGGGGGATTTGTCATGGCGGAGAACGTTTACAAAGTCATCGAACTCGTCGGAACCAGCACTGAGTCTTGGGAGAAGGCGACAGCCGCGGCCATCACGCGCGCCAGTAAGACCTTAAGAGACTTGAGAGTTGCCGAGGTCGTCAAACTCGACGTGCAGCTCAAGAATGGCAAGGTTGAAGCGTATCGATCGCGAATCAGCGTGTCGTTCAAGTACGAAAGCAAAGGCTGAGCAAGTGATGGCAGGTGCGCACCCGTCCGCGCGGGTGTCACACGTCGAAGATTCGGTACGCGTCCGCGAATGACTTGAAGGGATCGCCCACGGGTAGAAACTCGTGCGCGACATATCCTGGGAAGCCGGTGTCGGCAATGGCTTGGGCCACGGCGCGATAGTTCAGCTCCTGACTTCCGTCTATTTCGTGCCGCCCCGGAATCCCGCCGGTGTGGAAATGCGCGATCCACGGGATGTTGTTGCGGATGGTGCGGATGACATCGCCTTCCATGATTTGCATGTGATAGATGTCGTACAGAAGTTTCACGCGCAGCGAGCGGACCGCTTGGATCACATCGACGCCAAACGCGGTGTGGTCTCCTTCGTAGCCCGGATGATCGATGCGGCTGTTGAGCAGTTCCACGCAAATCGTCACGCCGTGCTTTTCCGCCAAGGGCGCAATCTTGGACAGGCCGGTCACGCAGCTCGCCATGTCCTCTGCTTGACTCGTGCCATGGCGATTGCCGAACATAGCGATCAGATTCGGCACACCGGCTTGCGCGGCCTGCGGGATGGCGGCCTCGAGCTCCGCCAGCAACATGGCATGGTTGGCGGGATCATTGAATCCGGTCTGAATGAAAACCTGCCGCCGCGAGGCGTAGCCCATCGAGCAGGTCATGCCGGCATCGCGCGCGACCTGCCATTCATCCGGATACAAAAGATCGATGCCGTCGAAACCGATCCCCTTGGCGCGCCGGCACAGATCGGGCAGGGTGATGTCCTTCGCGGTCCAGCGCGCGATGGACTGCTTCAGTCGACCATGATGCTTGGGTGCCGCGGGCAACCGCAGACTCTTAAGATAGGAAAAACTCGCGGCGATGCTGGCCAGCGGTTCAGCCGCATCGTCCTGTTCGACAATGAAATGTTCGACGCCTGCGCTCCGGGCGCGCGCCAGCAGCGGCGGCCAGTCGATGATGCCGCTGCCTACCTCGGTCATGCGATGCTCCGGCGCACCCTTGGTATCTTTGACATGCACCAGACTGCAGCGCCCGGGCCAGCGGTTGAAGTAGCGCAGCGGATCCTGGCCGCTGCGCACGATCCAGTAGAGATCAAGCTCGAATCCCACGAGCTTCGGATCGGTCGCTTCGAGCAGCACGTCGAAGGGCAGCCGGCGCTCGATGGGCGCAAAGTCGATGTCGTGATTGTGATAAGCGAAGCGTAGATTCGCCTTCGCGGCCGCTTCCGCGCCGCGCGTGAACTTATCGGCAGCGCGGCGGTAGTCATCCAGCGATGCGTGCAATGCGCCGGGGATGGACGGGACGATGAGGTAGCGGCACCCCAAACGGTGCGCATCGTCGATTACCGCATCCCAGCCCGTATCGAGGCTCTCGAAAGGCACATGCATCGAGGGCGCGGTCAGTCCCAGTCGATCCAGCATGCTGCGAACTTCCGAAGAAGAATGCCCAAACAGTCCCGCGAATTCCACCTGTTTGTAGCCGATGGCAGCCACTTTTTGCAGCGTGCCCTCGAAGTCGCTCTGCATGGACTTGCGCACGCTATAGAGCTGCACGCCGACAGGGCCGAGATTCGGTCCGGACTCAGGAGCGGGCCGCGCCGTGCGCGGCAGCGCGAGGCCCAGCGCAACTGTGCTTAGCGCGAATCCCGAGGTCATGAGGAAATCTCGGCGGTTGGTTGTCATAGCTCGTTGCGCCGCATTTGGTTCACCGCGTGATCACAGGCGCGCGCGGTGAGTGCCATGTAAGTGATGCTGGGATTTTGGCAGGCGCTGCTCGCCATGCAGGCGCCATCGGTGATGAATAGATTTTGAGCATCCCATGCTTGATTCCAGGCATTGAGGACGCCGTCGGTTGGCTTGATGCTCATGCGTGCGCCGCCCATCTCGTGAATGCAATGCCCGGGAGGATGGTCGACCGGGTCCAGCTTGATATCGGTACAACCGGCCGCGTCGAGCATCTCGGCCATGCTGGTGACCATGTCGCGCTGCATGGCGCGCTCATTCTCACGCCAGCGGACATCCATGCGCGCGGCAGGCACGCCCCATTTGTCCTTCACACTAGGATCAATGGTCACGCGGTTGTCGACGTGCGGCAGCGTTTCTCCCCAGCCGGCGCCGCTGAGGGACCAGGGACCTGGGTCCAACAGTGATTTTTTGAAGTCCGCGCCATAGCCCGGCATGGTCGTTCCGCGATGCCAATCCCGGCGGCTCGAGCCGCCCTGCATCCCATAGCCGCGCAGGAAACCGGGGTGCTGCGTCGAGACATTGCGAAACCGCGCAATGTAAATGCCGTTCGGGCGGCGCCCAAACGTGGTGCGGTCTTTGAAGCCGCTCATCAACCCTGAGGCGCCGGAGCCGTAGTGATGATCCATGACGTAGCGGCCGAGCGTGCCGCTGGAATTGCCGAGGCCTTGAGGAAAATGCGCACTCTTGGAATTGAGCAGCAGGCGGACCGACTCGATGGCCGAAGCGCACAGGAACACCACGCGGGCTTTGTACTCGGTCTCCTTGAGCGTGTTCGCATCGATCACGCGGACGCCGCGAATGCGCCCGCGCGTCGCATCGTAGGTGAGCTCGGCGGCGACGCTGTGCGGACGCAGCGTCAAGTTGCCGGTGGCGCCGGCGGCGGGGAGCGTTGAGCCTATGCTGCTGAAATAAGAATGGGTGATGCAGCCGCGCTCGCAGGGACCGCAGTAGTGGCAGGCGGCACGGCCGTTGTGAGCCTCGGTGAGAATGGCCGCGCGGCCGATGGTCATGAAGCGTTCGCCGTTGAAGCCCTTCATGATCCGCTCGCGCGCGGTGCGCTCGACCGCCGTCATCGGCATGGGCGCCAGGAACTCGCCGTCGGGCAACTGTGACAGGCCTTCGCGTGCGCCCGATACACCGATGAACTTTTCCACGTGCGAGTACCAGGGCGCAATGTCCTTGTAGCGGATCGGCCAGTCATTGCCGTGACCGTCCTTGGCGTTCGCCTCGAAATCCAAATCGCTCCAGCGATAGACCTGTCGGCCCCAGGTAATCGACCGGCCACCGACTTGGCGCCCGCGAAACCAACTGAAGGGCGCGCCCTCAGCGTGGGTGTAAGGATTCTCGATATCGTTGACGAAGAATTTGTGTCCGATCTCATCGCAGGGGTAACAGTCGGTCTGGATCGGGCGCTCCTTTTTAAGCAGCCTGCGATCGCCCCAATTGCGGAACGGCACCTCGTAGGGCTGCACGTGCTCCACATAATCTTTGGCAGGATCGATGGGACCGCCGGCCTCGAGCACCAGCGTCTTCAAGCCTGCCTGGGTCAATTCCTTGGCGGCCCACCCGCCTGTGATGCCGGAGCCGACCACAATGGCGTCGAAGTCGTACTGCTCCTTCATGCGGTGCCCGCGGGCTTGATCAGCACGTCGCCATCGAATCGGCCGGGGACGATCACGACCTTCAGGAGGTCCTGCTGCACGGGCTTGCTGGTGAAATAGCCGTAAATGATGAGTTCCTTGAGCTGCACATAGCCGCGCTGGGCCGCGGTGAGGTCCTTGGAGCCGCAGGCGGCATCGAGGCTGTCGATCACTTTCACGAGGTCGTGGTGCTTGAGTCCGATGAGACTTGCACCCGACGTGGATAGTGCCAATTGGTCGATGGCGCTCAAGTCGGCGAGAAAATCGGCGCGGCGCGGACCGGAAAAATACTCCGCTAGAACCAAGTCGATCCAGGCCGGCACGCCCACATCGGTTGCGCCCGGGGTGTCGCTGCGCGGCAGGATGATCTCCGCAATGAGCGCGATCACTTGGGTCTGATCGGAGCTGAGGGCGCGTGTGGGACGATCGCCGGCGGCGATGGTGCTCCAGGCGGTCTCGGCGAAGCCGGGCATCAGGCTGAAGGCGAGCCCGCCCTGCAGCAGGGTCTGAATGGCGGCGCGGCGATCCATATTGGTCGTTGTAGGCATTCGCAATCGCTCGCTTGTGCGACGAGGTACTCCGGTGGTGAATCTGGCACGGAATGGGGGCGTTGTCGACCTCACCGTACCCTTAGCTTTTACTTATTCGAATATTTCCGTTCGGCTGTCAATGATTGTCACAGTTTCCTTACATCATCGACGCTTGCCACTGGGTATTGTTCTTTACCGAGGCAGGCAATTTGTCTTCCGTTCGTCCCGGATGCTACAGGGGGTGTTGCATGGGAATGGATCATCGATGGGGGCAAAGGCAAGCGAGCAACGTTGCGGTGCATATCGTCGCGACATCCGGTCGGACTGCGTCCGCGCGAGTGGTCAACGTCAGTTTGACCGGGGCCTACTTGGAAACCAGTGTGCGGCTGCGTCTGCGTTCTCTGGTCTATTTGGCGCCCGTGTTGCCGGACAACTTTGCTCAAGGAGGCAAACGCGTCGCGGCGATTGTGGTACGTCATGATGCGCTCGGTGTCGGCGTCGAATGGAGTGAAGCGCTGGCCAAGGGGGTACACATCGACTTGCTGTTGGCCATGCTGGCGGATCGGGGAATCGAGGCAGTGGCCTGATCGGCCTGCCTGCAACCACTGCGCGGCACGGCTCATTCTGTTTTGGAAGCCGACTGTGCTGCCGCACGCAGCCCGCTGCGCAAGGCTCCGTGAACCGTTCCCCAATGTCCGGTCGTATCGGTGTGCTCACCCGCGAAATAAAGCGTATCGAACACCGGCCGCGTCATGTCCGCCGATGCGTTGAGTGCGCCGGCCGGCGCGTAACTATAAGCGCCGCGAGAATAGGGATCCGCTTGCCAGTCGTGCGTGTGCCAGCTGATCAGTCTCGAGTGCAGCTCGCGCGTCGCGACTCCGTACAAGCGCGATAGTGCTCCCAAGGATTCTTCCAGCAACGCACGCCCCTGTGCGGCCCCAATCCTTTGTGCGAGCGCCGCAGCCTTCGGGCCGCCGGCCCATCCCGTGATCAGCGGTGCGGACTTCGGCATCGGAGTCCACCACGCCGATAGGACCTCATCGCGCGTGAGCAGGAAACTCAAGTCCCGCTGCCAGAACTTCGTATCGAACAGCAGGCTGATTCGGATGACCGGACCCATCGCCATGTGTGCAACATTCGACCATATCTCCTGCGGCGCAGGCTCGAACTCGACCGTACCGGCCTGCAACACCCCGAGCGGCAGGGTCACGATGGCACGTTCGGCATGCAACTCGAAATTCTCGCCGCCGGCATCGACACCGCTCATCGCGACTGCGTTTTGCGACCAGCGCACGCGGCGTACCGGATGCGCCAGCAACAGCGTGCCGCCCGCCGCACGAAATCGATCCGACAGGAATGCCGGCAGGGCATCGTATCCGGCCTCGACGCGAAACAACCGGTCTGATTGCACCTGTTTCTCGGCGAGCTGTTGCCGTACGAGTGCCGCAACACTGATGATGCGGCTGTCGGCCGCGTTGAAGCCTTCGACATAGGCCGTGGCGTGCTTGCGCCGCGACCCATTGATACCCGCGCGATCCAAGTACTGGGCAAAGCTCACGTCCGTGCCGCGAGGCTGCTTCGCCAGCCAAGTCATCATCTCCTCGATGACGCCGGTGGCATCCCCTTGAAGCTCGCCGGCGGATTGGAAGTCCTCGCGAACGGCTTGAGCGCCGTCCAATTCATACGTGTCGAGATGGGCTTCCTTGATCAGATCCCAGGTCACCGGAGGCAGCCCATGAATGAATTCCGCACCGAGCTCGATCGAAACCGGTTCGCCGGGATTCCGCGCGGGCACGTGGTCGGTGAAGATGCGCCCACCGATCCGCTCGCGTGCTTCGATGACGGCGACGCGCCGACCGGCCTCGGCCAGTGCGCGCGCGGCAGCGAGACCCGCAATGCCCGCGCCCAGCACCAAAATGTCGTAGCTGCCCATCGGCGTCATGGTAGCTAAAAATATGAAGGACTTGTCTGACAGCCCCCGTGCGATCGGCCGTGCTAGGCTTTTCTCAAGGTAGCCGCGAACCGTGCGGCGATTTGGCGTATGCGCTGCGCGTCCGCGCAGCAAAAAAAGAGGTACACATGGCAAGCAAAGTCTGGTTCATTACTGGCACGTCCAAGGGCTTTGGCCGTGTTTGGGCGGAGGCGGCGCTGGCCCGCGGCGATCGGGTTGCGGCCACGGCTCGGAATATCGAGGCGCTCGCGCCGCTGCTTGAACGCTACGGAAAGCAAGTCGCGGCGATCAGGTTGGACGTCACCAACAAAGCGGCTGCCGGCGCGGCGATTGCCGAGGCGCATGCGCGCTTCGGCCGCCTCGACGTGCTGATCAATAATGCCGGCTACGGACTTTTTGGCACCATCGAGGAAGTCAGCGAAGCCGAAGCCAGAGCACAGATCGAAACCAATCTGTTTGGTGCACTTTGGGTCACCCAAGCCGCGCTGCCCATAATGCGTGCCCAAGGCTCGGGACACATCATCCAGGTCTCATCGATCGGCGGCGTCAACGCCTTTCCCACGGTTGGCCTGTACCACGCCTCGAAATGGGGTCTTGAGGGATTTAGCCAAGCGCTTGCCGCGGAGGTCGCCGGATTCGGCATCAAGGTGACCATCGTTGAGCCAGGCGGCTATGCCACCGATTGGGGCGGCGCATCGGCCATCCGGGCGGCGGCCATCCCGGTCTACGACGGCGCGCGCGCAAAAATCGCCTCGTTTCGTTCCAACAGCGTGCCTGGTGATCCGGACGCGACCGGGCCGGCTATTTTGAAGCTGGTCGATGCGCAGGATCCGCCGCTGCGAATTTTCTTCGGCTCCGGCGGCTTGCCCATGACGCGCGCCGAATACGCCAGACGAATCGAGACCTGGGAGAAGTGGAATGCAGTTTCGATTGAGGCTCAGGGCGACCTGGCGGCGAAACGAGCGC
>Ga0210410_10006623_pt1 | contig 10053 bp, 7 predicted proteins | sample IncBWC4MmetaG_FD_161058 | JGI IMG/M metagenome (GOLD analysis project Ga0210410, IMG submission 161058) | Forest soil microbial communities from Barre Woods Harvard Forest LTER site, Petersham, Massachusetts, United States - Inc-BW-C-4-M | ecosystem: Environmental > Terrestrial > Soil >... | reverse complement strand
CATGAGGTTCTCGGCGATCACGTCGATGCTGTCGCAGGTGGGCCCGGCGAGCACGGAGGGCAGCCGCTCGGCGCCGTCGCGCAGCGGCTCCACGGGGTAGCGCGCGTGATCGTACAGCTGGCCGCTATAGGAGCCATAGAGCCCGTCGTCCAGGTAATACCACCAGTGGCCCTCGCGCTGCGCGCGCCCCATCACCGAGGCGACGCCGATCGCGGCGGGCCCGACGATGTAGCGGCCGGGCTCGGCGATCACCCGCACCCGTTTAGGGAGGCGCGCGAGAGCTGCGCGCAGCGGCGCGCAGAAGCGCCCGATATCCTGCACCGGCTGCGCATAGTCGATGGGAAAGCCGCCGCCGATATCGAGCGTATCGAAGGCGCCGAGCTTCTCGCGGCGCGCCGCCGCCATGAGACTCGCGCACGCCTCGAGCGCCTCGACATGCTTGGTCGCGTCCGGGGTCTGTGAGCCTGCGTGGAACGACAGGCCGCGCACGCCCACGCCGAGACCGGCCGCAATCCGCGCCAGCTCGAGCAGGTCTTCCGGGTCGCAGCCGAACTTGCGCGACAAGTCGCACACCGCACCGGGTGAGCGGAACGAGACACGCAGCAGCAGCTGCACCGCAGCGCGGTGCCGGGCGAACTTGCGCACTTCGTCCGGGTTGTCGGCGACGAAGGTGCGCACGCCAAACTCAAGCGCATTGGCGATGTCCGCGGGGCGCTTGATGGGATGAGTGTGGATGCAGCGCTCGGGGGACACCCCCAGCCGCTCGACCAGCTGCACCTCGCCGCTCGTCGCGAGATCGAGGTAGCCACCCTCTTCGATCACGGTGCGCACCACCGCCGGATGCGGCAGGGGCTTCAGCGCGTAGTGCAAGTCGACGTGCGGCAGTGCCTTGCGGAGCTTGCGGAACTGCACCCGCACGCGCTCGCAGTCGAGGATGAGGAGCGGCGAGCCGAACTCCCGCACGAGGCGGCGCACTTCTGCCGGCTGGAACGGGTCGATGAATCGCGGGCGCGGCACCGGAGCAGCTTACGGATTTACGGCAGCACCGCCATCGTGCCGCTGCCGTCGTCGCTCTGGGCAACACTGGTCGCGGCGCGCAGCAGGCGGTCGCGGATCGCGTCCCAGCGCTCACCCTCGGGCACTTCCTGCACGAGAATGCGCTGGCAGCCGGCCCGGTCGAGGGTGCGCAGATTGTTGTAGAGGTCGCGCCCATAGCTCTCCGGACGGCGCCCGGCGTTGATCCAGGTGACGTACTTGTGCGAGCGCAGCGGCAGGCGCTGCGCCAGCACCGCGATGCGCTTGCCACCGCCGGAGGCGGCGTCGGCCTGTGCGTCGATCTCGCCCGCCGGCACGATCGTCATGGGCGTCGCGGGCGCGTAGTGGTTGGGCGTGCTCCCGGGGACGCGCGGCGACTGGTGCGCCGCGCCGATGGCGAGCTCCCCCACGACCGCGCGGATCTGTCCGGCGGTGACGCTGCCGGGGCGCAGCAGACGCACGCTCGGGCCCTCGAAGGCCACGATGGTCGACTCGAGCCCCAGCTGACACTCGCCGCCGTCGAGCAGCAAGCGCACCGACTCGCCGAGCTCCTCGCGTACGTGCTCGGCGCGCGTCGGCGAGAGGCGGCCGTAGCGGTTCGCGGACGGTGCGGCGATGCCGCCGCCGAACGCCGTGAGCAGCTGCTGCGCCATGGGATGCGCCGGGACGCGGATCGCGATCGTGTCCTGCCCTCCGGTCACCACGTCGTGCACGTGCGCGGCGCGCGGCATGACCATGGTGAGGGGCCCGGGCCAGAAAGCTTCCGCGAGCTTGGTCGCGCCCTCTGGAACTTCGCGCACCCAGCGATGCAGGTAGCGCGGGCTGTCGAGGTGCACGATCACCGGATGGCCGGCGGGACGCCCCTTGGCCTCGAAAATCCTGCGTACCGCGGCCGGATTCTGCGCGTTGGCGCCGAGCCCATAGACGGTTTCCGTCGGGAAAGCCACCAGCTCGCCGTTGCGCAGCGCCTGCACGGCAGTCTCGATCTCGACCTGAGTGGCTCTGACGACTCGGACCATAGGGATAGATGAATTCTAGCAAGGCGGGGGCAATAGAACCCGCTGTTGCAGCAAAGCATCAGCTCGCTGCAATTACTCCAGTGCCGTGCGCGCCCAGCCGCTCGGTGAGTGCGTGAGCTCGTACGCGGGCCAGTAGTGCTTGTCGAGCTTGAGGGTGATCACCTCGGGCGCGTTGTTCCAGGTGATGGTCTTCAAGCGCACCGACGAGCGGTCGGGCCGGCCGGTGACGGCCTTGAGAAAAGTGTCGAGATCCGGCGTCGGCGCGCCGTCGACTTCGACGATGCGCCGTCCGGGAAACAGTCCGTAGCGCGTCGCCGGCGAGCCATAAGCGAAATACGCGACGTACACGCCGCGCGGCGGGATGGCGCGCTGCGCGCTCATCGAGCGGTGCGGCGCTTGCAGCGTCGCGCCGGCCCACTCGACCACGCGCTCGAGATCGCTTCCCGGCAGCTCCGCGGTCGGCACCTCGAGCGTCTGCTCGCCCTGGCCGCGCCAGACGGTGACGTGCACCACCTCCTTGTCGGCGGCGGCCCGTTCCACCTCGCGGAAACGGGTTACGACCTGGCCGTCGATCGCGAGCAGCAGATCGCCCTGTTGCAGGAGCCGCGCCGCCGGCGACCCGCCCACGAGGCGCACCACCGACAGGACCTGACGGCGCGTCGGAGTATGCTGCGCGAGGCGCTGCGTCCAGCCCTCAGGCAAGCCGATCTCACGCGCGCTCGCGAGCGACAGCGCGCTGAACTCGGCCTCGAGTGAGTGCAGCGCGCGACCGGTGCGCACCCGGTCGAGCATGTCGGCCACCAGATCAATCGGCACGCCACGGTTTTCCTGCGCCAGCTCGCGGCCGTTCTCGTACGCGAAGCTCGACCAGGTACCGAGCACGTTGCCCGCCTTGTCGGCGAGCACGCCGTCGAACTCGGCCGGCGGATTCACGAGCTGCGCGGTCTCGAGGTTGCTGTCGCGGAAGCGCATGGTGCGCGACAGCGGCAGCTCGAGCGGCTCGATGCTGGCGATCTCGGTGGTGCGCGAGCGCATCTGGCTGTCCGCACTGAGCCCCGCGACCCACACGGGCTCGCCGGCGTTGAGCTCGCGGGAGCTCAACTTCGCGGACCTGACCGGCGTCGTGCCGATCAGCGTCGGGTCGTAGGCCACGACCGCGAGGTTGTGCAGCGGATGCACGTAGACGACGCGGCCGGGGACCTGCACCGTGCCCGCGAAGGCGATCTTCACGTCGCCGAGGGCGACCGGCACGGTGTTGCGGTCCACCACCACGAGCCCGCGGGCCGCATCCACCACGAGCCCCGTGCCGTGATAGTTGCGCTCGGTGATGCCCGACACCGAGTACGGCATGTCGAAGGTCACCATGACGAGCGACGGCGCGAGCGAGTTCTGGCGCGGATCGCCGAAGCGCGGAAAGACGGTCGAGCTGACCTCCGTCGGTTTCGGCGCCGGCCCCGGCGCGAGATCCTTGCAGTCCCAGAGTCCCAGCGCGTCGTTGCGAGCGCAGTGGTGTGCGGGAAACCACAGGCGGTCCACGCGGATGGGACGCAGCTGGCTGCCGTTGGGGTCGTCGATGGTGGTGTAGCGCACCGTGGCATGGTCGCCGTTGCCGAGCTGGGCGACGCCGGCTTCGAAATCGGCCAGACCGTCGGTGGCGTGGCCGTTGAGTGCCTGGATCACCGCGCCCCGCGGGATCGCGGCCGCGCCGAACACGTAGCCCGGGTTGGCGACGTACACGCCGCGGGTCGGCACGTTGTAGGCGCGCGCGAGCTGGTACGACATGGTATTGACGACGGCGTCACCGAACTCGGCGTAGGCACTCGGTGTGATCGCATTCAGGTCGCCGACCGGCAACCGGGCCGACAAGGGCTTGCCACCGCGCTCCAGCTCGACTTCCACCTGTTGCCCGACCGAGTCGTCGAGCACTTCTTCGAGCGGCTCGAACTGCGTCACGTAGTGGCCGTTGAGGCGCACCAGGATGTCGCCGGGCTGCAGCACGTTCTCGCTGGGCGAGCCGGGCAGCACCTCGGTGACCACCAGCATACCGGTGAAGCGCGGGAAGCTCTTGCGCACGTCGGCTTCGGTGCGCTGATCGAGCCCGAGGCGACCGAGCTCGTCGTAAGGCATGTAGTTGAAAACGCTGTAGAGGGTACCGCGCGGCACGGGCTTGCCCTCTTGGATGAGCGTCAGCGCGCGGCGCACCCGCCCGAGCGGCAGATAGAAGCTCGAGGCGGCACCGGTCGCGCCGCCGGCATTGAGCCCGACCACCCGCCCGTGGATGTCGATCACCGGAGAGCCGGACGAGCCGCCCGAGGTGCCGGAGGCCGCCTGCAGGTAGAAGGTGTTGAAGTCGTTGTACTTCGCGACGCCGTACTCGGGCGCGTCACGGTCGAGCCGGGCGAGCGTGCCGGCGAGGATTGACAGCTGCTCGCCGGCGTTGTTGCCGACCACGCGGATCTCGCGCCCGATCTGCGCGCCCTCCGGATAGAGCGGCAGGGCCTTCGGCTTGATGAAGCGGAGCTTGCGCGGGTCGTAACGGTACAAGCCGAAGTCGTGGACCGGGTCGCGGTACACCGGGTAGAGCTGCACTTCCTCGCGGTTGAGAAACGTTGCCTCGGAAGTCACCGGTCCCGGCGTGACTACGTGGCGGTTGGTGAGGATCAGGCCGCGCTCGGCATCGACCACGAAACCGGTCGCCTGGGCGGTGGTGTTCCACTCGGTATCGAACGCCCGCACCATGTCGAGGTCGATCGAGACCACGCTGCCCGCGATGCGCTCGAGGGTGACGGCCCAGTCGGGGTTGGCCTCGACCGCCGCCGCCTGCTGCGCAATCGGCGGAGCGGCTGCGGCCAGCGCACCGGTCGCCGGCGCGGGCGGGGATTCCGTGAGCGTGTTGCCCGGCGGCGCCGGCGGCATCGGCACCGCCGCGGGCGTGGGCGCGGGCGCGGTCTGCGGGGCGGCATGCGGCGGATCGGCCGCCGCGCCGAGCGCGGCGCAGGAGGCGATGGCGGCGAGCAGCAACAGTCGCACGAATCGCATCGGGATCGGCTTCTCTAGCGTCCGAGCAGAATGAGCAGCCACACCGCGGTGAGCAGCACGAACGACATCAGCACCGCGGCGGAGCCGATGTCCTTGGCGAGGCCCGCGAGGGCGTGGCGCTCGAAACCGATCCGATCGACGGTCGCCTCGATGGCGCTGTTGACGAGCTCCACGACCAGGATGAGCAGCACCGGCGCGATGAGCAGCGCGCGCTCGATGCCGCTGTGCCCGAGCCACAGGGCGAGCGGGATGACCACGGCGGCAAAGGCGAGCTCCTGCCGGAACGCCGCCTCATCGCGGAACGCGCCCGCGAGCCCGCGCAGGCTCGCGCCGAGCGCGCGCAGCACGCGGGTGAGGCCGCGGGGTTTGTACCGGTCTAGCGCTGCGTCGTTGGCGTCCATGTAAGGTCCAGGTGGCGGGCCGCGCGCACATCGTTGAGGCGCCGCACCGGCATGGTATGCGGTGCGCTGCGTACGCGCTCGGGTTCCTGCTGTGCCTCCTGCTGAATCTGTGACATGGCCGCCACAAATGCATCGAGCACGTCCTTGCTCTCGGTCTCGGTCGGCTCGATGAGCAGGCACTCGGGCACGAGCAGCGGGAAGTAGGTGGTCGGCGCGTGGAAGCCGAGATCGAGCAGCCGCTTGGCGAAGTCCATCGCGGTCACGTTGAGCTCGCGCGCCTGACGCTTGAGCGTCACGATGAACTCGTGGCTGGCGCGGCGCTCGGGGTAGGCGGCCTCAAAGCCCGCACTCTGCAGGCGTTTCAGCAGGTAGTTGGCGTTCAGCGTGGCGTACTCGCCCACGGCCCGCATGCCGTCGTGCCCCAGCAGGCGCATGTAGATGTAGGCGCGCAGCAGCACGCCCGCGTTACCCATGAAGGCCGACACCCGCCCGATCGACTGCGGCAGGTCGCTCTCGGCGAGCCAGCGATAGCGCTCGCCAGACCAGCCGACGATCGGGATCGGCAGGAACGGCATGAGGCGCGCCGCGACGCCCACCGCGCCCGCGCCCGGCCCGCCGCCGCCGTGGGGCGTGGAGAAGGTCTTGTGCAGGTTCATGTGCAGACAATCGAAGCCCATATCGCCCGGGCGTACCTTGCCGAGGATCGCGTTGAGATTCGCGCCGTCGTAATAGAGGAGCCCGCCGGCCTCGTGCACCACGCGCGCCACCTCCTCGATGCCGCGCTCGAATACCCCGAGCGTCGAGGGGTTGGTGAGCATGATGCCCGCGGTGTTGGGACCGACTGCGGCCTTCAAGGCCGCCAGGTCCACGTCGCCCGATGAGTTCACGGGAATCTCGCGCACCACGCAGCCGCACATGGTCGCGGTCGCCGGGTTGGTGCCGTGAGCGGCCTCGGGGACGATGATCTCGTTGCGCTTCAGGTCGCCGCGTGCGCGGTGATAGGCACGGATCATGGCGACGCCGGCGAACTCCCCGTGGGCACCCGCCATGGGCGAGAGCGCCACGCCCTGCATGCCGGTGACGCCTTTCAGCATCTCCTGCAGCTCGTACATGCAGGCGAGGAACCCCTGGCCGTGCGACTCCGGCGCGAGCGGATGGCGCGCCAGGAACTGCGGCAGCATGGCGTACTGGTTGCACGCCTTGGGGTTGTATTTCATCGTGCACGAGCCGAGCGGATAGAAGTGCGTGTCGATGGAGAAATTGAGCTGCGACAAGCGGGTGAAGTGCCGCACCACCTCGAGCTCGCCGACCTCCGGGAGTTCGGGAGCATGGCCGCGCCGCAGCTTCGCCGGCAGATCGGCGAGCGCCGCCGTGCCCGGATCGTGCGGCCATTGATCGCTCGCACCGCGTCCAGCATGTGAATACTCGAAGATCACTTTTTCGGGAGTGGGCATCAGCGGTGTCCTCTCAGGCGGCGCGCGCCGCCTGCATCGCCTCGCTGAGCGAGGCGCGGTAGCGCTCGAGGTCGGCGGCGGTCTTGGTCTCGGTGGCGCACACCAGCAGCGCGGCACCGAGCTCCGGGTAGTACGGCGCGAGGTCGAGTCCGCCGAGAATGCCGCGGGCGGCGAGCGCCTTGAGCACCGGCGCTACCGGGCGGTCGAGCAGCAGCACCGCTTCGTGGAAGCAGGGTCCGCTGAAGGCGAGGCGCACGCCGGGCGTGCGCGTGAGCGCGGTGACGAGCTCGCGGGTGCGCGCATGGGCCGCGGCGGCGGTGCGCTCGAGTCCCAGTCGCCCCATGAGCGAGAGGTAAATCGTCGCCGCCGTCACAGCCAAGCCCTGGTTGGTACAGATGTTGGAGGTCGCCTTGGCGCGGCGGATGTGCTGCTCGCGCGCCTGGAGCGTGAGCGTGAACCCCTCGCGCCCGGCGGCATCGAGGGTGCGGCCGACGATGCGGCCCGGCATCTGCCGCACGTACTCCATGCGGGTCGTCATGATGCCGAAGTAAGGGCCGCCCGACGACAGCGGCACACCGAGCGGCTGGCCTTCGCCGACGGCGATGTCAGCGCCGCGGCTGCCCCATTCGCCCGGGGGCTTGAGCAGCGCGAGGGATGTCGGGTTGACCACGGCGATCACGAGAATGCCGCGCTCGTGCGCCCAGTCGGTGAGCGCATCGACGTCCTCGAGCCGGCCGAAGAAGTTGGGCTGCTGGATGAGGAGCGCGGTCACGTCCTCGCCCGCGTACTTGCCGAGCGAGGCGGGCAGAGTCACGCCCTCGACGGTGCAGTAGGGCAGCTCCTCGAACCTGAGTCCCTGGTTGCTCGCCATCGCGACCGCGACCCGCCGGTAGTGCGGATGCAGCGTGGCGGGCACGAGGATGCGCGCGGATTTCGACCTGCGGTTGGCGCGCACCGCCATGAGCGCCGCTTCCGCGGTCGCCGAGGCGCCGTCGTACATCGAGGCGTTGGCGACCTCCATGCCGGTGAGGCGCGCAATCATGGTCTGGAACTCATAGATCAGCTGCAAGGTGCCCTGGCTGGCCTCCGCCTGATAAGGCGTGTAGGCACTGTAGAACTCGCCGCGCGTGGCGATGGCCCACACCGCCGCGGGGATGTGGTGCTCGTAAGCGCCGGCGCCGATGAAGCTCAAGGGCGTGCCGTCCTGCGCGGCGCGCTCGCTCATCAGCCGTCCGATCTCCATCTCGTTGAGCGCCGGGGGCACTCCCGCAAGCGTGCTCGCCCTGAGGCTCTTCGGGATCTCCTCAAAGAGATCCTCGATGCCGCGCGCGCCGATGGCGGCGAGCATCGCCGCGACATCGGCCTCGGTGTGGGGAATGAAGGCCATCAGCCGCCCTCCGCTGCCAGCACGTTCTGATAGTCCGCGGCGGACAGCAGTTCCGCCGCCGCGACCGCCCCCGCGGCCGGGCGCATGCGCATCAGCCAGCCCTCGCCGTAGGGGTCGGAGTTGATGGTCTCCGGCACATCCGCGAGCTTGGGATTGCCGGCGGTAATCTCTCCGGCGAGCGGCGCGTACACGTCGGACGCGGCCTTCACCGACTCGACCACCGCGCACGGCTCATCCTGTTTCACCACGCGTCCCGCTTCCGGCACTTCGACGAACACCAGGTCGCCGAGCGCATGCTGCGCGTGATCGGTGATGCCGATCTCGACCGTGCCGTCGGCGAGAGTGCGCACCCATTCGTGGGACTTGGTGTATTTGAGGTCCGCGGGAACATTGCTCATGAATCGGGTCCTTTAAGTGACCAGGGATTTGCCAAAACGTACGAACGGCGGCTTCACCACCCTCGCGTTGAGCAGCTTGCCGCGGATATCCACCTGCACCCGCTCGGCGGTCGCCGCCGGCACGCGCGCCAGTGCGATCGAGCGCTCGAGCGTCGGGGAGAAAGTGCCGCTGGTGATCTCGCCCTCGCCCACGGCCGCTACGACGACCTTCTGGTGGCTGCGCAGCACGCCGCGGTCCTCGAGCAGCAGGCCCACGAGCTTGCGCCCCGGACCGCCGGCGCGGATCGCCTCGAGCGCCTCGCGCCCCACGAAGGCGCGCCCCCGCGGCTCGAGCGCCACGGTCCAGGCGAGCCCCGATTCGAACGGATCGGTGCTCTCGTCCATGTCGTGGCCGTAGAGGTTCATGCCGGCTTCGAGACGCAACGTGTCGCGCGCCCCGAGACCGCAGGAGGCGACCCCGAGAGAGTTGAGGCGGCGCCACGCCGGCACTGCATCCGCCGCCGGCATCATGATCTCGAAGCCGTCCTCGCCCGTGTAGCCGGTGCGCGCGACGAACCAGCCGCCGAGCTCGCGCCCGACGAACACACCGAGCGTGAGCGCCACGGTGGCATCGTCGGAGGCGAGCAGCTGCGCCGCCTTGGCGCGACCCTCCGGCCCCTGGATCGCCAGCATGGCGAGATCAGTGCGCTCGGTAATCTCGACGCCAAAGGCGGCGGCATGGCCGCGGATCCAGGCGAGATCCTTGTCGCGGGTACCGGCATTCACCACCGCGCGGAACCAGCCCTCGGTGAGGAAGTACACGATGAGATCGTCGATGACGCCGCCGCGCTCGTTGAGCATGCAGGAGTAGAGCGCCTTGCCCGCGCTCTTGAGCCTGCCGACATCGTTGGCGAGCAGCTGTGCGAGGAACGCACGCACCCGCGCGCCCTTCAGGTCGACGACGCACATGTGTGAGACGTCGAAGACCCCCGCGGCACGGCGCACCGCGTGATGCTCTCCGATCTGGGAGCTGTACTGCACCGGCATGTCCCAGCCGCCGAAGTCGACGATGCGGGCACCGAGCTCCTGGTGCAGCGCGAACAACGGGGTCTTTCGTCCCACTTAGGTCCTCCAGCGAACAAAGAAGGCGGCACACGCCCCGCACGCGAGGCGTCTGCCGCCCTTCTGTCCCTGTGACCTGAGAGATCAGGCGCTTTTAACAGGCGCCGCTCCCCTTCGGTGGGTGGATGCCTCGATCCACCGCTCTCCAGAAGCCCCGCGGCGCGGTAGGACCGCGTCCGCCGTCTGCCGTTCTTGTGCCTGAGCGTTTCCGGGCGGAAT
>Ga0210410_10006622_pt1 | contig 10055 bp, 11 predicted proteins | sample IncBWC4MmetaG_FD_161058 | JGI IMG/M metagenome (GOLD analysis project Ga0210410, IMG submission 161058) | Forest soil microbial communities from Barre Woods Harvard Forest LTER site, Petersham, Massachusetts, United States - Inc-BW-C-4-M | ecosystem: Environmental > Terrestrial > Soil >... | reverse complement strand
CGTGTTCGTGCCGTCCTGAAGGAACTGATCTGGCAGGTAGCCGTTCGCGCCGTGAATCTCGACGCCATCGAAGCCGGCGCGCAGGGCACGCTCGGCGCCGGTGCGAAACTCCTCGATGATTCCTGGAATCTCCGCCAGCGCGAGCGCGCGCGGTGTCGAGAACGGGACCTCGCCCTGTTTGGTATAGGCATAACCTTCCGCCGCAATCGCGGATGGCGCGACCGGCGCCTCGCCATTGGGCTGCAGATCGGTATGCGATTGCCGGCCGACATGCCAGAGCTGCAGGAACATCCGGCCGCCCTTGGCGTGAACCGCATCGGTGACGCGGCGCCATCCCGCAATCTGACTGTCCGAGTAGATGCCGGGCGCACCGGCATAGCCATAGCCGCGGATCGAGACGGGGGTCGCTTCCGAAATGATGAGCCCACCCTTCGATGCCCGTTGCGTATAATAGTCGACCATCAGGTCGCTCGGAATGTCACCCGGATCGGAGCGCATGCGCGTCAGCGGCGCCATCACGACGCGATGGGACAACTGATAGGGGCCAATCCTGGCCGGTGAGAACAGCGTGCTCATTTTCATCTCCTGGTTTCTGGAATGACAGCGGCCGGTGATCGCTTGTGGCGCGCCCCATCAGCCGCCTTTCGGAAGCGCGATGGGATCGCAATCGCGCTTCTCGCGTTGTTTTGATGTCGTCAGACCCTGACGGCGGTGGCCTGCTGCAGCACCGGGATCATGTCTTCGGGCTCGGGCCGATGGGTGTAGTCGGGATTGACCTCGGAGTAGAGGATGGTGCCGTCCTGACCGATTACGTAGCGGGCCGGCATCGGCAGGGTCCAGCTCGGATCGTCGTTGAACGTCGGCAGGTCGTTCTTCAATCCCTTGTACAGCTCGACCAGGTAGTCAGGCAGTTCGAAGCGGAGACCGAAAGCCTCGCCAACCTTGCCCTTCACATCCGAGAGGATCGGGAAGCTCAGCTTGTTCTGGCGCACCGACTTACGGCTGTTCGGTGCGGTCTGCGGCGAGATCGCAACGAGCGAGGCGCCGTATTTGTCGAACTCGGGCTTCGCCGCCTCGAGCGCCTGCAGCTCCATGTTACAATAGGGGCACCACACGCCGCGATAGAAGCTCAGGACCACCGGGCCCTTCTTCAGAAGCTCTGCCAGGCTGACCTCGTTGCCTTCGGGATCCTTCAGTGAGAACGATGGGGCGACATCGCCGGCCTTCCTGGCGCGGATGGCGGCACCGGAGGCGACCAGCTCGGCGGTGGCGCGATGCATCGTCTCGATCACGGATGGCGGAACGTTGTACGGCGGCTTTCCGGCTTCGAAGCCGACCTTGAAAGCATCCAGTCGGGCTTGCAGTGACATGGCGATCTCCTTGGGTTTCGCGTCGACTTCGAGCGAGCGCCGGAAGTCATGCGAAGAACCTAAAGGAGACCGCGCTAACGGGTAGCAAGGTCGATCGACTAGGCCTTATTCCGTTTGGGAATAATAGCGGGCGGAGGCCCTAACAGCCGCGGCAGATGATCAGCTTGCGGTCGAGTTCGACATCGAGCACCAGTTGTTCACGCTCCCACGACGAGAGCAGCTCTGCACCCTGGGGCATCTCGGCTCTCGTTGGCTGCCGATGACCGACAGGCGCCAGCCAGGGCAAGTGCGACGTCAGGGCATTCTGCGGGGGCACCTCGGCTGCAGCCGGCGACAGCAGACCGAACAGGACGACCGCGACGGCAGCGGCCTGGCTCATTGAACGCTTGGTGGCGGAGGTAGACATGGTGACACTCCTTGGCTCGCGTGCTCGGGATGAGCAACTTGAGTGTCACCTTACGCACCGGGCCAAATTGATGAATGCCGGCAAGGATCGAAGAGATGCTCGTTCGTCTCACCGGCAATCAGGGGTGCTTTTGCAGCCTTGATCGCCGGCCGGCCTACGGATTGAAGGTCCGCTCGAAGAAATCGACAAAGGTCCGCACTTTCGCCGTCGCCGCACGACCGGTCGGAAACACGGCCCACAGGTCGTGCGGAGGCAGGCTCCAGTCGGACAACACGGCGCGGACTGCGCCCGATCGCAGCTCGGGGCTGAACATCCATTCCGATGCGATGGCAAGGCCAACATCGGCGAGCACTGCGGCTCTGACGCCTTCCGCTGCGCTCACCCGCAACCGGCTTCGCACAGTGACCGATGCCTCCGAACTCTCGCGCCGGAAAGACCAGACGCTGCCTTCCTGCAGATAGATGACCGTTTGATGCTTGCTGAGATCGGCGGGCGTCTGGGGCGTACCGGCGCGCTTGAAATAGGCCGGTGTCCCCAACACCAGCCGCTTGCATCGGGCGATGCGGCGCGCAGTCAGGGCGGAGTCCGCAAGCTTGCCCATCCGCAGCGCCACATCGATGCCCTCCTGCACCAGGTCGATCTGACGGTCGTCGAGCACGACTTCGAGGTCGAGATCGGGATGTTTGGCGAGGAACTGCGGCAGCAACGGAATGAGGTGGATGCGCGCAAAGGTGACGGCCGCGCAGATGCGCAGCCGGCCCTTCAACGCGCTGCCGGCACCGCGCGCGGCCACTTCGGCTTCGCCGGCTTCCTCGACCGAGCGCCGGGCACGATCGAGATAGCCGAGCCCCGCTTCCGTCGGCGTCAGCCCGCGGGTCGAGCGCGTCAGCAGCTTGACGCCGAGATAGGTCTCGAGCTGGGCGATGGTCTTGGAGACCGCCGGCTGGCCGACGCGAAGCTGGCGCGCCGCGCCGGAGAACGACCCCGTTTCGACCACGCGAATGAAGGTTTCCATCGCGGCCAGCCGGTCCATCCTTATTCTCCCTGGGAATGAGGCCTATTGCCCCGCCCTATCTGCCATGGCGGCGGGAAATTGGCCATGAGTTCTCGCGACCGGGCAGGTAGTCCGGGGAGACGGAGAACGAGCGATGACCCACCATGCACAACTCCACACCGACCGTGCCCGGGCCGTGTCACCCGGTTGGCGCTCGCGGCGGCGCATCAGGACCTTTGCGGCCGGCGCGGTTCGGACTCTCAACCTCACCGTTGCAGATGCTCTCCATGCCTATGCACTGACCGGCAGCGCCTTCGCCACATTGCTGGTGCTTGCCGCGCCGCATCTGGAAGTCTTCTTGCGCTGCATTTTCCACGGCAAGGGTTGAGCCAGTTCGTTTCATGGAAAGAAAATCACGGCCTGGCCGTTCAGGCGGGGCAGCCGCGCAACTGCGCCGAGACATTCTCCAGTCTCGAAATCGAAAGCGACGACTTCATCGCGCGCCACACAATAAAGCCGGGAATCCGGCCCGAAACGCAAACCTCGTGGCCTCTGAAGCCGCGCACCGTTTTTTGGAACAAGCACCCGTTCGAGACGCCCGTCAACGTGGTGATATTCGCGAATCGTCGTCACTGCATTTGCTGCACCGAACGGATGCTCGCTGCTTACGACGATATTGCCGCTTGGCGCGATCGCAAGATCAAGCGGACTGAGCTCAGGGTCTCTGACCTTCCATGATGTCAGCATCCGGTGATCGGAATTGAACGCCAGAATGCTGTTATCGCCTTCCCCACCCGGTCCGATGCCGGAGGCGAGAAAGAGTCTGCCATCAAGCCCAAATGCAAAGCCGCGGGGGAACGGAACGACATGGGGCGGTAAGATATACTCGCCTGCCCTGTTGAGTTTGCTGGCGAAGGCCATGATCGTGCGCTCGCCGCGCAGGCCGACATAGTAGCGACCATCCGGTCCGAAATTGCCGCCGCCCGGATTCAATCCGGCGATACTTCCACTGGCGTGCACCACACGCCCATTGCGGTCGAGTGCCAGGATCCGATCGGAACCGCTGTTGACGAAGAGCAATCCGTCATCCCGGCTGATCCCCAGCCCACGAGGATCGACGATACGCGGATCGTTGCCGAACACGCCGATCGGCTTACCGTCGTCGGCGAAGGCGAGAATTTTTCCGTAGCCCGCGCCGTTGGCGCCGGCTGCGCTGGTAACGAGGAGTGTCATTGACCTTCCTGCCACTATGCGGCTGGCGGCAGCAGTTTGTGATCGATCAAGGACTGCAGTGCGTTGCGGAACGAGTCCTCGGTATCAATTGTCTTTGTAAAGCCGGCCTGGCGCAGCTTGACGGTGCTAACGAACGCCCGAGGTCCTTCCGGGGCGCCGTAGGCGAATGCGAAGTCCGCATGCTGGTCGCCTTGGCCAACCAGCTCCCGCAGGTTCCGCGAGCGGAGTTTGTGCTTTGCGACAATCCGACCCCAGACATCCGCGTTTTCATCGAGATAGGCTGCGACGCTCGTCGGTATGTCCGGTCCGGTTTCGACACCGAGCGTTTCGGCCATGGCCGGCCACACATTGCGCCACTCGAACACGTCGCCGTTGGTGATGTTGAACGCCTCGTTTGCCGCCTGGCGCGACTGCGCAGCCCAGACCATCACGTCCGCGACGAGGTCGGCTTCGGCGGCTTCCCAGACGAACGATGGACCGCCGGGAAAGCCGAACGGTTCACCCTTTTCGCGGCGGATTGCCGCGTAGACGCCGATGGCGGGGACGACGTTCAACGCGCCCGGAGTGGGACCCGTGACGAGCTGAGGGCGTAGCGCCGTGTAATGGAAGCCGTGCCGGGCGCCCATCTCACGCACATAAGCTTCCTGGTCGAAGAAGAAGTTCTGGTGATCCCTGCGCGCATCGCGTTCGCGGGCCGGAATGGGGATCGGGTGCAGGTGCACGCCGTAGACCTTCGTTCCCTGCAGAATACTGATGTGCTGGAAATTGGCGGCGGTACGCACGATCGGGTCCACCACGTTGCGCAGCATGGCGTTGTTGGTCTCGATCTGGTCCTTGCTCGACCAGCCGGCGACCAGCTCCGGCTTCTCGTGCAGAGCCGTGTAGGCGATGTGGGTTACGTCGGTCAGCGGCTCGAACGCGGCGCGCGCCTTTTCCTTGTCCCGCAAATCAACCGACAGAAAGTCAACGTCGCGGCCGCCAGGCAGCTCGGGCTTGCGGCGTGAGACTCCTACCACCTCCCAGCCCGCGGCAAGAAACTTCTCGATCGCGGCGACCCCTAGCAGGCCGCTTGCGCCCGTTACCAGGACCTTGTTCCGAACGATCTTTCTCTGGTTGCTCATGCTTCTTGGACCTCGTGTTCATGAGAAGATTTGCGGGTCGCAGACGCCTATGCGGACGTTGCGTTGGCCTCAATCCATTTTGCAATGTTGGCCGCCGCGTCGCCATAGAAGGTCCGATAGAGCTCCTCGGTGACGTAGCCGATGTGCGGCGTCGCCAAAACGTTATCGAGCTTTCGGTAGGGATGGTCGGCAGGCAACGGCTCGATTTCGAACACGTCGACCGCGGCGCCGGCGATCCGGCGCGCCTGCAGTGCTTCGATCAGGGCGGGCTCGTCCACGATCGGACCACGTGATGTGTTGACGAGTCTCGCCGTCGGCTTCATCAGGGCGAACTCCGGCGCCCCGATCAAGCCCTTCGTGCGACGGCTGAGAACGAGGTGGACGGTCACGACGTCGGCTTCGCGGAACAACGTCTGCTTGTCGACGAGGATGGCGCCGGCCGCGCTGGCCTTCTCTTCGGTCAGGTTCTGGCTCCAGGCGATCACTTTCATGCCGAAGGCGAGGCCGATGCGCGTCACTTCTCCTCCGATGTTGCCCAGTCCGACGACACCCAGGCTTTTGCCTCTCAGGTTTGCGCCGAGCCTCGTTTGCCATCCGCCGGCCTTGAGCGAAGCGGCTTCCCGGTCAATGCCTCGCATGCTGGCCAGGATCAGCGACCACGTGAACTCGATGGTTGGAGTGGAGTCGTAGCCGGTCGCTGTGACGGCGATGCCGAGATCGGCCGCCGTCTGGCTGTTGATGGAGGCGTTGCGCTGTCCTGTCGACGCTATCAGCTTGAGGTTCGGCAGTTGCTGCAGGATCTCCGTTGTCAGCGGCGTGCGTTCGCGCATGACGCATACCGCGTCGAAGGGGCGCAGCCGCTCGACAACGGCTGCCGGATCAGCCAGGTGGTCGTTGAAGACCGTGATCTCCGCGTGGCGCCGCACGGGCGACCAGTCGGCGAGTTGCAGCGCCACGTTCTGATAGTCGTCGAGGATTGCCACCTTCATCGACATCCTCCGTCACTTCCGTTCGGCAGCAAAGAACTCGATCAGCGCACCGGCCACTGCCCTGGGGTCGTTCTCCATCGGGATGTGGCCGGCCGACTTGATCCGAACGAGCCTCGTGTCCGGAATCTCGCGGGCATAGCGTTCGGCATAGTCGACCGTCTGAAATGGATCGTCCTCACCCCACACCAGGAGCTTCGGTGTTTTCGACCGCAAGAGAGCCGGCAGCATCTCCATGGTGTAACGGTGGTCTGCGGCGCCTGCGAGCGCCAACCATGAGCGTGCAACCCTCGGGTCGGTCCAGGGATCGAGATACTCGACGATCTCAGCTTCGCTTGCGGGCCGCCCGAGCGCCTTGACGACAGACACGCGGCGCGCCGCAAGGACATCATCGCGCGTCGTCGCGGCGGCCACTGCCGGATCCCGGAAGCGGGCAACGCCGGGAACCGGCCACGAATCGTACATGACGCCGTTCACCACGGCCACGCGCGGGACCTCGACCTTGTTTGCGAGCATCAGATGCTGCGCGACGCCTCCGCCGATATCATGGCCGGCGACCATGACCGGGCCCTTGTGCCCGAGCGCTTCGAGGAAGCGGAGCAACCAGGTGGAGAGACGCGGGACCGAAGCCTCGCTCACGGTGAGTTCACCTCCGGAGCGGCCGAAGCCGGGGAAATCGACCGCGATCGGGCGAAGGCCGGCGGCGGCGATGCCGTCGAGCACGGGCTGCCAGACGCGGCTCCAATAGGTGCCGTGAAGCAGGAGCACCAACGGACCGGCCTTGCCAGCAGTCAGATAGCTGATCGGAACGCCAGCAACTTCGACTGTCTCGCGTCTCGTCATCGGACGATCTTTCTCACATGATCCTTGCCGAGACCGACGGCTTCGTAGTGCCTGGTCGCGTGCTCCAGCTTGGTGAAAACGTCTTCGTATCCGAGCGCCTCGCCATAGGGATCGACGTAAGTGTAGCCACCGGTGACATGAAAGAGCGTCGCCATTTCCTTGACGTCGTCAGGGACGACAAGGGTATGCGTCTCGCCGGGCGGCTCGAAAGCATAGTCGCCCGGGGTCGCGATCCAGTCGTGCTCGAGGTAGCGCCATCTTCCACGCAGCGTGAACGCATGGACCGGTCCGGAATGGCGGTGGCGCGACAGCACGCCGGAGGACCGAATCCGCAGGATGTTGATGTAGTACCCCTGGCTCACGTTCAGGACGAGCGGCCTGAAGGCGACGGTCGGCGACTGCGGGACCCATTCGCGTTCGTCCCCGTCCAGTTCGAGTGCGGAGCCGACGAATACATCCGGCACCATGCCCGCGGGCTGAGGTTTCTGGTAGGCGATCTTGCTCTGGTCGATGGACCGGCGCGCGGGCGCCTGCTGTTGCTTCGATGACGATGTATCGGTCATTTTCTCCTCCATCGCGCAATCATTTCGGCCCCGAGCCGCGCAACGTGCACGGTCTCGAATGCCGCCCCTGCCGAGGCGAGGGGCGGCTTCACTGTCGGATCAGGCGGCCGGCCTGAGCTTGCCCGGTGCAGTCCATTCGGCGCCTTTCATGAAGGCGTCGTTGGGGGTGTCGGCAAGATGATTGGTGTAATTTGAAATGAGCTTGGTCGCGGCGAGAACCAGCACGTCGAGAACGGCGCGGTTGTCGTAGCCCGCAGCCTTGAAGGCGTCGACATCGGCCTCGCTCACCACGCCGCGCTGGCGGGTGACCTTGGCGGCGAACTGGTGCAGCGCCTCGAGCTTGGGATCGGCGATCGCGCGGCCCTCCCGAACCGCCGAAATCGCGGCGTCGGGGACCTTGGCCATACGCGACAGGTTGGTGTGGCCGGCCATGCAATAGGTGCACTCGTTCTCGTAGATGATGGCGAGATAGACCAGGTTGCGCTCCTGTGGGGTAAAGCCCGTCTTCTCGGCGATGCCCCAGAGCGTGCTGTAAGCTTCGAGCGCCGCCGGGCTCTCGGCGAGAATGCGATGCAGGTTGGGCACGAACCCCCAGGCCTTCTGCACGCCGTTGAGGATCTCGGCCGAGGCGGGTGGCGCGGTGGCGGCGTCATGCATTTTGAATCCGTTGATCATTTGCTTCTCCTCATGAATAGGTGGCCGCACCTTCACTCATCTCCCAATGCCGCGGCAGATACGATCGGGCGATATCACTTATTCCGACCAGGAATAGACTCGGACGGCCACCTGCGCCGTCCGAGTTTCTGTCAGGATCATTGCCGCATGACGCGGACCAGGTCCTGCTTCAGGAGATAGAGCGACACCGCGAGCAGGACCACGTCCTTCATCAGGAAGGGGACGTTGCCCGTCATCGCCGGAAACCCCGCCGCCGGATCCCAGCCGTCCGGCATGAAGGGAATGATGGTGACGGTGCCGATGAAGGTCGCGGTCGAGCCGAGCGCGCCGAGGACGCCAAGCCGTTTGTCCCAGAAGCCGGCGAACAGCAGCGCGCCGAAGGTCCATTCCGAGACACCCAGGAACCAGCTCGCACCCTGATGGCCGAACACGGGATAGAGCCACCAGATCAGCGGGCCGTTACTGATGAAGGGAACGAGCCGTTCGGCCTCATAGGCCCACCACTTCTGGTAACCGAAGAAGAGAAATATGATCACCATCGATGCGCGGACGACGTGGTAGTCGAGATCGCTCTCGAGTACGCGGGACCTGCGCAGGACGCCGACGAACGGGTTGAGGGTCGTGTTGGTGAGCGTGCTCATGACGTTGCCTCCTGAACGATGTGCTCACATGTGTGAGCGAATCGGAATTGAACCCGGGCACGTTGCCGTTCAGAGCTGGTTCAGGTCTTCTCAATTCGAACGGAGCAATCGAGATCGCCTTCTTCGCGTTCTCTATCAAGACATCGATTGCAGGCGCGAGGCAGACGAAAGGATTAGATGCCATTCCTTCCGGGAATAATGATTTGCTTGGCCATCCGCGGTCGCAGCAGGGCCGCCGGCAGGCTTTGGACTTGCCGGCGGCCCCCGTCGACCGCGTCGCAGGATGGAGAGCATCACCGTTGCGAGAGGCGGACCACGTCTTGCCTGAGCAGATAGAGCGAGACAGCGAGCAGCACGATGTCCTTCAGCAGGAAGGGGACGTTGCCGGTCGCCGCCGGAAATCCCGCCACCGGATCCCAGCCGTCAGGCATGAACGGAATGATCGTGACGGTTGCGATGAAGGTCCCGGTCGAGCCGAGGGCGCCGAGGACGCCGAGCCGCTTGTCCCAGAATCCGGCGAACAACAGCGAGCCGAAGGTCCATTCCGAGACACCCAGGAACCAGCTCGCGCCCTGATGGCCGAACACGGGATAGAGCCACCAGATCAGTGGGCCGTTGCTGATGAAGGGGACGAGCCGTTCGGCCTCATAGGCCCACCACTTCTGATAACCGAAGAAAAAGAACATGATCACCATCGATGCGCGGACGACGTGATAATCGAGATCCTCGGTCAACAGGCCGGTCCGGCGCAGGACGCCGGCCAGTGGATTGAGTGCGTTGTTGATAAGCGTGGTCATTGTCGTAACTCCTGTCTTGAGCTTCGACCCACGCAGCCGCTGTTAAGCGGCCGCCGGGAAGTCGAGCTCGGTGTCGTTGATGCGGTTGAAGACATTGGTGAACGTGATGGTCGCAAACGCGAGGCTGACGTCGACCAGCTGCGCGTCGGTGTAGCCGGCGGCCCTGATCGCGGTGAAATCGGCATCGCTGACGGTGCCGCTTCCCTTCGCCAGCGAGCGGACAAAGCGAACCAGCGCATCGCGCTTGAGGTCGCCGGTCGGCTTGCCGGCGCGGATGTTCTTGATCTCGTCCGGCTTCAGTCCGGCGAGCTTGGCGAGCAGGCTGTGCGCGGCCTCGCAGTAGTCGCAACCGGTGACGCCGGAGACCACGAGCTTGATGGTTTGCTGGTCACGCTTGGAGAGCGAGCCCGCGGCGAGCACGCTGTC
>Ga0210410_10006621_pt1 | contig 10055 bp, 10 predicted proteins | sample IncBWC4MmetaG_FD_161058 | JGI IMG/M metagenome (GOLD analysis project Ga0210410, IMG submission 161058) | Forest soil microbial communities from Barre Woods Harvard Forest LTER site, Petersham, Massachusetts, United States - Inc-BW-C-4-M | ecosystem: Environmental > Terrestrial > Soil >... | reverse complement strand
TGTAATGCGCCTCGACCTCGTTCTGCATGCCGTAGGTCTTGCGCACCACCAGCGTGGTGAGCACGGTGAACACCACGCACAGCACGAACAACAGGATCGCCAGCCGCCAGTTGATGTAAAGCGCCAGCGGCAGCAGCACCACCAGCGACATGATGGCGGCGAAATGTTCGCGGAAGAATCCGAGCCACAGCCGCCACAGCGCGTCGGTGCCGTTCAGCATCACCTTCATCAGGCGGCCGGAATGGGTGCCGGTGTGGAAGGTCAGCGGCAGCTGCATGATGTGCTCGAAATAATTCGTCAGCACCGCCTGGCGCTGGCGGTGCGCCAGCCGGTCGGCATGCAGCGCGACCCAGGCGCTGCTCGCGATGGTGAACAGGCCGAACGCCGCCCACGCCCCCAGCAGCGGCCACGCGGACGACGATCCGCTGGGATCGGCGGAGGGCTTGCCGGAGAGGACATCGACGATGCGGCCGAACAACACCGGCTCGGCGAATTGCGCGCCGGCGAGCAGCAGGTTGGCGCCGGCAAGGATCCAGCCCAGCCGCGCCTCTTTGCCGAGCAGTTTGAGGACGCGCGTGTAAAGCCGAAACAGGGACATGCCGTTAGGACTCGAAAGAAAAGAAGCCGCCGGCGGACCAGCGTCGGAAGTTCCATTCTAAGCAGGGATTGTCGGCAAGATACAGGCTAGGGGGCGCGTTTTGCTCAATTGATGAGCCGGCCGTCCGGCGGCGGCAGGAAGCTGTCGTCGAAAATATCCGCCGCGGACGGCCTTTTGCCGAATTTGAAATCCTCGCCGACCTCGGCGATCGAGCGGTCGAGGCGGGGGGGGTCGACCCCGCCGATGCCGTAGCGCCTGACCTCGGCGGTGAGGATGTTGCCGGCAATCAGGGTTTGCAGCCGTTCAAGTTCCAGATCGCGCGATCCGCCATCCATCCGGCTGATCACCTCATCGACCGCGCGCGCGGGCTGCTTGATGGCAAGATGGGTCCCCGCGATCAGGGCGCGCACGAAGCCTTTCACCGCCTCGGGACTCCTGGCCGCAAACGCCGGGTTGACGATGACGGCAAAACCGTAGGCTTCGCAGCCATAATCGGCAAATCGAAGCACCGCGAGGTCGTCGGCGGGGACGCCGCGATCTCTCAGGTTGACCGCCGACAGATATGAGAAGCCGGTCACGGCGTCGACCTGCCCGGCCGACAGCATCGGCTCGCGCACGGCAGCGCCGATCCTGTTCTGCTTCACGTTCGCGACCTTGATCCCGTTCCGCTTCGCCAACGCCGGCCACAGCCGGATCGACAGATCGCCTTCGGCGACGCCGAGGGTCTTGCCCTCGATATCGGACAGCGCGTGGATGCCCCGGCTTTTGCGCGCAACGATGGCATAGGGCGACTGGTTGTACAGCACGAACACCGCCTTGACTTGCGGCGCATCGGATTTACCGCGAAAGCGGATCAGTTCGTTGATGTCGGCCAGCGCGAAATCGGCCGCGCCGGAGGCGACACGCGCGATCGCGTCCGCCGAGCCGCCGGCGATCTCGGTGGTGACCGCGAGTCCCTCCGAACCGAACAGACCACTGGCCGAGGCCAGCAGCACCGGCGCGGCGCCCGCATCGATTGGACGATCGAAGGCAAACCGGATCTGGATCGGTTGCCGGGGTTCGACCTGCGCCCGGACTTGACTGGCACCGGAGCACGCAAGAGCCAGAAGACCCGTCAGCAAAGCCGAAATGCAGTGGAAAGCGATGGTTGGACGCACACGCATTGGACTATTTCGAATTCGGGGCGCCAGCGCATGCGGGTTCTATGACCGCATCATGACGGCTGAGGCGAAAGCTTTCGACCATACTGCCGGATCGAATCTGAACGGCCGATGAGCGCCACGAATCCGCCACCGATCGTTCAGCCTGGGTTCGGTTTTGGGAACCTAACATGGGTTCGGCGGTTGGCTACAGGCGGCCTGACGGGCCGGGCCATGATGGAGGAATTCGAGATGTTTGCGCGAAAAGCAGTGTTTTCTTCGTTCGGACGCGCCGCCGTGATGGCGAGCGTCGCGGCGATGGCGCTGACGGTTGTGGCGCCTTCGCTGGCCTGGGCCGGCTCGCCGAGCGGGGCGACTGATATCAGCGCCCGGCACAGGGGCTATGGCGGTGGTGCTGCCGCGGCGGCCGCCTTTGCCGGCATTGTCGGCACCGGCCTGGCGATCGCGGCCACCCAGAACCGCCGCGCCTATTATGACGATTATGATAGCGGCCCGGTCTATTATGGCGGCGGCCCGGTCTACTACGGCGGCGGTCCCGGCTATTACGATCACGGCTATGGCTATGGCTATGGCCGCAGCCGTTCTGAATTTGGCGGCCAGCCCACCGGCCATTGGTAGCGCGTGTTTGTCCAGCGGCCATCCGCCCGCGCCGGGCTGTTAACCAAATTTGCACCAGCCAATCGATCCGCCGGATGCGCCCCGCGCCGCCGGCGGATTTCTTAATAATGCGCAGTGTCTGTTAACACGCTGGCCACCGGTTTGGATTAGCTTGAGAGAATGAGTGATTCGCTCGAACGGCTCTATCAGGCGGTGCTCGCGGCCAAGGATCTCGATCCGGCAATCTCGCGAACCGCCCGGCTGTTCCAGCGCGGCCCGTCCAAGATGGCCAAAAAACTGGCCGAGGAAGCCATCGAGGTCGTGATCGATGCCGTCAACGGCAATTCCGAAGCGGTAGTCCGCGAGAGCGCCGACCTTCTCTACAATCTCACGGTGCTGTGGGCGTCGGCGGGTGTGCGGCCGGACGACGTCTGGCGCGAAATGGCGCGGCGCGAGCATCTGCTCGGCATCGCCGAGAAGTTGCCGAAATCAAGCATGAAATTGCCCAAGGCTTCGCCCGACCGGATCGCGCGGCGACCAATTGTCGCGCTCGAAGGCCGCAGGCTTCGCAAGCGCCACTGAGATTTGACGCAATTCGGCAAATTCCCGCCATGGACAAATCCGTCCCATGGTGGTTCATCGCGGCATGCTGAGACGGATCTACGACTGGTGCATTGACGCCGCCCACAAGCCTTACGCGCTCTGGATCATGGGCGCGGTGGCGTTCGCGGAAAGCTCGTTCTTTCCGGTACCGCCGGACGTGATGCTGATCCCGATGTCGCTGGCGCGGCCGCAGCGGGCCTGGCTTTACGCCGTGATCTGCACGGCGACGTCGGTGGTCGGCGGCATGCTCGGCTACGCGATCGGCGCGCTGCTCTACGATTCCGTCGGACATTGGCTGATCCAGTTTTACGGTCTTGGCGGCAAGGTCGAAGCCTTCCGCGCCTCCTACGCCGAATGGGGGGCCTGGATCATCATCCTCAAGGGCCTGACGCCGATCCCCTACAAGCTCGTGACCATTACCTCGGGTTTTGCCGGCTACAACATCTGGCTGTTCGTTGTTTGCTCGATCATCGCCCGCGGCGGGCGCTTCTTCGTGGTCGCGATCCTGCTCAACCGTTACGGCGAGTGGATCCGGGTCAGGATCGAGAAGCATCTCGGGCTCTGGGTGGCGCTCGGCGCCGCGATCCTCGTGCTCGGCTTTGTCGTCGCCATTCGAATGGTCTGAATGAAGGCCGTCGCGAAGGGCTTTGCCCCTTTGGTGGCTTCCGGCTACGCTCGATGGCATGACGGCTCGGCCCGACAACCTCATCGCGCAGGCTAGGACACAGGTCGCGACGGCGACGCTGGCGATCGCAAGAGCGACGCTGGCGATCGCAAGAGCGACGCTGGTCATGTCGATATGGCTAATGACCGCCGGCACGGTCTGGCCGCAAGCCACGGCGCCCGCGCTTGGCGTTCGGGAGGAGGCACCGCAGGCCGCGCCTCCGCAAGCGGCACCGGCGCCCCCTGCGCCGGCGCGCGAAGAAAACCCGGGCCTGATCTCCGAAATCGGCAAGCTGTTCGACAAGCTGCCGTCGCTGAAAAGCCCGCAGGAGACCATCGAGGACTTGAATACGCGCGCCAAGGATGCGGCGCAGGGCGCTTCCGACAGCCTGTCACGCCTGGCCAAGCCGGCCTCCATGGTGTCCGGGCGCGTGATCTGTCCGGCGTCGGCAAACGGCCCGCCGGACTGCAAGCTCGGCGCCGACAAGCTCTGCCAGTCCAAAGGCTACCAGGAGGGCAAGAGCCTCAACACCGATTCCGCCGAAACCTGTTCGGCCAGAGTGCTGATCCCGGGCCGGGCCCGGAAACCGGGCGACTGCCGGACAGACAATTACGTCACCAATGCGCTGTGCCAGTAATGGCCCGCCGGGCAACGGCGCGTGTCTGTCGTTCGTTTCAACCGTAACTTTCAGCGGCATCCTGGCGCGGTTGCCTTGTTGGTATGATGTCTGGCATCCTTAGCGTGATGGCGCAATACGCCCCGCCTCCGCCCGGATAGACAATCCCGGAAACACCAAAAAAGGATTTTACCGAATGTCCATGCCTGCCTTGTTCAAGGGCCGTCTGTCGATTCCCGTGATCGGTGCGCCGCTGTTCATCATTTCCGTACCTGATCTGGTGATCGCGCAGTGCAAGGCGGGCGTTGTCGGATCGTTTCCGGCGCTGAACGCGCGCCCCGCGGCGCTGCTCGACGAGTGGCTGGTGCGGATCAAGGAAGAACTCGCGGCCCACGACAAGGCGCATCCCGAGCGGCCGTCGGCGCCGTTCGCCGTCAATCAGATCGTGCATCGCTCGAACAACCGGCTCGATCAGGATCTCGCGCTCTGCGAGAAGCACAAGGTGCCGATGATCATCACGTCGCTGGGCGCGCGCGAAGAACTCAATCAGGCCGCGCATCGCTGGGGCGGCATCGTCTTTCATGACGTGATCAACCAGAAATTCGCCCACAAGGCGGTCGAGAAGGGCGCCGACGGCCTGATCCTGGTCTCGGCCGGCGCCGGCGGCCATGCCGGGACGCTGTCGCCGTTCGCCTTCGTGGCGGAGACCAGGCAATGGTTCGACGGGCCGATCGCGCTGTCGGGCGCCATCGGCAACGGCCGCGCCGTCCGCGCGACGCGGATGCTGGGCGCCGACTTCGCCTATATCGGCTCCGCCTTCATCGCCACCAAAGAGGCCAATGCGGTGGAGGGCTACAAGCAGATGATCACCGCTTCGACGGCGGAAGACATCGTCTATTCCAACCTGTTCACCGGCGTCCACGGCAATTACCTGAAGCCGTCGATCGTGGCGGCGGGCATGGATCCCGACAACCTGCCGCAGTCGGATCCGTCGAAGATGAGTTTCGGCACCGACGCCTCGGGCGCGCGCGCCAAGCCGAAAGCCTGGAAGGAGATCTGGGGCAGCGGCCAGGGCGTCGGCAGCGTCGGCAAGGTCGCGCCGGCCGCCGAACTGATCGCGCGCTTCAAGAAGGAATATGACGAGGCGGTCGATCCGGCGCTGTGAGGCGAGAGCTATCGGGCGGGGGCCTTGCCGGTTCGCGTGAAGAAAACCCGTCGAACAAAAATAGAGAGCCCCGGTTCTGCTTTATCAGAACCGGGGCTTTGGCAACTACACCCAATGCTTGAGGTCTATTCGAGTTCGATCGGCTGGTACTTTCCGGTTTCGTCGAGCGCGGTTCCCCAGATCTTGTGCGAGGCCTGGTGTTCCGAGCGGCCGAAATTGAGGGAAGTCCCGAGGCCGAGGTCGATGTTGCGCATGGCCTCGAGGTTGTCGATCAGCCGCTCGGTGTCGAACTGCGAACCCGCACGCTTCAGGCCCTGGATCAACACATTGGCGGCAACATAGCCCTCGAGCGAGACGTAGTCCGGCGCCTCGCCCGGAAAATATTTGGCAAGCGCGTTCTTGTATTCGAGCACCGCGCTCGAATAACCGGAGACCGCCGGCACCACCTGGGTCACGATGACGCCGGTGGCGAAGCGCGGCCCCAACAGGCCGAGTTCCTCGGCAAGCGAGGTGCTGCCGACGAACGACACGTTGGTGTAGATCATGCCGGGATAGGCGTCGCGCGTCCTCTCGATGAACTTCGCGGCGGCCCGATAGGCGGCCACCATGACCACGGCCTTGATCGGCGGCTTCTGCGTTTTCAGCTGATTGACCGCGTCGTCCACGTCCACGGTGTTTCGCTTGTAGTTGAGCCGGACGATCGCGCCGTCGTTGGCGCCCATTGAACGAAACGCCTTGGCGACGCCTGCGTAGCCCGCATCGCCATAGGCATCCTGCTGCGCGAAGACCGCGATCTGTCGCAGCGGTATCCGGCGAATTTTCACCAGATAGCGCACCACGGAATCGGTTTCCTCGGCATAGCTCGCCCTATAGTTGAAGACGTAACGATCGGGAGGATCGTTGCGCAGGATGTTGGCACCGGTGAAGGCGCCGAAGAACAAGGTTCGCCGATCGAGCGCGTAGGGTACTGCGACCGCCGCGGTGGGCGTTCCGACATTTCCGATGAACCCGAATACCTGGTCCTTCTCGTACAGCTGCTTCATGGCGTCGAGCGTCCGGGCCGGCTCATAGCCGTCGTCGGCCGCGATCAGCCGGAGCTGCCGGCCGTCGACGCCGCCCGCATCGTTGATGCGGTTGAAGGCGGTGTCGATCCCGAGCTTCATCTGGCGGCCGAGCTCCTTGGCCGGTCCCGAGAACGGTCCGGCGATGCCGAACCGGATTTCGCGATCGGTGACGCCGCGCACCGCCGGACCTGTCGGAACCGGTGCGATCGATGTCGCCGCAACCGCGGCGGACGGCCCGATGACGCCCGCCAGCGACGGCCCCGACGAGGCCGGTCCGGCGATCGAGCGTTCGAGATCGGCAAGCTGGCGCTCGGCCAGCCGGCAATCCATCTTTCCGCTGGTCACGGCGTTGCGGCCGTCGGCGACGCTGCGATTGAGCTGCTGGGTGAGGTCGTCACGCTCGGCCTCGTTGGACGAGGCCTCCTTGATGACGGCGGCGAACTTGTCGACGATGGCCTGAATACGAGGCCGCGCAATGTCGGTGCAGGCCAGCGCCGAACCGACGATCGGTCCGACGCGGCCCGCCAGATCGCGAACGACGTCGGTATTGCCACCAGGTGCCGCGCTCGCCGCACTCGCGAGCAGGGCGCCAAACAAAGCGGCCATCCAACGAGGGGTCATCGCAAGCTCCCCACCAAGGTCAGCAAGGACTCTTGATCAGGCATCTTCGTTTCTCCCTCGTTTGATTGTCGCGTATACACTATTGCGTCGTTTCGGTTGAGTTGGGCTTCTGGCGCCATTGCATGAACTGCTGAAGCAGCTGCCCCGACTGCTCGCGCGTCGCGGGCTGGTTGCCCTGGGCCGCCGACGCCAGGATCGGTTGAAATTCGGCGATCGCCGGCTTCGATCCGTCCTCGCGCTGGCCGGGCTGGAACAGCGCGGACTTGATCGATTTCACGATTCCGGAGGAGCCGCCGCTGTCAGGCAGCCGGGACGCCGGCACCATGATGACAAAGAACAGCGCCACGATCGCGGAGACGCCGACGGCGGCAGCAAAGCGGCCGGCGACCGTAATCAGTGCGCTCCCCCGATCCATTTCTTCCGCCAGCCCCGGCGGTTCCTGAATGACCTCGGGATCCAGCGGATGCCATAGCGCGCTGGAAACGGCGTTCTCGAGCTGGCTATCGAGCGCAGAAGCCGGACGGGAGCTCGGGCTCCTGACGGGCTCGGCTGTCTTTTCGTTCGAAGGAGCCACTCGTACCTCCGGTCTTTCACGCAACCAGCGCGGAGCATAATAGGTAGGTTCGTTTGGATTCAGGTGGTCTTGCTCGCTCAGGCTACTCATACGCAACTCCTCATGACGCGGTATTGCGGTCACCGGTCGGTGCCGCAATCACTGACCTGTTGACGTTTCTTGTGGTTGGACGACTTGAAGCGGCGAGGAGCGTCGGGTGGAAGTGTACGAAATCCGGCTGTACGAGATTCAAATGCTGACGAGAGAATTTGAATCAAAGATTCCGACGCGAAATCCGCATCGTGCATCGTGTACTTCGGCCTGCGAATAGGATCGCAAGGCCCTACCGTCCCCACCTTTTCCATTGCCCTGTCCCCTGGCAACCATCCGCTCGCGTACGAACGGATGAGATCTCCCCAACCCTCGCCGGCCGGAAAAATAACCAAGTTTTGATGGTACCGCGCCAAGACATTATTAAGCCCGAAACTGGACGGAATTGAGGTTAAGTTTTGTTAACCAATATTTTTGGTTAATCCTGCCACAGACTTGTCACAAGAACTCCTTGGTTGATGCGCCCGCTATTAATCAACTGTTAACCAAGACCGCCGATCCTTAACCATTCGCTAAGCATAGGAAAGGCGACTAGACGACCATGCACGCTGTCAGGCAGCCAACGCCTCAACTGGTTCGTATGCGCGGCCGCTCCTACGTTGCGTTCGTCTTTTGTCCCGTCGTTCCGATTGTGGGCTGGCTCGAGGAAATCGACGCCACGCTGGCGCGCTCGCCCGGCTTCTTTGTCGGCAAGCCGGTCGTGCTCGACCTGTCCGCCGTGGAGCTCAGCCAATCCGCCATCGCGCACCTGCTCGGAAGCCTCGAGCAGCGCCATATCCGCGTCCTCGGCATCGAGGGGGTGGACGCCGATCGCCTCACCGCCGGCATGCCGCCGCTCTTGACCGGTGGGCGCCCGACCGTGCTGATCCAGAATGAACCGAAAAAGGTCGAAGCCAAACCCGAAGCCAAGCCGAAACCGAATTCCCTGCTGCTCGAAAGCCCGGTGCGCTCCGGCCAGTCGATCATATTCGCCGAAGGCGACGTCACGGTGCTCGGTTCGGTCGGTTCCGGCGCGGAGATCGTCGCCGGCGGCTCCATCCATATCTACGGCACGCTGCGTGGCCGCGCGATGGCTGGCGTCAACGGCAATTCGGCCGCGCGGATTTACTGCCAGAAGATCGAGGCCGAGCTCCTGGCCATCGACGGCTACTACCAGACCGCTGAAGACATCGACGCCAGTTTGCGCAATCGGCCGGCACAAGCCTGGCTCGACGGCGACATCATGAGAATCACACCACTGAATTAATCGGCAAGGAGGCAATAATGGCCAAAGTCTTGGTCGTAACGTCCGGCAAGGGTGGCGTCGGAAAGACCACTTCCACGGCAGCGCTCGGCGCGGCGCTCGCGCAGATGGGAGGCAGGGTGGTGGTCGTCGATTTCGACGTCGGCCTGCGCAACCTCGACCTCGTCATGGGGGCGGAACGCCGGGTCGTGTTCGACCTCATCAACGTCGTGCAGGGCGTTGCCAAGCTCTCGCAGGCGCTGATTCGCGACAAGCGTCTGGAGAATTTGTGGTTGCTGCCGGCATCGCAGACACGCGACAAGGATGCGCTGACGGAAGAGGGTGTCGGCAGGATCATCGCCGACCTGCGGACCAAGTTCGACTGGATTCTCTGCGACAGCCCGGCCGGCATCGAGCGCGGCGCGACGCTCGCCATGCGCTATGCCGACGAAGCCGTCGTCGTCACCAATCCCGAGGTCTCCTCGGTGCGCGATTCCGATCGCATCATCGGCATGCTCGATTCCAAGACCGTCAAGGCCGAGAAGGGCGAGCGGGTGGAGAAGCACGTGCTGATCACCCGCTACGATTCCGGCCGCGCCTCCCGCGGGGAGATGCTCGGCATCGACGACATTCTGGAAATCCTCGCGACCCCGCTGCTCGGCATCATCCCCGAGAGCCAGGACGTGCTGCTGGCCTCCAATGTCGGCTCTCCGGTGACCCTCAACAATGCCGCCAGCGCACCGGCTCGCGCCTATGTCGACGCCGCGCGTCGGCTGATGGGCGAAACCGTTCCCATGGTGGTGCCCGTTGAACGCAAGGGCCTGATGAACCGGTTGCTGGGACGGAGGGCCGCATGAAGGGTCTGCTGCGGCTCTTCAACGGCCGTAATGCTTCCGCGCCTGTCGCCCGGGAACGGCTGCAGATTCTGCTGGCGCATGAACGCGGCTTGCGCGGACAGCCCGACCTGTTGGGCGTGCTCCGGGCCGAGATCCTCGCCGCGGTCTCGCGGCACATCACGCTCGATCCGGACAAGGTCATCGTCAAGATGGACCGCGGCCCGCACGTATCGACGCTCGAGGTC
>Ga0210410_10006619_pt1 | contig 10056 bp, 9 predicted proteins | sample IncBWC4MmetaG_FD_161058 | JGI IMG/M metagenome (GOLD analysis project Ga0210410, IMG submission 161058) | Forest soil microbial communities from Barre Woods Harvard Forest LTER site, Petersham, Massachusetts, United States - Inc-BW-C-4-M | ecosystem: Environmental > Terrestrial > Soil >... | reverse complement strand
TCCAGGGCTAAAGGTCGAACTCGTGGTCAGCGACCGGTTCGGCGACATGATCGAAGACCGGCTTGACCTCGCCGTGCGTGTGGGCGAGGTCACGGATGCTTCGCTGGTGGTGCGCCGATCGGGGACGGCTTGGTTTGTTGTTGTGGCAGCGCCAAGCTACATCGAGCGAAAAGGCAGACCCTCTACACCCGCCGACCTTGCGAGTCACACCTGCATCGTGCACGACGTCGGGCCGGGCTCGGACGTGTGGACCTTTGTCACGTCCGAGGGGCCCCAGGAATTCCATGTGTCCGGCGGATTTCTCGCCAACGACGTCAGCGCGGTGCGCATGGCCGCGCGCAGCGGATACGGCATCGCCCAGCTCCCGTTGTTCGAGGTGCTCGATGATCTGCGCAGTGACGTGCTGGTTAGCGTGCTAAGCGAATTTCCGGCGCCGGGTATTCCGTTGAGCCTGGTCTATCCGTCGCGACGGCATCTGGCGCCACGCACACGCATCGTCTTCGAATTTATCCTGGAGCAGGTGCGACAAGTCCAGGCGATGCTCGCGACCGTGACAGACAAGACGCGCACCGCGTAAGCGCCGCGCGATTTTGGCGTCACCAAAAAGGGTTGTTTGATAGCTTACCGATCATCACGTGAAAACAGCGTTGTCAGAAGGTAACCTGGTTTCCGGTGCGGAATGACCACCTCTGGCGCTCGGACATGCCGTGATGTCCGAATTGAGTCTGCAAGCGGGAAGTCGGACTTGGGGGCCGTCAGGTCCGAGTTTTGACCTAAGCGGACAATCAGGCCGGCCCTTGATTTTGGTTTCGCAACGAGCCGACATCATTGCAAGATCAATTCTGATCAAGCAAGCCAAGCGCGTTGAACATCTAATGCGGCAGCAACGGAGGAGAATATGGCATCATTCGTCCTTATCCCCGGGGCAGGCGGCATGGCTTGGTATTGGCACCGCGTGGTCCCGCTTATTCGCGCGGCGGGGCACGAGCCCATTGCGGTCGATCTGCCCGGCGACGACAGGCACGCCGGTCTCGCGGCGTATGCGGACATCGTCATCAGTGCGATCGAGGAACGAAGCGACGTTATTCTCGTCGCTCAGTCGCTGGCGGCCTTCACCACGCCCCTTGTTTGCGCGCGTGCGCCCGTGCGGATGGTCGTGTTCGTCAACGCGATGATCCCCAAGCCCGGCGAGACCGCTGGTGCATGGTGGGGCGCGACAGGAGCGACCGAAGCGCGGGAACAAGCTGCGGCGCGGCGCGGCTATGCGACGGAATTCGATGTGGGAACGTATTTTCTGCACGACGTGCCGCAAGACGTGCTGCGCGCCGGCCCGGAAAAACCGCGTGAGGAAGTCGATACCGTTTTCAGCGAGCCCTGTCGCTTCGAGCGCTGGCCCGAAATCCCCATTCATGTTCTTGCGGCAAGAGACGACCGTTTTTTCCCGATCGAATTTCAACGGCGCGTCGCGCGTGAAAGGCTCAGAAAGGAGGTGGAGGAAATTCCCGGTGGCCATCTCGTCGCGTTGTCGAATGCGGAAGTGCTGACCGAGCGCCTTCTTGCGTATGAGAGGGGCCCGACGCGCTAGTTAGTCTCTCGCTGCACTTTCTTTAGTACAAGCCCGAATTTTGCCTGATGGCCAAGGCGCACCTCCGTCCTTGGTCTCCACTCTCGCGAAACAGCCGAGGGCCGCTTCTGGCGCAAAGCGGCCGTTCATACGCCAGGTGGCTGAAACGACGCGTCGACGCCTGCAGGGTCTCAGACAGGGCAGAGCCATAATCTCGCGCGGCGTCGATCTACGGCCCTCGTCATTGATCGGGGCCGGGAATTGATCCGGGCGGCGCACGTCGATGATCTTGAAGGGTCTTGGAGGTAGCTATCACGAGCGCTCAGGAGCCTCTGGGCCGCGTTCGATTACTGCAGGCACCCGAGGGGGCGGATGGGCCTCTCAAAAGCCCCTACGCGGTTCGCAGCGGCCCTTTTCGGACGAAACAAAATGGCCGCTGGCTGCATTGTTTGGATGAGGGGAAAAAATGCGAACCGTTGTGCCAGTTTTGTGTCAGTTGGCACGCTTTCCTGGTCTGTTCCGGCCGAAATAGCTGAAATGGCTGAAACCGGCAGTCAAACGAAAACGTGGATTTATGCTGATTTTATAGGGCTTTCTCGAGAGAAAGACTGGTGCTGCCAGACAGGATTGAACTGTCGACCTCTCCATTACCAATGGAGTGCTCTACCACTGAGCTACGGCAGCATGCCCGGATCAGAGAATCGGCCGAAACGGCCCCTACAGGCGGGGCGATCCTTGCCACAAGGCCCCCGCTCGCGCAAGCGCGCGGACGGCCGGCGCGGCAGTCAAAACGGTCAAAATTAGCCCGGCCGGCCGAAAGCAGGCTTCATCGGCTCAATTGCGGGTCGATCCGGTTCCCCACTTGGCCGGCAAATTCGCGCGCGGGCGTCATGGGGACGGGCGGCAAGGGTCCGTGACGGGTGAAAAATTTCGAAAAGCCACGGAGCCATGCGCAGGATCAGCGAAGTCGCGGCCGAGGGGCGCGGATCGACGATTGTCGGCGGGCGGAACACGATATATCCGGACAATGACGGCGTGAGGCGAGACGCATTCGAAACGGGTCCACGATGGCGGATGACAGCAACAAGGCTGACGGCCGGGGAGGCCATGTGGCGAAAAAAGATGCAAGACGCGACCGGCTGAAGCAGGCGTTGCGCGAAAACCTCAGGCGACGAAAATCGCAGACACGGGGACGAAGCGACATCGCGCCGGCACCTTCCCATGATGAAGCCGCCGCACCACATGACGGCGACGGCGAAAAGCCGGGCGAATAACCGGGTTCGGCCCCGCGGCAGGTTTTGCTAGCTTCTTGTGACGTGAGACGGAGATGGCTGTGACCCCCGCGACTGGAAATAAGACCGACGGCGGCGCGTTGCCGGCAAGCGCGTTTCCCCGCCTCGAGCAGACCTTTCCTGCTCTCGCGCCGCCGGAGATCGCGCGCATGCGCCGGTTCGGCGACGTGCGCCATTACAAGAGCGGCGAAATGCTGTTCGAGGCCGGCAAGCCCGGCCCCGGCATGTTCGTGCTCCTGTCCGGCCATGTCGCGATCACCCAGCGCGACGGCTTCGGCAACATCACGCCCGTCATCGACCAGGGTCCGGGACAGTTTCTCGCCGAGATCGGCCAGCTTTCGGGCCGCGTCGCACTTGTCGATGCCCATGCCGAAGGCGATGTCGAGACACTGCTGATTCCGCCGGAGCGATTACGTGCGCTTTTGGTCGCCGAAGCCGATCTCGGCGAGCGCATCATGCGCGCGCTGATCCTGCGCCGGGTCAGCCTGATCCAGGGCGGGGTCGGCGGACCCGTGCTGATCGGACCGTCGAATTCCAGCGGCGTCGTCCGGCTGCAGAGCTTTCTGACCCGCAACGGCATTCCGCATCATCTGCTCGACAAGGACCGCGATAACGACGCCGCCGAACTGATCGCGCGCTATTCGCCGTCGCCGTCGGACTGGCCGCTGGTGGTAACGGTCGATGGCACCGTGCTTCGCAATCCCAGCGAATCCGAACTCGCCCGCGCGCTCGGCATGATCGGCGGTCGGGCCGGCGATCGGATCTACGATGCGGCGATCGTCGGCTGCGGGCCGGCCGGTCTTGCGACCGCGGTCTATGCCGCCTCGGAGGGACTATCGGTCGTGGTGCTGGACGCGCGCGCCTATGGCGGCCAGGCCGGCGCCAGTGCGCGCATCGAGAACTATCTCGGCTTCCCGACCGGCATCTCCGGGCAGGCTCTGGCCGGCCGCGCCTTCTCCCAGGCCCAGAAATTCGGCGCCGATATCATGATTCCGATGGCGGCGAAGTCGCTCGATTGCACGCGGACCGAAGGCACCTTTGCGCTGGTGCTCGATGGCGGCGAAAAGGTGCGCGCGCGAGCGATCGTGGTGGCGAGCGGCGCGCGCTACCGGCGGCCGGAGATCGAAAACCTCGAGAAGTTCGAAGGCCGCGGTGTCTGGTACTGGGCCTCGCCGATCGAGGCGCGGTTGTGCGCGGAGCAGGAGATCGTGCTGGTCGGCGGTGGCAATTCCGCGGGCCAGGCTGCGGTATTTCTGTCAGGCCACGCCCGCAAGATCTACATGATCATCCGCGGCGGCGGCCTTGGCGCCAGCATGTCGCGCTATCTGATCGAGCGCATCGAGGCGACGCCGAATATCGAACTGATATTCAATACCGAGGTCGTCGCGCTGGAGGGGACGGAAGACGGATTGCTGGAGCGGGTGCGCTGGCGCAGCCGTCTCGGCGGTGAAGATCACACCGCCGACGTCCGCAATGTGTTCCTGTTCGTCGGCGCCGATCCCGCCACCGATTGGCTCGACGGCTGCGGCGTCACGGTCGATCGCGGTGGTTTTGTCGTCACCGGCGCGCAGTCCGAGCAGAATCAGGGGCGGCTGGTGGCGCAGCTGGAAACCTCGGTGCCCGGCGTGTTCGCGGTCGGCGACGTCCGCTCGGGATCGGTCAAGCGGGTCGGCGGCGCGATCGGCGAGGGTGCGCAGGTGGTGGCGGCGCTGCACGGCTTTCTAGGCGACGTCGCGAAACCTGCGCTATAGTAAGCGCGCCAAAAAGCTGTCTACAAAAAGGGGGGAACGCTATGGCTGACGTCGTCGTGTTGTACAAGACGCCGAAGGATCTGGCTGCATTTGACAAATATTATGCCGAGACCCACATCCCGCTCGCCAAGAAAATGCCGGGCTTGCGAAAATACCAGGTTAGCCAGGGGTCGGTCGTGTCGGCCGCCGGGCCGTCCGGCATCCATCTGATCGCGACCTTGACCTTTGACAGCGTGGCTGCGGTCCAGAGCGCCTTCGGCAGCGCCGAGGGCAAAGCCACGGCGGCCGATGTGCCGAACTTTGCCAGCGGCGGCGCCGATATCCTGTTCTTCGACGCCAAGGAGGTGTGAACCGGCATGGCAAAGGGCTGCACCCATATTGCCGGCATCCGCACCGTGCAGCCGAGCGCGCTCGGCTGCGAGGAGTGCCTCAAGAGCGGCAGCGAGTGGCTGCATTTGCGGATCTGCCGCACCTGCGGCCATGTCGGCTGCTGCGACGATTCACCCAACCGGCACGCCACCAGGCATTTCCACGCCACGCAGCACCCGGTCATCGAGGGCTACGATCCGCCGGAAGGCTGGGGCTGGTGCTATGTCGATGAAGTGCTGTTCGATCTGTCGGACCGGAAGACGCCGCATAACGGACCGATCCCGCGCTATTACTAAATCCAGTTTTCAAGAACCAAGGAATGATAAATGCCGTGTGCGGCCAGAATCCCCCGTTTCCTCATCTGCATCGCGCTATTGCTGGTGGTTGCCCTGCTCGATCCGGGCAAGGCCTTCGCGCAGGCGCCGCAGAGCAGATTCGCCGACGTCAATGGCGTCAGGCTGCACTATCTCATCACGGGCAAGGGCGATCCCGTCGTGCTGCTGCACGGCTACGCCGAAACCAGCCACATGTGGCAGCCACTGATCGCAAAACTGGCTGACAAACATACCGTGATCGCGCCGGATCTGCGCGGCTTTGGCGAGTCGTCCGCACCGCCGGACGGCTACACCAAGGCGGCGATGGCGCAGGACATCCACGCGCTGGTGAAAAGCCTGAACTACGATCGCATTCGGCTGGTCGGCCACGATATCGGGCTGATGGTGGCCTACGCCTATGCGGCGCAATACCCCAGCGAAGTCGATCGGCTGGTGCTGATGGAGGCTTTCCTGCCCGGCGTTGGCGATTGGAACAGCGTCTTTCTGCTGCGCGATCTCTGGCATTTCCACTTCTACGGCAAGACGCCGCTGGCGCTGGTGACGGGCCGCGAGCGGATTTATCTCGATCATTTCTGGAATGATTTCGCCGCCGATCCGAACAAATCGTTGTCGGAAAAGGATCGCCAATTCTATGCGAAGGCCTATGCGCAGCCCGGACACATGGCAGCCGGGATGGAAGTCTTTCGCGCCTTTCCGAAGGACGCCGAGAATTTCGCGCAATTCGCAAAGATCAAATTGACGATGCCGTTGCTGGTGCTGTCGGGCGAAAAGGCCGGCGGTCCGTTCCTGATCGAGCAGGGCAGGATGGTCGCTACCAATGTCGAAGGTGTCCTCGTCCAGGGATCAGGGCATTGGCTGATGGAAGAGGCGCCGAATCAGGTGATCCCGAAACTGGTTGAATTCCTCAACCGCTAGCCGCTCGACCGGGCGATTCGACAAAAATCCGGCGAAACCGAAAAGCCATTCAGGCGCCATGTGCCCTATGCTTGCACGGACGCGTGGGTGGCAATTTTCGATCGAGGGTTGTAGCATTCGGGCTGGCCGAAAAGGGGGAGCGTGTCATGATCCTGGGTATGAGTTTGTCTGTCTTTACCACCGTCCATGTCATCATCAGTTTGATTGCCATCGTTGCGGGCATCATCGTCATGTTCGGACTGCTCGGTTCGAAACCGATGCCGGGTCTCACCGGCATCTTCCTGCTGTTTACGATCCTGACCAGCGCCACCGGCTTCCTGTTTCCGTTCGAGAAGCTGCTGCCGTCGCACATCATCGGCATTCTTTCGCTGGTGCTGCTGGCGATTGCCTGCATCGCGCTCTACGGCATGAAGCTTGCCGGCCCATGGCGCTGGATCTATGTGCTGACCGCGATGATCTCGCTTTACTTCAACGTGTTCGTGCTGGTGATCCAGAGCTTCCTCAAGATACCGGCCCTGACCGCGTTGGCGCCGGGTAACCCGCCGTCCGGACCGACGTTTGCCGTAATCCAGGGCGTCGTGCTGCTGTTCTTCGTCGTCGTGATCATCGGCGCGATGCGGCGGTATCGCCCGATGCCGGCTTACGCCTGATTATCAGTTCCCGTCATTCCGGGGCGGCGCAAAGCGCCGAACCGGGAAGCTCGATCAACACCATCCGAAATTTCCGGTCCGCGCAGGGGCGCGCGGGGGAACGACGAGTTCATCTCAAGGGAGTTTTGCATGCCAACGATCACCACAAAGGACGGCGTTGAGATCTACTACAAGGACTGGGGCAGCGGCCAGCCGATGGTGTTCTCGCATGGCTGGCCACTCTCGGCCGATGACTGGGACGCGCAGCTGCTGTTCTTCCTCAATCACGGCTATCGGGTCATCGCCCATGACCGCCGCGGCCACGGCCGGTCCAGCCAGACCGCCGACGGCCATGACATGGATCACTATGCGGACGACCTTGCCGCTCTGACGGCTCATCTCGATCTGAAGAAGGCCATTCACGTCGGCCATTCCACCGGCGGCGGCGAGGTGGTGCACTATCTGGCACGGCATGGCGAGAACCGGGTGGCGAAGGCAGCCATCATCAGCGCGGTGCCGCCGCTGATGGTGAGGACAGCGGCTAATCCCGGCGGTCTCCCCAAGGAAGTCTTCGACGGACTTCAGGCGCAGCTCGCCGCCAATCGCTCGCAATTCTATCGCGACCTGCCGGCGGGGCCTTTCTATGGTTTCAATCGGCCGGGCGCCGAAGCCTCGGAGGCCATCATCCAGAATTGGTGGCGCCAGGGGATGATGGGCGGCGCCAAGGCGCATTACGACGGCATCGTCGCCTTCTCGCAGACCGATTTTACCGAGGACCTCAAGAAGATCACCGTGCCGGTGCTGGTGATGCATGGCGACGACGATCAGATTGTTCCCTATGCCGACGCCGGACCATTATCGGCCAAGCTGCTGAAGAACGGCACGCTGAAGACCTACAAGGGCTTTCCGCACGGCATGCCGACCACCGAAGCGGCCACGATCAACGCAGACCTTCTGGCGTTCATCAAGGGGTGAGGCCGGCAATCTGTTGTGCCGCGTTTGTGCGGGCGATCAGTCGAGGATCGCCCGTATCGCGGCGAAGGTTCGCTTCACCAGGACTTCCGGCTTTTCGCGCGCGCCTTCGGCGGCCCATAGCTCGCCGCCGATCCGCATCGCACCGGTTGCGATCATGGCAGCCAGCCGGGCGCCGAACTTTTCCGCTTTATGACCCGCGCGCTTGGCCAGCGCTTCCGCCAGCGCGCGCTCGAGCTGTTCGTATTTGACCTGGTCGCGGGCCTGCAGGGCGGGACTGTCGCGCTTGAGCCGCGCCATCGCGATCGCTTCGGCGGGTTCGATCTGCCTGGCCATCGCGGCAATCGCGTTCTCCGCGGCGGCGAGCATGGATTCGCAGGCGGGCCGGGCCGCGATCGCGGCAACCAGGGCCGCCGTGATTTCCTCGTGCCACGCGAAAACCACGTCCTCCTTCGAGTCGAAATAGTGGAAAAAGCTGCGGCGCGAAATGTCGGCGGCAGCCGCGATGTCGTCGAGCGTGGTCGCCTCGAAGCCCCGATCGAGGAACAGCGCCATCGCTGCCCGGGTCAGCCGCTCGCGGGTCTGTTGCCGCTTGCGTTCCCGCAGGCCGGGCCGTGCGGGCAACGCAATCCTGTCCGTTTTCTTCTTTGGTACCTTGAGCTTAGGCTGCCTGCGCGCGATCACCAGATTGCCTCAATTTTCACCTCTTGCAAGTTTGCACTGAGTGCACATTTAGTGCCGAAGGGCTGATGTCACAACGATTCGAGTGCAGGAGATATAAGCATGACCGGCTGGACCACCGCAGACATTCCGTCCCAGAACGGCAGAACCGCCGTCATTACCGGCGCTACCGGCGGGCTCGGCTATGAAACCGCGCTGGCGCTCGCGGGCGCCGGCGCCGTCGTGGTGCTCACCGGTCGCAACGATGCCAAGGGCCGCCATGCGATCGAGCAAATCCGCGGTCGGTTTCCGGATGCCAGAATAAGCTACGAAACGCTTGATCTGGCGAGCCTCGCCTCGGTGGCGGATTTTGCTGCCCGCTTTGCCGCCGCACATGCCGCGCTTGATCTGTTGATCAACAACGCCGGCGTAATGGCGCTGCCGAAGCGCCAGGCGACGGCCGACGGCTTCGAAATGCAGTTCGGCACCAACTATCTCGGCCATTATGCGCTCACCGCGCATTTGCTTGCCCTGCTTCGTCGCGGCGACCAGCCTCGCGTGGTCAACGTCAGTAGCCTCACCCATCGCTGGGGCGCGATCAATTTCGACGATCTGCAAAGTCAAAGGTCGTATGCGCCGGCGAAGGCCTACAGCCAGTCGAAGCTGGCGATGCTGATGTTTGCGCTCGAACTGCAGCGCCGCAGCGATGCCGCCGGCTGGGGCCTGATGAGCAATGCGGCGCATCCCGGCTACGCGCGAACCGACCTGATCGCCAACGGACCGGGCGCCAGGGGCTTGCTTTGGCAAATCAACAAGCTGCTTCGTCCCTATATCAGTCAATCCGCCGCCGAAGGCGCGCTGCCGACGCTGTTTGCCGCGACCTCGCCCGAGGCAAAGGCGGCCGGCTATTATGGCCCGAACGGGTTCTACGAATTGAAGGGGCTGCCGGTGCCGGCGAAGATCATGCCGCAGGCGGAAGACGCCGCGGCGGCGGCACGGCTGTGGGATGTCTCTGCCGCTCTGACCGGTGTATCGTTCGATCAGGTCGCGGTCGCCGCCTGAGCCTGTAACCCAACGAGAGAGACGGAAATCGGATGAAGATCGTCCTGTTCGGCGCCACCGGCATGGTCGGGCAGGGCGTGTTGCGTGAATGCCTGCTCGACGCGGATGTTCAGAGCGTGCTCGTGGTCGGGCGCAGCCGGACCGGCCAGCGGCACGCCAAGCTGCGCGAAATCGTCCACGACGATTTCCTGGATTATTCGGCGATCGAATCCGAACTCAAAGGCTACGATGCCTGCTTCTTCTGTCTCGGCGTTTCGTCGGTCGGCATGAACGAGGAACGCTACCGGCATCTGACCTACGACATCACGCTTGCCGCGGCGAGAACGCTTGCAAGACTCAATCCGCAGATGGTGTTCGTCTACGTCACCGGTCGCGGCACCGATTCAAGCGAAAAAGGCAGCCTGATGTGGGCGCGGGTCAAGGGCAAGACCGAGAACGACCTGCTCAAGCTACCGTTCAGGGCGGCCTATATGTTCCGTCCCGCCGGCATCCAGCCGCTGCATGGCA
>Ga0210410_10006618_pt1 | contig 10058 bp, 9 predicted proteins | sample IncBWC4MmetaG_FD_161058 | JGI IMG/M metagenome (GOLD analysis project Ga0210410, IMG submission 161058) | Forest soil microbial communities from Barre Woods Harvard Forest LTER site, Petersham, Massachusetts, United States - Inc-BW-C-4-M | ecosystem: Environmental > Terrestrial > Soil >... | reverse complement strand
CGGCGGCCAGCGAGTTCTATCAGGATGGAAAATATGTCTTCAAGAAATCCGATAAGTCGGCGAAGGCTTCGGAAGACATGGTTCGCTACTGGGCGAAGTGGGTGAATGACTACCCCATCGTGTCCCTCGAAGACGGCCTTGCTGAAGACGACTGGGACGGTTGGGCGATGCTGACCAAAGAGCTGGGTGACAAGATTCAACTGGTGGGCGATGACTTGTTCGTGACGAATGTGGAGCGGCTGCAGGAGGGAATTGATAAGCATGTCGCGAATTCGATTCTGATCAAGGTCAACCAGATCGGGACGGTCAGCGAGACTTTGGACGCGATCGACTTGGCGCGCCGCAATGGTTACACGTCGGTGATCTCGCATCGCTCTGGCGAAAGCGAAGACACGTTTATTGCCGATCTTGCGGTGGCGACTGGCGCGGGTCAGATCAAGACGGGGTCGGCTTCGCGGACCGATCGAATCGCGAAGTACAACCAACTGCTGCGGATTGAGGAAGAATTGGGAGGGGCGGGGCGGTTCTTGGGAGTGAAGGCACTGAACTATAAGCGATGACTCGGATTCTGATCAAGGTGCAGGCAGGCAGACTTCCTTTGCCCGAGCCCTCTGGGCCGTATCTGGTCAAAGAGCTCGCTAAGAACAGAATCGAGGTTCTGCCGATCACCTTGGACCACGTGCTCAGGACTGAATCGCTGCCTCTCCATCATCGCGACCCAGTCGACCGCTCGCTCATTGCGCAGAGTATCGAAGAGAAATGGCCGATCGTCACCGCCGATCCATGGTTCGCACGTTATACGGTCGACGTGATCTGGTAACTTGGGGAATTTGCGAGAAGCCGAGAACTGGAATCGCGAAGCTAAAACCCCATCCTGTCGTCCGCCGAAGGCCCGTAAGTCGCGGGCACCGGCTCGTCATTCAATCGCAGATACACTCCGAGCTGCGCGCGGTGGTGTACCAGGTGATTGAGGAACATTTGACGGTAGGCTAGAAAGCGCGTTCCGCTGAAGATGGGCTTGTCGCCGAAACTCAGCTTCCACGGTTGTGTCCAGGCTTCATCCTTCGTGTTCTTGAGAGCGGTGCGAGCTTGAGCAGCGCCTTCATCGAAGGCCTTGATCAGTTGCGCCGCAGAATCGAACGGCACAGCCGGCATCTTGTTCTTTCCAAAATCAAGTTCGGGAGTGGTGAGGATTATAAGGCCGAAGCCGGCCAGTTGCGCCACGTGGGGCGCCAGTTTGCCGAGCGGCGTTGATTTGGAATGCGGTGCGTAGTCCTTCTTATCCATCGGAACGCGCTCAAGGGCGGTGCGCGTCTTTTTCATTTCCTCGTCGAATTCAGGCAGAAGAAGTTCACTGATAGGCATCGGTCTCTCCCGGAGATCGATTATAAAGCCTCCCTGGTTTGAAACCTCGTCATTTCTCCTATAGATTCTTCTTTCATCGATTTTTCTCCGCGTGTCCATACCTCAGTGTGTGGATTTGGTCATCGGAAGCCAACCGCCAACAGCCAGGAGCTAATCGCGATCTTTTATGCCTCGTCCTAAACCTCTCGTTCTCATCATTCTCGACGGCTGGGGATACCGCGCCGAAACCAAGGCGAATGCCATCGCACTCGCGCGCAAGCCGACCTATGACCGGCTGCTGCGCGAGTATCCCAACACTTTGATTCATACCAGCGGACCCTTTGTCGGGCTGCCCGAGGGGCAAATGGGGAACAGTGAAGTCGGCCATCTGAATATTGGCGCCGGGCGCATCGTGCATATGGAAGTCACGCGCATCGACCGGATGATTCAGAACGGCGAATTCTTCTCGCATCCAGTGTTGCTCGACGCGATGAAGAACGCCCGCTTGGGTGGGCGTAAGCTCCATCTGTTCGGGCTCGTGTCGGACGGCGGCGTGCACTCGCGACAGGAGCATCTGTACGCGCTCCTGAAAATGGCCAAGCAGAACGGGGTGGATCGCGTCTTCGTGCATGCCTTCATGGATGGACGCGACACGTTGCCGACCAATGGCGCTGGCTATCTCGATCAGCTTCAGCAGAAGATGCGCGAATATAACTCCGGCAAGATCGCGAGCGTCAGCGGCCGCTACTATGCGATGGACCGCGACCGCCGCTGGGAGCGCATCGCCAAAGCGTATCGCGCGATGGTCGAGGGGAACGCCGAGGGCGGGACTTACGTCGACGCCGTGCCGGGGATGAAAGGGTCCTACAACACAGGCGTGACGGACGAGTTCGTGGTGCCATTCGTTTGCACCGACAATCGCGGCGAGGCGGTCGCCAAGATCGGCGACGACGATTCGTGCATTTGCTTTAACTTTCGCGCCGATCGCGTGCGGCAGATCACGCGCGCTCTCTGCCGCAACAGCGGACTGAATCAGAAGGGTGGCAGCGATCTGCCGGGCGCGGCCGAGCTCGATGCAACCATCCCGCGCGAACCTGTGCCTAAAAATCTGAAGTATGTTTGCATGACGCGGTACGACAAGAACTTCAACCTGCCGGTTGTGATTCCTCCGGAGTCGATGGCCAACCTCCTGGCGAACGTTATGGGCGGGCTGAACATGCGTAACCTGCGCGTGGCCGAGACGGAGAAATATGCGCACGTGACCTACTTTTTTAATGGCGGTGTGGAGCAGCCTTTCCCGGGAGAAGATCGCGTGCTGGTCCAGTCTCCGAAGGTTGCGACTTACGACTTGAAGCCGGAGATGAGCGCTGCTGGAATTGCCGACGCGGTTGTGAAAGCAACGAACGACGGCACCTTCGACGTGATCATCGTCAATTTTGCCAATGCGGATATGGTCGGGCACTCGGGCAAGATCGAGCCGACGGTGAAGGCGGTCGAGACCGTCGATGCCTGCCTGGGTGAGATCGAGAAAGCGGTGGGCGCGAAAGGCGGAGCCCTGCTGATTACTGCCGACCACGGGAATGCTGAAATGATGATTGACCCCGTAACCGGCGGACCGCATACGGCGCATACGACGAATCCGGTGCCGTTTATCGTGATGGCGGAGGACGCAAAGCAATTCACGCTGAAGCCAAACGGCTCGCTGCGAGATATTTCTCCGACAATGCTTGGCATGTTGGGGATCGCCGAGCCGAAAGAAATGACGGGTACGGATCTACGGGCGAAGAAGAGCTAACCCCAGAGGGGCACAGGGGAGCATGGAGAATCGCCGGCGACCGTTGCAAGAAGTCCAGCCTATTCTAGAGGCACTCCTTCGCTCAGGCAGGTCGCGGCCTTCCCATCAGGCGCGTAGCGGAGCACTGCGGACTCGTCGGAACAGAATGCGCGCAGTTCCGAATCCGCCTCTTTCGGCGCCGCTGTGACCGAGAACTGGGTAGCAGGCGCCACGTCGCAGCCGCGGATCGAGAAAATGTACCCGCCGCGCTTGCCGCTCGCGAGTGCATCATCGATCAACATCGCGTGCGCATGGGTGGGCTTGTCTTGAAGCTCGCCGCCTCCGAGTTCTGATAGGTTGCACGTGAATCCGCGTTCCGGGAAGGCAGTGCTATATGCGACTTCGGCGGTCATGATGGTTCGGAGACTTGCGACAGCGGAACTTTCCGAGCCGGGATTCTGGGTCTTCTGCAGATCCTTCAGGAAGTCGGGATCCGAAAGCGGCACATGCATGGCCACCGTAACCTCATTCAGCTTCCAGACTTCTTTCTCCTGCACCATGGAGAGAACGATGCGCGCTCTTACCGGCAACGGCTGGGGTTTCCCGTTGACCGAAGAATGAACCGAGAGCTCGATCTCATCGTCAACGCCAGCCAGATCGTCGCGCTCGACAATAACTTCCATCTTGCGCTGTGCTTCTTTTTCGTCGATGGTGAGCAGTATGGATCCGGAATCGAAGGTCTCCAACTGCCCACTACGGTTGACAATTCCGCTCCTGAAAGACGTCAGCTCCCGCAGAATCGGTGTCGAAGAAGTATCGTCTCCTTGCCAGAGAAACTTCCTGGCTGGCTCCGGCAGGTGCTTCTCGAATGCTCCGGGAGATTTCGCCAGCAACATCTCAATCAGAGCTTGCCGAGCCGTTTGCGGCGGCGCCTGTACCTGTGCATCCGCCACCGCCCAACCAGCAGCCGCCAGCAACAGGAATCGGTTGATTGGTCTCACGGATTCCTCCGCTCCTCCCCAAACATGACTTAGAATTCTTCCGAGCCTGATCGTATAGACTCCGGTGCTGCGGCTGGGGTTCCCGTCCGCAAATGTGGAACGTTCGTGTCTATCTTTCTTGCGCGTTTCGGTTGCATCTATGAAGCTCCTGATTTTCGTTCATCATCCCTTCGATCAATGGAACGCGCCAGATTGGTTTCCGAAGCGGCTGTCTCAGGAGTTCCCGCAAGTCAACATCGTGCACCTGCCCGATTACAAGCGCGTGGATGAGGAAATCGGCGATGCTGAAATCGTCATTGCCTGGTCGATCCGCCCAGAGCAGATCGCTTCGGCAAAGAAACTGCGATGGATTCACTCTCCGGCGGCGGCGGTTCATCAGCTGATATTTCCGGAACTGGTCAACAGCGAGATTGTTCTCACCAATGCGCGCGAAGTGCACGGGCCGGTGGTGGCGGAGCACGTCATTGCCCTCATCTTTGCGCTTGCGAAGAAAATCCCGGGCTCGGTGCGCTTGCAGGAAAAACACGTTTGGGGGCAGCAGATCCTGTGGGACGAACTCCCGCGCGTGCGTGAGGTCGCGGGCGCAACCGTCGGTCTCATTGGTCTCGGCAGCATCGGACGCGCGGTCGCGAAGAGTGCGAAGGCTCTGGGCATGCGGGTGATTGCGGTGCGCGAGCATCCGGAGAAGGGAAGTGAAGACGCGGACGCCGTCTTCGGACCGGCTCAAATCGACCAGGTTTTTCGGCAGGCGGAATACATTGTGCTGGCAGCGCCGGTTACTGATGGCACGAAGGCAATGGCGAACGCCGAACACTTGGCGCTCATGAAGTCCGAGGCTTGCCTGATCAACGTCGGCCGCGGGCCGCTGGTGGATGAGGCCGCGCTCGCGGCCGCGCTCCGAGAGAAGAGGATTGGGGGCGCGGCGCTCGATGTATTTCCGAAAGAACCACTGGCTGCCGATTCTCCTCTGTGGGATGTTCCCCATCTGCTGATCACTCCGCACACCGCGGCGCTGACCGACAAGTTATGGGAGCGGCATTACGCGCTGTTCGCCGAAAATCTGCGGCGTCGTCTCGCGGGGCAGCCTTTGCTGGCCGTGGTGGATAAGCGGAAGGGATACTGACCTTGGAACATTGTACGGTCGCGAGAATGGCGGACATCAGCATTCGATGGCCAGCACAAACACTTGAACCACAGGGAGCACAGTGTGGCACCGGGAAAACTTACCATAAGAGTTCGGCGATCTCTGCTCTTCAAACAACTTTCCACTATCGCGTATCAATCCCGAAACCAATAATCGCATTTACTTCCACGGGCTCATCCCCTCGAAATGCCGGACGGAATTTCCAGCTGTGCAGAGCGACCAGAATCTTTGAAGTAGTTTCGGGGGCACCGGGCTCGAGTACTTTCAGGTCTTTGAGATCTCCTGAGCGGTCGAGGGTGCAGACGAATATCACGTGAGTGGGCCGCAGCCCATCGGGTAGATCTTTCCGCATGGCTTCGGGCTCGCTTAATTTTTCCGAAGAAGGATGCGTTGCCGATGCGGGGTCGGCGTACTGCATTACCGCCCTGCCGAGCGAGGTGTCGATGTAGATAGAGTAATTGCGGTCGCCTTTCAGAACGCCGTAGTAGGCGAACACGCCACCGGAGCGAGGCGTGGCTTCGATTGTAATTCCCGATCCCTTGTGGGCGTTGGTGGAAGAACGGCCGGGACCGGTCGATGCGGCGTCGCCGCCGGGAGATCCGAAACTGGGCAGGGTTACGGTCGTCGTGCCGCCCTGCACGGATACGCCGGGCATGGCAGGTGTGCCGCTGGTGCCGGATCCTGCGCCTCCGGGGCCGGGATAGGGCGAAATTCCTCCGTGGGCGTTTGGATCGGAGCCGCGACCTGTACCTTCTCTGCCTGCGCCTGAACCTTCTCCTTGCAACCCGCTGCCGGGGCCATTGCCTTTGCCAATGCCCGCCCCGCCGCCGCTGCCACCGACACCACTTTTTGCCGTGCCGCTCGGTGACATGGCGATCGCGCCAGGGCCGGTGGAGTTTGGTATTCCAACTTTTGTTCCCGGTTGGCTGGAGATGACTACTCCGTTGCCGGCAGCGTTTCCTCCGGCGTTACTCGGAGGAGCAACGGAAGAGCCCAAGTCGAGCGGGCCGCCGGCACCGATGCCTTTGTTGCCTCGTCCGCTGCCCGAGAGGGCTTTGCCGCCTCCGAGGCCCGGGGGAGGTGGCACGACGTCGGCGGAGCCGAGGAGCGCACCTGCGGATTGGCCGGAACGGCCGGCGTTTCCTGTCGAACCGTTTCCTTTCTGAGAGCCGGATCCGTCGATACTGGCCGGAGGCGGCACAACCTGTGTCGCGAGTGTGCCGACGCCGGATGCGCGTGATCGTGATCCACCGCCAGACGCGGTAGGTGGCGGAGGCACAGGCTTGGTGCGCAACTCGCCGGTGGCGGAACTTCCCCAGCTATTGAGATCGCGGCTGACTTGTGACGGCGGCGGCGCGACGACGGCGGGGGCTGGCAGCGTCAGCTTGGGTGTGGACGAGACATCACGTTGAGGCGCAGAAACCGGTGGCGCAACCACGTCTACGCTTTGCGTCAGCGGGACGCGGGAATCGGCCAAGTCGCGCTGCGTGTCGCGTGGAGCCGGTGCGATGACGGTCGGCGCAAGCGGGTTGGCGGTCCGCAATTTGTCTCGCGAGACATTTGGTGCGGGAGGAACAATTGCCGCGTTCATGGTTGCGCTGGGGGTTGGCGCGGTGCGCGTCGGAGCGCGCGGAACTTCCGGCGCGGGAGGGATGATGTTGGTCGTCAGAATGCTTGGGGCCTTCCTCGCCGATGAAGTCACTTCTGGCGAAGGCGGCACGGCGCTCATCGTCATTGCTGGCAGCGTTGGGGCGGTGAGAGAAGAACGCAGGCCTTCGGCGGGCGGCGGTCCGGGATTTGGTTTGAACGCAAGCAGATTGGCGACCGCGGAATCGGAATGCGGCAGATTTATTTTGGGAGCGTCCACAACTTTCTCGCTCGGCTTGTCGCCGCGCGCTACGCGAATCGTCTGCGTGCGGTGACGGGCTTGCTGACCGCCGGCGCGTCCCGACTTGCCGGACTGCGCTCCGCCCCGATCTTGCGTCTGGGGCAGTTCATCGCCGGAGTAATAGATCACGTCCTGTTGAGGGCGAGTGGAAGGAGTGGGGATCTCAAGACTCACAAAGTGTTCGGGGAGCACGATGAGCGCGATCAGCAGCAGGCACTCGAGCAGCCAGCTCGCAAGCATGCCGCGATACGGGAACATGCCAATGGGCGCTTCTCCGGCCAGGCGTTTCGGAGGGCGGGTGAGCGCCGGGCGTAACGCGGTCTTGAACTCTTCCCAGGGTGACGACCATTCCACCAGCAGGCGCGGCGGCTCGGGCCACTGGGTGATGGTTTCCGGAATGGTTTCAACTTTGTTCATAAAGCGTGCTTCTTTGCCGATTCAGAACACATGCAGGGCTGGCGCATTTTTCGAATCACGGTGAGGTTTTACCAAGATTTCAACATCCTGATCGAGCGCCACGAGAAAGCGCAGCAGGCGCTCCACGGAAAACTGCCTGAATTCGCCGCACAGCATCTTGGAGACATCAGGCTGGCGGATGCCGAAGAGATCGGCCGCCTCGACCTGTTTTAGGCCGCGCTCTTTGATGAGCGTGTCGATCTTGAAAACCAGCTGCGCCTTGACGAAGTGCTCGTCCGCATTCGGCAGGCCGGGATCCTTGAACATGTTCCGGTCGCCGTTTTCGTATCCCTTTCTACTCATGGCTCTCTCTCCTTTGCAATCTGTTCAGCCTCACGCAGCCGTTGCTTCACCCGCTCCCGGTCCCGGCGCCGTCTCGCGTCCAGTGTTCGATTTCTTTTGGAAAGCGTGAAGGACAGTACGCCGCTCCTGCATACCGCAAGGTGTACACGGCACGAAACATATTGCCGCGAAAATCCTTTACCACTTCCACCACCCCTGCCCCGCCAAAGCCGGTCAGTGTCTTCGTATCTCGACGCTTGCCGCCGCGCTGCGCGATGTCTAGGGCATAACCCATGTGATCTTTGACCGGCTCGGGAAACGCACCCAAGTCCCTGCGGCTCGATCCGACCCAAATCAAGCAGGCATAGCTTCCTCTCCCTTTGGTGGTCTACTCTCGCCCTGCTTGCGGTTGCGCGCCCGACTGAGCAAGCCGAGCGTGGCTGGAGAGAGAAACAGCGATCAGGTTCCAATATAGTGATATCACTATATTCTGTCAAGGGCGATGCAACGCCGGAGGGTGGGCAAATCCGCTCGTCCCGCGTTCATTCGCTTTGCTGGGTCAAGCAGCCGCAGTATGAATCGGACGTTCTTCGAAAGAAATGTCCACCTGGTCGCCGACGACGGTCAGGGACTCGCGGATGGTGCCGGTAGGAAGCTCAAGGACAGAAGCGGCATGCAACCGAACAGCGGCCAGGCGCCACGGTTTGAGCTCCTCTTCAATGTGGATGACAATCCGATTCCGGTCAAGATACACGGCGTCGATGGCGAAGCGCATGGCGAAGGTATGGATTCCGTGAGAGGGGTTAATCCACAGCCCCTGGCCGCGGGAGAAATGCGACGAACTGGTGGCCATGAGGCCGCGAAAGCGGGACCAGTGGGTGGGCGCGATCAGGAGATCGGTCGCGAGATAGGTGGTGCGGGTGCGGTTAAAAGCGTATCCCTTGGGGCCGCGCGGGGACATGATGACTCCTGGGAAATTGTAATGGGTGATGTGTAATTTAGAACATTTCTTGCAGTGGGCGGAATCGGGCCGGCAAGATGCCGGCGCTACTCACGATCACCGTTTTCCCCCAGCAGCGGGGGCGAATATGTGCAGCAACTGAATTACGGCTGGCCCTACGGTGACGAAAATCAGGGAGGGCATTACAAACAGGACGAGGGGGATGATCATTTTGACGGTGGTTTTGGCGGCCTGTTCTTCGGCGCGCTGGCGGCGCTCGGTGCGCAGGGAATCGGAATGCACGCGCAAGGCTTGGGCAACGCTGGTTCCGAAGCGGTCGGTCTGAATCAGGGTTGCGACCAGCGCGCGAATGTCATCGACGCCCGTGCGTTCGGCCAGATTGCGGAGCGCCTCGACGCGAGGTTTTCCGGCGCGAGTTTCGAGGTCGAAGAGATGGAATTCTCCGCTCAGGTCCGGGTGGGCGTGGCTGAGGTCCTGGCCCACTCGCATCATGGCCTGATCGAGAGACAAGCCCGCTTCCACGCAGATGACGGTCAGATCCAGCGCGTCGGGAAGGCCGAGGCGAATCCGGCGCTGGCGCTCCTGTAGCTTTTTCTTCAATAAGAACCGCGGAAGGAAAAAGCCGAATGCGGTTAGACCGATCAGCAGAAGGGGCGAATCGAATCCCGTGAACAGAAAAACGGAGAAGAAACCAAGAGCGGCGAACAGGACACGCAAACCACGATAGATGGTCACGTGCTGGGGGTCGCGATATCCCGCCTGGATCAACCAGGCCCGGGTTTGCGAAACATCGGTCGGCGAGACCGGCAAAGCGCGGCTAAACGGATCGAGGGCCTGCTGCATGCGTTCGCGGATGGCGGGCTTGGCCTGGGCTTTGGGGCGCTGCAATCCGATTTCGCGCAGGCGGGATCCGAGCACGGATGAGGGCGCAACTGAAGCCGCTCCAAAGGCGAACACGATCACCACGATGGTGAGAAAAACGAAAATGGAGAGTGCCAGCGCAAGCGTCATGAATTAGACCTAAGTCTCAGTTCTCAGTAAAAGCCACAGCCTGCGGTTCGCCTGTGAACTGAGAACTCATATTTCAAACCTGGATCCTGATAATTCTGCGAATTACGAAGTAACCCATTGTCTGCAAAGTAATGCCTCCGACGATCAAAGCGTGTCCCAGCGGGTCGGTGAATAGCGGGCGAATGAAGCCGGGGTTG
>Ga0210410_10006616_pt1 | contig 10063 bp, 5 predicted proteins | sample IncBWC4MmetaG_FD_161058 | JGI IMG/M metagenome (GOLD analysis project Ga0210410, IMG submission 161058) | Forest soil microbial communities from Barre Woods Harvard Forest LTER site, Petersham, Massachusetts, United States - Inc-BW-C-4-M | ecosystem: Environmental > Terrestrial > Soil >... | reverse complement strand
CTCATCTGCAGAACGATGCCCGTGCTGCCGAATTCGAGCGGCGGCAGCAAGAGCGTCGGCGCCCCGGAAGGAAAGGTCACGCTGATGTCGCCGTCGGCATTGAGCGTGGCCGCAATGCCGGCAAGAACGATTTCCGCAGGTACCGGATCGCCGTTCGAGTCGAGCGTGGGCACCCAGTTGCCGCCGCTGTCTTTGTGAACGGGCTTGAGAAACTCCGAACGCAACCGCAACGTGACATTGAGACTGGTCAAGCTGATCTGAAACGCCGGCGCCAGCTGCAAGGCGAAGGGGATTTGCGTAAATCCGCCGGTGCTGAGAAACGCGATGCTCAGCGCGTCGAACGCGGGAACCTTTATTTCGATTTCCTGAAGCCAGGCGACGGTGCCCGTCATATTCAGGCTCGTGGCGTTGCTGACGACGTCGAAAGCGGTGACGCCGATCTGATCGAGCAGCCCGCCAGGATCGCCGAACAATTCCGTCGGCCAGAAGCGCAAGTTGCGGCTCAGCGGCGTGAATGCGTAAGTCAATCTGGCGTGTCCTTCTGGCTGTCCCGCTCTGTCCCCGTCGGGCTTCTCATGGTTGATAGTTGAATCCACCCACCAACGTTGACTGCCCGAACTTCGTCGATACATGCACGTCGACCTGCTTCGGTGCCGATAGCCCAAGCTGCGGGACATAGCCGATAAGCGTGCGAGTGTTGGTGTATAAAAGATCATCTACCGCGACGCCCCCGATCGTCACCGTCGCGGACGGATCGAAATACCGGCCATGGATCGTGATCTCGTTTCCGCTCTGACCAGTCTCGCCAGATTTCAGTTCTATGGAATCGACGGCAGGAATTGCGATGTAGAATTTCTGGAGGATTGGGCTGATGGTGCTCCAATCCGATGGATCGTTGCGATGGTTGGGATCGTTCCAATCGGGACCAACCGCAACCTGGATAGCGTCTATGAAATCGGTTGTTCCCGGGCCATTCAAAAAGCTGGTCGAGCTAATCGCCAGTGCCGGTCTGATGACGACATTCGCGAAGCGCGTCTTGGCCTGAGAAGACGGTGACTTCAGCCATCCAGCCGTAGCCGTCGTGTCTCCGGTCGACGTTTCCGGCAGGAGAACGAGCCCCAACGTGGTGACATCGCTAAGGACGTAGCTGCGCAGCAGTTCGAGCAGCGCTCCGGCGAACATCCCTTCGACCTTTTCGCCCCAATTGGGTTCCAACTCCAACGTGATTTTTGCTATGGGGTTTCCATCTTTGTCCACTATGTTGTCCGGCGATACAGACACTAAATCGTCACTGCCGCCTCGAGTGAACGCGGCGGCAAAAAATTCTGCCCAACCCTCCAGAAGCGCTTCCGCAGCATCCCGATACTGATGCGCGCTATGCGTCAAATGGCCCTGATAGAGGATTTGAAAGTTCGAATAATTGGCGAGATTCCAAAGTATCTGATGCGAGATTTCATGAATCTGGATGTCACGCTTGAATGCGTGGCTGGTAGTGATATGAACGCTGCCGACCGGAAATGAATTGGAGTTGAAGGCCAGCGCGTCCATTTCGACGCCAACGCCAGCAAAATGATACCAAGTCCAGGTTCCGTCATTCATCGCATGCATGAAGGTGTTCAGCTCGGCCATATTCTTGAGACAATAAAGGCCCGCGCTCGCAAATTGATCGATGATTTGGAAATAGATCGGTTGAGTAGAAGTGGGATCGGAAGATGAGCTAACTTTCGACACACCGCCGATTTCGAAATTACCCTCCGTTGCAAGCGTGAAATAATTTGATGGAATGCCGTACTGCGCGGTTGCGCGAATGAATGTCTGGTCCATGAAGGGAAATATCGTCGCCGGATTGCTGGAATGTGTCTCGAGTGCCAGACCCAATATCATCCGATCGTCGGGATTGATAAAAAATGATCGGCTATGGATTTCACCGTTTTGATCGGGGGTAAAGTCATCAATTGTGCGAAACCCGGTTCCCGAGTTGAAATCGACTAAGTCATTGGGACCGTAACATAGGACTTGAACGGACGTGCCTTGCAGGACAGGATAAGCAATCCCGCGGGCCAAATCCTGGTATTTGATGCTCAGATGGAAATCGACGCCAACGCGAAACACCTTCGGCGACATTGATGTTCCGATGTCCGCCGCCGAGTAGTTCGCGATCAGGAAGCCGTCAATCGTCTTCCAACCCTTCGTGCTCCAGGAAGACGGGAATCCCTGTGAGGACAACAACGACGATGTATCGACCTCAAAGTGGATCTCCGTGGCGGGATCGACCTGTTGCACATCGAAGATCGCGACGCCGGACAGCCCGATCTGGACAGTTGCGGCCGTACTGTCGAAGATTCCGAGTATGGCGTTGTTTTCCACCAAGTTGACATTCAACCCTGCCGGCAGCGCCAGGTACATCCCGGAGGGAAGGTCCCAGTAGACGAATTGCAGGAAGATTTGCGTCGGACCCAAAACGGCTGAGCATTGCGACACGAGCGGATGGCTCGTCCATTGCGACGTCGCGGGATTGGGCTGGGGCGGATCGGCATCGGACCATAGCGGCGCGGAGATAATGATCGACGACGGCGATACCGCCTGATCGGAGCCATTGCTTGCGCTTGCGATTTGTCGCAATTCAAACGTCACGCCTTGCGACGAATCGGTCGATGAGACCGCGCCCGCGTTGCCCAGCGGCGTTCCGCCATCGACAAACACTTCTGCGTTGCCGTCCGTAACACCGGCAACGTAGTAGTCGATAAGCGATTGCAGAGTGGTGCCGCTGGGCGGAGCGGTTCCTTTCTGGTTTTCCCAGAATGTGGTAAGCTCCGCTTCCGGGAGCAACGACACGACGTTCTGCAGAGCGGTATCCACCGATGTCTGGTCGAGACCCAGATATACAAAAGCTTTGGGAAGAGCCACGTTTGGGAAGCATTGGCGCTGCTGGTTTACGTCGTCGCACCAGACCGTCAGGACGATCGCGCCGCCGGCAGGCGCGGTTCCGCCGGTCGTGAAAGGAAGTAGTCCGCCGTCGGGTACGAACCCCAAAAAGCCGCCCGCCATCGCGAATACGGTGGCGCTGGTCGAATCGGAACAGGTGATTGTCAATCCTTGATCGACGCCGCTCGGCGTCGCGATGACCTTCGAGGTGAACGGAGCGTAGTAAGTTGTCGGCGTGCCTCCGGCGGGCGGCGGGCCGACGATCGGCATCCAGAATTCAGGCTTGTAGCTGGCGGTCATGCCGGCGCCTCCGCAAGTGGCGGGCGGACAACGTCCAGTTCGCGGTAGTCGATCGACCAGACGCCCGCGCCGGACTGCACGCGCATTCGGTACGCGTAGCTGACATGTGGATCGACGTTATCATCGACCCAGCTATATTCGCCGGAATTCGCGGTGGCATAAGCGCTTGCCGGGCCCGCGCTCACCGCGGTCCATAAATTCGCGCCGCTCACGTGCCGGCCGATGGCGAAGGTCGGATTGGGCGCGTTGCTCTGCCAACCGAGCCGAAGCGCCGGTGAAAAACCGGCCGGCACGATGCCGTTCGCAGGCCAGGCGCCGAGCGTCTTGTCGGATTGATTGCGAAGGAGCCACGTCTCGTCGATCCAATACGGCGGCGTTGGAATTCGGGTATCGATCGGCACGCCCGGCTGCAACGCCGTCGGCGGCGAAACATTGCCGGCCGTGTCCACCGAGACCATCCGGTAGAAGTACTGCGTGCCGCCAACGAGATTCGTGTTGTCCGTCCATACCGCGAACGGTTGAGTGAGATCGATGGCGGATTGCGGTATCGTCGCCACCAACGTCATCAGCCGGATATCGCGCGCGCTGCGTGCATTGTCGGCGCGGTAGATGCGATATTCCGCGAGGTCGGCCTCGCGATTGGCGGCGAAGCTGATGGTGATCTGGAGGTCGCCGCCCAGGATACTGGTGATGACAGGCGTGCGCGGCGGCTCGACCTTGGGCAGATAGACCGGCGGGCTCGACGGGCCGAGCGCGCCCATGTCGTGGGCGGCGTTGACGAAGGCGACGCGGAAGAAATAACGGTTCTGCGCGCTGCGGCCATCGAGTTCGGCGAGATAAGCGCACAGCGTTGCGGCCGGCACATAGGTTTCGGCGCCGTCGGGTCCGATGCGATCGGCGTTGGCCTTGTCCCCATGATGGAGCGGCTGGTAGGTGATCTGGCTGAAGGCGCCGTCATTGCCCGGTTTCGGCGCGCTTCCGGTGTCCGCCGGCAGCGAAGCCAGGGTCCGCAACGCATTGTCCGATAGCGTGCGATAGCTGGGCAGCGCCGCCCGGATCTTCGCGGTGATCGCCGCGGCGGTGTCGCCGGCGAGGATCGGCGTCAATGCGTTCAACGCATCGAGCTCGGCCTTGATACCCGCGGTGTTCCAGCCGGTGACGGGAAACAGATTGGGGTTGTTCGCATCCAGCGGCTGGCGCGGGCGCTGGCGGAAATCATATTCGAACAATGTCTCGTCCATCGCCCGGAAGATATGCGCGTCGATCAGGGTGGCGTCGGCCAGAGGTTTCGGCCAGCGGAAGGTGTAGTAGGACTGGCTGTGATAATCCGCCGGCGTCGCCCACACCTTGGCGCTCGGGTCGGCGATCCCCGGCGGCGGCGGCGGCGCCCGCAACACGCGGTAGATCTTGGCGGGCACGCCGACCCTGCCCTCGTTTCCGGTGCGGTTGCCGAACGGTGCGGTCGGCCATTTGGTGCTGTCGGCCGTCGCGGTCTTGTTGTCGGCCGCGCTGACGCCGACCTGGCCGTAGACCACCGGATTGGCGTTGTCCGGCGCCAGCGGAACGCCGCCAAAACTGGCGTCGTTCAAAAGCGGCAGCAGGACGTCGTAGGTCTGGTCGCCACTATTGGCATCGACACTCATGTTGGTGCCGTAGGCGACGACGAAAATGCGGGCGCTCCAGTTGGTGGCGACGCCGCTGTCCGGCGCCGGCGGGTCGCCGGTGGGATTGAAATAGATCCGGAACTCCCTGGTGTCCGGCGCCTGCAGCATCTGCTGCTGGGTCCAGCGCCAGGTCACCCTGAGACCGATATGGCCGGCCTTTTGGCTCGCAGTGAGATTGTTCCACCAGCCTCCGGCGAGCCACGCCGCAAACGGCGCGTCCTGGATCAGCATCGGATCGAGCGGATCGAGCGCGTAGGCTTCCACGCCGGGCGGCGCCGGCGGCGGCGTGGTGTCGCGCACATGCACCGCATAGGCGTTGAGCACGGCGTCCGATCCCGTGCCGACATAGTACCAGGGCCGTGGCGTCGGGGCCGGCGCCCATTGATACCATTGCGCCGGATCGCTCAGGGCGCTGTATTGTCCGAAGATGTCGACGCCGGCGAGGCGGTAGCTGTACCAGCCATCCACCAGAAGCCGATCGTAGGCAAACAGCCGGAATGGCGGCCAATCGCTCGCATTCTGCAGCGTCGTATTGGCGGGGACGGCGACGTCGGCGACGATGATGGGCGCATCGGCCGTCAGCAGCGTGTAGGCGGTCACCGGCGGCGCCGCCGTCGGCGCGGTTGCCGCAAGATCGGCACGCCACAGATGATAGTAGATCGGACCGCCCGGCAGCAATTGGTTGTCGGTCGTCGTCGGCAGCGTCCAGCGCACGCCGACGGTGTTGGTGCCAGCGGGCGCCACCCAGCCTGGCGCGCTGCTCGCGACGACGCCACCCGGCAAGCCGTAGCAGAGCGGACCGCCGGGCGCGGCGAGCGTGGGTGGCGTTCCCGTTTTCAGATTGAAACAGACCCAGCCGTCGACATTGGCCGGCAAGGTGCCGGCGGCAATCGCGTCGAACGCCGTCCTGGAGCTGCCTTTGAAGCTGTTGTCGTGATCGGCGAGGATGACGTAGTCGTAGGCGACGTTATTGGCGGCGGTCTGGTCGACCCAATAGAGGCCCAGTACCTGCGCGACCGCCGGCTGCAGCGAACCGAACACCAGCAGATCCAGCGGATAGACCGCCGGCATCTGCGGATCGTCGCTGCTGCCGCCCGGCACCGAGTCCGGCGCCACCCGGGCATCCATCGCGCCCGCCGATGGGCCGCCGGTCAGCAATTCGTCAAGCAGGCTCGTCATCGCGACGAAACGCCCGTCGTCCCAGATCGGAAGGGCGCCGTAGCGGACGCGGCTCTTCGCCATGGCCAGCGCCAGCGTGGCATTCGCGGGCTTTCCCGCGCAAGGATAGGCCGCCTGCGCATTGGGAAGACAAAGCGGATACGGAAAGTCGGTCAGCAGCTGCCAACCGGCCTGAAGGCTGGCAAGCGTCGGGACAAAACAAACTTCAATCAGCGCGCAGGAATTCGGAGCGATGAGAACGCCGTCCATCACATCGGCTGATAGTACCGCCGTAACAATCTGGCCGGGAAGACCTGAAATCTCGGTCTGCGCGACCGGGACCTTTCCGTTGTAGCCGGTGACGACGATCTTGATCTCGATCGGGTCAAACGGCCGTGGCAGTGGTGCGGGTGGTACCCCTGGTGGCGCAGTGCCCGGCGGCAGAGCGGCTGGTGGCGCTGGTGACGCCTTGCCCGGCGGCAGAACGGGTGATGGCGGTGGTAGCGGCTTGCCCGGCGGTAGAGCGGGCGATGACGCTGATGGCGCACTGCCCAGCAGTTGAGCGGGATTTGCCGGAGATGTGGCCGGCGGAACTGTGCCGATGGGCTTCGCACCGTAAAGGCCTATTTCAACTTGAAATTCCCGGGCCGTTTGTCCGGGCGGCAAAGCGAAAAAACAGGCCTTGCTGGCGCGCAGATCGAATTCCAGCTGGCCGGCCGGCGCAAAGGAGTCGTCGAGCTTGAGCGGCCCATCGCTGTAGAACACGCCGCCTTGCGGAGATTTCCAGGAGGCCGCGTCCGGCTCCAGCGCAGTTCGAATTTGAGGCGGAAGGACACAGGTCCGTTCGGCCTCTTGATGCGGGCGGCGAAACAGATAGTAGCCGTACCACGGGAATCCTCGCTCGCGCGCGAAGCCGTAGCGCAAATGAATTCCGTTCCACAAGGGTGGCTGGAGGGCGTTGACGGGATGGTCGTTTAGTATGCCACGACCAACCATCACGAGATTGTCGGTTTGTAGCGCCATGATTTGAGTGATGCGTCAGGAACAGTCGCAAATCAGCAATAAAAATGAATGCCAGGGATAGTCGCTAAAGCGATCGCTTTTCCGCCGGAACCCATTCAACCTTGAATTGCTGGCCGGCGCAACAGGCTTATGCGGCTTTTGCGAAAGGAATATCAATCCCCGCCTCGCTTCCGTACGGGCGGTTTTTCGATACAATCATTCAGCAATGAATCGAAACCGGCCGTGCAAACGATAGATCGACGCGCAGACCGCGTCTTCGGAAGCCGCTGTCCTCTAGGTGGGCATGACGCGGGCGCCTGACCTACTTTATCTTTCCTGTTCGGGAATCGACGGGAACGGAAAACGCCTGTCACGCTCGTCATTTATCGATTTGATTGCCAAACTATCTGGTCAATGCCGGAGAGGGACGCCGCCTCGCGCAACCGCTCCGCGTCAAGCGCAAGGAGATCAAGCAGCAACTTCGCGGGTACAAAACGGGATCGCGAGGAGGCGTACTCACATAGGTCTCCCGGCGCTCGGCGTTGCCTGGCTGCCTAGTATCTTCTTGAGATTGCCCCATCCGTCCGAGTAAAGGCTTTTGAGCTGTTCTTTCGCAGCCGCGCAATCTTTTTCCAGAACATCAAACCCGGCTCGCCAGTAGCCGAACGTTCCACCGGCCTCCGTTATTTCATAGAGGCGGAATTCGCCGATCAGGTTACGCACCGGTATCGGTCCCTCAAGCAACAGGTAAGAGCACGAATGGTCGCGGTCGGAAAGAGCGAGCAGCCTTTCCCGGACAACCGGGCCGCCGACGCCGAGTTGAAAATGCCGAATGGCGCCGATCTGATCCGCAGGCAGTCCGTTTTCGATCGCGCCGCCCTGGGCGCCGGGCAGCCAGGACGATATCGAATTGAAATCACGCAGCACGCCCCAAACGGTCGCAACGGATTGCTGGAAAACAACGCTGATACAGACCTCCGCCATACAAGTGTCTCCTTGAAGCATCCGCGGACCGGCGGCTGTTTTGACGTCGGTGCCGGATTTTTTTCAAAGCTCCGCGCGTCTGCGTGCGTGAGCCGGCCAGGCGACCGCTACGCCCGATCGAAATGGACGTTGAGGTACTGGCCAGGCCGCGCCTCGACGCCGCCATCGCGCGCGTATTCGAAAGGATTGACTTCAACGACGCGCGCGCTGGCCGACAACACGGTTCGTAGCGCCAGTTCGATATTCCAGGGTTGCGGGCTCGCAGCCGATTGCCAGTGCCGCCAATAGATCAGGACGTTGTCGACAACCATCAGAATAAAGCCGTCGAGACCGGCAACGCGGTTCGTCTTCAAGACCTTCGCCGCTTGCAGCACCGCCGCCGCAAGCTGTTGCCCGTCACCATCAAAAACTCCAACAAAGACGTCGCTCGAGCCGCCGTACCAGTCGACCGCTTCCGGGAACAGGTAATATGGCTGTCCCAACACGCAGGCGTCCTTGAGCGGTACCGGGAAGCCCGAGGCGCTGGTCGGCCGTCCCGCCGGCTGCGGCCCGAGAACGAAGACGCCGGCATGCAATTTCTGGTAGGCGCGGCCCGCGGTGGTCGAGTTGGCGGTCTGCTGATAAGTCTCCTGGGTCCGGTAAAACACCAGCGCGATCTCATCGGGAACGCTCGACGCCTGATCATTCGGCACGACGGCCGGCAGGTAAGCCGTCAGTCCGAGCTTGCTCATGACCTGCGCGGTGATTGGAATGAAGGTATTGCCGAGCGTTTGCCAGAACGCTTCCTTTTGCGTGCGGTCCAGCGCATAGCCGCGCCAGACTCGCACCGAATCCGGCGCCACCGGCCATGCGGCGCTCGTGCTTGCCGGTGCGCGGTCAGCCGGCATTCGTGGTGTCCTTTGCGCCGTAGAACAGCGCATAGCTGGTGCCGCCGATGCGGTACGCAGCAACCAGGCTGGCGCCGGCAACGGTCGAGCCGGCGTCGAAGCGGCCCCACCCCTGGCAGTCCGCCTGGATGCGAAGGATCTCGGTCTTGCCGCTGCTCGCGATATAGGTAAGCACGTATGGCTCGCTATGAGCCCCGGGAATCGCCGCGGCGATGTCGATGATCTGCGCGTCGGGCAGTTGCGATTGCAACCAACTGCCGACTTCCACCGTGCCGGCCGCCGGGTTGTCCTGGATGTGATCGATATTCACGTTGAGCTTGTCCAGATTGATCTTGAAGAAGAAGTTGCAGCCGCCGAGCTGGAAGAACGCGAAATGCGTCCATCCCTTGGCCCAGGTGTGATACCAGCTGTTCTGCATCAGCAACGCCGGCGCGCCGCCCGGGGCCGAGGTGATGGTGGTCAGGGCGTAGATCGCGACCGTGCCATGCTCGAAATTGTAGCCGAGCACATATTGCGCTCCGAGCGAGGCGAACGGCGCCACGGTGGTGAAATCCCTGGTCGGCCAATTCCGCGGATACGCAACCGTGTAGGGCGGCGACGCTGACAGGTCGCTCGCGATCTTGAAAAAGCCGAACGTGCCATGGTCGGCCCGGTAGGTCATCAGATACGGATCATTGCCGAACACGAAGCTCTGGATGATATCCCAGGGTCCGCCGGTCAGGTCGATGCGGTTATCGAGCGGCTGGATCCATGGGTCGCTGTCGCTGAGGCCATAGACGGTGGTCTCCTGCGTCGCCTTGTTGTATCCCACCAGCACGATGCGATCGTCGATTTCCATGACAACGAGGTTGGAGAAGCCGGCCGCCAGGCCGGATGCTGCGGTCTGCGCCCAAACCTGGGCGAGCGACACCTTGCCCGAAGCGTCGGTCTGCACGGCAAAAATGCGGTTCTTGTCCATGGTCCAGCTCTTCCCGCGTGAAATGCGCTGATGATTTGGCTTGTGGTCTAGAGCGGTGGGGGAACCGGCGCCATCGCGCCAGGCTGCCTGGTGATTGACATGATTTCGGCCGGCGTCACCGGGACGGGTTTGCCGGTCGCGACGATTTTTTCGGCGACGTGCTCAAGGAAATCGGGCGGCGGCGG
>Ga0210410_10006615_pt1 | contig 10063 bp, 11 predicted proteins | sample IncBWC4MmetaG_FD_161058 | JGI IMG/M metagenome (GOLD analysis project Ga0210410, IMG submission 161058) | Forest soil microbial communities from Barre Woods Harvard Forest LTER site, Petersham, Massachusetts, United States - Inc-BW-C-4-M | ecosystem: Environmental > Terrestrial > Soil >... | reverse complement strand
CTCATCGCCCCACGCGAACTCGGCGCCGTCCAGCCCGCCGCGCGCTGCAAACTCCCATTCCGCTTCGGTTGGCAAATCCTTGCCAGCCCATTGCGCATAGGCGAGCGCATCGTTGAATGCCACATGGACAACGGGATGATCGTCCAGACCACGAATGTTGCTTCCGGGTCCGTAGGGATGCCGCCATTGCGCGCCCTTGGCGAACGTCCACCACTGGCTGAAGTCGCGGAGATCGACCGGATGGTCGGGTGGCAAGAACATCAGCGAGCCCGCATAGACCATGTGCGGGAGCATTCCGGGATAATCCTTCGGATCGGGCGTGATCTCGGCAACGGTGACGTGCTTGGTAAGCCTTACGAATTCCCTGAATTGCCGGTTCGTCACGGGATGACGGTCCATCCAGAAGCCGTCCACGGTGACGCGATGCGCCGGGGCTTCTTCCGGATAATGCCTGTCCGATCCCATGCGAAAAGTGCCACCAGGGATCCAGATCATTTTATCAATGTCTGAAGGACTGTCACAGATGGTGAGGTCGGGCGTAAGATTTGCCGCAGGGTGCACCGTCATCAAAGCGTCACCTCCCAACCGATGATCGACCCGCATCTCAGTGGAGATACGCTACGTAGGAGAAACCATCGCCGCTATTGGACCGTGGTCCAACATCGACCGCAGCTCCCTGCAGTCCCGTTGCCTGCCTTTGTCGTTCGTCCGAGGCGCTGTGCGATCCAGCCTGCCCTCAGGGCCAATGTTGCGTCATTGATTTTTGCTGACAGAATACAACCCAGCTTGGCGCCATAGCCCGAATGTGGAACAGTTGCGGCTCGCACCCTGAAGAGGTCAGAACATGATCAGCCTGTCCATTCGGCGGAAGATCATGGGGATCGCGATCGTATTGATCGTGCTGATGGCTGTTACCGCCATTCTGTCGATGGCGACGGTCATACAGGTGGGTGGCCAGCTGGCTGAACTTACCCGGAGCTACATTCCTGCTTATGGCAATCTTGCGCGAGCCAATATTCGTTCGGTGGAGCGCGCGCTCGAACTGCGGCGGGTCGTTATCGAGAAACTCCAGTCGCCATCGAATGACGCCTCTGCAATCCGCGCCAGATTCGACGCAAAGGGTGGTGAATTCGACAACGAAATAGAGGCGGCGCGCAAGCTTATCGGCGGGCTGATAGAAAAGAATGCCTTCTCCGGCGATACCCGTTCGCTGGTGCGGCTTCAGACCCGTCTCGATGCGGCCGTTGACGATTCCCGGCGTCATCTGAACGATGAAATCGGTCGCCTGCTCAAGCTGCTGGAAGAAGGCAACGCAACAGCGATCGACGAGAGCCTCACCCGCGTGGATGCTTTACGCGATGAACTCAACAGCAAGCTGGACGCGATCCGGGCAGACATGCTGGCGCTACTGCGCGCGGATGCGGATCTCACCACTCAAAAGCAACGCCGTGTGACGTTGATAGCCGGATTTCTGACGCTGCTTGCCGCGGTGCTCGGACTGGTGTTCTCGCTTTTGGTCAGCGCGGGGGTCACGCGGCCGGTCCGGCGGCTACTCGAAGGCGCCAAGGCGGTGGAAGCCGGCAAGCTGGATGAAACGGTGCCGATCACGTCGAACGATGAAATTGGACATTTGACGACCGCCTTCAATCAAATGGTGGAGCAACTGCGCCTAAAGGAACACATTCGCGAGACCTTTGGGAAATACATCGATCCGCGCATCGTCGAAGGACTGATCGACCGGCCCGTGCTGGCGGCCGAAGGAGAGCGGCGTGTCATGACCGTGCTGTTCTGCGATCTCAGGGGATTTACCAGTACAAGCGAGGGGATGACTCCGCAGGGGCTTGTGAAGGTCATGAATCGCTACTTCTCAACGATGTCTGCGCCCATTCGCGACCATGAGGGCATCATCGACAAATATATAGGCGACGCCATCATGGCCTATTGGGGCCCGCCATTTACGGACGACGCGGCGCAAGCGCGGCTCGCCAGCCTGGCAGCCCTGAGAATGCTCGAGCTTGTTCCGCAGCTAAGAACCGAGCTTCCCGAACTGCTCGGTGTTCGCAGTCTTCCAAACGCGTTCGATCTGCGGATAGGCATCGCCACCGGCGAAGTGCTCGTTGGCAGCATCGGCTCCGAGCTGATGATGAACTACACTGTGATGGGCGACACGGTTAATCTTGCATCGCGTCTGGAGGGGGCCAACAAGGAGTACGGTGGCCGTATTCTGGCGTCAGAGGCAACGATCGCCGCAGCCTCTGACGCCGTGGAGGCGCGTGAGATCGATCGGGTTGCCGTGCTGGGCCAAAATCGGCCCCAGGCGGTGTTTGAGATCATGGGACGCAAGGGTAAACTCGCGCCGGCGCAGATTGAGCTGCGAGATCATTTTTCCGAAGGATTGGCCTGCTACCGGCGTCGCCAATGGCTTGAAGCGCGTCGCGCATTTGAGGCGGCGCTCGCTGTGGTGCCCAATGATGGTCCTTCAATCACCTTCATCAAGCGCCTTGATAAATTGATCCTGCACCCGCCCGGCGAAGATTGGGACGGCGCCTGGCGTCTTGAGCAGAAGTAAGGCTTGAACATGTCGTAAAGCGTCCGCTGAAGCTTAGCGAAGGAGTAGCCATGAAGCCGTTGTCATTCACAGCTGTTTGCCTTTTGCTGTTCATCAATCCGGGCTTGGCGCAGACAGTATCTCCGCCGGCAACGGCGGTTCCCTCCTCTAGTGAGACTGTAGCTAACCCCGCTTTCAGCGTTTTGCCTGGCCGCTGGGTCAGGGTACAGGGGGGCTATGTGATCACGATCAACTCGGTAGATGCCGAGGGCCGGATTGACGCCAGTTACGCCAACCCAAGGCCGCTGCCTTTTCACAGGGCTGTTGCCACCAGCGACGGCAGCAGTCTGAAGCTCTTCTTTGAGCTACGTTCGCCCGGCTACGACGGCTCGACCTATACGCTCCGTTATGATACGGCAAGTGATCGCCTGACGGGCGTCTTCGATCAGGTGGTCGCACGTCAGAAATTCGAGGTCGTTTTCGTTCGCGGAAAATCGTGACGTATTGAGCGTGCGGTAGTCTAGCGGCGCCCAATTGATTAGAATTTTGGGGTCGGCTGCCATTCCGTATTAGCGGCCACGACAATTGGGCTTATCGCCCAGATAAACTCTCGCCCGTTGATTTTGCTGCCAAAATGCCTCTCGCGCGGGGCGAGACAGGCCGGGAAATCGTGGTAGGATTGAATTTACGCTCTAGTGCCGCGCCTTCAGGCGCCAGTTTTGTGACTTGCTAGCTGTTGCAAGTGGAATGGCGGTCTCCTCCTCGATGATAGGGACTCGCATAGTTTGGTGGAGTGTGGTCCTCCTTTCGCTGCTCGCGGTGGAATCGCGCGCGGGAGAGCCTCAGCGCGTGCTGATGCTGCACGCTTTTGGTCATGCCTATTCGCCGTGGAGCGATATGGCTGCGAGTTTCCGGGCGGAAATCATCAAGAGGTCTCCACGGCCGATCAACCTCTATGAGGTTTCCCTTGATACAACGCGCGCTAAGGACACCAGCGACGACGGGCCTTTCACCGAATACATCAAGGCGCTGCTTTCCGGGCAGCCGCCCGATCTGATCGTGCCGGTGGGTGCTCCGGCGGCATTTTTCCTGCAGCGGAATCGAGCACAACTATTCCCACTGGCGCCCATGCTGATTCTCGGCGCCGATATTCGTCGCATTCCCGGCGCGACACGCACCGAGCACGATACTGGCGTGCTTCTGGATCTCGATCTTCCGGCCTATGTGGAAAACATCCTGCAGCTGCTCCCGCAAACGAAGAATTTGGCTGTGGTGGTGGGAAATTCTCCGGTTGAAAGATATTGGACGTCGGAGCTTCGCCGTGCCTTTGAGCAATTCGCGGACCGCGTAAACATCACCTGGTTCAATGATTTGACGTTGAGCGAAATGGAGGAACGGGCCGCCAGGATGCCGGCTCAGTCCGTAATCTTCTGGTTTCTGCTTTCCGAAGACGCCGCCGGAGTTCCGTATTCGGAAGATCGCGCATTGGAGGCGATGCGAGAAATTTCTGCCGTACCGATTTTCGGGATGGGAGATTATCAATTGGGCCGTGGCATCGTGGGTGGTCCCTTGATGCAAACCAAGGCTCTGGGCCAGCAGGGAGCGGACGTGGCCCTGCGAATACTCAAGGGAGACAAGCCAAGCTCCCTCGATCCGCCATCCGTACGGTTCGGACCGCCGGCGTATGACAGCCGGGAATTGCAGCGGTGGGGCATCAGCGAGGCTCGGCTGCCGCACGAGAGCGTCGTGCACTTTCGTCAGCCGTCCATGTGGGAGCAATATCGCTGGCCGATCTTGGCCGTCGCGGCGATCATCCCATTTCAGTCCATTCTTATCGGTTATGTTCTGTTTCAGGGCGGCCGTCGGCGGGAAGCCGAGGCTGAAGCTGCCCTTCAGCGACAGGAGGTTGCGCATCTGATGCGCGTCTCCCTACTCGGTGAACTGTCCGGCTCGATCGCGCACGAGATCAACCAACCGCTTACGGCGATCCTGTCAAATGCCCAGGCGGCTCTGCACCTTTTGGCTCAGAAGTCGCCGGACCTCGCCGAAATTCGCGACGCCCTGCAGGAGATTGTTCATGAAGACGATCGTGCCGGTGAGGTGATCCACCGTCTGCGCAGTCTTCTGAAGAAAGGCGAACGGAAAGGGGAATACGTCAATATCAATGACCTTGTGAGATCGACAATCAGCCTGTTGAACAGCGAATTGATCGGCCGCGATATCAACGTCAGGCTTGATCTGCAGAACGGCGAGTTTGTGACACGGGGCGATTCCGTTCAGCTGCAGCAAGTGCTGCTTAATCTTGTCATGAATGCAATGGATGCCATGACCTCGACCCCGCCGACTCAACGGTCTATCCTCATCTCAACGCGCGAAGAGAAAGCTGGAACGGTTGACGTGCGCGTAAAGGATCGGGGGCATGGCATTCCGCCTAAGCTGAACGACCACGTGTTCGAGCCATTTTACACCAGCAAGGACCATGGGCTCGGCCTGGGTCTTGCCCTCTGTTCGACGATCATCCAGGCGCATCAGGGCAAGCTGACTCTGGTCAACGGTGAGGGCGGAGGGGCCATTGCGGGATTTTCGCTGCCAGTTCAGAAGGCCGCATTCGGTACTGCATGACGGATACATTCATAGTCTATCTCGTCGATGATGACGCCGGAGTCCTCAAGGCCTTGTCCAGGCTGCTCCGCGGCAAGGGCTATGATGTCAGGCCATATTTGTCACCGCGGGTGTTCCTCGAAGAGCACGATGCGACCGTTCCCGGCTGTGCGGTCCTCGATGTCTCGATGCCTGGTCTTGACGGTCTGGAGCTTCAGCGCGCGCTGACGGTCGCAAATGGCTTTCATCGTCCGGTCGTGTTCGTCACGGGCAAAGGTGATATCCCGACCAGCGTGCGGGCCATGAAAGCCGGGGCGATCGATTTCCTGACCAAACCGGTGAAGGACGTCGATTTGTTCGAGGCCGTATCCCGTGCTGAAGCCAGGGATGCCGAGATGCGCCGGCTTCAATCCGAACTGGAATCGATGCAGGCGAAGGTCGCTACTCTGACCCCGCGCGAACGCGAAGTTCTGACCCATGTCGTGGCAGGTCGACTCAACAAGCAGATCGCCGGCGACCTGGGTACGGTCGAAAAGACCATCAAGGTCCACCGCAGCCGGATGATGGAGAAATTGGGCATTCGCACCGTGGCCGACCTGGTTCGCATGGCCGAGAAGCTCAGCCGTACGAAATAGCGGAGCATTGGCCCAAGGGCCAACTCGACGCGCGCTCGCCGCACCAGCAATAGTCTTCCATGACGGAAGCTTCCCCGTGGATTGCGATTGTGGACGATGATCCGGCCGTGCTCAAGGCTTTGAGCCGGTTGTTGCGTACGCATTCGTTTCATGCGCGAACTTTTGTATCCGGACGGGAATTGCTCGCGGCATTGCCCACCGGTCTTCCCGAGTGTCTGATTGTCGATCTCCAGATGCCCGAGATGAACGGTTTGGAACTGCAGCAGCATCTCGTAAGCAACGGCATAACAATTCCGATGATCCTGATTTCCGCACATGACAACGTCGCGTTGAGCGAGCACAAACCAGGGTTTGTCGCGAGCCTTCGAAAGCCGCTGCAGGAACAGGCATTGTTTGAGGCTATCGGAAAAGCGGTCGGGATGCGGAGCACAAGGTAGCGCAGGGTGAGCACGCTCCGCGCTCCAAGCGAGCCAAAAGAACATGCAGGGAGCGCAACGATGCCAATATCCATTTCCATGATCGTCGTGAGTTCGCAGCTGGTCGTTGCGGTCGCGGACGGGGTGCCGGCGTTTGATATTTCACGAAGCTGCAGGCTCGACCTGGCGGCGACAGCCGGGCTCACAGTCGATCAGTCATCAAAGACCTGCATTGGAGACGAAAACAGGGCGCGACAGCGGCTGGTGCGCCAATGGTCGAAATACTCCGCTTCCAGCAAGGCGCAGTGCATTCCGCAGGAGAGCATCGGCGGCACACCGAGCTACGTCAGTCTCATGACGTGTTTAGAGATGGGGCAGTGGGCTCGTTGACGGTCCTGACGCGACACCCGTTTTCAGGATGGTATTGCTGTCGAACAGATTCACTCCGCTGGACCAGCAAACGTCAGCCAGAGGATGAAGCCCAAGAAAACATTTTGTCTTTCACCTGGATCAGGGCAGGGGCCGGCAGAAGCTTCGCCGGTGCGGGGGCTTTCTCTCCGAGCGGCACCAGTTTCGCCATCCATATCTCGCCGTCAGTGTAATAGGGATCGCCTTCGCCATTGCGGCCGTTCAAGGTCGGGCCAATCCCCCTGATCTGTTAGATGCTGAGAACCATCCGGGCGAGGTCCAGTCCGGTAATCAGGCGGTCGCGCTCCTGATCGATGTTCGGTGCGATCTTGTGCGTAACCTGGCCGGTATCGCGGCTCAGGGTTACCCCGCTGTCGAAGCTCGCCGATCCCAGCCAGACGGGACCGCCATCGGCGCCGCTCTCCAGAACCTTCCAGAGGCGGACGTGCTGCCTGCGGTCGGCGCTTCCTCCGTCAGGCTTTTCGAACGCCAGATCCTCGCGCCGGCCGTCGAAATAGAGTGGACTGACGGGAGCGTCGTTGTATGCGCGATCGAGTAGCACGCTTCCAATGATTTCCAAGCTGCTCCGCAACGTCACGGGATCGGCCGGATACCACCCGGCGGCATGAAACGCCGAAACCACATCCTCTCGGCTCCCGATCAGGCCGACGTTGATGGGTCCCCCGGGTATTCCCTGCGCCGTCGACGTCACCATCGCCCGCTTTGACAGACCGGGCTCATGTTCGACCCGGGTCCAGGTTGCCGGCAAAATCAGATAGCCGACCAGTACGTAGATCGAAATGATCGCTGCCGGAATCCCAAGATAGCGGTGACGGGATGCCGCAAATAATCTCTTCATTGGATGACCCTTCCATGAAGTTGGCTGCCGCGACGCGCTGCTTTGGGGGCGATGTGGTCGGCAGCATCCCAGCGGTTCGATTGGATGTCGCTATAGAAATGGCTTTGCAGCCAGGACAGGCGATGCAACAGCTATTCGGCTCGAACCTGACAAGGTTGCTGACTTAAGTTGGAACGAGAGCCGCGCAACCGCGTCGACGAAGGGCTTTCGCCGAAAATCTTGCGATACTCCACCGAAAAGCGACCGAGTTCGACAAAGCCGAAGCCTGTGGCAACCTCTGTTACGGTAACGGCCTTTCCGCGCGTCGACAGCAGGGCGCCTCGGGCCAGCGACAGGCGCAACAGGCGTAAATGGCGAGAAGGGGGCTCGCCGTACGCCTTGTTGAAGGCCTTGCGAAGCGTCCGATCGCTCACCCCAAGGGCGCGGCAAAGGGCTGAAATCCGAAAAATGCCGTCGAACTCGGCAAGGGCGAGCTCTTCGGCCCGCCGCACGAGATCGCGATGGAACTCGCTCATGCGATGATCGGTTGGTTCCGGCCCACAGGCGAGGTGAGGATCAATGGTCATTGGATGCATCCGGGATCCCAGCATGAGCAAGATCAAACGGAGAAAGGACACCACAACGCGCCGTCAGTGCGATATTGCCCTTTGGGCCATTCCTCGACTGTTGCAAATCGTCCGGCTGAGCCAAATCCAGACCGCGGTTAACCGTCCATAGTCCGATAGCAGTCAGCAATGCTCATTTGCGCATCTGCCAGGACGCTCGGTGTCATCATCCCATCCGCTCTCGTTCTGCGCGCCGACGAGGTGATCGAGTAGGGGGCTGGACCGACTATTTCGGTTTGCCGGGGGAATTACGGTGACAGTGTCACCGCAATTCGATGCGCCGCCCCGCACAGAGGCCTATCGGTGTAACGGCGCCGAGAGCTCGTAATTGATGCAGTCCATTTTGATATCGTATGGACCCGTGTAGATACCGTCGCTGACCCATCGATGGACCTTCGTGTACGTGGTTGTCTGCTCCGATATCATGACTGTCGCTCAACGTCATCGAGGCCCCTGGGCGCAGCCTCGGTCGCAGCGTCATTCAGAAATTGAGGCGACGACCGGCCGCTCGAGGGAATGAAGCTATTCGCATTGCAGGGGGCAAAGGCTATACAGTTTGGACGACCGGCCTTGTTTCTCGCACGGGATCGCCGGCGAACAAGTTCTTAAACCTCGAAAGCGGAAGCTCCACGAGAGACCAAGACAGTTGAGCCAGCGATACGCTAATGATGGCTTCTATCGTCGCGGCTATCAGTGTTCCGGTTTTTCCGCTCAGGCCGAAGTGAGCGTCGATGTGCAACACGTCAGCCAACAACGGAAGTGTAAATAGATGATAGACATAAATTCCGTAGCTAATTTTCCCCATGTGCCTGACCCAAGGAAATAACAGAACCTTGTTAAACAATCCCGAGGAGCTGGCGCTCAAACCATGCGAAACCAAAAACGCCGTTAGAAGCATTCGAACAAATCGAATGAGCGATGCGGAGGTGCCGCCGGGGTCCCCGTTTACCGAAACAAGAACAGCGATCAGTGCCACTGAGGCCGCTAGTACTAAACACCAGGGGCCGCGAAGAACATCCATGATGACGCAGAATCTCTTGGGGCTGTTGCGCTCCAGGTAAACCAGCAAAGCTCCCATACACAGATAGTCAGTACATTCGAGCAGCAGAACCCTGGCGAAAGCTGGCTCGGTTCCCGCCATGTGAAGAGCGACTTGATATGCATTTGGAAGAAAAATGCCGACTAGGATTGATGGTAGCAAGGCGCGCTGCGGCAACAAAATAACCACCGCGAACCAGACGAAATAGAACTGTTCTTCGACGGCCAAGGACCAAAAGTGCGTTGCAGGCCCCCAATGGTTATCGATCGCCACCTTGACGTTGGTCAAATACAGACCGTGAATCCACCAGTCCTGACGCATATCAGCGATGTTGAGCGCTGCGCACCCAATGATCGCGATATATAGAGCTGGAGCCAGTCTCAAGAATCGGCGCCAATAAAAGTTGCGCGCGGCCCTTGATCGGGTTGGCCCGCGCATCGAGCAGAACTCCCGTGATCAGATACCCGCTCAGCGCGAAGAATAATTTTACGCCAAAGCCGCCGAGGGCGAGCCTTTCGACATTTGAGCCATGAACGAAATGCTCGATGAGAACCAGCCCCACCGCCACAGCTCGCAACCCGTCCAACTTTGGAATATAAGTCCGCACTACTCGCCCGAATCAAACAACTACATGTGCGGCCGCAAGCTAAAGTAGTTCGAGATGAGCGTCCACCGGTTTTAGTTGCTGCTACCTGTGCGCTCAACGCATTGTGCCTGCAACCAGGGCCAGCTCTATGGAGATCGCCCGTTTCTCCGGCAGAACCAGCACTGGTTCGCCCCGAATACTCGTTCTGCGCGCCGACGAGGTGATCGAGTAGGGGGCTGGACCGACTATTTCCGTTTGCCGGGGGAATTACGGTGACAGTGTCACCGCAATTAGCGACGACCCGCACAGAGGCCTATCGGTGTAACGGCGCCGAGAGCTCATAATTGATGCAGTCCATTTTGATAT
>Ga0210410_10006614_pt1 | contig 10064 bp, 7 predicted proteins | sample IncBWC4MmetaG_FD_161058 | JGI IMG/M metagenome (GOLD analysis project Ga0210410, IMG submission 161058) | Forest soil microbial communities from Barre Woods Harvard Forest LTER site, Petersham, Massachusetts, United States - Inc-BW-C-4-M | ecosystem: Environmental > Terrestrial > Soil >... | reverse complement strand
GGAACTGTGCCGCCGCATCAACCGCACCTTCCAGCGTGCCGACCAGATCGAGCACTCCGAAGGCGGCGCCAAGATCGACTGGTTCGTGCCGATCGTGGCCGACGCGGAAGCAGGCTTTGGCGGTCCGCTGAACTCGTTCGAGATCATGAAGGCCTATATCGAGGCGGGCGCCGCCGGCGTTCACTTCGAGGACCAGCTCGCCTCTGAAAAGAAGTGCGGCCATATGGGCGGCAAGGTGCTGATCCCGACCGCGGCGCATGAGCGCAATCTGATCGCGGCAAGGCTCGCGGCCGACGTCTGCGGCACGCCGACCTTCGTGCTGGCGCGCACCGATGCGGAAAGCGCAAAGCTGATCACCGCCGACGTCGATGAGCGCGATCGCGAGTTCATCACTGGCGAGCGCACCGCGGAGGGATTCTTCCGTCTCAAGCCGGGTACGGGATTGGCGCATTGCATCAAGCGCGGCATCGCGTTCGCGAAGTATGCCGATCTGTTGTGGTGGGAAACCTCGACCCCGAACCTCGAAGAGGCAAAGGAGTTCGCCGAGGCCGTGCACAAGGTCTATCCCGGCAAGATGCTGGCGTATAACTGCTCGCCGTCGTTCAACTGGGAAGCCAATATCGACAAGGCGACCATTGCGAAATTCCAGCGCGAGATCGGCGCGATGGGCTACAAGTTCCAGTTTGTGACGCTGGCGGGCTTCCACTCGCTCAACCACGGCATGTTCGAACTGGCGCGCGGCTACAAGGCCGAAGGCATGGCGGCCTATTCCCGCCTGCAGCAGGCCGAGTTCGCTTCGGAGAAGTTCGGCTACTCGGCGACGCGCCACCAGCGCGAAGTCGGCACCGGCTACTTCGACCTGGTATCGACCACCATCACCGGCGGCACCTCGTCGACCACCGCACTTCACGACTCCACCGAAGCCGCGCAGTTCAAGAAGCACGGTTCCGAAATCAAGATCCAGGCGGCCGAGTAACGGCTGCAGAGAGAAAAGGAGACGACGATGACCAAAGGCAGCAATTTCTGGGTGATTGGCGGCGAGTTCGGTTCGATGAACTTCCACAAGCTCGTGGAAGGCTCGGCCCAGGTGCAGGGTCCGTTCAAGACCCGCAAGGAAGCCGAAGATGCCTGGCGCGTGGTCTCCGAGGAGAACCGTCACAAGGCCGGCGTGCGTTTTTCCATCGTGGAAGAGCCCGCACGCGTCTCGGCCTGAGCCTAGAAGAAGACGTCCAGGGACGAGCGGTCCCATCCGGGTCTTTCGGGTGGGACCGTTTGCGTCTGGTCCAAACCAAAGGCGTAAGTCATTGGGAACAAAGAGCCTTTGCGGAAAACGCGGTTACTGATAGGTTAAGGCGGGGTTGAACCATCGGCACAGAGGCGATTCCAGCGGATGTCAGAGGCGCAAAATACCGGAAGCAGTGCGGCCACCGAATCCCGTCCGATCCGGCTGCGCGATGCGCTCCGGCAGGCGCGGATCGAGGCCGCCGATCGCACCGGCGTCGTCGTCGACCTGCGCGATGCCGAAGTGGCGCGGCTGGAAATTCTGAACGAGGCGCTCGACCCCTTGTTCGCGCAAGTGCCCGACACGATCGATCTGTTCGATCGCGGCATCAGCCAGGGCGAAACGCCGCGGCTGTGGATCGACGTGGTCGCCCATGTCCTGATGGGACGCGACAAGCGCATCTACCGCTTCGTGCAGGATACCCGCTTCGGCCGCATCGTGATCGCCGAATCCCACGAGGTCGCCGCCATCGTCGACGCTGTCACCGATTATGTCGCCCGCCGCATGATCGAGCGCGAGCATGCGCTGGTCGCAACGCCGGCGCCGCAGCCGGTCGCCGCCGAAAAACCGCGCCGCAGCCGCTTCTGGACCTTCGCGCTCGGCTTTGTCATCGGCGCGGCCGCGCTGTTCGGGCTCGCGCTGTTCGCGGCCTGGCGCAGCCTCTAGATCAGCCGGATTTGCCGCAACTGTCGGACCCGCCGCGCCTCGTCGATGCCGCGTACGGTCAGCTCGACCCGCCACGCCGCGCCGTCGCGCGCGATCGCAAACAAATTATAGGCGGCGGCCGGATAGTGGCCATGCGCCAGCGCGGACGCCGACGGCACGCCGACGGCCGGTATCGTGCGGTTCGGTCCCTCGATCCAGATCGTCGAATGCACGTGATCGTGCCCGTGCAGCACCAGCTCGACGCCGTATTGTTTCAACAGCGCGAGCAGCGGCTGCGAATCGGTCAGCCGCTTGATGTGCGAATCCGAACGCAGCGGATGATGGATCAGCAGCACGCGGAAGGCCTGTTCGGCGGCAAGCGACGCCAGCAGCCGCTCGAGCGCGTCGAGCTGGGTGCGCCCGAGCGTTCCCGTCGCCATCAGCGGCGGCGTCGGCACTGCCGTGGATACGCCGATCAGCGCCAGCGGGCCGCGCCGGCGCAGCGACGGAAATCTGACGCCGCCGGCCTGCGCGCCGTCGCCCTCGAGGTAACTTCCCCAGGCTTCGGCAAAACGATGCCTGGTGGCGCGGACGTAGGCGTCGTGATTGCCGGGGATCACCGTGACGCGATCGGGGACGCCGACGCTCGCGAGCCACGCCCGGGACCCTGCGAACTCGGCTTCGAGCGCGAGGTTGACGAGATCGCCCGTGATCGCGATGTGATCGGGCCTCTCGGCCTGCATGTCCGACACCAGCGCATCCAGCACGTCGCGCCGGTAGTACTTGTGGCGGTTACGGGTCCAGTTGAGATAGCCGAGCGCCCGCTTTCCCACGAGATCGGCCAGCCGCGCCGCGGGCAGCGGCGGAAGATGCGGATCGGACAAATGCGCCAAAGTGAATACCGCCATCACACCCATCCGCTTCTTGAACCTGTGACGGCAAACCAGGGCGCGGTCATCTCGTGATATCCTGTTAGTCCCTCGAATGTAATGACAAGCTCGTTGCGGCGATGCAAGGATCAAGCGCAATGTACCGAAAGTTGGGATGTCGGCGGCGATGAACCTGCAGGCCTTGCGAAGGCGCCTTGAACCGTTGCTGCGCCAGACCTTCCATCTCTATTGGCGGTTCGCCCGCGGCATGACGCTGGGGGTTCGCGCCCTCGTGCTGGACGGCGACAACCGGGTGTTTCTGGTCAAGCACAGCTATGTCGAAGGCTGGCACCTGCCGGGCGGCGGCGTCGAGGTCGGCGAAACCGTCCGCGACGCGCTGCGACGCGAGCTGATGGAGGAGGGGCGCATCGAAATTGTGGGTGAGCCGGCGCTGCACGGGCTGTTCCACAACAGCCACGTCTCCCGCCGCGACCACGTCGCGGTCTACCTTGTCAGGCAGTTCCGGCAGGACCGCCTGCCGGAGCCGAACCGCGAGATCATTGCCAGCGGCTTCTTCGCGGCGGACGCGCTGCCGGTGGAGACGACCGCGGGCACGCGGCTGCGGATATCGGAAGTGCTCGAGGGCGAGCGGCCCATTGCGACATGGCGTTAGCAGACATGGCGTTAGGAACATTGGCGTTAGGAACATCGGCGTTAGGAACAGGCTGTGCTGGCAGATTTCTTCACATCATCGAATGCCTCTGATGAAAGCAGGATGAAGACCGTGAAAATCCTCTGCGGCTTCATCTGCTTTCTGGTGCTGGCCAGCAACGTCTGGTCGATGTCGCGCTGGAGCGAAGCCCGCGGCGTTTACGACGACGTCTGCTATCTGCGGCAGGCCCATCTGTTCCAGCGGTTCGGGCTCGATGGTCTCGACACCAGTATTTCCCGCGATGACGACCACTATTTGTCCGAAAAACTGAAGGCGATCGGCTTTGCCGACTGGAGCGATCCGGCGCGGGCTCCCTGCCACACCTTGATGCAGGCGACGAAGAAACTTGTGATCCAATATCCGCCGGGCACCGGCTTCGTGCTGGCGCTGTTTCCGCAGGGCTTTCAGGTGATCCCGCTTTACATGTTGGCGACCGCGGTTATTTTCGGCTTTGCGCTGCTCGGAATTCATTACGCGCGAACCGCGGCTTCCACGTTGCTGGCAGCAGGCTTTGGCTGCGTGGCCATTTACCTGATGATCAACCCCACCAAGGCGAGCTATTCGATGGCGCCTACCATGGTGGTTTGCGCGCTGGCGGGCTTGTTGACGGCCCGCCTGTTCGTGAAAACGCCGCAGCGCCATCCCGTGCTTCTGACAATGCTGACTGGCTTTCTGATCGGCCTTGCCGTCAATTTCCGGTTGGCAAATCTGTTTCTCTCCGCTGGATATTTCCTGTTTTTTGGCGTCGTCTTTTTAAGATTGCGGAAACTGGAAGCGTTCCTGCAGGGTGGACTGTTTGGGGTGGCATACCTGGTGGGAATCGCGCCGACACTGATCGCCAACGCGATCAATGCCGGAAGTCCCCTTGCGACAACGTACGGGGCTGACCCCAACGATTTAAGACCTCCGGGGATAGATGCCAGTATCCTCTGGGCCTATTTCACGGACCTGCAATGCGTTTTGCTGATTCTTGCGGGCGCGTGGGTTGTGTTGATTTTGCGCCTGTACAGAGGAACCGGCATAAGGTCAGTCGCACTTGTCACGGTCTTGAATCTCGCGGTGAATGTGGCGTACTTCATGACCCACCCCACTTTCAACCCGTATTATACCATCCCCATCGCCATGCTTTCACTATGGAGTCTGCTGTTTGCATCCCTGATGCGGCCGACCGAATCCGCGGACGACCGCCTCATAGGGCAAGCAGCAAAGGCTTGAGGCCCTAAGCTACCCGCTCGGTGTGACTTCCGATGAGTCTTGATCCATGGCAGCGAGTGTCTGGTCGCGCCTGATCGGAATACTCATGATACCGGCCAAGAAGACGGTGAACCCGAGTTGAACACCGATCGCAATGCCGGTCAGAGAGATGATGAGCACCCTCAGGACGATGGGATATGCAAGAGGCCCAAAATCGACGGAAGCCCAGATCAAGAGTGACCAGATGAAGCCTGCCGTTCCCAGCCCGATAACTGAAATCGCGACGATCAGTCCTCGTTCAAATGTAAGAAATGATACGAGCCGATAATTCCACTTCGATTCGGGCAAGAGCTGATACCTAACCGCGAACCGCTGCGCGATTAGACCACAGGTCAGGTTCTGAATTCCGATCAGAATTGCGATGGCGCCAACGAGAAACGTATGGGTATCGAGACTTACTCCGTCTGCAATCTGGACCGGACCCGCAAATAGTAACATCGCAATGCAGGTACCAAACAGCATCAGGGCAAATCCCGGATAGATGAAAAGCCATCGCGGGCTCAGCATGAGCAAGAAGCTCAAATGCCGCCATCCATCGCGCCAAGTACGCAAATGCGGCGGACGTGATCGGCCGTCTTTTTTCAGTGTCGTTGGCACCTCGCAAATTCGGTAGGATCGTACGGCCGCGGAGATGAGCATCTCGCTCGCAAATTCCATTCCCGTCGTGTGAAGATTGAGAGCTTGGACTCTGTCACGATTGAACGCACGCAAGCCACAATGGAAATCGCCTACTTTTACGTCGAAGAACAATCGTCCGAGAAAGCTAAGTACCGGGTTCCCCACGTAGCGGTGCAGGAATGGCATGGCGCCAGGCGCTATCCCGCCTCGAAATCGGTTGCCCATTACGATGTCATATCCTGCCCGGAGCCTCGCGACGAAGAGCCCCAGATCTGAAAGGTCGTAACTGTCATCGGCGTCCCCCATGACGACATAGCGACCGCGTGCCGCCAAGATGCCATTCCGGAGTGCTGACCCATAACCTCGATCGCGCACCTGAACCAAACGAGCTCCCTTCGCGGCCGCCAGTTGTTGCGATCCATCGGTCGATCCGTTATCTGCGACAAGCACTTCTCCCCTTACATCGCTGCCGGCCAAGTACGACATAGCTTTGTCGATGCAGGTCTCGATCGTCTCCGCTTCGTTAAGGCAGGGGAGTAAAATCGTCAGTTCAAGTCCTTCAATTGTCTGGCAATCGTCGGCTATCATGAGGACATCCGCCACGAAGCTAGTGACCAGACCGAAAGTGCATCGTGGGCCGCGAACACCAAGGCGTCTGCCAAAATCAACTTCTTCATTCCCAGTCTCTGCCCTTGGTTTTATTTGAGCGCGATAAAATCACGCCTGTGGCGCGGTGTCCAACAGCAAGGGGAGGGGGCGTTTTTGTCAGCATCAGTTTTTCGACTGATTTTTCGTCGTTTGGAATCAGGCCCAAGTGCCAATTTGGGAATTAGATGAATTGCCTTTTATGGAGTGCGCAAGGTGGCCGGCAGTAGTGCCTGAGAGCCGGGTCCGAAATTCCCCTTTTGTGATGCCGCCGACGGCAACCGTCGATGGCGCCCTTGCCGGGCATCCGGCGAATGGCTGATCGCGATGGACCGCGCCGCTGCCAGATGCTATCCCGCGCCTCATGAGCGACCTCTCCCTGACAATACTCCCCGAAATTTCCAACGACGCGCAGGCAATCGAACGGCTGCACGAACGCACCTTCGGCCCCGGCCGCTTTGTGTTGAGCGCGTACCGGCTGCGCGAGCATGTCGATCATCTGCTCGATCTGTCGTTCACGGCGCGGATCGGTACCTTGCTGGTGGGCTCGGTGCGGCAGCTGCCGATCCTGATCGGCGATACCAGGGCCCTGCTGCTGGGGCCGTTGACGGTCGAGCCGCCGTTTCGCGGCCGTGGTGTTGGCTGGGCGCTGCTGGATCGCGCGCTAAAGGAGGCGAAGGCAAAAGGCCATCGCCTGGTGCTGCTGGTCGGCGACGAGGCCTATTACAGCCGCGTCGGCTTCAAGCCCGTCCCGAAGGGCCGGGCCACCATGCCGGGACCGGTGGACTACAGCCGGTTGCTGGTCGCGGAACTCGCCGATGGCGCGTTCACCGATGTCTCCGGCGAGATCCGCCCGGACTGGAGTCTGGCGCGATAGCTTCTTCTCTTGACGAGTCTTCTTCACGCCAACCGGTATCCACCCCGGATCAATTATCCGGGGCAGGCGTTCGCTTGCAAACGCGATGGCGGCTCTCAATTCGCGCAAAAGCCTGAGCGTCCTCCAAGCCATCCTGGGAGCGACCGTGGTGCCGCCGTCAGAATGGTAGCATTCCATCAAAGTGGTAGTTCACGCCGGCTTTGACTTCGTTGACCGCGGTCTTGAAGTTCACGCTATTGCCGAACGGGTTTGCGAAGGCCAGGGTTTTGCTGCCGAAGTCGAGATGATCATACTCGAGCTTTGCCGACCAGCGAGACCCGAGCATGTATTCCAGGCCACCGCCGGCGATCCATCCGGGCCTGGTTGTGTTGGTCGAGGTGAGACCGTCGAGCCCGCTGTTCACCTCCATACGGTAATCGGCATTCATCCACGCGGCGCCGCCCTTGGCGTAGAGCATCAGCGGTCCCATGACGTAGCCGACCCTGCCGCTCACGGTGTCATACCAGTTGTGGTCGCTGGTAATCGAGAGGGACGCCGTCCCGGCGGGATCGACGAAATTGGTCTTGCCCTGAGCCGACGTCCAATCGAGTTCGGCCTCGATCCCGACCAGCCAGGTCGGCGCAACCAGATAATTGTAACCGAACTGCAAACCGCCGAGCGCGCCGCTCGGATTGGTCCTGTCGGTGCCAATCGGCGTGAGCACGTGCTCGCCGGCGCTGAACGCGCCGCCAAGGTTGGCGCCAGCATAGGCGCCGGCCCAATGGTAGGCGATCGGGGCTGCGGCCTTGGTGTAGAAGCCGGGCAAGACACCGGCGGTCTTCTCCGGATTCCCGATTTTCTGCGAGATGCCCATGTAGTATCCGCGCCGCGGTCCGTATTGCGACGCAAATACGCCGACGCCGCTACCGTTGCGGATCTGGTAGATGTAGTCGCCTATGTTGACCACGTCGAACCGGACCGTATATGGCAGTCCGTTCCAGCCATTGGCGAACTCATGCGACAGGCCGGTATTGAACTGCCAATAGGATGGCAGGTGGTCGCAGTTGGGGCAGGCCGGCCCCGCCGGCGTCGTCCGCAAGCCGCTGCCGTAGATGAAGGTTGCACTCGCGGCGGTGCCGTCCAACCAGCTATGAGTATCGGTCCATCGGTATGCGACCCTTCCCGAGCCCGTAACCGTTTGATCATGGTCGGTGTGGATGTAATGGGTCTGGAGGTAGACCAGGTCGTCCGGGGAAAACAAGGTCTGGTTCGATACGACCTGAGTAGCGTGCTGGAGCGCATATGCCCAGCTGGTGTCGGCGGAGAAGCCTCCGTACCTGAATCTGAGTGTCAGTTCGGTGCCGTAATTCTGACCTTTGTCGTAGTTGAAGGCCGTGAGCGCGTAAGCCTGGCCGAACTGCCCATCGTCAAGCAGGTCCCTGGCCCATTTGTAGTAGACTCTGCTTCCAACCTCGAGGCTCGGACAATTTGCGGCCGCGACGGGCGCCTTGGAGGGCATTGCGCCTGATATCGCCGGACATTGCGGCAGCAGCTGCTGCACGAAGCCGGCGTCCACCACATGCGCCCGCTCGGGTAAGATCGAACCGACGTTGCGGAGAGGCTGGCCTGCCACTTGGCCAGGCAGCGCGGCGGCCTGATCGGGGGTGACGGTCGCAGTAGTCTGGGTAGTCCCGTCAAAGATTTGGGTTGGAATCGTCCGACCGAGCACTTGCGGTGGAGGTGTGAACGTCCGCATGTAGCCGACATGGAGCACGGTCGACCACCATGGCTTGTAGGTCAAGCTCGCGCGCGGACTGAACTGGTTCGCGTCGACATATTGGAATATCTGATCGAACCGCAGGCCGTAATTGAGTGTGAGCTGGTCCGTCAGCCGCCACTCGTCCTGGACATAGCTCCCGAGCTGCCAGCCGAACAATTTGCTGGTGTCGAGAATGTTGAACGGCGTGTCGATCGCGGTCAGGCCGCTCGGATCGTTCGGGTCGAGCGGCTGAACGGTGCTTACGGTTGCGACCTGGGTCTGCTCGCCTTGCGTGAAGAAGCCGGCGCGAAGGGTGTGCGCATCGTTCAAGCGATACGAGAAATCGCCTGAAACGCCGTTGACGAACGAGCTGCGGAAAACATCGGATGCGACGTTGTTGTTGAAGAGATCTCCCACCGGGTCGGGCACGAAGTGAAGATCGCTGTAACGCGAATAATACGAAAGCTGCGCATCGAAATTGCCTTCGGATTTTTGCCAGGCGATGACGTTGTAGGCGTTCTTCTCGTATTGATTTTGATTGAGGGTGCTCGAATCGAATGCGCTTTTGCCGAAGGCCGTATAGGCGGGAGCATTCGGGTTGGGGGTACCATCCGGGTTGAGGCAGGGGTTCGCGGGGTCGAAAGGACCACCGCAAAAGCCCCCATTGTTGCCAGCCTGCCCGGGATTATTGGGAATCTGGTAACGGCTCTCGGCGAAACCCGTAATGGTGACCAGCCGCGACGTTGGATCGAGCAGCGTGGACGTGTAGGCGAAGAATCTGCCCTGTTCCGAGTGATCGTGAATGGCGTTGAGGAAAGGTGTGGGAGGCTCAAGGCCCAGGCCGGTGCTCAAATAGCGGCCGGTGACGAAATAGTCGGTTTTGCCCTCAACCCCGCCATATTCGAAGCTGGGCGAGATAGTCTGCCGGCTGCCGCCGTAGACGCTGACGCTGCCGCCGGCCAGCGCCCCGCCGCTCTTGGAAGTGATGTCGATGACGCCGGACGTATGTAGGCCGTATTGCGCCGGCAGCGCGCCGGTGAGCAGCTGCATGCTGCTGATGAAGGAGGTCTCGAGAATCTGTGAGAAGCCGGAGACGCCGTCGGGCAGCAGAATTCCGTTGATGCGATATTGAACGTTGCCGTGCTCGTTGCGGATGTGAAAATCGCCCTGGCTCGTCGAGTCCTGGTAGACACCCGGAAATTGCAGCGCGAGGTCGCTGAGCTGGATGGCGTTTGCCTGCGGGATGTTCTCGATGTCCCTCTGGGTGAGTTCATAGGTACTGGCGCCAATCTTGGGCAGGATGACATTGTCGCGCCGCTGGTCGAAGTTCTGGGTCTGCTGGACGACCTGACGATTGGCTGCGGCCTGGACCTCATCCGGGGTCGGCGCCGACGGCGCTTCCTGCGTTGGACGGGGTTTTCCCG
>Ga0210410_10006611_pt1 | contig 10067 bp, 8 predicted proteins | sample IncBWC4MmetaG_FD_161058 | JGI IMG/M metagenome (GOLD analysis project Ga0210410, IMG submission 161058) | Forest soil microbial communities from Barre Woods Harvard Forest LTER site, Petersham, Massachusetts, United States - Inc-BW-C-4-M | ecosystem: Environmental > Terrestrial > Soil >... | reverse complement strand
CGAGCCATTTTCCCGGCCATCTGTCATATGGCAAGCAAGGAGCGTCTATCGCTGGGCTCCGATGTGGTGACGGTCAGCCGACGGAGTAGCGCGATAAGGAAAAACAGGAGGACGAGACACAAGGAAAACCCAGAGGAGGCGGAGGGCCAGAGGTTAGGAGAGAAGAGAAGCCAGCACCGAGGGTCAAGATCGCGGAACGGAAGATTAACCTACGCTACTTGGACGGTGTCGAAGGTGGGGCCCCGGGCGAATGCGGGGACGGTGTTAGATGGCCAACCCTAAGAAACCCTTTGGCGGCCTATTCCGGCCAGAAGACGAAGTTCGCCCAGAATTAAGGAATCGATGTTTACGGGTTCATTGTTTCGCATCAGGCGAGCGTCGCGACCCGAGCCGGTGGAGTATCCTTCGATGTGAAGTATCGCGTCTTTTTCCACTTCGAGCCGCGCTCCGTTTCTGACCGTGATCAAGAGCTTTTTGGAATCGTAATAGACCGTCATCTGCTTCGCTGTGGCGGAGCACCAAACTCTGAGATCTCCAATTGGAGTTTCCGTGCACGTAAGAGTCTGTTCTTGAGTCACAATATTCCACTCGCTGCACTGCGCGAAAACAGCATCTCTAAAATTCTTCCAAACGTGGCGAGAGCGGGATACGGCTGCTTCCTTATTGAGGTTGTCCTCGTGTTTCTGCCCTTCTTCGGCGAGTTTTGCGGCGAGAAACTCCTGTGCTGCCTGCTTGGTGGTCTCATCCCTCATTGGCCCGTCTCCCACTAAAGCATTGAATATGACATGAAATAGCAAACTAGCGGAGATTTTATAATCTGTACGGGATGCTGGACAGGCCTCGGTCATGGCATCACTTGGCGGAAATGAAGTGCGCCAGGCCGCAGAGGAGGAAGAGGTAGGTGCCTGCCCGACGCGGTTCGGTCTCCCGACGACAGCTGACCGTGGGGTTCCGAGATGCCTAGAAATTCCTGGTGAGAAATTCCTTTAGCTGGTCGAGGCGAAAGGCGGCGTCGCCAATTTCGATCTGGAGAAGGAGTTTCGCAGTGCTTAACTGGTTGCCGAAGTCGAGGGCCGCGCTGGTTTCCGCTCGGCCCAGGAGCTGAAGATTGGTTTCGATCTGTTTTTGCTGCTCCTCGAAGGCTTTGAGCCTGTTGTCCTGAACGGAGATGCTGTTTGCGAGTTGCTGTTTGAGGACGTCGGCGTTGCGGAACACATCGCCTTCCTGGACTTTCTTCCAGTCTTCGTAGGAAGCGGCGGCTTGGTCGAGGTGTTTGTTGATGGCGTGGCTGGCTAGATTGTAGCTGACAGTGACCTCGCCGTAGGCTCCGGGACTGCCGATCAGCGGATTGACCTGCTGGTGGGCGCCTACGGAAAGCGCGACGTCCCAGTCATTCTGGCGATTTATCTTGTAGACGGCGCGGCGCTGGTTATCTTCGCTGGCTTGTTTTTCGGCGACGAGATCCTTTAGCGGCTTGTCGCTGAGTAGCGGGGCATAGATAGCCACGATTTTGGATTGCGTGTCGGCGCGATCGGCTGCGAGCTTGATTTTGGTGGATTCGAGGGCAAAGGCCATGGGGCGGGTCATGTTGTGGGCTTCGACCATTTTTGTGGCGGTGGCCACGAGGGCATCGAGGTTTTCGGAGGCTTGTTGAATCAGAGCCAGTCTGTTTTGGAGGGCCTGCTTCTCAAGACTGGGGATGGCGTACTGGATCGCGTGTTGGGCGGAACTGGAGACCGCGTACAGTTCGCAGTCTTTGCGGGCGGCGTCCATCGTGAGTGCGGCTTTGCGGACGTTGGAGAGGCTGCCGGTGACTCCCCAGACGACTTGCGTCGGCAGGCCGGTGTTGGGTTGCGTGACGCCGGCAACGGCGTCGGGGGTGCGGAGAAGATCGCGCTGGGCAGCGGCTTGTTGCGTTACGTATTTGCAATAGGCTTGCTGATCTTCGTCGCCGGCACGCGCGGCGGGGATCAGGGGCATGGCCATCGCACAGGCTACGAAGAATAGTGCCAGGGATGTGTGGGGCTTGAGAGGGAACGGCATCTAGCGTCTCCTTAGATCGTTAGAAAAACGTCGTTAGAAAAAAAGCGGCTTGCGGTTCAGGAAAACGGTCTTGGATTTTGCGGATTCGGGATGGTCGAGCTGCATCTGGATCAGGAAGCCGCGCATGTCGGTGCGAAAGATGGGATGGATGGCGTGTTCTTCTCCGGCGAATATCTGCTTTACGGTGCCTACCTTTTTGCAGGCAATCATGTTCAGGTAGCAGTCGTAGACAGACGAGCCGGAGGAGACGTTGTTGCGGTTGTCGTAGGGGACGAATGCGAAGTAGACGGTGTTGTCGCCCGAGGCGGTGAGGTAATAGGGTGTCTGTTTGGCGGTGGCGAGGGCTTGTCTCAGTCGATCGATTTGTTGGGATTCTTCGTGGAGTTGTTTTTGCGCGACGCCTACGGCGATGTCGAGCTGGGCAATTTCGGAGATTAGCTCGGCTTGTTTGTCGAGGACGTCGAGGGATTTTGTATCGGTGGTGGTTTTTTCGAGAATGCTATCGGTGAGCAGGACTTCACCGATCTTGCTGTCGGTATAGGAGCTCTGAGCCTGATTGAGAGCGGCTAGCTGAGTGGCGGCATCGCCTTTGGTGATGAGGCCGGCGGCGAGATCTTTGTCGATTCGGGCTTCGACTTCTTTGACTTGCGTCAGGACCACTTGCGTTTTCAGGTTGTCGGATTGTTTTTGCTTGTCGAGTTCCAGCAGTTGCGGACCGGTGGCCTGATTGTGTTTTCTTTCGCGGACGATAGCGGCTTGAAGTTCGGGCTCGAGGGCCAGAAGCGCAGCCTTGTGCTTGTTCATTTCAGCGACGCCTTCTTCGAGGCGCTTCTTGTCGACGTTCAGCTCTTCGAGCGTCTGCTTGCTGGTCACCAGCTTTTCGGTGAAATCGAGACTCTTGTCATCGACGGGAGAGAGGATGACGGGCGCGGCCCAAGAAGTGTTGAGGGCGTAGAAGCCCATGATGAAGCCGTAAGCGAGCACGCCGCCCAGCACGACATAGAGCGTCACGATCGCGAAGATACGATAGATCGTGACGACCGATTTGTAGATCAGGGGCTGGAGCACGGGAGACTTCAGACTAGCTGGTGCGTTCTTAACTAGTGGCGTCGCCATCGGCCGCCTCCTGTTCCTTTGTACGCGTACCCCAATCTCTGGAGTCGAGAGTGCAAAGAGCGAGCGTGGTGATGAATAAACTGCTGACGAGCGACCAGGCTAAATAAGCGCCAAAGGCCAGCGGGTTGTTGACTGCTTCTCTGGCGCTGTATTTTCTGATCACCCAGCTCAGCACTGCCGCCAGCCCAAGGTACAAAATGAGCGGTGCGGGGCCGGCCCACTCCATCGGGTTGCCGGAGAGCATGGTGAGGGCGACGAGCAAGCCGAGGAGAGCGCCGAGGGGCGTCAGCACCAGCGTGAGCACGGTGTTGGGGTGCAGCGTCCACACGTGCTGGGGAAGCGTGCGCAAGGTGTAGAAAAGGTCGCGGACGATGCTGCGGCGCCAGCGCAGTTGCTGTTTGAAGAGATCGGACAGAGTGGAGGGGACAGTGGTCCAGCAGAGAGCGTCGTTGTTGATGTAAGTGCCGTAGCCGCGGAGAAGAGTTTGATGCGTGAGGAAACGGTCTTCGCCCTGATTGACGGGGATGCCGAACCAGTGACGGCTGCGGATTTTCGGCTCGATTTCGAGCAGAAGCTCGCGGCGGATAGCGAAGAGACAGCCGCTGATGCAGCCGACGCTGCGGGTCCAGTTCTCAGGAACTTTGTAGACCTGGAAAGCGGCGTAGTAAATGAAGGTCTGGATGGCGGTGATCGTGCTCTCGTTGGGATTTCTGACGCCGACTCGGCCGCCGACCGATCCGATCTTGGGTTCAGAAAAACAAGCGGCTAGCTCGCGGATGGCGTCGGGATGAAAGATGCAGTCGGAGTCGATGGAGATGACCATCTCTGCGGTGGAGAGCCGCAGGGCATTGCAGACGGAGCGAGCTTTGCCGCTGTTGACGGCGTTGCGACCCACGCGCACGCGGATGTTGGTAAAGTCACGCTGGGCTTTGAGCATCCACTCGTAGCTGTCGTCGACTGAGCAATCGTCTTGGGCAATTACTTCAAATTTTTCGTTTGGATAGTTGCTCTTGCTGATGCTTTCGATAGTTTCGTAAACCGTCTTGCCTTCGTTGAAACAGGGCATGAGGACGCTCACCGTGGGCTGGTAGGTGTAATCTTTTTTGACCACGGCTTTGGGGACCGACCACTTCAGAATCAGCGCCAGCGTGTATTTGAAAACGGAGATTAGCAGGCACAGGACAAGAATGAGGCAGACTAGAACCGGTGCCATGGATGCCTCGCTTGCAACAGTTCGAGGCCGCCGCAAAAGAGTTGCTGTCGCGTGGCGACGGTGGCCGAGCTGGCGCGATGGAGAACGGCGCGATTTGGGCTCTCTCTGAACATAGTTCTACAATACCGCTCAAGTGTTTGAGTTACCTTGTTTGCGCCTTAGCCCGTGCTTGTTTGTATATGTGACGAATGGAAGGCTCTGGAGGTTTCGGCATTGTCGATCACCGTTTACTAGACCGCGCGGTGTCGCCATCGAGACGGCGGCGATAAAACCGAGGGGCCTGAAAATGGTGTCAGGCGGGATCTCTTCGGACGACATGGCGTGCCGAGCTTCGGGATACCAGGCTCGGCGCACGCCTGATGTTGTATGGCCCAGCTATGTTTGGGTACGGTCAGGGCTGCGGTGCGGCTGTGGCGGTCTCGGAAACGATCAGGTACCCGTATTTCTTGCCGTTGGCTTTGAATTTCATTTTATCTTTGTCGAGTGTGAACTCGATGCCGGCGTTCACGGGGAGCTCCGCGAACGCTGTTGTTCGTGCCCAGCCTGAGCTTTGAGCCATTACTCGGAGCGGCCTCCGAAGAGGCGCAGGACGATTCCGGTGGAAATCCAATAGTTGTTTTGATGAGCGTTCGTGCCGAACGACGTTCTGTAGTAGTCGACATCGAACAAGCGGATTTCCCAGCGACGGGATGGGCGGAAATCGATTCCGCCTCCCACTTTAAACGAAATGGCGTTTTGCGAAGTGGTGTAACCGCCGCTTCCGCCGACAGTGGTGTCGGAGCGCGAGCCGCCGACGAAGGCTTCCGCGAAGGGAGTTACGTTCCAGCGATTTTGCGAACGGTAGTAGTAGCGCGGGCCATAGTGATTTCCGTAGAGAACATTCTTGGTGCCGCTGACGGTTACCACGCTGTAGCTGGTGTCGCCGACGATTTGCAGCCAGGGTTTGAGGTTCCATCCAAAGGAGCCGAGAGCACCATTGAAGTTGGTTGACGAACCTCCGCTAACGAATCGTGCAAACGCAAAGCCGCCATAGAGTTCAATCAAAGGAGATGTGCGAACACTGGGGAGAGGCTTCTCCCAGGTTTCATGCGTGTCGGCGGGCCGGATTGCGGGTGGTGCTGGCTGAGCCGGGGCAGGTTGCGGCGGGGCTGGTTGAGGCTGTGCGGGGGCAGGCGTAGGGGGATCAGGCTCTGCAACGGTGGCAGCTGATTCGGGTTGTGCGGCAGGCGCGGGCGTTACCGGTGCGATTGCGGTCGGGGACGCGATTTCGGGCGATGGCGTGGGAACTGGTTGAGCTGGCGCAGGCTGCGGCTGTGCGACGGCAGGCTCGACGGGCGCAGGGGGATCAGGCTGAGCGGCGGTGGCGGACGCTTCCGGGACATTTCTTGGGGAGGCGGACGAAACGGATGCGGACGGTGGGAGTGCGGGCGACGGGATTTCGGGCGCTGGCACAGGGGCGGGTTGAGCCGTCGCGGGTTGCGGTTCGGGAGGCGCTACGGAACTAAGCTTTGCGTCGAGGGCACGCGTGCTTGGGATTTTTGTTTTTTCTGCGGCCAGTTGCATGGGGGGCGTCTGTGACACAGCCGTTGCGCCACGGTCGACGGCGATCAGGCTGGAATAGATGTAACCGATCTGGCCGTCTTTGGTCTGAATGCGGGAGAAGTAGAAGCCATAAACTAAGATCGTGAAGCGCTCGCCACAAGGCAGAGCTGCGACCACGTCGGGAGTCTTTCTGGGCTTTCCAAAGACTTGTGTCTCTTCGGAATGATTGGAGCAGTCTACGTACCCCACCTCGTCGGCCCAGGCGGCGGAAGCCGCCAGAAAACTTGCACCCAGCAAAATAAGGAATCGATTAGGCAACATCGTCGCCCCTCCTCGGCCCAAGAGCACCCCGAGCCCTAAGCAAGGGTAGCGAGGGGAACAGGACAGCGTCAGATGGACCAAAGGTCAGGGCGTTCCAAAACGGCACTGGCCTTAGGGGCGGGACCACAGTCAGAGACGACGATTGCGTTGGCCTTAGAAATGGACGACGGCGCTGAACGAGAGGCGCGTACAATTCGTCGTCCCGCCAGAATTGTGAAGGCCGACGTAATCGAGTTGCGGGCGCAATGCCAAGTGGGGCAGAACGGCTACATCAACTCCGCCGCCGACGCTATAGGCGAAATTGGTAGTGGAGCCGCCGCCCGAGCCTGCGGTCAAATGCGCGGCACCCGCGAGAAACTGAACAAACGGAGTGAACTTAGTTGGGTTGTGCACGATGATGCGTGGGCCGAAGAGAAACGTGTAGGTGTTTAGCGAAACGCCGCCGGGAGAGGCGTGGTAGCCGCCGAAGTCACCAACGATACCCAGGTAAGGGATGGGTTTGTAGTCGACTGAGCCGCTGATACCGTTCTGATTGATGCCGCCGGAGCCGCCGAGGCGGAAGTAGGAATAGCCAACGGAGGCGTCGGCGGAGGACTGGGCGCGCGAGGGGATGGCCAAAACCAATACTCCCAGACTGAGGAAGAGAAGTCGTTTCATCGGATTCTGTCCTTTCAGGCGTTATGGAACGTGAGTAACCCGAGCCGAATGAGACGAATGGGCAGGGTGTGCGGCGGACCCCAAGCGGCCTGTTTTATTCTGATGCAGGCCGGGGGAAACGGGTGGGGCGGTGCGGCGGAAGATTTCTAGGAGCGCAATAGAGGACTAGGGCGTGGAACAGTTCTGTGTCAGGTTGATTCTCCGAGGAGTTGCTGGGCATAGGCGGGCGCTTTGCCGGCGTCCTCGTGTTTGAGATAGACGTAGACATCGATGCCTTGGTCGAGCCAAGTGTCCAAGCGCTGTCTCCAGGCTTTCAGCTGTTTCGGAGTGTAGTTTTCGAGGCGCAGGCGGGCGTAGGTGAAAGGGGCGGTGATCACGTCGGGAGGTGTTTGCTTTTCGGTCTCTGAAAGGCAAAGCGCCGTCTGGTGTTGGCGAAGGACGGCGTACGTTTCGTCGGTGTACCAAGACGGGTGGCGCACCTCAAAGGCGAAAAAGAAAGCGGGCGGGCGAAGGGCAAGAAAATCTTCGAGGAGGGGACGATCAAATTTGAAAGTGGGCGGGAGTTGTACGAGGATGGGGCCGAGGTGGTCGCCGTCGTTGAGTACGCTGGCGACTTCCAGGAAACGTTTTAGCGTACTCGCGCAGTCGCGGAGCCTTTTTATGTGAGTGATTTGCTGGTTGGCCTTCAAAGCGAAACGAAACCCTGCGGGGACACTCTTGGCCCAGTTCAAAAGCGCGGACTCGGTGGGCATGCGGTAGAAGCTGTGATTGATTTCGACCGTGGAGAACTGCTTGGCGTAGAAGGCGAGCATTTCGCGATCCGGAAGCTTCTCGGGATAAAAGCTTCCCTTCCACTCCTTATAGGAGTATCCAGAAGTCCCGACGAGTAGCTGGCCTGCGCGAGGAATGGTGCACCTCCGACCTTTGGGATTTAATCACAGCGACTGCGCTCTCGAAAAGGCAAACATCTGGACGCGGCTGCCGGCCGTTTGCCAATTAGGGTTTCTTCGGTCTCGAGGGCATGCGTTCGCTGAGAAGCTCGACGGCGTCTTCTAACCGCTGACGTTTTTTCCAAAAATCAGCCCAGAGATTGCCCTTTTCTTTTAGACGGGCAGAAATCGTTTTTATGTTGAGGGCTTCAGGACGGAGGCTTGTCCGCAGCTCGCGTGGCAGAACGGGAGTTGAAACGGGGGCCTTGGGAAAGGCGCGCACAGAATAAGCGGCAGCCAACGGGCGGCCATGGGCGTTCTGCTGGACGTCGATCAGGACGCGACCCGAGGGACGCCGCGCGACGGTGCGTTCGTTGGTTACCAGATTGGGGTGCTCAGCGGTCACCGTGCGGGCGACAATCTCTGCAAAAGTTCTTAGTTGCTCGTAGGAGTAGACCGGTTCGACGGGGACGTAAATGTGAAAGCCGGTGGCGCCGGATGTTTTCAGGAAATGAGCGACCTGCAATTCCTCCAGAGCTTTGTGAAGCGCTTGCGCGATGGTAACAACAATGGAAAATTCCGTGCCGTCAGATGGATCCAGATCAAAGAAGAAATAGTCGGGGTGTTCGAGATCGGCAGGCCGCGTGGACCAGGGATTGTGGTCGATGCAACCGAGGCCGGTCAAAAAGAGAAGGGAAGCGCGGTCGTTGGCAGTGGCATAATGGATTTCCTTCCCTTTGCCCTCGGAATCCACGGGGACGGTTTTAAACCATTCCGGCAGGCCTTCGCGTACGTCTTTTTGAAAGAAAGCCTGGCCATTGATTCCGTCAGGATAGCGGCGCAAAACCAGAGGGCGGTCGCGGAGAAAAGGAAGGATGAGGTCGGCGACTTGGTAGTAGTAGGCCAGAAGGTTGCGTTTCGTGAAGCCGGATTCTGGAAAATAAACCTTGTTCAGGTTGCTCAGCCGTAGGCGTTTGCCGTCCAGCTCGATGGTAATAGTTTCTGCGCGACCATCGAACAACTCTGCTTCGACTTGCGCGTTCTTGCTGATCACCCGGCCGACGACCTCGGGAGCGCGAACTACGGCGGGAGCAGCACCGGCAGGAGTGGAGCGGGCTGGGGCGACCTCGGTCTCCCATTGGCAATTTGAGGGACGGGCGTCCTCGCGAAGCGCGATGAAAACGGGATGGCGCAAGGCATTTTCCTGCGTCCATCCGCTGAACTTGACGCGCGCGACGAGCTCCGGCGAGACCCACGACGGGTTTTCGTTCGTTTCCGGCACGGCATCAAATGGGCAAGAAGAAGATGCCAGCTTTTTTAGCTTACCGCTGAGTTCCTCCAACTTCTTACCGTCAAAACCGGTACCGACGTGGCCTATGAAGCGAAGCTTTTTCCCTCGATAGAGGCCCAACAGCAGCGCGCCGAGAGGGATAGCCGTGGTGCGGGGAGCGGTCCAACCACCGACGACGGCGTCAAGAGTCTTCGTTACTTTCAGCTTGACCCAATTCCCACTGCGCTCGGAAACGTAGGGGCTATCGAGTCGCTTGGCGACGATGCCTTCCAGGCCGGTGTCTCTTGCCAGCTCGAAGAGTTCTTTTCCGTGTTGCAGTTGATGATCGGAGAAACGAAATTTCTCGGAAGTATGGAGCAGGCGTTGAAGGAGTTGCTTGCGCCCGATGAGCGGCGACCTGCGAAGATCGTATCCGTCGCAATAGAGCAGATCGAAAGCCAAGAAAACAACGGGTACGCGCGAGACCAGGTTCTCGGCGGGAGAGCGCACGTGCATGCGTTCCTGCAAGCGCCCGAAGTCGCTGCGGCCATGAGCATCGAGGGCCGCAATTTCTCCATCAAGGACTGCTTGGCGCACGGAGAGGGCGGTTGGGAGAGAGGCGAGTTCGGGATAACGGCCGGTGATGTCCGCGCCGCTTCGCGCGCGTAACGTCAGGCCGCCATCGTCCATCCAGGCGAGCGCGCGCACGCCGTCCCACTTAATCTCGAAGAGCCAGTTGGGATCGGAAAATGGATGGTCGGCAAGTGTCGCCAGCATCGGTTCGAAACGGGAAGGCATACTGGCCTTGCGCGCGTCTTGCAACTCGTCCGGGCGAAGAGGGCTTGGACTTCGCTTGGGCGGCAGCTCTTCCTTGATTTCGTCGAGCACCCTCCCGGTGAGAACGGAGCCGTCATGCTCGTCAACGTTCCAGGTAGGATCTTCGGCTGCGTCTTTGTGCTTGATCATCAGCCATTCG
>Ga0210410_10006608_pt1 | contig 10069 bp, 11 predicted proteins | sample IncBWC4MmetaG_FD_161058 | JGI IMG/M metagenome (GOLD analysis project Ga0210410, IMG submission 161058) | Forest soil microbial communities from Barre Woods Harvard Forest LTER site, Petersham, Massachusetts, United States - Inc-BW-C-4-M | ecosystem: Environmental > Terrestrial > Soil >... | reverse complement strand
CCCGGGACGTGATCGTTCTCCATCAGGTCGTTGTCGATGGTCTTGGGGGCATGCACGAAATGGCAGGGGCCGCTTGACTGTTGACGCAGCAGTTCGAGCGTTCCGGCGGTGTCATTGCCGCCAATATAGACGAAGGCACGGGCGTCGAGCCGTTCCAGCGCCGATAGGATATCGGCGCATCCGCCGGAATCCGGTTTGTCGCGCGTCGAGCCGAGCGCCGAATTGGGCGTGTTGCCGAGGCGGTGGAGTTGGGCCTCGGGGATGGTGGTCAGGTCGACGACGTTGCCTTCCGTGAGGCCTCGCACACCATAGCGCGCGCCGAGAATGCGGAGGGACGGATCATGCCTGCGCGCGGCAAGGATGGCGCCACACAGCGTCTGATTGATCACGGCAGTGGGGCCGCCGCCCTGGCCGATGACGATCGATGGCATGGATCCTCCACGGACGTATGTCTTGCTATGCCGCCCATGGATTGTGAGAGACAATTGAAGCGAAGATTGGCCGATCCGCAAATGGCCCTTCGGATCGATGTCTTACTGACCGACTTCCTGCATCTGGTCAGCAGAAAGGCCGCTCTCGGTCATCGCCAGATGATCGCAATCTCCACCTTGGCGAAAGTCCCGCGGACGGCCCGCAGGCCGTTTCGCCCTCGCCATGATCCACGATCTCAATGCGTCAGCGGTTACGCGCTCGGTCCGACGGGCGTCAGATTTCGATCGGGCGAGATGCCCGGGACTCCGAATTTACTTAAAGTTGACTCCGAGGGTTATTTAAGTATCGTATTGAGATAATTGATTTTTTGTCTACCCAGACTCATAATTCGCTTTAGGGCACGAGCGCCGGGTCAGACCGCGCCCCTGCCGGCTTCCGAGTAAATCTACCCAGCAGAAACAAGCCTGCAAAAATCGCGGCGATTCCTCCGAGGTGATACCAGGCCAATTGTTCACCCAGCCAAAGAACCGAGAACGCCGCAGAGAACAGCGGGCTGAGGTACAGGAACGCGGCCGCCCGTGCCGGCCCAAGCGTGGCGACTCCATAGAGATAGAACAGGTTGCCCAGCATGGTCGGGGCCAGCCCGACATAGGCGGTCGCCGCGAGTGCAAATCCGAGGTCAGCCTCGTTCCAGACCAGCCATGGTCCGCCGGTGGCGAGGCAGACCACATAGGCCGGCAGCATCACGACGATCAGCCCCGACCAGCCTGTCACCACCATCAGCGGCAACGGCGCGATGACGCGCGTCCAGTCGCGAACGCGGATCGTGAACCAGGCGAACGAAATCGCCGCCAGCAGCGACCATAAATTGCCGAGGCTGAAACGAAACTCGGTCAGAGCCTGGGGTTGGCCTTTACTGATAATGAGAAGGGTACCGGCAAAGGCGAGGGCAATGCCCCCTTTCATCCCCGCGGTGAGATGCCCTCCTCCCATCCATCGTCCCAGCACCAGCACCCAGACCGGCGTCGTGGCATTGATGAACCCGACTTCGATGGCGAGACTTTGATAGGCGCCGCCAAGCAGCAGATAGGAAAACACACCGACGCCGACCGCCCCACCCACGACCAGCCCTCCGAGTCGAGAACGGATCGTCGGCCAGGCCTGCCGCAGCGCCGGCAGCGCGAAGATGGTCAGAATGACCGCTGCGGGCAGCCAGCGCCAGAATACCAACGCCGGCAGCGGCACGGCATCGCGCGCCGCACGTGCCACGACGTGATTGCTGCCCCACAACGCTGCGGTGGCGATCAACGCCAGCGTTCCCTGCGAACCCGAGCCGGCCTTCATCCGCGTTCGGCCGATCGTTCGTGGCGAGCGCGCTGCGAGACATGCCACGGCAAAAGCAGCCGCTCGGGGTAGTCGACCGGAAAGAACAGCACGGTGCAGCCGCACCGGGAACTGTCAAGGCGACTTTTCATGCGTGGCTGCCTCCCGTCAGAATGAGGAAGTGGATTCGGGGAAATTGCGGGATCGGGGCCAATCGCGCTGTCGCGGGGCCATGACGGGATTCGAAGGCGCGAGGGCTTTTGCGGCTCAGGATCGAAGCTAGGGCCAGATCGCGTTCAGGATCTCGGCCAGCCGCGCGCCGCCTTTGGCCAGTTGCTTGCGCTTGATCGCATCCTGGGCGCGCAGATACGCGTCGTGATCGCTGAAGCTGACGGTCCATTGATTGCCTGGCTGGGTTTCGCTGAGTTCGAAAGTCAAACCCGCGAAGGCATCATGCGCAACGACGAGCGTGTCCGAAGCCCAGGCCGCCGGCCAATCTTCGATACGGCCCTGGCTCGCCGGCACCGACCTCGCATCCGCCAGCAACTCCCTGGTCGCGGCCTCGCCGATATCGGTCGGGATGTCGTCCCATTCGTGGTGCAGGTTGACGTTCTGATCCTGGATAAGGTTGCCGCCGGCGGTCTCGGTCGCGGCATCGACCTTGTGGGCCACGTCGGGATCGACGAGCTTGCCGTTGGCATCGAGATAGACCGAGCCAACATGCAAGGGCTGATGCAGGTCACCCACGAAATGGGCGAGCAGGAACAGCGCCTCCCGCTTGTCCTTGATCGAGAACGGTGGCGGCGCGGGCTTATCGGTTAACACGGCGATCGCGGCGCCGATCGCCGCCACCAGGTCGTGATCGCTGGTGCCCTGAAGGCTCCGGTCGTAGCTATCTCGCTGAATAGCGATGTCCTCGAAGTGGAACGTGTTGTGACACCCACGCTCAAAGCCGTCCGGCGTGTACGAGCAGGTGAACCAGTTCCGTCTTGCGTAGTCCACCATCCGCGCCCGCTCCTCGGTCGAGCTGAAGCGCGTGCACGGCACTTCGAAATCCAGATGGTTGGGGTCTACTTCGTAGTGAAAGGTGCCGTCGTCATGACGGAACACGCTCTTCACACAGTCGGGCCATGGCGCCACGGTCGGCAGCTTGAAACCGTTGCCGAGGATCTGCTCAACCTGCTGTTTCGCATTCGGCTTCAGCAGGTGGTCAGCGATGGAGCCGACCACCTTGTGACCCTGGTACCCCCAGGCCGACGAGGCGGTCGGATAAAGCAGATACAACAAGCACTGCAGCCCAAGAACCACTCTCAACATGAAAACTCCGCTGCGTCTGTGAAGCCTGGCGTCGCCCAAACTGCTCGCTTCGGTTGCATGTGTCAACGAAGCTCGTCCGCAACCCCGCTCGCTCAACTCGGCTCTTTCCGCTTTGGGCCTAGCGCCCCCTGAAGCGCGGCTTGCGCCGGCCGAGAAACGCCGCGACGCCCTCCTTGTGGTCTTCGGTCAGGCTCGCCAGCGCGAACTGGTCGACGTCCATGTGACTTGCGAGGTCGTCGAGCGCGTGCGCCAGCCGATTGACGGTCAGCTTGGTCATGGCGACCGACAGCGGCGGCTGCGCCGCTACCTTGGCGGCGAAGGCCATCGCGGCGTCGAGAGCCCCGCCGGGATCGACCACCTCCTCCACCAGCCCCCACTGTTGTGCCTCGGTGGCCGAGATGCGCTGGTCGGCCAGGATCACCGCCTGCTTGGTCCGGGCCGGTCCCATCAAATGCAGCATGCGCGGAATGCTCTGCCAGCTCATGTTCATGCCGAGACCAATCTCGGGCACCCGCAGATGCGCATCGCGGCCGATGATGCGAAAGTCCAGCGCTACCGCCAGCGCGACGCCACCGCCGATGCAAAATCCTTCGATGGCGCCAATGGTAATCTGGTCCATCTCCTGCCAGGCGCGGGTCAGCCGCGGCCCCAGTTTCAGGTGCCGGCGCAGCGAGCCGATATCCATGGTGCGGCGCGACCGGCCCTCCGCGTCTTTCAGATCGAAACCGGCGCTGAACGCCTTGGCGCCGCCGGTCAGCACCACCACGGAGGTTTCGCCGTCGTCCTCGAAGCTGCGCGCTGCATCGGTGAGCTGACGCAGCGCTTCGGGGGACAGCGCGTTGATGCCGTCGCCACGGTCGAACCGCACCACGGCGATACGGCCCTCCGGGCCGAGACCCCTGTCGATTGTGACAAAATCCGCCATCCGCGCCTTCCCTGCCCGCTATTTTTCACCAAACGATAGCGCACAAACGTCCCTGCGACATCAACTGTGATTTCAGGCCAGCACTCGTTGCCGGGGCGATGCCTCGACATCGACAGAATTTCGCCTATCCTCACCTCATGACCGGCCATGACCACGATCATCATCACGAGCACGACCATTCGGAATTGTCCGAGACCGAACTGCGGGTGCGCGCGCTCGAGACCATTCTGACCGAGAAGGGCTACGTCGATCCGGCCGCGCTCGATCTGTTGATCGAAACCTACGAGACCAAGGTCGGACCGCGCAACGGCGCCCGCGTCGTGGCCCGCGCTTGGGCCGATCCCGAATACCGCGCCCGTCTGCTCAAGGACGCCACGCCGGCGATCTCGGAACTCGGCTATGCCGGACGGCAGGGCGAGCACATCGTGGCCGTCGAGAACACCCCCACTCTCCACAACATGGTCGTGTGCACCCTTTGCTCCTGTTATCCTTGGCCCGTGCTCGGCCTGCCGCCGGTCTGGTACAAATCCGCGCCCTATCGCTCCAAGGCCGTGAAGGATCCGCGCGGCGTACTTAGGGATTTCGGCTTCGAACTGCCCGAGGGCACGAATATTCGCGTCTGGGATTCGACCGCGGAAATCCGCTATCTGGTGCTGCCGATGCGCCCGGCCGGCGCCGAAGGCTGGAGCGAGGAACACCTTGCCGACCTCGTCACCCGCGACAGCATGATCGGCACGGGATTGCCGAAGCATCCGCGCGAGGTGGCCTGATGGATGGCGCGCACGACATGGGCGGCGTGAAGTGGTCGGGTCCGGTACAGCCGGAACCTGACGAGCCGATGTTTCACGCGCAATGGGAACGGCGCGCATTCGCGCTGACGCTGGCGATGGCGATGCCCGGCGGCTGGAACATCGATATGTCGCGGTTCGCCCGCGAGGATCGTCCGCCCGCGGAATATTTGAGCAAAAGCTATTACCAGATCTGGCTCGCGGGTCTCGAACGGCTGATGCTGGAGCGTGCCCTGATCGCATCGGACGAGATCGAAGCCGGAAAGCCGCTGCATCCAACAAAGCCGGTGGCAAAAACGCTGACGCCTGATGGTGTCGCCGCCATGCTGCATCGGGGCGGACCGACCGAGCGCGCCGCCACCGGCGCGGCTCTGTTCGCCGCGGGCGACCGTGTTCGCGCCAGGATGATCCATCCGCCGACCCATACCCGGTTGCCGCACTATGTGCGCGGGCACAGCGGCGTCGTCGACCGTGTGCTGGGCTGTCATGTCTTTCCCGACAGCAACGCCACGGGCGCCGGCGAAAATCCGCAGTGGCTTTACACGGTGACGTTTGATGGCCGCGAGTTATGGGGTGAGGCGTCCGACCCGAACCTGAAGGTTTCGGTCGACGCTTGGGAACCCTATCTGGAGCCGGTCTGATGCAGCGGAATCCGCACGCCGCTGCTGAGGCAATGAGCGCGGTCCCCGGCATGCCCCACGATGCCGACGGGCCGGTGTTCCGCGAACCCTGGGAAGCGCAGGCCTTTGCGATGGCGCTGGCGCTGCATGCGTACGGGCTGTTCACCTGGAACGAATGGGCCGCGGCCCTTGCCGATGAAATCAAGCGCGCACAAGCCAACGGCGATCCCGACGGCGGCGAGACCTATTACCGGCATTGGCTGGCAACCCTGGAACGGCTGATCGCGGCGAAAGGAGTCGCAAGCGTCGATACACTCCATCGCTACCGGGATGCCTGGGACCGCGCCGCCGAACGCACGCCGCATGGCTCGCCGATCGAATTGAAGCCGGAGGATTTTGACTGAACGGCCCGCGCGAATTGGCGTTCCTCGCATGCTGCGCAGCGCGCCGCACCAGCGGCGTGGCGCGCTGCTGGTCCGGAGTCCATCTTCCACCCGTGCTACCGGCCTCTGCGGAGCAGCGTGAAGCACGCCGCACCGCGTCCGGGACACGAATGGTGCGACCTCAGCGCCCCGCGTATTCCCGCCAACCCGTCGCGCGCAGTGCGCAGGCCGGACACTCACCGCAGCCATAGCCCCACTCATGCCGCGCGCCGCGTTCGCCGAGATAGCAGGTGTGGGAGTGTTCGCGGATCAGGTCGACCAGCCCTGCCCCGCCGAGTTCATTTGCCAGCCTCCATGTGCTGGCCTTGTCGAGCCACATCAGCGGCGTATGCAATTCGAATTGTGTGTTCATGCCGAGATTGAGCGCTGTCTGCAACGCCCGGATGGTCTGGTCGCGGCAGTCCGGATAGCCGGAATAATCGGTCTCGCACATACCGCCGATGATGTGACGGATGCCGCGTCGGTAGGCCAGCGCGGCCGCAAACGTCAGAAACACCAGGTTGCGGCCGGGCACGAAAGTGTTGGGCAAGCCGTCCTCGCCCATCGCAATCGCCACATCGCGCGTCAGCGCGGTGTCGGAAATCGTGGCCAGAGTGGGAATCTCCAGGGTGTGGCCCTCGCCAAGCTTTGCTGCCCAATCCGCGCGCAATGATTTGATGCCGTCAAGCAGGCGGTCGCGGCAGGAGAGCTCGATGGCGTGACGCTGACCGTAGTTGAAGCCGAGCATTTCGACACGCGCAAAGCGCTGCAGCGCCCAGGCGAGGCAAGTGGCCGAGTCTTGTCCGCCGGAGAACAGTACCAACGCGGTTTCGGATTCGAATGGATCGCTCATAGGGTGCCCTTAGCACCCCAAGACGTTCCCGCCAATCGGTGGAAAGCGCAGTTGTTTCACTGGGATCGACGCCCGTCTTGCGGCATACAAGCCCGGTCTTCTCTGGATCAGGTGCACGATGACCCCTTCCCGCGATATCTCACGCCTGCTCGAAATCATGGCGGCACTGCGAACGCCCGGCAGCGGTTGTCCTTGGGACCTCGAACAGAATTTCGCGACCATCGCGCCCTACACCATCGAGGAAGCCTATGAGGTCACCGACGCCATCGCCCGCGGCGACCTCGACGATCTCTGCGACGAACTCGGCGATCTCCTGCTGCAGGTGGTGTTTCATGCCCGCATGGCCGAAGAGCAGAATGCGTTCGCGTTCGGCGACGTGGTGGAGGCGATCTCGCGCAAGATGATCCGGCGGCATCCGCATGTGTTTGCCGACAAGGACGGCCGCCTGACCCCGTCGCACGTCAAGGACGCATGGGATCGCATCAAGGCTGAAGAGAAAGCCGAACGGGCGGCGCGGCGGCAGCCGGAAGAGGCGACGCACAAGTCACTGTTGTCGAGCGTAAAGACGGGGCAGCCGGCCCTGACGCGGGCGATGGAATTACAGCGCAAGGCTTCAAAGGTCGGCTTCGACTGGAACGATCCGCGCGCGGTACTGCACAAGATTCGCGAGGAGGCCGACGAGATAGAGGCCGCACTGGACCGCGGCGATGAGAAAGAACTCGCGGACGAAACCGGCGATCTCCTGTTCGCGCTGGTCAATCTGGCGCGGCATGTCGGCGCCGACCCGGAGTTGGCGCTACGCGGCACCAACGCCAAATTCGAACGCCGCTTTGGCTACATCGAGAGCGCACTGGAGACGCAGGGGCGTTCGCTTGAAAGCGCCTCGCTCGCCGAGATGGACGCGCTCTGGAATGAGGCGAAGGAAACGGAGTGAAGTGGCCAACCCGCCATTGCGAGCGTAGCGAAGCAATCCATGGATCAACAAGGCAGAATGGATTGCTTCTTCGCTTGCGCCAGTCGCAATGGCAAATTCTTCGGCGGCGCTGTAGTCACACCGCGTGCGGCACGGCATCAAAGCGGTTGACCACGATATCGCGTTTTGTCTCGTCGACCCGCACGGTCATGTCGAACCGCCCGTCGTGAAATTCCTTGTTGAGGATTTCCGAATTGCGATGCAGCCAGCTGATGCCGGCGCCGTCGGCGGCGTCGATCGACAGGTCCAGCGTCATCCGCGTCGCCGCCAGCCGGTCTTCGATCGCGGCGAGTAGCGCGTCGACCCCCTCGCCGGTTTCGGCGGAGACCAGGAAACAGGGGCGCTCCGACGGCCGGCGCGCGGCGATGTTGCGCAGGTTTTCGCGCTGTTCCGGATCGAAGCGGTCGATCTTGTTCCAGATTTCGAGAATGCGCATGCCGGCATCCGGATCGATCCCGAGCTGACGCAGCACGGTATCGACGTCGCGCTGCTGCGCGTCGGCGTCTTCATGCGAGATGTCGCGGACGTGGAGAATGACGTCGGCCTCCAGCACCTCCTCCAGCGTCGCACGAAACGCCGCAACCAGTTGCGTCGGTAGATTGGAGATGAATCCCACGGTGTCCGACAGCATCGCCTTGCCGCCATGCGGCAGGCTGAGCGCGCGCAAGGTTGGATCGAGCGTTGCGAACAGCATGTCGGCGGCCTGTACATCGGCGCGGGTCAGGCGGTTGAACAGCGTCGATTTTCCGGCGTTGGTGTAGCCGACCAGCGCTACCACCCGATACGGCACCCGCTGCCGGCCGGCGCGATGCAGCCGCCGCGTCGCCTGGACTTTCTTGATCTCGTTCTCAAGCCGAATGATGCGCTCGCCGATCAGGCGGCGGTCGGCCTCGATCTGGGTCTCGCCCGGACCGCCCATGAACCCGAAGCCGCCGCGTTGGCGCTCCAGATGGGTCCACGATCGTACCAGGCGGCTGCGCTGATAATTGAGGTGCGCAAGTTCGACCTGGAGCGCGCCTTCCTTGGTCTTGGCCCTGCGGCCGAAGATTTCGAGGATCAGCCCGGTGCGGTCGAGAACTTTTGTGTTCCAGGCCTTCTCGAGGTTGCGCTGCTGGATCGGCGACAAAGCGCAATCCATCACCACGAGTTCGATCTCGTGCCCGGTGATGAGCCCGACGATCTCCTCGACCTTGCCCTTGCCGAGATAGGTCGCAGGGCGGATCTGACTGACCGGGGCGATCAACGCCTCCGCGATCGTCAGGTCGATGGCGCGCGCCAGGCCTGCCGCTTCCTCAAGCCGCGCCTCGGAATTGCGGATGGCATGATGATCCGTTTGCGCATCGGGATCGCCGCGGCGCATACGCAAATAAGGGCCGATGACGATCACCCGCCCGGTTGCTTTTTCCCCTGCCGACCGCGGACGGTCGGCATCCCCTTCCAGATTTCGGGGTTCCAATCAGATCACTTTCAAGCCGGCGCGTCCTCGCCGCCTTCGAACAGCTGGATCGGAGCGCCCGGCATGATGGTCGAGATCGCGTGCTTGTAGACAAGCTGCGAATGACCGTCGCGCCGGAGCAGCAGGCAGAAATTGTCGAACCAGGTGACAATCCCCTGCAGCTTCACCCCATTGACCAGAAAGATCGTCAGTGGCGTTTTGGTTTTGCGAACATGATTAAGGAAGGTGTCTTGTAGATTTTGTGCGCGGTCTGCCGCCATTGTTTTTGTCCCGCCGTCTTGTTGGATTCTTTTTATTGCACCAGGCGCAGCCCTCTTGTGGAGCCTCCCCCGGTTGCCGGCTTTCCCCTGAGATCCCCCTCCGGGAGCGCGGCGGAAGGATTAGAAGGCAGGCGCGGTTTTTAGGCAAGCTAGTTCGCGCATCGGCCCCGGGAAACACGGCCGAAATTGCCCGTAAAAATGCGGAAAGAGATGAATTTTCTCAAGCAAATGCATGGAATGAAGGACGTGAATCCGCATTCAGCCGACCCCCAGCGCCTTGAGCTTGCGATGCAGGGCCGAACGTTCCATGCCGACGAATTCCGCCGTGCGAGAAATATTACCGGAGAATCGGCTGATCTGGGCGATCAAATAGTCCCGCTCGAACACTTCCCGCGCCTCGCGCAGCGGCAGGCCCATGATGTGCTCGCCATTGTTGCTGGTCGGCATCGCCGGCACCATCGAGCCGACATCCTGAGGTAGCATATCGGCTGTGATGATGATTTCCGGACCGCCGCCCGCCAGGATCATGACGCGCTCGACATTGTTGCGAAGCTGCCGGACGTTTCCGGGCCAGACGTGCGACTGCAAGACTGCCATCGCATCCTGGCCGATCTGACGTTTCGGCAAGCCGGTCGCGACCGAGATCTGATCCATGAAATAATCGATCAGTTCAGGAATGTCCTCGCGGCGCTCTGACAGC